>Ga0209056_10000699_pt1 | contig 37186 bp, 34 predicted proteins | sample GraSoiAngelo_114_FD_185876 | JGI IMG/M metagenome (GOLD analysis project Ga0209056, IMG submission 185876) | Grasslands soil microbial communities from the Angelo Coastal Reserve, California, USA - 14_0903_13_40cm (SPAdes) (version 2) | ecosystem: Environmental > Terrestrial > Soil > Grasslands... | reverse complement strand
GTCACGCCACAACGGCACTGCAGCACAGAAGAACAGCACCGCTACTGGATTCGGAGCGCTGGGTCTCGAAACACCAATCGGTCCGCACGACCAGATCACCGCCCGAGTGTTCGGCCAAGCACAGGGGTATGACCAGACGTTTTCATCGGTCAGATCAATTGCTGCACCCCGTGATACCGAAGTTCTTACCGATTTCCAGCACGTCCCTTCGCAGCAACTCGGCGGCATGGTTCAGTGGAACCACGAATTGAGGAGCCACACGCTTATCGCAGGCCTCGACACCCAGGAAACCATGGGCGCCAGCGACGAACAACTGTTGTTAGCATCGAGGTTGAGCATCGCTGGTGGACGTCAGCGATCAACCGGAATCTTCGGACAGGACATTTTTCGAATCGCAAAGAAATGGACAGTGATCGCAGGTGCCCGTTGGGACAACTGGAACAACTTCTCGGGAAGCACTGTACTATCTCCACCCCCCGTCGGCACCTCCCCAGTAATAACCTATCCCGACCGAAGCGAAAATTCTTTTAGTCCACGCTTATCTCTTCTGCGCGCTCTGAGTAGCAATTTGTCGTGGTCCATATCCGGCTACCGGTCATTTCGTGCTCCAACTCTGAATGAACTCTATCGCAGCTTTCAGCAGGGAACTGTTTTTACTGAAAGCAATCCGTTTCTGCACGCGGAGAAGCTTACCGGCGCCGAAACCGGCGTTCGCGCAGTCGGCTTCAACAGCAAACTTGAGTCGCGCGCAACCTTATTTTGGGCCGACATCGTGGATCCCGTCACCAACGTCACTATTAACACAACTCCCACGATCCTCCGGCAGCGGCAAAATCTGGGCCGCACGCGGTCTCTGGGGGTTGAGCTGGACGGCATAGTTCATCTCACGAGCTCAATGCAAGTTTCTGCCGGATATCAATTCGTGCACGCTTACATCGTCGATTCGTCCGCCAGTCTGGTTGGCAAGAATGTCCCGGAGATTCCGCGCCACCAGTTCACGTGGGAAGCGCGCTACTGGAATCCAAGGCGGATCATGCTCAGCGTGCAAGGCCGTTATTCCGCCGCTCAATATGACGATGACCTGAACACTTTGTTGCTGTCCCACTACTATGTGATGGATTTATTTGCCGGGCGCTTGCTCGGCAATGGCTTTACGATTTACCTGGCAGGCGAGAACATTTTGAACCAGCGCTATCCCTTTACTTTGACTCCGCCTGCTCCGCCGCTCACCAGCCTTGCACCACCAATCCTGGCGCGCGCCGGCATCCGTTACGATTTTCCTGCCCGAAAATAAGATGCGCGGAATGTGTCCAATCGGAGTTACGGCTGAAGCTAAGCCGAAGGGCTAACGACAAGCCCGGCGAGCTTCTCCAATAAGTACTTGGGATGATGCTCGCCTTTGCGGATCCAGACATCCACCAACCCAACACTCTCATCCAGCAATTCAATGTAGGCGGAAAGAATAATAATCGGGACTGTGCGATTGAGTTGCCGCATTTGTCGTGCGACCTGCAGCCCGCTCATATCATTCATCCAATAGTCCAGAACGACCGCATCAACTGCCTGTGAATTGAAGACATTGATGCCTTGAGCCCCTGATTTGACCAGCAGAACTTTGTATCCTTCCGACTCCAGCACCGACTGCAATACGGTCGGTTCATCGTCGACGCAAAGCACCGTGATTGGTTTGGCGTGTTTCTGAATTACAGGGGCAGTCGCTTCATAAGGGGACATTCACGCTAGGGTGATACAGGCAGGTTATTCACTCAATCGGGTCATTGCTGTAGGGTTAGATTACAATCGTTCGTTCACTTACGTGCCGGTGCAGTGGATTCGCGCACCACGATCTCCGGTTGCACCGCTATCTCGCGATCCATTTCCTTCCCGCCTTCAAGCCGTTCTACCAACATCTCGACCGCCAATTGCCCCATCCTATGGAGGGGCTGGCGAACGGTGGTAAGGCTGGGATAGTGAAATGCTGCTGCCGGTATGTCGTCGAAACCGACGACCGAGATGTCCTGCGGGACCTGGAACGCTGCCTCGTGGAACGCCCGCATGGCGCCAATGGCGGAGATATCGTTATAAGCCAACAGTGCGGTAAAGGGATGCTTGCGCTCGATCAGCTCTTTGCCATACGGATAACCCAGACTCGGCGTGGACTCTTCGGACAAAATCTGTACGATGAGACCGGGATCAAGCTCCAGTCCTAGATCCTGCGCAACTTCTTGCACGGCGGTCCAGCGATGCTGCGAGTCCGCGCTTTCGGGGTGTCCTCGTAGAATCGCTATCTTCTTGTGTCCAAGTTCCATCAGATGCTTGAGCGCCAGCTCCGCGGCATGACGATGGTCCAATACGATATTCGTAACGCCTTCATTCTCCCTGTGGCCCGCTATTGCCACGGCCGGCACTTGCAGCGAATGCGCGAGATTAAAGTCCACGATGATAATGCCTTCTGCGCCCCGTTGCAGCAGTAGCCGCGAATATTTTTCAAATAACTCGGGATCGTGGTGGTGAACGCCTGTGACGAAGAAGTAGCCCCGGTTACGGGCGCTATCTTCAATTCCCGCGATGACGGATGAGCTATATCCGTCCCCAATCTCGTGTGCGATCACCCCAAGGGTGAAAGTTCGCTGTTTGCGCAACGTCTGCGCAAAAAAATTCGGCCGGTAATCAAGTTTTCGTGCTGCGGCGATGATTCGTTCACGAGTGGCTTTGGGAATGTGTTTGGCTGAGGGAGCGTCGTTGAGCACCGCAGAGACCGTGCCTGGCGAAAGTCCGACATGTGCAGCTACCGACTTGAGTGTGACCGCTCTACCGTTTGTCTCTGCCGTCTTGTTGATCTGCGTCATGTCTACGTCGTGCGGCAACCTGGCCGGCCCGACTCAGCGATACCTTGAGGGCGGCATGGGCCGTCCAACCATGGCGTTCGGGGCGTCTCATTATAGGGCAACCCGAACTGGGCGCAACTATTTTCGCGTCTCGCACCGTTCACCTAGCGGGCAGGAAAAAGCCCGTACTAGAGTTCTCAACTTGCTGGAAACTCCAGAACGGGCGGCTACGCTTGCCTGTAGCGATTCCATTAAAACTTCCTCAGAGGAGCTGGTAAATACCAGCAAACCACTAAGGGCCGCCGTTTTTTCATGGAGAAATACGTTTTGAAGCGCCAATAAGCGCCAAAGGCTGCTCGTAACCAGGACTAAATCGTAACCAAATAACTATCATGCGCGAGCCAAAGGCGCCGCAGCCTAAAACCCAGCAGCCGGTGCCTGTTTTTCGATTTCATCTATTGCAGCCAGCATTTCCGCGCTGTGCCGGCTCGGGTTCACGCTCATATAGGAACGCGCAATCTTCCCTTGCGGATCAATTAAGAACGTATGTCGCGCCGAGATTTGTGCGACACCGAAATTCATCAGTGATCCATACTGCTTCGAGACGGCATGCGACGTATCAGCCAATAGCTTGAAATTTAGGCCTTCTTTGGCGCAGAACCTCTTGTGTGATTCGGCGTTATCAACACTGACCCCGAGGATCACCGCATTCCTGCGCACATACTGTTCTTGATCATGCTGAAAATTATGCGCCTCAACTGTGCAGCCACTGGTAAAGTCCTTCGGATAGAAGTAGAGCACCACCCACTTTCCGCGGTAGTCTTTCAAGCTCACACTCTTTTCTTCTTGCGAGCTCAAAGTAAACTCCGGCGCCGGAGATCCCACAGCCGGTGCAGACTTTGCCGATAGCAACTGCGAACCTACGACCACAGCGATCACTCCCACAACAATCGCCGCGATGATCCACATACGCACGCGTCCTCCGTCCCGACCAAATATTTAGATAAGAAACATTTTCCCCACCCTTCTCCAAGCTTTCGCCGATAGAGAAGGGCAGGGAAATTTAGGGTGGATTTTCTTAAGCCGACTTCGGCAGGGCCGCCATGCGGCGTTGCATCTCCTCCATCGACACGTCTTCTTTATGCGTAGATACGCTCCACACGTGTCCAAAGGGATCGACCAGTGTTCCGAGGCGATCGCCGTAGAACTGGTCTTCCACCGCACGCGACGATTTGGCTCCGGCCGAGACTGCCTGATTAAACACTTTGTCGACATCCGGCACGTAGATCATCAAGCTCACCGGGCTTCCCCTATCTGGGTGAGGTGCCTTGTAATCTCTGCTCTCATCGGCCAGCATGACTCGTGAGTCGCCGATCTGGATCTCAGCGTGTGCCACAGTATTGTTTGGGCCAGGAAAGCGCATGATTTCCTTCGCGCCGAATGCCTTCGTGTAAAAGTCAATCGCCCGCGAAGCGTCTTTAACAATGAGGTAAGGGGTTACGGAATGATAACCATCCGGAATAGGTTTTACTGCCATAGCGGCCTCCTTGTGTGAAATTTGCGAGACTTGCAGGTTACCACTTCTAGGCCCGAGCAGCTTGCCCTCCCTGTGCATACCTGATCTTCCCGGGCAAACCGGGGGTTGTCCCAGCAATCTCCTCGACGGTCGCCCTCATCCGAATAAATTGCAGAGAGAAGTGATTGCTCTTTTTCTCCGCACCTGGTCCAAAACTTTGGAGGCGAACGATGAAAACATTGGGAACCATAAGTATGGCAGTGGTCTTATTGCTGATAGCAGGGTCCATCAGCGTATACGCGCAGAACGGCGATGACGCACGACCCGGCCAGGCCCAGGAAGAAAAGGACAAGGCCAAAGCGAACGAGAAAGACAAGGACAAACACGAAGACAAGGCCGTCAAGCAAGACGAAAAGCGCGACCACGACCAGCCCGGCGCGAAACAGGACGAACGTCGCGATCGTCAGCAAGAACAAAAAGAACAGCGTTCCGACCAGCGCTCCGATCAGCGGATGGAACGCAATGAACATCAGCATCCCATGGCAGGGAAGCAGGGCAAGCATATTCCCGACGACAAATTCCGTGCCAATTTCGGTCGGCAGCACACTTTCAAGGTGCAACGGACGCAAGTTATCAACGTTGCCCAGCCGGTCATAATTTATGGCGGCTACAACTTCCAGCTTGTCGAAGCCTGGCCGGCGGAATGGGGCTTCGACGACGACTGCTACGTTGATTATGTGGACGGCCAGTATTTCCTGTTTAACGCATTTCACCCTGGCGTCCGGATCGCAGTGTTTGTGACTGACTAACGCTTCTCGTTTGCAGCGCACAATCCGGTTAGCCCAGGTCTTGAACGAAAGCCGTGTCGCGAAAGTTCTTCGGGACGGCACGGCTTTCTCGCTTATCCCAATAGAAATTGAAGCATGCAGCAGTCTGCGATTAGAAAACACGCTGGCACAACGAAGAAACACCCTCGCCGCTGGGCCGCGAAAGCTGAAAAGGTTTAACAACCGACGACACTGGTTTGGTATTGCCCTGCTGATGCCTCTTGATGCGGCAGTCCGCGCCTCATTTTTGGTCGGTAACTACATCCCAATCTGATCGCTCGGCAAGAAATGCTCGGATTCCTATTCCCGGCGTACTAGCGCTAGAATCATCGTATTGCGGAACGGCCCAGCTGCAGATTGCGGAATGAAGCTAACCAAACGCACGGGCCAGACGCATCTAACAGTTTTAGGGGAATACAAATGAAAAGCGCTACTTTCCTGCGAATTCTCATAGTTGCAGTCTCAATCGCGCTTGCGGGCACGCCTCAGTCAGCTTTTGCCCAGCGGGGCGGCCATGGCGGAGGCGGAGGCTTTCACGGCGGCGGCGGCTTTCACGGTGGCGGAAGTTTTGGTGGCTCTCATGGCGGCGGCTTTCATGGCGGCTTTGGTGGCGGAAATTTCAGCGGCTCTCGTCACGGCGGCAGCTTCGGCAATTTCCGCGGCGGCGGCTTCAACGGTTTTCGCCACGGCGGGTTTGGTGGTTTCCGTGGAGGTCGCTACTTCGGCGGATATGGTGGGTACCCCTTCTACGGTTACGGTTTAGATTTCGGCTTTGGCTTCGGCCCCTATTGGGGCTACCCCTACTATTACGGATATGCCCCTTGGGGTTATCCGTATTCGTATTCATATCCGTACTCGTACGACTATCCCGACGGTCCCGACTACGATCGGGATTATCCCGACCACAATCGCAATCGGTCCTCTCCTCGTGGTGACCGCGACCGTTGCGATTATCGCTATGAGGACACGTGCCAGGACAACGACAACAATCGGATGCCCGCAAGACCGTCAAGCGAATCCGTACCTGATAGTTCTGCCCCACGCAGCTATGTGACTACAGGACTCACGGATCGCACGGACTAGGATCGGTTTCACAAAGTAACCGGACCGCGTTCTTCTTTGGCGAAACTCTTAGGTGTGCCCATACTCCGGTAGAACCGCGCCGCTAACCTCTTTTCCCGCCACGCTCGCCAGCCAGACCATTAGGCTCGCGACGCTTGCAAGGTCCACCCATTTAGAAAAATCTGCGTTCGGCATATTTGTCCATGCGTTTAAAAACATGTTGCTATAATGGCCTCGCTACGTTCTGCAATTCACTCCGTTTTATCAATTGTCAGAGGCGAACAATTGAAGCCGAAGCCAAAGACCCGCCGGAAAACCGTGGCCCGAAGTTCGTCGGCGACTAATGGGCTTACGGGTCTTGCCTTACGCGCCTGCCTCGTCGCGAGCGATGCTGCATTCAATATCAAGGATTTTCTTGCCAATGGCTCACGCATGGCGCTACTGGCTGTGCGAGACTGCGAAAAAGAACTTGACAGGATCGAGAGTGAAATCGACGAGCACCTTCCCGTGGCCATCGCAGATGTCAGCGAACCCGAAGCGCGGGAACTACTCGCATGCCTGCGATTCAGCACCGAACTCGAGCGCATCGGGGATTTGCTGTGTAGCGTCGGTAACCGGGTGCATAGTCTACAAACAAAGTTGCCTAAAGAAGATTCTGAGCAGCTTCTCCAGATGACAGAAATTCTGCAGAAAATGCTGGAGCAAGTGCGGGAAGGTTTCAGCCGGCGAGAACTGGATCCTGCAAGCCAGGTCTTGCGCGCCGATCACGAAGTTGACCAGGTGCACAGGTCGTTATTTCGGCGGCATCTCCAGACTACCGACGATCTGAAATTACAGCACAGTATAGATGTGCTGCTGATGGCGCAGGCACTGGAGCGTGCCGGTGACCATGCTACCAACCTAGCGGAAGAGTTGTTCCGGCTGATCGAGGGCCGCAGCGTACGCCACCCACCTAAGCGGCGGGCAAGGGACTAGGGGACGCTAGAAAACTCTGCACGTTGGTGATAGCATGCGTGCCCATGCTTAAATTACTTGTTGTCTTGATGACTCTGAATCTGATGGCACTCGGCGCTGAACTTCCCAGCAAAAAATATCTAAATCTCGCTGCAATGAAAACAATGGTGGCGGCAGCAGAAGCGAAGGCCCAGGCGCTTCATGTCGAAGTCACCATTTGTATTGTGGACGAGAGTGGCAATCTGCTCTTTTTGCAGAAAGCTGACCGTGCGTCTTTGAATACCATCCAGTGGGCGCAACGAAAAGCGCGCCACGCCGCGTTCTACAAGAGTCCTTCGAAGGATGCGGAGGACACAGTGAAAAAGGGCAATATGTCGGCGTTAGCTTATCCTGAGTTCTTTCCAAACCAGGGCGGGTTGCCGATCATCGTTGACGGCCAGATTCTCGGCGGCATTGCCGCCAGCGGTGCCAAGTCTGAGATTGATGAGGCCGTCGCGCAGGCCGGCATTGATGCGCTGCTGAAAAAGTAAGTTCGTACGACATAAAGTCATTAGCTATCAGTCCGCCGCCATCTCCTGGATCTCGCGTGTGGCCTCGGTGTTCGCGAACACCGGAGCTTCCGATTCACCTTCAACCTCAGATGAGGGCCCGCGCTCCCTCCTCAACTCCGCTTCCAACGCCGCCAGTTGCGCCTCAATGTCCTCTGCGGCTTTGCGCTTGCGAATGACTTCCTCGCGGTAGCGCCGCAGGAAATAGTCAATCGTTTCGACTCTGATCCTGATTGAGCCGGTAGGCTTGTTTTCGTCGAGGTCCTTAAAGCAGAAATAGGGCGTCCCCGACTGCTCAATGATTCCTTCGATCACCCCATAAATTGGCGCATCGTGTCCGCACTTGAAGCTGGAAATTTCGAGCGCCACCAGATTGGGATGCCGCGCCGTAAACTTCGCCGCCCAAACTTTGTGATTGGTGCTGCACGAATACGAGTTTTTCCAGGCGTCGCCGATGTCGAGTGGGCTACTGATTGCCCCCGCGCGAACTTCCTCGCCGAAGAGCCGCTCCAACATATCTTCATCGAGCGGCAGCGTGTTCTGCGAGAAGATCGGGTAGCCGAGCTTCTGGAATTCGTCCAAAATTTCGTGATTCAAGCCGGGATCATGATGATACGGACGTCCCAGCATCACGATGCCGATGCGGTCCTCGCGTTCAAGTTGATCCAACACCTGCCGGGCGCGGCGGCGTATGCCGGTCTCGTATTCCTGCAAGGCCTTGAATCCAGCTTCGACTGCACGTTCGTTCTCTTCGTCTGACAAGCCGAGCACAGGCTGCAACGCCTGCAGCATTTGAAACGCGAACAGCTTGCGGTCGGCGAAATTCAGCACCGGGTCAATGTACTTCAGGTTGTTATCGGCGAACACGTCGTTCTCTTTGGTGAACGCTGCTTTCACGGTTTCCGGCGTAGCGGTCACGGTGGGGCAAGCGTTCGCCCCCTGCAGCTTGACCAGTGGCGAGTGCAACACGTCATACATTGGGAAGAAGATGGCAGTGAGGGGTTTCTTGCGGTGCTTCTCCTGAATCAGGTTATAAACGTGCGAGATCCCGATCTTGGCCGGGAAACACGGATCAATGGCGCCGCGGCTCGCGCCCGCGCGATAGAGTTCTGAGCTGGTGTAATCCGAGTAAATAATATTCTCCGGCTGCACGCCCAGGCTTTCAAAGTATGCATTGAACAGAGGTGCGTAGGTGTAAATATTCAACACACGCGGAATGCCGATGCGAACTTTGCCGCGGTTCTCCATCAGCGTCCGCCGTTCCATCGCTCCTTTGCTCCATCCCGCCCATCCGCGGGTGGGCAGCGGATCGGCAACGCTCTTCGCATTGGTCGGGCGAAAGACCTCTTTCGCCGCGTAATCCACGAAATTCGGATACTGATCGCGAAGCTTCTCGATGCCGGCCTTTATGTCCTTCATCTCGTTCACATCTTCGACCAAGCCTTTTTCGCAAGTTGCGATGATTAGGCGTTGCTCGCCCAGCATGAGCGGGACTTTCGTGACCTTCTTAATCGCAACCAACTCTTTCGCCGGTTCCGTCCGAACGTCAATAAATGTCCGCAGGCAATTGTTCTTGCAAAAGTTGCAGCGTGTGGATTCATTGCGCGTGGTGCGATATTGGATTTTGCGTACCGCATCCAGGCCGACAAATGTTGTCTGCTGGCCATTCTTCCATAGGCGCAGTGATTCCTGGGCCGCACCAATGGCCCCCGATTCCCCGCAATGCTCATGGACGATAATCTGCGGTTGCCGGCCTGCGGCGCGAAAGCTGTTCCGGATAAAGTCCACTTCTGCCTTGACGACAGCCAGATTATTCTGCGTTCCACCTTGCAACACAAATCGCGTGCCCAGCGCCGCGAGATTCGGAATGCTGGCGACATATAGGAACACATTCTTTGGCAGCACCGCTGCGAGGCCTGCCAGGATCTCCTGCGCTTGCCAACCCTGCCGCTGGAAGTTGACGATGTCGGACTGCATAAACACCGCGCATCCGTACCCAAACACCGGCATCGCCTTCGCAGAAAATGCCAGATCGGCGTATTGATTCACATCAAGCCCGAAGCCTTCCGCGGTGGATTGCAGAAAATATCCATTGCCTGCCGAGCACTGAGTGTTCAGTTTGAAGTCTTTCACGCGTCCGTTGTGCAGAATGATGATCTTGATGTCTTGCCCACCGACATCCACAATGACGTGCGGATCCTCGTAAAACTTCAGCGCCGATTCCGTATGCGCGACCGTCTCAACCAATGCGACATCAGCATTCAAGACGTCTTTTAAGATGTCCTTCGCGTAACCAGTTGTCGCAACCCCGAGGACTTCCATCTTCGCGCCTTGCGCTTCCACCTGCCCGCGCAGACTCTCGAACATTTCAATCGTGTCCTGAATTGGGTTGCCGTTCGAAAGCTGATACGACTTGCACAGAATGTCGCCGTTCTCGTTGAGCAAAACAGCCTTTGTGGATGTCGAGCCGCCGTCAATTCCGACGAAACCGCCGACCGTGCTGCCTTTCTGGAAGGTCGCCGGCGTAAACTTCTTGCGCCGATAAGATTCTTTGAAAACGTCGAACTCGCTCGGATCTTCTATGAGACCCTTGCCACCTGATTTGGCCTTCTCCTCCTGGCGACCGTACTCGATGTAGTGGACCAGTTGCTCATAGCCGCGATAGCAGCCAACGCAATCATCTTCGCTGCGGCCAAACTCAATCGAGCCCAGGGCGGCGAAGTACTGTGCGTTCTGCGGGACCTTAATCAGATCTTCCGGCCTTGCACCATCGGGGATTTGAACTTTGCGCTCCTGCCACATGCGCGGAATGTTGGCCTGCCACGCTTCGCGCATGCCGCGGATAAAACTGTTCGGACCTCCAAGCAAGAGAACATGCGGGCGGAGAGTATGTCCGCGAGTGAGGACGCTCAGATTTTGCAGGACGATGGCTTCGAACAATGATGCCATCAGTTCGTCGGGCGGCGTGCCGACTTTTTGCAGGCCATTGATATCGGTTTCGGCAAACACGCCGCACTTGCCTGCAACTTTATGGAGCTTGATCCCGTGGTATCCCTGGTTTCCAAGGTCAACTGTGGGGATCTTTAGCTTGGCATTGATCTTGTCGATGACCGCGCCCGTGCCACCGGCGCACTTATCGTTCATCGAAGGAATTTTCTTCTTGCGTCCAGTTTCTTCGTCGTCTTTGAAGACAATGATCTTTGCGTCTTGTCCGCCGAGTTCGATCACCGAATACACTTCGGGATGAAGCTTTTCGACCGCGAGCGAAACAGCCGTCACTTCCTGGACAAACTTCGCGCCGATCTGATCCGCGATCCCGCCGCCGCCAGAGCCAGTCAAGAACATGCGCGTGTTGTGACTGTTGATGCCTGTGTCCGCTTCCATGCGCTTTAAGAACTCCAGCGTCTTCTCTGGCTGCTTGGTTTCGTGACGTTGGTAGTCCTGCCAGAGCACTTGATCGTTGGCTGCATCCACCACTACTGCCTTCACAGTCGTCGAACCTACGTCCAAACCGACCATAAATTTGGTGTTGTGGTCGTGCGGTTTCTCAGCATGGTTCACTGGCTGGACTGTCGGCTTGGGCTCGAGCCCTGTGATCTGAATCAGTGCGGGACCTTTATGGTCGTGCATTACGTCCTCTGTTCTTAGCTACTGTCATTCCGAACCGTTTTAGCGGTGAGGAATCTGCTTTCGGCTGGGAACTGCAGATTCCACGGGGACTGAAGTCCCCTCGGAATGACGATTCATTAGGACCAATTTTCGACCCAGCTGAAAGCCGCCCTTTCAAGTCAATCGCCCGACATCGCCGGCGCGGCTTCGTTCACCCGCACCCGCGACTTCTTCCAGAACCGCGTGTCTTTATCGATCCTGTCGCTCACGTGCAGGACGAACTGCGCTGCGGTTCCTGCTACTCCGTCTCGATGCGGGACGTGATAGAACGGCCGCTTCAGCTCCGGATGTTCGTCAATGTACTCGCGAATTTCTGCCATGCTCTTGCCTGTGGACTTGAGGCACTGCTCAAACTCGGCTTTGGCTTTGACCTTGGCCTCGCCGAGCGCCATCTGCACGCGGCTGTGAGCATTGACTTCTCCTTCGCCCGAAGTTTCAATCGGCAGGAAAATCATGTCTTTAAACTTGTTGATCACCGCCGACTGCACTCCGTCGGACTGCGACGACGGCATGCATCCGAACGGCTTGAGCGCCAGCACCATGTGGCACAGTTTGTGAATCGTGTAGTACACATTCTTGCCGACTTCCAGGTGTCCCTCGCCGCCGCGCGCGAACTGGTTATAAAAAGGATGCGCCAAGTCAGCCAGTTCGGTTTGTGACACCAGTTCGTGCGTGATTCCGCCAAGTTGTTTCGCGGTGCGGTGATAGAAGAAGTTCCACATCTTTTGTCCCACGCCGATTCCCCACAACTTCTTGCGCAATCCGATGTAGTTAGCAAATTGTTTCTTGAATTCGTACCACTCGGGATTTTTATACGGTTGGTTCACCGGCCACTTCGCCTTGGCATGAGCTTTAGCCTGATACATCAGGTACGCCACCCAGGTTGCGATCGGTTCAACGATCACCTGCGATCCTTCGCGTTCCAGGAACTCGAACATGTGGAAGTTGCCGTCGCCCTCGGTGATCTGCGCCCAGAATTCACCCGTGATCTTTACTACGGGCTTCACGCGCAGGCGGTCCACTTCGATTGAGTTCATTTTTTCTCGCGCGGTGTGCAGCACCTTGAGATAGTCCTTGCCCCACATGTGCTCGTGCCACTTGCCAAACACGTTGAAAGTATTGCGTAGGATCTTGTTGCTTTTGACTTTCGGTTTCAGCCACTCCGGCCCGCTTTGCTCGATCTCAAACGCTTTGCGGTTCTTTAAGTCCTCGCACAAACCATCGACCATTTCACGGAAGACGCGGTCGGTTTCACCCTTGCTCACTTCATACGGCCGAATCTGATAGATGAGGTCATTGATCACGTCGCCAAGGTGCAACGCGTTCAGCATTCCGAAGCCGAAATCCACGGTGAACTTCAGACCAGGTTCACCTGATGAAGCCTTGATCCCGTCGCTCTCCTTGAACAACAGCACGCGGAATCCGTCGAAGCCGGCATTCTTCAGTGCGAAGCGATACTCAGCCTCGTACATGCCAAAGCGGCATGGCCCGCAGGAGCCGGCGGTAAAGAAAACATAATTGTCCAGGATGTCCTGGCGCGAAATGCCTTCTCTCTCCATGAACTGGAGATACTGCACCAGATTGCCGACCGTGAAGTACGTCGGATTGCACTGGCCGTTGTTGCCGAACTCTTTTCCGGTCTGGAAGGCAGCAACATCCGGCACCGGCAGCTTCTCGCAGCGGTAACCGCAGCCTTGGAAGACAGCGCGAATCAAGTCTTCGTGCTTCCATGTGAAGCCTCCAAACAGAATTGTGGTACGGGCCCGCTGGTCAGCCGTGAACGCCCGTTCCACCGGACGATGGAAGTGCGCGGGCTGGTCGAGTCCGGCAACCTTGCGCAGGCGGGCGCGCTCGGCTTCTAAACGTTGCTTGATTTCACTGTCATTCTCAATCTGGACAAAATTCGTCGCCATATCTTCCTCCGGCGTTGTGTGAAATTTGCTTAATGCTGAATTTTGTTGTGTTTAAGAGCTGCGAGAGTGGGGGCGAAAGACGAGTGCGAACTTGCGGATGTCGAAGGCGCAAAAAGGGAGAGGAACTCTCGATCAATTCAGGCCGACTTACAAACTGCATTCCGAAACCCCAAAAAACTTGGCTAGGAGGTTCGAAGTCTTACACCGCCGGAACCACATCGAGGGAGTTCCGTGGGCGCCGGATTTTGCGATGGCGGTTCATCTATGGGATGCGTCCCGCCAGAACTGAGTAGCCTCAGTTTGTACAAACCTGCCGCGCCAAAAAAGTTCTACTCGGCGACATAGGCGCATTTGTAACAGAAATTGTGCCCCAGGTTCAAGCGGAACGTCTAGATTTCACCCGACTTCCGTCAACTAACCTAGCAACGATTTTCTGTGGCATCTGTTGCGATTGTTACATTGAAACTACTTTTGCGGGGTCGCCTCAGTGAGGAAAGAATATTCGTTGAGCGGGCCGAAGCGGCGCTTTTCCGCATACATACGCCAGCGCCGCCACACAATACGCAGGCTGGCCATCACCGGGATGGAAAGGTAAACCCCGAGCACTCCGGCAATTTCGCCTCCTGCCAGCACGCCAAAAATTGCCGCCAGCGGATGTAGTTCCATATTCTTGCCCATTACCCGGGGGGACACCATGTAATCCTGAATCAGCCGCCATGCCGCCAGAAAGATCAAGACCGCCAGCCAGTGAGATCCCGTAAGGATCGCAACTCCCAGAATGAGAAACGCTGCGACAAGAGGCCCTACCACGGGAATAAACTCCAGAATGCCTCCCGCCGTGCCCAGCATGAGTGCGTAGTTAACGCGCACCACGAGTCCCAGAAATATGGCATATGCTACCCACGACAGCGCCGCCAGCGTCAGTTGTGCGCGAATAAAATCGGCCAGCATCTGATTCATGTCGCTGATCACACCTTGCAGAAACTCCCGCTGTGGCTTAGTGTGCACGAACGACAACGCAACCTGACTGAAAGCCCTCCCATCTTTAAGGAAAAATCCGGCAAGAATTGGGACTAGGACCAGCAGCCAGGACTGTTGCGCCACTTCTGCCACGCGCAACCCCACCCGCTGCGCGAGGTGGAGCAAGTCATCACGATGCGAGCTCAGAAAATCGGCAAGCTGACGCCGCGTAGCGATGCTCAATCCGTGTTCTGCCCCGATCTGCTCCGCCAACTGCCCACTGGTGACCTTTTCCAGCAGCGCGGGAAGGGACTCAGTAAGTTTCTGCGTTTCATGCCCGATCTTGGGGCCCACGAAGAAGAAAAAAGTCCCCAAAAAAAGAACGATCAGAACATAAATGACCGCGATGGCACTGCCGCGCCCCTTGGTCCATTTTTCCACGCGGGAAACAGCAGGATCGACCAAGTATGCGAAGAATACCGCAAACATGAAAGCGATCAGGGTTCGGCGCGCTATGTAAAGAAATCCTACCCCGACCGCGAACAGCGAGACCGTGAACAGAATGCGCGTCGTGCGACCATCAATGAGTGGCATTTTTGTTCCTCTCACCCTTGGACAGTCGCCACAGGGACTACCCTGTGCGAAGTCGAAGGATAGGGGCAGCCTAATCGCGAATGACTTCTGTTCCGCCTTCCGCCTGTAATCGCACTAGCTTAAATTTCTCGTCAAGCCAAAAGTCCCAGTTTCCCGTCTCTGCGTGGAGGGTAAAGCGACTCAGTTCCTGCTCTTTCCCGCGGATCGTTATTTTCTGCTTGCCGCCAAATTCAATGCTTACGGCCATCGAGCTACGCTCATGTGGGTTCAAGGTGCCGAACTGCACCTTCTGGCCCGGAGGACAACCGAGCGCGCCCTTCTCGTTATGACACGCTGTGTGAAGATACTTCCAGGCCAGGATTTCGCGTTGGACGAAGAAGTAATCGTCCAGAATCGTCGTCGAGGCGGGAAGTAGAAAATTCTGCTCATGCTGCTTGTCGCCGACGCTAAAGCGTTCGATCAAAAAAGTGTCATTGGGCGTGACCGTAGCTTGGGTTTTTTCCGGAAGCGCTTCCTTCCAGGTGTACTCGCGCAGCTCAACTGAAGGCGTAAGTTCTAAACGAGAAGATTGCTCCGCCTTCTGCTCACCCTGCTCTGATTTGAATTCCGACGTGACCACGCTGCCGTCCGGCCCCTGCGCAATGGAAAAAGTCTCCGTGGCCACGCGGTGCTCCCCGTTGAAAACCCCGAACGAACCCGAGTCCACCGTGTTTTCGGGCGAGGCTTTTTCCTTGGCGAATGCTGGCGGAATCAAAAAGATGCAAGCGGCAACTAGCACTGAAACTGATAATAATTCTTCGCGAAAAATCTTCACTCGCAGGCTCCTGAGTTCGGCAAGAGGTTCAATGCATCAATGATGTCTTCAGCCACTGCACCAACGTGCTTTCCTGAAGTCTGAATGCAAATTGCAGCCCTCAGATACGCCGGCCGCCGCTGTTCATAGAGCGCACAAAAGTGATCGCGGTCACGGCGTAGGGGACGCACGATCTCCAGCTGCTCCGAGCGCGCAAATAGTTCTTCCACCGGAGCGTCGAGAAACACCGCTGGAACCCTTGCCGATTGCAGAAGAGTTTGATTTTCGGCATCCACGAATGCGCCTCCGCCGAGTGCTAACACCCGCGGCGAAGTATTATTCGCGAGCGTCGCCGACAAGATGCGGCGTTCAATCTCCCGAAAAGCTTTTTCACCGCGATCCTGAAAAATCTGTTCGATGGTGTTTCCTTCAGCCGCTTGAATAAGATCGTCCAGATCGTCAAAACGCCACGCCAAGCGCTTCGCCAGTTCCCGGCCCACAGTAGTCTTGCCGGCACCCATGAAGCCAACCAGTGTGACCAAAGTCAGACGTGCCCCTGCGGTCTGTGTAGGACCGCAAGAAATTCGAGTGTGTTCGGAATCAAGGCTAATTTTGGCGTTTCTTGAGGTGGATTTTACCACTGAAGGAAAACAGATTAACCGAAGAAGCAGCCTTGCCCAGGGTGCCTGCGAAGGCACTTCCAACCTTCATCGCGAAAGGCGTGTGCTTCGGTTCGAGAGAGAAATCGCTCTGCACCGGTCCATTGGTTGAGCGGGCGAGCACATCAATGGAAGCGTAGGACGGAGCCAAGGCTTCAATGTTGCCCGTATAGCTCGAAAAGTCGTAAATTCCAGAGTCGCTGAAATCGCCGTTGTACTGGATCTTGCCGCTGTTCGAATTTACCTTGACGAATGGGCCATCTACGCTGTTGAGCTCGATGTCGCCGCCCATCGAAGAAATTTCAATGTGCCCATTATGAACATTGGTAAGACTGACTTTACCATCCAGCGTGCGCACGTGGATGTGCCCGTCCCCGCACTCCACAATTTCTACCGGGCCGTTGTCGCCTTCCATCATCACGTCGCCGTGTAGCTTTTCAACGTGCACGGCGCCGTTGCCGGAATGGAGCGTCAAGCTGGCGTCCGGAGGAACGGTTAGCTCATATTCAACGGTGCCACTGGTTTCGTCCGATCCGGCCAGCAGGTGCGAGACTAGATCGACGCGACTACCTCTCGTGCCTTGATCCAGTTCGACCTTGTCTGAATGAAGGATCGCCGTGACTGACACCTGATGAGGCGCACCGGCTTTCACTCTGACGGGACCGTATTTGTTATTGATCGAAATCATGGGGTGTTTGCCGACCTTGAAATGCAGGTCCTTGCGCTCCACCCCTGCGCCAAAAGCCACGCCAGCGAGCATCACGACCGTCAGCGCCCCTACTGCACATTTGCCAGCGTCTGTCGCTTCTCTCCCCATATTCATTGCTCGCCCCCACTGCGGTCCACCGCCAGATCATAGAGCATTTGTTTCTGTTCGTACGCATTAATCAGCAGTTGCTGGTTGTACATGTCACTTGGATCACTTCGCACCGACTGTTCCGCATCCCGAATATAGGCATTTGCCCGGTCAAGGTCGGCCCGGTAAGACGCCCGTTGCGCAGGCGGACGCGCCGCTACGGTATTCAGGATTGCTGTATCCTCTGCCGAAATTTTCGGGGTTGGCGGCGCAGGCGCGCTCTGCCGGGCCACCGTGCTGCTATCGCCCGCGCGCGTTGGATGGTACAGTTTGATTCCCGCCGCGATGATCATCGCTGCCGCCGCCGGAATTACCCACGCGGCACGCCAACGCTGCAACGATTCATGCCACGAAGGGCGCGGCAATGTCGGGGCGTGAATTAGTCCTTCGCGACGTAATTGGCTTTCTAGGAGATTCCAAACTCGCGTACTGGGCTCGTCGCTTTCTCGCAGCAGGACGGCTTGCGAAGAAATCAAGTTCAAGTCTGCCAGTAGATCGGAGCACGCAGAGCATGTTTTCAAATGCGCTTGCTGATCAGGGTTTTGGGAACCCTCTAGATAGTCCGGCAGAACCTGTTCAAACTCCCCGCAGTTCATACAGCCTCTCTCCCCTACATCTGGACCCGGAACATGCGCGCCTCTCGCGTGTTTCGGTGGTCGTATGCCCTCTGGCCCCTCATCTTTTTCCGGCCTTTTCGGCTCTATTCGCCCGGAGGAGCTCCCGCATTTTTATCCGCGCCTTGTGCAACTGTGACTTGCTGTTTCCAATCGAGCACCCGACGATTCCCGCAATCTCGTTGTGCTCGTAACCCTCGACATCGTGCAGTAGAAAGATCGTACGATAACCAGGCGGTAGTTCGTCAACCGCTCTTTTCAAATGCAGGCGATCGATCGAGCCGGTTAGCCGCTCGTCCGGCGCTCCCGGTTCTTTCCGCGCGACACCTTCGTCGTCGCCCTCCATGGCCTCATCAAGCGGAACCAAAGGGAGGTTCTTTTTCCGGAGTTGCATCAGGACGACATTTACCGACATCCGGTGCAACCAAGTGGAAAAGGCGGACTCGCCGCGAAAGGTGCCGATTTTGCGAAACAGCTGCAGAAAAGCCTCCTGCGTGAGGTCCTCGGCGGAGGCGGTATTGCCGGTCATTCGCAGGCAGAGCGAATACACACGGCGCTTGTGCAGGTTGTAGAGGAATTGAAAAGCCTCCGCATCCCCCTGCTTCGCCCGCTCGATTGCCTCAGCTTCGGTTAGCTTGTCGCCCTGTAGTCGTTTCGCGTCGGTCAAGTTGCCTTTTCCGGCCGCAGTCTGTGTGATGCGGCGTAAACCTCTTTTCGTTGTACTGCTTGCGGCGGTTCCGGAGGCCTGAAAAGTTACTCTGGTACGCAGCCTAAAGGGTGCTGAGGACTGAGTCAACACAGGTGCGGAAATGGGAAGCGATGAGTCTGTGTCCATGCTGGATGCTAACCCGCACGGGCACGGTTTGATTCCTCCAGATCGTCATGGAATAGTAACGTTTTTGGAGATTGGACGAGAGATGTAGCGCTAGCATCCTGAGCGGAGCAGAAGGGTATCGTGGTTTTCCAGCCATTGCAATCACCGATTAAGGTGGGAAATCCCGTGTCTCAGGGCGAAGTCCGAGCCTTCGTGGGGCAGCCTCAGCCTGGTGAGGCCACAGGTGAGCCAAACCCCCAGTCTCAAATCGGACCAGTGCCGGGAATTTGGAAAGGAAACAGTTGCCAAATGTCACAACTCCTAGCATTATTTGTTTCGCGGCAGCTTCGGAACCGGAAGCAGAAATCCTTTGTGGAGGATGAAAATGCGCAACTTTCACAGCGTTTCTTCTGTTGGCGGCGTCAACAACTTGGGCGGCGGATAAATTTCAGCCGCTGAATGTCAAAGCCGGCCTTTGGGAAAGCACAACTGCTACGACCATGAGCGGCGAGATGCCCAATCTCGCCTGAGCGACTGGCGCGGCTTACACCCGAGCAGCGGGCGAGGATTGAAGCAGCGCTTAAGGCGCGTTCTGCCCAGAACACCAGATCTAATACATACAAGACATGCGAGACGAAAGAGAAGCTTCAAAAGGCCCCCTTCGAAGACAAGCAGCAATGCACTGAGACGATAATCAGCTCAACCAGCAGCCATGCGGAGCTGAACGTCGAGTGCACCGATGGAGAAATAAAAACCAGCGTCACGCTGAAAGTTGCGCCGACAGTGACGAGAGTGTCAAAGGCTCCGGGCACATGACGGCGACAGCGGGTGGCCGCACCATGAATTCAGATGTGTCCTTTACGTCTAAATGGCTGGGTGCATCTTGTGGCGATGTGAAGTGAACTTACGGCGCGTTGGCCTGAACTGTGGCACCGTGCAAGCCTGACCTAATGGAATGGATCCATCCCGGTGAAAGAATGAGCGCAGCAACGTTGTAGCTGTTGTTCATGATCATCGAGATGGGTCTGACCTTGATCTGCTCCCCGCCTTCCTCACGTAACTCCCCGCTTTCCTCACGTAACTAAGTACGATTTCGCATTGACACTTCTCTCTTCCAGGGGACATTCTGGAAGTATGAGCACGATCGCGCTCACCGAACTGCTGGGTTCGCCGGTGCTGGAGGCTTCCGGCGCGCAGTGCGGACGTGTGCGCGAAGTGGCTCTTGCGCCTGCCGAAGACCGTGTCCACGTTTCCATGCTGATCGTTCGCACGAAAACTGGCGACAAGGTGCTGCCGTTCGCTGAGATCTCATCGCTGAACGGGGGAGTGCGCACGTCGTCGCCAGCGTCCGATTGGTCTGCACCCGAGGCCGAGGGGTTGTTCCTGCTGGAACGCGATCTTCTGGACCAGCAGATCATTGACGTCCACGGGCGGAAGGTGGTTCGCGTGAATGACCTGGACCTGCATCCAGAAACCGACAATGGGCGTATTCAACTCAAGATCGGCTCCGTAGATGTTGGCGCTCGTGGAGCAGTCCGTCGCCTGCTGAAGGGCGTCGTTCCCATGGCTGCACTCAGACCGCTGCTTCAACGGATTCCACCCCGGCTGATTCCATGGGATTTTGTTGATCTCATCGAGACTGATCCTGCCCGCCGGGTGAAGCTCAAGATTTCTCACGAGCGTCTGGCCAAGCTGCATCCTGCCGACATCGCCGACATTGTCGAGAGACTTGCGCCCGATGAGCGCGAAGCCGTGTTTGAGACGCTTGACCAGGAGGTCGCTGCCGAGGCCCTTGAAGAAGTACAGCCGAGGGTACAGAAATCAATTGTCGAATCCCTTGACTCCGAACGTGCCGCGGAGATTGTCGAGGAGATGGATCCTGACGCGGCTGCTGATTTACTCGCCGATCTTGGGGAAGAGCGCACCAGCGAAATCCTCAAAGAGATGGAGCCCGAGGAGCGCCAGGAAATGACCGAACTTCTTGAGTTCGGTGAGGACACGGCCGCCGGCCGGATGAACACCGAGTACCTCGCGTTGAGCGCCGAGGCCACGGTGAACGACGCGATCGAGGCCCTGCGCAACTTTCAGGGCGGCGTTGAGACGGTCAGCACAATTTACCTGGTGGACGAACGAGGCAAGCTCGGTGGTGCCGTGCCGCTGGCCAAGTTGGTTCTTGCCAAGCCCAATGACAAGCTGCGGCCCCTCAGCATGGAGCCGCTGATCTCATGTCACGCTGGCGCGCGCGAGAGAGAGGTGGCCGCGCTATTCGACAAATATAATTTGCTTACGCTTCCAGTCGTGGATGACGACGGCGTGCTGACCGGAGTGATAACTTCCGACGATGTCATCAGTCTGCTTAGGGCAAAGCTGTAGCAATTCTCGGGAAATTAATCTCGCAAGAAATCTGCGGTTTAGTCCTATCCAAATTTCTGCCTCTGCATTTATTCTGGTTGCCGCAGTGAAACGGGTTCCAATTATTTCCGATAGTTGCGCGCATGAGATTCCTGAAACGCTGGAAAATCCGGATCCTGCTGTTCTTCGCTGTTGTCGGTCCTGGGTTCATTACCGCGAACGTGGACAATGATGCAAACGGCATCGTCACGTACTCGCAGGCGGGGGCACAGTTCGGCTACAAGCTGCTTTGGACCATGATTCCGGTCACGCTGGCTTTGATCGTGGTGCAGGAAATCTCCGCCCGCATGGGCGCGGTCACGGGCAAAGGCCTGAGTGATCTGATTCGGGAAGAATTTGGCTTTCGCATCACGTTTTTCATGATGCTGGCCATCCTGTTCATCAACTTCGGCAATATTCTTGGTGAGTTCGCCGGCATTGCCGGCAGCCTCGAACTGTTTAGTGTTTCCCGCTACATCTCGGTGCCGGTTTGCGCCGTAATCGTCTGGCTGATGGTGGTGAAAGGCCAGTACAAGAGCGTCGAGAAGATATTCTTGGTCGCTTCTTTCATTTACATCACATACGTGTTCGCCGGAATTCTGGCGAAGCCGGACTGGATCAAGGCTGTGATACACACGGTCAAACCACCGGGCCGGGAACTATTCCAGCACGATTACCTGTTCATGACTATTACGGTTATCGGAACCACCATTGCGCCCTGGATGCAGTTCTATCTGCAAGCATCGGTTGTGGAGAAGGGTGTCACTCGCCGGCAATATAAAGCTTCGCAGCTTGATGTGATTTCCGGATGTATCTTTACCGACGTGGTTGCGTGGTTCATCATCGTAGCCTGCGCGGCGACACTGTTCGTGGGCGGAGTTCACGAAATCAACTATGCCAAGGATGCTGCCGAGGCTCTCAGACCGTTAGCCGGAGATTATGCCTATATCTTGTTTGCAGTCGGGCTGTTCAATGCATCGCTATTTGCCGCGTCGATCCTGCCGCTCTCCACGGCATACACGGTCTGCGAGGGTCTGGGATTCGAATCGGGAATCGGGAAGAAGTTCAGCGAGGCCCCGGCATTTTACTGGCTCTATACCGGGCTGATTGTTGCGGGTGGGGGATTGATTTTGCTGCCGCACTTGCCGCTCATCAAGATCCAACTATATTCTCAGGCGCTGAATGGTGTGGCTATCGCGCCAGTCTTGATTTTCATGCTGCTGCTGGTTAACAAGAAGGACTTGATGGGCGACTACGTGAATTCGAAGCTCTATAACCTAGTTGCATGGGGGCTGACCGCTGTGATGGTAGTGCTATCCGTTCCGTTCGTGTGGGACACGATGCGCCAGATATTGCGTTGATGGCGAGGCGTCCCAGTATTACAAATTGCCACAAACGCCGCCCAATCCGCGGCCTTATTAACTGAATCCGGCCACAAGCAGCTTTGCATTACCTGAAAATCTCCAGAAGTAATCTTCCGGGTTCGTATTTCGGACCTATACTTCCCTTCGTGAACTCGGGCTCCGATCCTCGGCTACAACAGGCTGCCAATCGGCCTGAGAGCGATCCGTTTGTTTCCCCGAAAACGGCTTCCGTCGGCCGGTTACGCGCGGTAGGACGTGCGGCAGGTTTAGCCATGGCGCTGGCATTCGCTGCGCAGGCCGGAAACGCGCAGTCTGTGTGGCAGGCCATTAAGCAGTTCATCGGCCTGCATGGCAAGCCGGAACCAGCGTCGGCCAGTGTTTTATCCGAGCACGAAATTACTGAGTTGAGCAAGATGACACCGCAAGCCCAGGCGCAACTGCTGCTGGAACGAGCTATAAACCACTACCGTGGAGCCAATGATCAGATTGCGGAGCGCGTGAACGGATGGAGAGGCAAGATTCAGCTGGACCAGCAACTGAACTCGCTATTCATGACTGCATTAAATTCCGATGACTTGCGTGTGCGCGCCGCCGCGATCGAAATAGATATCGCCAGCCGCAACTTGGAAAAGAGTGCCGCGACGATTGACAGTCTCGAGAATGATGCTCGTGTGGGTGAGCAAGGGCCACGGGCGAACGCGTTGTGGGACATCGCTTTGCTGGGAAACCGAGGCATCGACCCGGGCCGTGCATTTGAGATCGTTTCAGCGTCGGTTCACGATTCCAATGAAAACATCCGATATTGGGCGGTGGAGGGCCTGGCTTATCTTGGGACGGACGAGACAATCGCGCCGCTCCTCGAAGTCTTTCATGATGATCCTTCCGCCAACATTCGGGAGCGCGCCGCCTGTGGACTGGCGCAGTCAGGGATGTTGAGCGAGAAGCAACGCCGCTCCGCAGTTCCCAAACTACTAGATTTTGCAGAAGATACGGCGCTTGATTCCCAGACCCGCGAATGGGTCTTCCAGGCGCTTCGTGATATCACGGGACAGACCTTGCCTCACAATGCGACAGTTTGGCGCGAGTGGTACAGCAGCAGCGATCATAACTGGAACCCAGTGACTCGCGACAGCCAATAAGCGCTGCGCTCTTATAGCGCCATCAGCACAACACCCGCACCTACCAGAAGCGCGGCGATCCAGCGGCGATGGTCCACGTGTTCGTGCAGGAAGAACCGCGCTCCGATCGCATTGGCAACAAAGGTGAGAGAAGCGGCGGCCGGACCAATCAGGCTGACGTTGTTCCATGAGAGACCGTAAAGCAGGCTGTAGAACGAGAGGGTCATACAACCGACGCCGAGAAGAAAATAACGGTTGCGCAAGGCCAGAAGCGCTACAAAAACCAGGCCACGCCGGCGGCGCATTTCGCCCAAATCGCCAATCTGTTTCATGGACCGCGAAAGTAGCATGTCGCCGCAACTGGAGCAGACGACCACGGCGGCAATCGCGAGCCACGCATGCAAATTGCTCAGGTGCCGGATGACATGCAGATTTCCGATCGTCATCGCTAGCGCTCGGTGCATCATCGCGAGACCTCCACGACTTGCTCGGAGTGCTTTTGGCGGCGCCGTTTCGTCAGTTCGGGACCACTGGTGACAAATCCCACTCCACTTGAAACTAGCGCAATCCCTAGCCAGCGTGTGACGCTGACCTGCTCGTGCAGGAAGAACCTGGCGATCAGGGCTAGAAAGACATAGCCGAGCGAGCTTGCCGGGAGCACATATGTTAGATCTGCCCACGAAAGCGCTGTCATATAGGAAGCAAAGAATCCGAAGAGAAGAACGATTCCGAGCCCGACCCAGGGATTGGTAATCGCCAGCAAGAGTTCAGCAGGATGGTGCAGAGAAATATTGCCGATCTGCTTCATCCCGTAGGAGAGCAGGGAATCGCCCATGGGAGCGAACATACTCACTCCCAGAAGCACCAAATACTTGCGCAGGTTCACGAGAGCTTAGACCTGGACCGTTTCCTCTGGGGCGGGCGCTGACACGGGCTTTACTCCGTTGCCATTCGATCCGCTCTTGCCGGCGTTTTCCTTGACCATCTTGTTGCGCATTGAGCGGACCTTAAGAAATGTGCGAGCTTCCTTGTAGAGGCGTTTCCGCTCCCCGGAATCAAATGCAGCCTTGCGGAGGATGCGGAACACAGCTCTCGGCCGGAAGTGATATTCGATGTGGGCTAATTGATGGCCGCCTTCGTCCACCATGCTGCCTTTCACCATGAAATTGTTTTTCACAGCGAAGTCAAAGAGCTCAGTTCCCGGATAGGCGTGAGCCACCGATACCTGAATGGTCTCGACGTCAAGTTCCTTTGCGAACGCAATTGTATTTTGGATGGTCTCGCGGGTTTCCCCGGGGAGTCCCAGAATAAAGTCGCCATGAATTACCAGCCCGAGTTTGTGGGCGTCTTTTGTAAACTGGCGGGCACGCTCAATCGTGGCCCCTTTCTTGATGTTCTTTAGGATTTGTTGGTCGCCGGATTCGTAGCCGACGATCAGCAGTCGGCACCCGGCTTCTTTCATGGCTTTCAGCGTTTCATAGTCGGTGGTGACCCGTGACGTGCATGACCACGTCAATCCCAGCGGTTTCAGCTTGGCGCACAACTCAACCGTGCGGGCCTTCTGAATATTGAAGGTGTCGTCGTCGAAGAAAAATTCCTTTACATACGGCCAGTACTCTTTGGCTTTCGCCATCTCCCTTGCGACATCGTCGGTGGAACGCTTGCGCCAGGCATGACCGCTGGTCGTCTGTGGCCACAAGCAAAACGTGCACTGCGCAGGACAGCCGCGAGTTGTGTACAGCGAGACGTACGGATGAAGCAGGAATGGAACGTTGTAGCGGCGCACGTCCAAATCGCGGTGATACACGTCGGTGACGTGAGGCAGGGAGTCTAGGTCTTGGAGCTGAGGACGATCTGCAGTGTGGGCGATTGATCCGTTCTTAAGGTACGAAATCCCCAAAATGTCTTCGAGTGGCTTGCCCTCTGCAAACTCTTTTACCGCGTAGTCAAATTCCTTGCGAACCACGAAATCAATCGCCGGTGCTTCCCGTAGGGCCCGCTCCGGCAACACCGTAACGTGAGGGCCGACAAATGCGATCTTGATCTTGGGATTTGCGTCCTTAATCCGCTGGGACAAGCGGATGTCACCCGGGAATCCAGGGGTGCTGGTGTACAGAACCAGAAACTCGTATTCCTTCGCGATATTGATGGTCTCTTCCGCCGAAACATAGTGTGGCGGAGCGTCAAGCAGCCTGGCACCCTCAAGCATGCCCGCCGGATAGGCCAGCCAGACCGGATACCAGTAAGACTCAATTTCGCGCGTTGCCGGCCAGCGCGAGCCTGCGCCGCCATCAAAGTTTTCAAAAGAGGGAGGGTTCAGAAACAGCGTTTTAAGAGGCATAAGGTTGAAGTCTTTATCTTAACATTCGCAGGCGAAAGCAGCTTTCGGACGCGTACCAATTGGGTCATCTGAGAAGTCCTTCTTAGGTGTTAAAGCACGCGTTCGTACCACGCAAGATGGGCTAAACACTTGAATTCAAGGAAACAATCCATTTGGACTGAACAGGGATTCCGTGCATTCAACAGAGCAAAAGATGCAGCAGTTTGGAACCTAGATGGCCGTCAGCGGGTTTGGTCACTGCTGGGCCCAAGAGTCTAAGTCTCCGGTGGCGCGTAAGAGTCCGATACGGGCTCGGAGGAGCTGAAATTTTGAGTCCTCGAGGGCGTTGAATTTTTCTGCCAAATCCGTACGCGCATCGGCTTCGTCGTGCAGGCCAGCGGTTCCGGAATTCATTCGAATCTCCACGGCGTTGACATTCGATTGCGCGAGTTCGTATTCCAATTGCGAAACATCCTGCGCGGCCTGCAACTGCTCGACCGATCGCTGTAACTTCAGCAGTTCCTGTGAGATTTGATTCTTAGTGGACTCAACTTCTTTGGTGGCGCGGGTAGCTTCTGCGTCCGCAGCCTGCGCATGTGCGCGTTGAGAAAAATTCAGGAAAGGGAAGCGAATCACGACGCCAACAGTAGCGTTGTTTCGCTCAAAAGCCTTCGTGGGGAAGAATTGAAGCCAGTTATTGAATTTGGCCAGTACTGCATATTGAGTGGCGAAATCCACCGAGGGCCAGAGAGCGCGGTGCTCGGCCCGGGCACGGAAGCTCTGGGCCACTGCATGTTCCTGAGCGAACAAGACTGAGGGGCTGGATTGAATCCTTGAAGCAAAATCCGCGGGCGCGTCGGTCTGCGGCAACGGTGGCACAGAGTCGGGCGTGAGTTCGAGCGAAGCTGCAGGGATTCCCGTCAGTTGTGAGAGCGCACCTCGAAGAACGTCAGCTGCGCCCTCCGCTTGTGTGACACGAAGTCGCGCGCGAGCTGTTGATAGGCGGGCCTGAGTCCCGGCTTGAGTACTATCAACCCCTTCCTGGATGCGCTGCATCACGACTTGTTCCATTTTGAGGGCGTCGCCTTGTACTTCCCGTAGGTGCGCGGCCAACCTCTCCCACTTTGCGAGTTCGAGATAGGTAAGCACGGTTTCTTGTATCAGTTGGCTGCGGCGTTCTTTATTTCCGTCCCGGGTGGCATCGTACTCGGACCGCGCGGCGCGAACATAGTCGCGCAGCGCGGGATTCACTAACGCGGATTGCGCGTTGGCACTAAAGAGCGAAGGCGCGGATCCCTCTAGCGACAGCGGGTATCCCCAGGAATCTCCGATTCCAGCTCCCACGACGACTTGGGGCACATATTGATCGCGCGCTTCGCGGTACAAAGCGAACACGCGTTGCTCGTCAGCCGAAGCTTGCGCCATGGCTGTGCTGTGAGTCATGGCGAGCTGCACGGCCCGCTTGAGCGTCAATGGTTCGGCTCCCGCTTGGGTACTCCTCATCAGCAAGAAAGCGCTTGTCAGCGGTAGAAGGAAACGCCGGGGGATTAGCCGGGCAGATTTCATAGTTCCACCTTCAACTCAGGAATGATGTGATTCTATTGGAACGGACTTGTGAAATGACGGACCTAGCGGTTCATCCGCTGTAGTGCCTGCTGCGCGGGCTGGAACTCTCTTGCCAGGGCAAGCGCTGATTTGTATTCGGTCGAGGCCGCTTGTTTGTCCCCCAACTTCTCGGCTGCGGCGCCTAGAAGGTAGTGGACCTTGAACGTCGGAGCCTGTTCCACTTTTTTTTCGGAGTTCAAGTAGGCGCGAAGCAATTCGACCGCTTCCGGCAGATTGCGCTGTGAATGAATCAAGATTTCAGCGGCATCTACCAGGGCATCAGGACGATCCAGCGGCGCTGAACGCACACGCGTCAATGCTTGCTCCATGTCGTCGTAGCGCTCGCGATGGCGATAGAAGAGCCCAAGATTCAGCCACGCGCTGGCACTTCCGTGACTGGCTTCGATCGCGGCCCGGTATTCAGCCTCCGCCGCGGCAAGATCTTTCTTTTTTTCCGCGATGCGAGCACTTACCCAGTGAGCACGTCCGGGATCGAGCTGGGCCAGGGGGGTGACTTGCTGCACGGCCTTATCGCGCCCGCCGCCGACGATCCCTGGGGCTTCCAGGTAGAACTCGGCAAGATCGCTGCGGGCGTCCACACTGTTCGGATTAAGTTTGACGGCAGTCTCGAACTCGATTCGAACGCGTCCGGCTAGTCCGGCCGCAGTCAAAAAGCTCGCCTTATCGGCCTTCTCGCCGTAGATCCTTCCCAGCCACAGATGGTATTGACCGTTTTCAGGCGCGAGTGCGACCGCCTTTTCGCAGGCGGAAATTCCCCGGTCCCACTGCCCGAGCGCGAAGTAAGCACGGCAAAGCAGGTTGTGAGCAACCGCATCATGGGGCGACGAACTGATCTGCCCATGGAGCGCGACAATGGCTTCGTCAACATGACCTGATGCCAGCAACGCAGGCGCGGTCTCGTCTGCTCCAGCAATCGCCGCCGAAGCAGCAAATATCGCCAACAGAAGAAATGAGAAACGGCCGCGCATTGTCATTTCAATGCACCACCTTGACCGGCAGCTTGTCATGCAGCGGCTTGGAATTCGCCGAACCGCGTGCCACCTGCGCCCCTTCCGGCACGCCGCCGGTGATCTCAGCCTGGGTCAGATTTGAGATGGAAGTCTGCACACTGCGCCGGACTAGTTCGTTATTTATGATCTGGAACACGTAAGGAATGTCATCGTCTTGACGCAACGCTTCACGCGGAACAGTCAGAACATTCTGGTGCTCTGCTGTCACAATGGTTACGCCCACATTGATATTGGGCAGCAGCTTGAAATCCGGATTGGCAACGATGCAGGTCGTCTCGCCGACATTGCGGCTGCCGTGCAGCTTCACGGCTGCAGGTATAGTGCTGACTGAGCCGCTCCATTCACGGCTGGGCATTGCGTCCCAGGTGAGCTCAATTTTCTCGCCGGGCGCGAGGCGGGCCACATCAGGTTCGTCCACGAAGGAGCGGACCAGCACCTGCGACAAATCCGCTTCCTGAAGCACTAGATCGCCAGGATTTACATATGCCCCTTGCCGCACGGGCACGGAATAAACCACACCGTCGAATGGCGCGTGTATGACCATTTGGCTGAGAACATCCTGCGAGGCGGCGTATGCGCTTTCCGCCTCCGAACGCTGTGCCTGTACGCGGGTGATTTCGGGTGACGAATAACGTTTGGTCTGTTTGGACTCAAGCATCTTTACTTGAGCGTCGGCAGCGGTGAGCTGTGCCTGTGCGTTCCGGACTTCACCCGGTGAGGCCGCGCCAGCTTGCTGCAGATGGCCTAAGGCATCAAAATTGCGCTGTGCAGCATCTCGGTCTGCGTGTGCTTTGATTAGCTGGGCATCCAGTGTAAACACTTCTTCTTGCGTGCCGCCGTGTTGGAGGGCGCTAACGTCGGCTTCAGCCGCACGTACCTGAGCTTGTGCCTGCGCCGCCCGACTCCGCGCGCTCGCAGCGTCCAACTCTGCCAACAGTTGGCCCTTCTTAACGTGCGCTCCTTCTTTCACCAAAAGCTGTTTCACGGTTGTCCCTGTCGGCGCGTGGGCTTCGAAATTCTGAACTGGTTCGACTTTGCCGTTGGTCGAAATTACGCTTCGAATGGTGCCGCGAGCGACTGCGGCCGCTAAAACTGGGACGGAATCATCGCGCGATGCAAATGAGGCCAAGAGGACAACTGCAACAATCAAGCCGGCGGCCCATACGATCCAAGGGCGGCGCGCAAAGAAGCTCCGGTCTTTACTGTTCTGAGCCATTCAGTTTTTGCTGACGATAAATGTACCACCCGTACCTTGGGCGCGAGTAATCACACTTAACCCTTTTGATGCAGCGACTTTCGCGAAAGAACGAAAGAAATTCTCCGGGCCGGATTGGGTGTAACCTTTCTGCGGCTGGCGAATCCCTAATCCGATTAAGCTGAGAAGGAGCAGCTTCCATGGACTCTCCTATCGAAAGCCGAAGATTCAAGAGCGTGAATCGGCGCGAGCTTGTCAAACTCACGCCGGCATTGGCTCTTGGTGCCTTCGCGATCCCGAAAGTACAGAACTACCTGCTCAAGGCCGGCCTTGGCTTCAGCGATTGGGCGTCGGCAGCGGTTTTTCGCTCCGGCCACCTTGCACCTACGTTCTCTCATTCTGAGCTTACGCCGTTTAATCGGTTTCCAATCAATGATTACGACGTGGACGATCCGGGAGTTGATCTTGAAAGATGGAATCTGACCGTGACGGGGGCGGTACAGAAGCCGGGCGCCTACACCCAGGTACAGATACAGTCCTTGCCTAAGATCACGCAAAATACACGGCACGTCTGTGTCGAGGGTTGGGACGTGATCGGCAATTTCAGTGGAGCTCGGCTTTCCGATTTTCTAAAGATGATTGGTGCTGACACTGCCGCGGGCTTCGTCACTGTGCAGTGCGCTGACGACTATTACGAATCGCTGGACATGGCGACGGCGCTGCATCCACAGACGCTGCTGTGCTATGAGATGTACGGTCAACCGCTGACTCGCGAACATGGCGCTCCGCTGCGCCTGACCATTCCTACTAAGGTCGGGTACAAGCAAGCCAAGTATCTAACCGATCTTAAAGTGACTCGTGTGTTGGAGAAGGTTGGGTATTGGGAAGATCAAGGCTACTCGGAATTCTACGGTTTGTAACCGGCCTTTGTACCGAATACACGGAGTTGAGCATGGCCACCCGCGCGATTGAAATTGAAGACACAAAAACAGGCGAAGTCACAGAAGCTGTGTACGAGCACCCGTTCATCGTTCGCCTTTGCCATTGGGTAAACTTGGTTTCGCTGTTCGTGCTGGTCGGGAGCGGGCTGCAGATCTTCCGTGCGTTTCCCAGCTTCGGTGCAAAAATCCCACAGAAGGACTTAATCCACTGGCCAAAAGCCTTCGCGCTTGGCGGATGGCTGGGCGGTGCACTGCAATGGCACCTCACTTTCATGTGGATTTATATCGGCACCGGCCTTCTGTACATCGGTTACCAAATTTTCAGTGGTAACTACAAGCAAGTCTTGTTCGTGGCGCGCGACCTTCCCGGAGTGTGGCCGATGGTGCGGCACTACTTTTTCTTTGGTCCGAAGCCGCCAGTCAGGGAGGCTTATAACCCGCTGCAAAAACACGCCTACACGTCAGCGATCGGATTGGGTGTGCTGTCGGTGCTGACAGGCATCGCCATCTGGAAGCCGGTGCAGTTTTCCTTGCTGGCGTGGACGATGGGCGGTTTCCATTACGCGCGGTTGTGGCATTTCATAATCATGTGGGCGATCCTCGCCTTCGTTTTCGGACATCTGGTGATGGTGATCTTGCACGGTTGGAATAACTTTGTCTCAATGTTGACGGGATGGAAAAAGGACGCGGAGTATCCATCGAAGTAATTGCTGTTGCCGATCGCGGTAGTTCAGAGTGGCCGTGAGGAGAAATGCCGGAGAAGACGCCTTTGGTGGAAAATCCTGTGCGCGACGAAGAAGCCCTGATCCGGCGCATTCGGGACGGCGAGCATGATCTGTTTTACGAACTCATTCAGCCCTATGAACGGCGCGTGTATTTCGCGGCGTTTGCCATTTTGCGCAACCAGGCCGACGCTGAGGATGTGGCACAGGAGGCCGCCTTGAAAGCGCTTAAGAATATCCGGCAGTTTCGCGCTGAGTCCCGGTTCAGCACCTGGGTAATTCAGATCACAGTGAACGAGGCTCGTATGTGGAGAAGAAAGCATCACGCCCACACGATGGAATCGATTGCTGGTCGCGACGACGATGGACAAGGGAACTACACGCCACGCGACTTCGCCGACTGGCGTGAAATTCCATCCGAGACGCTGGAGCGAAAGGAAATTCGCGAAAAGTTGAACGAAGCCCTTGCTGAACTCGGCGAAATATATCGAGACGTTTTTGTGCTTCGGGACATGCACCATTTGAGCATCGAGGAAACTTCCCAGGCGCTGGGAATCTCGACCGCGTCGGTAAAGACCCGACTGTTAAGGGCGCGGCTGATGTTGCGTGATCTGCTGTCGCCGGGATTAGGTGGCAGTTGGAACACGAGGCTGTCTTTTGAGAAGGGGGTCAAGCCATGGTAGTCCGATGCGAAGAGGTATGGCGTGAAATCTCGAACTATTTGGAAGGCGAAGTCCCCGCGGAGCTAAGCGCTGCTATCGAAGATCATGTGCGCAGCTGTAAACGCTGTGCTGCAGTGTTAGACGGCACGCGCAATGTAGTCCACCTATATGGAGACGAACGAATGCTGGAAGTGCCACTGGGCTTCAGCCACCGCTTGCATCGAAGGCTGGCCGACAATACGCAACCCAACAGAAGAAGCTTTCTGGGATGGATGGTGGCTGCAGCGGCTGCTGTAATCGTGGTTGGCGCCTTCGAAGCAGCCCGCTCCGCCTCGTTCGGGCGCGCCGAGCCGCGATCGGAACACGCTCAAGTGGGTGGGGTTCCTCCTGACATGACGGTTCTTGTCTCCGACGACGGGAAAACGATGCATGTGGCCGGATGCCCATTCATTCACGATAGAGCGCACCTTCGGGCCCTGGTGGCGCGTCAGGCGTTGCGAGAGGGATACGTGCCTTGCGTACGATGCATGAAGAAATACTTAGCATCGAGTCTCGATGATTTGTCCGGGGATATAGAGCCGCAATCCTTCTCGTAGCCCGAAGCTATGCTCCGCAAGCTTGCGGTCTCATGCATCCTGTAACTTTCGTGGGACTGAAGACTCTATAACTTGCAGGAGCCGCGATTCCGCTACCGCGGCCAGATGGAGGATATAGTGTCCAAATTTGTTGTATTTCTTTCTATTCTTGCAACTGCGTTGGTCCTGGTTCCTGTCAATGCCGCGGGTAGCGGCAACACCGCATTGCCCAGTCCGTCAAATGACGCTGCACTTGCCGCCGCGAGGTCTCAGCAAACTGCTGTCGTTGCCGGCGGCTGCTTCTGGGGAATTCAAGCTGTTTTCCAGCATGTGAAAGGCGTCATCAGCGCCACCTCGGGCTACTCCGGCGGGGCTGCGAAGACCGCCGAGTATGAAGTCGTCAGCACCGGCGAAACAGGGCACGCGGAATCGGTGAAGATTATCTATGATCCTTCACAGGTCACCTATGGCCAGCTTCTGCGGGTGTTCTTTTCCGTGGCCCACGATCCTACCCAGCTGAACCGTCAAGGGCCCGACGAAGGAAGTCAGTACCGATCTATCGTTTTTTATAGCAACGTGGAACAAAAGCGAATTGCGGAAGCCTACATGGCGCAGCTAGAAAAAGCCCGAGTGTTTCCGAACCGGATCGTGACGCAAGTCGTTCCACTGAATGCCTTCTATCCTGCTGAGGCTTACCATCAGAACTACGCCGCCAATCATCCCAAGAATCTATACATCGTTTACAACGATGCGCCGAAAGTGGCTCATCTGCAGCAACAACTCCCGGAGCTCTACGTCGTCAAGTAGCTCACGCACAGCTCGATGGGGAAGAGGAAGCGGCCTTCAAGGAGTTGCATTCCTCTTCCATTCCTCCGCCACGGCTTTGAACTCGGGCACATCGCGATAACGTTGGAATTCATCCAAATCAAGCGCTGAGGAGTCGTGAACACCTGCGGTCAGGCACTTCTTCAATTCCGATAGCATGCTCTTCTTGTCCGATGTAATTGCATAAATGCGTGCGCTCTGGTAATAGGCCCAAGCGGGTTTGGCCGAGCCAGCCGCTGCCAGGTCAAAGTATTGCAGGGCGACAGAATAATTCTTCTGGTCCAGGCTGGCTTGCCCGGACTCATATGCCTGGACAACGAGTCCGCCCAGCGCACGGCGTGCCACCAACCAATCGCGACCACTGCTGCCTGCCTGTCTCTTGAGACCGGCGATACTCGAGCGGAGTTCATTAAATGCCATTGCGTCCATCTCTCCATTCGGCAGTCTCGCCATTTGGGCTGAAGGCGTGGCTTCAAGACGTTCCTGTTGATCGAGCTCCGCGGCTTCCTGCTTCTCTGCCTTCTTGAAGTTTTTGTTCTTCTGCAGTTCTGAGACTCGCGCCGGAGCCGTAGTGATGTCGGTGAGATTGCCGAAGTTGCGAGCTATAGCTTTGAACTCGCGACCGGCGGCCAGCAAATCGCCTCTCGTCTCAAGCTCCTTGGCCCGAGACATGCTGGCATCGAGTGTCGTTTTAATTCGAGCGGGAACGCGGGGCAGAGTTCCAACTGTCATTGCTTGAAGGTCCATCCAGTTCAGCGCCTCTGACCACACGTCCGGTGGCGCCCATCCATGCGGACCTTCAAAGGTGCGAATCAGATAGCGCCGCTCGCGTCCAACTTGGGACGTAATTGCGCGAATTCCGCATAGTTGAAGTCAGCATCCCCAACCGTCGCGAAGTATGCGAATTTGATGTTGCCGGACGGTGCGTTGCTGACGGGAAATCCGGCAGCATTGGCGATGGCGCCGGCCGCGCAGCCGCCGCACGACAGTGCGAGGCTGGTTGCGACTCGCGCTCCTCCCGAGAGGCCGGCGAAATACTGGCGGGTTGGGTCAATCGGCAAGCGCTGATGCGTATCCTGCCAAACAGCTTCGGCTGCTTCCTTAGAACCACCCATTGCGCCGTTCTTCGAGCTGTTCGAGGGCGCCACGATGTAGCCAAATTTCTCTGCTGCCGCCCGCACGATTTCGGCTGCGTCTCGCCCGCGGGCGAATGGATCAAAGACATAAATAATTGGCCACTTGCGGGTCGCTGAGAAGCTGGACGGAAGATACAGCGCGTAACTCTGCTTCGGATCCTCGAGGCAGGTCACGTGGGGGACCACCGTCCCAACAGGAAACTCAACGCCTGGGGTCTCGGCAACCGCACTGCGCTGAGACGCTGCAAGCAATAACAAAATGGCGATGTGTAGTTTCAAGCCTCCTGATCCCATTCGCAGGGTAGCCGTATTCACGATGCTCAATCAACCCGCAGCTCTTGCGTGCAATATGATCAATGACGTCTAGAAACTTCTTGGCGAGGCAGGTCATGGTAGGGAAGCCGCGGATAACCGTGATCGGGGCGGGGGCTTTTGGCGGATGGACTGCCTTGTTCCTGTTGCGTCGCGGCGCTCAGGTTGTCTTGCTTGACGCCTGGGGGCCGGGCAACTCGCGATCTTCTTCAGGCGGCGAGACCCGGGTTCTCCGCTGTACGTATGGGCCGAACCAGCCTTATTCGAGAATGGCCGCCCGTGCCACGCGCCTGTGGAAGGAGCACGAAGAACGTTGGGGCCGTCAGTTGGTCCACCGCACCGGCGTGCTCTGGATGGCGAGAGCTGGGAGCGATGAGTTCGAGCGTGGGTCACTGCACTGCCTGCGCGAGGCGAGTGTCGCGTACGAGGAGCTGTCGGTTGGGGAAATCACCAAACGCTGGCCCCAAATCAACATGGAAGGTGTGGGCTGGGGCATTTACGAGCCCGAGGCCGGTTGTCTGCTGGCTCGAATGGCATGTCAAACGGTGCTGGATGGGTTTCGAGCCGAAGGCGGCGAGTACAAGCAAGATGCGGTTCTTCCGTCTGACTTGGAGCGAGGCGCCAAGGATGGCCTTTCGCTCGCAGACGGCTCGAAGCTGGCGGCCGACCAATACGTATTCGCCTGTGGGCCCTGGATGGGAAAACTCTTTCCAGACACGATCGGCGACAAGATTCGCTCGACAAAGCAGGATGTGTTCTTCTTCGGCACGCCGGCGGGGGATGCCCGGTTCTCAGAAGAAAACCTCCCCGCATGGGCGGACCATAGCGATCCATTTATTTACGGAATTCCGGGAAACCAAGGGAGAGGGTTCAAAATAGGCGAGCGGTTCGTCAGCATGGAAGCCTTGAAAAAATTACGTGAATATCTTGGCTTTCGATTTCCTGCGATGAGGAATGCCCCGCTCCTCGAAACACGCGTGTGCCAGTACGAGAACACTCCAGATCGACATTTCATCATTGACCGGCATCCGGAGGAAGCCAACATTTGGTTGGTCGGCGGCGGCTCAGGACATGGATTTAAACATGGTCCAGCCTTGGGCGAAATGATCGCAGAGTTAGTAATGCAAGGCCGAGATCCTGACCCACTGTTCCGGCTAGCGCGATTCGGGACATAGTAGCAATGCGGGGTGCCCCGCTTCTCGCGGTTTTCGAGAAGTGGGGCTTTCCTTTCACTTACAATTCACCTATGTCCAAGCAGCCTCGTTACACGCCGGAGCATGCCAAAGCCGGACTCGACGCGAGGTTTCCGGAAATCGAAACCTGGCCGAACCAGTTTCCTGGCTACGAGATCGTGATTGATAACCCGGAGTTCACCTCCGTCTGCCCGAAGACCGGGCTACCGGATTTTGGGGTGATCACGCTTCGATACATGCCGGACAAGAATTGCCTGGAGTTGAAGTCGTACAAAGAGTACCTGCAGTCGTACCGCAACTTGGGAATTTTTCAGGAGAACATCGTCAATCAGGTGCTCGAAGATGTGGTGCGCTGGGCGAAGCCGCGGTGGGCTGAGGTCAAAGGCGATTTTAGGCCACGTGGAGGAATTTCGACGGTAGTGACTGCACGCTGGCCCAAGCCCGAAGCAAGCAACAATCCTAAGCCTCGCGCATGATATATTCCTTCGCCAAGTGACCTCGAGAAAGCTCTATCCTCGTACGGCGTTAGTCCTACTGACTGTCCTTAATCTGCTCAATTACATTGACCGGTCGATTTTGAATGCAGTTCAGCCTCTGATTCAGAGCGAGTTCCACGTCAGCGATGCCCAGATCGGGCGGCTCACGACCGTCTTTCTGATTTTCTATACCCTTGCCGCACCTTTCATGGGGCCCCTGGCGGACCGATATTCACGCAAGTTGATCGTTGCGCTAGGGGCTTTTGCCTGGAGTGGCGTCACGTTACTGACAGCTTTTGTACACAGTTATCAATCGCTCCTCATCCGGCACACGCTGGTCGGAATTGGGGAAGCAAGTTTTGTGACTATTTCTCCGACGATTATCGCCGACCTATTTCCTGAATCTGTGCGAGGAAGGGTGTTGGGCGTTTTCTATTTAGCCATTCCTGTTGGCTTCGCATTGGGTTATCCCATTGGGGGATATTTCGGAACGCACTACGGGTGGCGAACTCCGTTTTACATCGCGGCTGGGCCAGGCTTTTTGCTGGGGCTTCTGGTGATGTTCTTGCGTGAGCCCGAGCGCGGACAGTTCGATTCTCTGCCAGAGACCCGCGAACGTCGATCAGTGCTTGGACTCGCGCGCAATCCGGCGTTTCTCGCCGCCACTTTGGGCATGGCAATGATGACCTTCGCGCAGGGCGGCCTTCTGGTGT
>Ga0209056_10000698_pt1 | contig 37218 bp, 32 predicted proteins | sample GraSoiAngelo_114_FD_185876 | JGI IMG/M metagenome (GOLD analysis project Ga0209056, IMG submission 185876) | Grasslands soil microbial communities from the Angelo Coastal Reserve, California, USA - 14_0903_13_40cm (SPAdes) (version 2) | ecosystem: Environmental > Terrestrial > Soil > Grasslands... | reverse complement strand
TCAATGGTATCCGCGATCATGATGATTCGCGCGCCCATCGGGATATCGTCGCCCGCCAATCCGTCGGGGTACCCCGATCCATCGAAGTTTTCGTGATGGTGCCGAATCATTGCCTGTACCGAGCCACGAAGCCTGGTTGCCGTATCGACAAGCTGCGCACTCCGAATTACGTGAGTCCGCATCGTCATCCTCTCCTCGGGAGTTAGCTTGCCCTCTTTCCGCAGGAGCGGCGCGAACTCTTCATAGATCTTGCCAACATCGTGAAGGAGGGCGGCGCGCTTGATATCGTCCACATCATTCGCCGACAGTCGTAATTCGCGCGCTATGGCGAGCGCGTACTCAGAGACCCTGAGGGAATGACCTGACGTATAGGGGTCCCGTGCTTCCATCGCCTTGACCATCAGCTCAAGCTTCTCCTCCAATTCAAGCTGCATCTGAAAGTTCATCTGGTAAAGCTGCCGGACGAGAAACAGGGGGAATACAAGGATGGCCAATCCCAGCAACTGCAGCTTTACATAGAGGAAGACCAACAAAACGGCCAGCGTGCTAGACAGGAGGTCAGTAGCGAGCGCGTCCTTGCCAATTCTGTCCCAAGCCTCGCGTACCGACACGCCGCTGCTCAAGGAGACAGCCAACGCGACGCTACCGTGATTCACCAAGAAGTAAACAATGACGAGAGACGCGAACGGGAGCGGTAAGAAGGCGAACCTCTCTAAGCTGACCGACCCACCTAAAGCACTATAGACCCAAGAGCAAAGGCCCGAAGCCAGCATAAACTGCGCCGTATTAAACCAAACGCGTATCAGGGGTTTGTGGCGAACGAAAGTGTCAGCGACCAACGCTGTGACTCCCCCGATCAGCATGGGCCACGGATGTTGAAACAACGCCACCGATGCAATAAAGGCAACGAAGGAGACCGAGGTCCGCACGTTTGCTACGGGAATCGTGAACGAGAACGACTCACTTACAATCCCGAGAATCACAAAGGCGGCGATAGCATTCCAAAACTTGGAGGGGAATGGCGCGGGGATATCCCATTCTCGGAGCGCGAGAACGCCCAATGTGGCAGCCGATACGGCGCTGATGTAGGCGTAGATCAGCGCTTGTTGCAGCGTCCGTCTAAGGTGCTCGTTCATCCCCGGACTTGCTGTGAGGTGAGTTGGGAAAGGGCCCCATCGGTCACTACCACGACACTGTGCCATTCGCGAAAAGCAACTTCGCCACGGCCGCAAAAAGTGCTCCGAGCACCGTCAACATTGAGCGTCACCCCCTCCGAGATACTGCGGGTCTTGAAGAACCGCTAGGAGTGGCACGCCTCGCTATGGCGTACCCGACGCTCCGCTCGTCGTCTTTTCGCTCAGCTCCGCTCTAGGTAGCGGTGACCAGGGGCCCCTTTTTCGAGATTGTCTCTATGTGGCTCGCCGGCTCCCAACTGCCCCGGCACAGCCCAAAACCGTCAAATTCGGCAAAACCGCCAACTTGTAGAGCGGCTACGCCACCTTGCGCCGCTTCAACGCCTGCTGCATCGCCTCCACCACCGCCTGCATCCCCTCCACCTTGTTCACGATCGTCTTCACACCCATCTCCCGCAGCTGCACCGCCGCCTGCTCCGGCATCCCTCCCGTCACCACGATCACCTCGACGTTGAGCTGGCGGCCCGGCTCGAGCAAACGCCGGATCACCTCCGGTGCGTTGATGTCCGGCAGGCTGTAATCCAACACGATCAGCGTCGGCTGTACCCGCCCGATCTCGAGCAACGCGTCCACTCCCGTCGCCGCCTCCACCACCTCCACGTCCAGATCGGACCGCTCGATCGTCAGCACCAGCGCCTTCAGGTAGCCGGGATCATCGTCCACCACCACCACCGTCGCGTGCCCGTTGCCGTTGACCAGGTCCTGGGGCACGGCCATGTCGTGCGCCCGCAGAAACGCCGCGAGATCGTCCGCCTCCACACGCCGCCGCCCCGTCGGTGTCTTGTGCCCCTTCAGCAGCCCCTGGTCGATCCAGTTCGCTACCGTCGCCGGCGAGACCTGACAGACGCGCGCCACGCGCTGCGTGCCCCAATACCGCTTCTGTTTTGGCAAACTCACAGAACACGAAATACCACCAAAACGGGAACTGCGCAAGGGGTTTTGTTGAATCCACGCAACAGCGGTGGGAAATGCCGCTAACTAGAAGCGCTACAATTACTTACAGTGATGTGACAGTGCTTTTAGACCTCAATTCAGCGCCGCGCGTCGGCCCACCTGTTGGTTGCATCCAACACCGCCAGCACCGAGCTTCGCTCCGGGCTCTCGCGAATCTCGCACGTGCCCGTGAGCAGCTGCGCCTCCCGCCCGCCTAGTCCGTGCACCGCTACGAACACGAACTTGCGGTCGAACGCCTCGATGATCTGTGCTCCCTCGAGCGCTACGGAGTTGTCGGGCAACAGCTCGTCGAGACAGAGCGACGCGGCCCGCGCCGCCGCCTCCACGCGGTTGCGCACCGTGTCGGTTCCCTGCTCCTCCGCTTCCGCTTCCTTGCCCTCGAACGACAGCCGCACCCGGATCAGCACCCGCTGCGGCCGCTCCGAGGGCCGCACGTCGAGCCCCTGGAAGATCACCACGCGCTTCTTGGCGAGGGTGCGGACCGCCTCCTCCTGCATCTGCTCGATGGGACGCACGTCGGCGGTCTGGGCCACGCTGATCTTGCGGTGATCGATCTTCACGCCCAGCTGCGCCATCAGCGCCGACTCGATGTTGCGCACCACCTGCTTCGGCTGTATGTCGCTGGAGGTGAGCACGTGGATCTCGCTCACCTCGCCCAGCGGTGTCACCACCACGCGGGCCGAGAGGACCCCCGTGAGGCCGGCGATCAGGTTCTCGGCGCGCCTGACCCCCCATGGGTCGGGAGTCTGGCCCGGGGGCGTGAGCGGCAGTGCGTCGCGATCTTCCGCGCCGCCCCCCCCAGTCTCAGCCGGATTGGATGGCGTCACGTCACGCAGCTCCCGTGGCAACCTGGTTGCGTCCCAGGGCCTTGGCGCGATACAGCGCGCGGTCGGCCGCCACCAGCACGTCCTCGCTCTCGGGCCCGCCCCCCCGCCCCGGCGCCAGCTCGGCCACCCCGATGCTCACCGTCACCAGGCCCTCGGGATAGCCCAGATCCCGCCCCATCACCTCCACGCCGGTGCGCACCTTGTCGGCCACCACCCGCGCCCCCTCCACCCCGGTGTGCACCAGCACCAGCACGAACTCGTCGCCGCCGTAGCGCGCCGCGAGGTCGGTCGTCCGGATGTGCGCCGAGCATTCTCGCGCGGTGCTCTTTAGCACGTCGTTCCCCGCCTCGTGGCCGAACCGGTCGTTCACCTGCTTGAAATTGTCCAGATCCACGAACAGCACCGCGAACGAATCGTGCGTGCGGTCGCTGCGCGCCACCTCACTGCCGAGGCGGTCGCGCAACACGCGATACGTCGCGAGCCCCGTAAGCCCGTCCACCGCCGCCTGAAGCTGCGCCTGCCGGCCCACCTTATCGAGGTACGGCGGGCACGACTTGAGCGTCGTCCGCCCCGCTGCCGCCGATTCGGCGAAGGCGCGGCAGGTGCCGTAGCCACACGCGCCGCAGTCCCAGGGCCGGCCGTTGGGCGCGAGCCCGATCTCCTCGAGCACCGCTTCGACCGCTTCGGCCGGCGGCCGGTGACCGTTGCGCAGGATCAGGAACGCCTCGCCCACGCGGACGCCGCGCGCCACGGTCTCCTCCACCACCGGCGCCCGCGCCCGCACCGGCTCCGTCGCCCCCACGATCTCGCGCCGCCGGAACAGCTCGTTCGATGGCCCCAGGAGCGGGTGGTCGAGGCAGCCCTCGCACGGCAGGATGTCCACGAACCCCACGTCGATGCGGTCCACCGCCACCGCCCGGGCGATCGCTTCCAGGCCGCCCAGCCCGCGCAGCTTGCGGAACCGCCGGCTGGCGTGCGTTTCCTCCATCAGCAGCTCCAGCGGCAGTCCGCCCGCCGTGCTCAGGTGCCGCCGCCGCTCCTCGGGCACCCGGGTGAAATAGGGCGCCTGGGCCTCGACCTTCACGCCGCGGCGGCGGAACAGGTCCGCCAGCTCCTCGAACGTGATGGCGGCGTCCACGTCCCGGCCGCCCTCGGTGAGACACACGCCCGCGTACACGATCGGCGTGTCCGCCCCGTGCAGCCCCTTCAGGTAGCGGGCCTCCGCCGCGATCGGCGTCGCAATCGGCGCCAGGTACGGGATCAGCTCCGGGTACTGCGTCCGGACCGTCTCCACGATCACCGGGCACGTCGAGCGAATCATGCTCCCCCAGCCTTCGTCCGCCCACAGCGACAGGTACTCCTTGGCCACCAGCTCATCGCCCAGCACGCCGCGGTGCACGATGCGGAATCCCGCGGCGTAGCAGGCGTTCACGACCTGCTCCGGCGTGGCCGGATAGAAGAACACGGCGCATTCGACCGACAGGATGAGCGCCGCGCGGCCGGACAGCGCCAGCTCGCTCGCGCGCGCCGCGTCGCCCGAGGCCTTGATCGCGTCGTGCGGGCAGGCCGGCAGGCACAGGCCGCAGCGCGTGCACGTCTCGTCGACGATTCGGATCTGGGTGCCTTCTACGGCGACGGCGTCGGCAGGGCACACTCGCACGCACGCCATGCATGCCACGCAAAGGCCCGGATCGATCCTAAAGTCCACGTCTCATCCGGCCGGGGCGCGGCGGCAAGTTAAAGAGTGCGTATAAGGGCGCCGTAACATGTGACCGGCGTCACACCCTGTCAATGGGTACACGAATGCAACACCTTGTCGGAGTGTCACTTACACCTATGCGAGCGCGTATTCCTTGAGCTTGCGGTACAGGGTGCGCTCCCCGATCCCCAGGACCTCGGCCGCCTTGCGGCGATTCCCCTTGGTCTCGCGCAACGTGGCCTCGATGGCCGCCCGTTCCACGTCCGCCATTGTCATGCCGGGCCGATACAGGACTTCCGGCTCCGGCACGGGCTCGGCTTCGACCGACGCAGTGGGGCTAAGTGCAGACCCGGGGCCGACCTCGATGACCTCCACCCGCTGGGGCCGCTCCTCCAGCCGTCGCCGCAGCTCCTCGACCTGTAACTTGAGCTCCACAAGACTGCGGAAAATGAACTCCAGCTCCTGACCCGCGACGTCGCGCGTCGCCCCCACCAGGCGCATCGGCAGCCCCCGCCCGCGCTCGCGGATGTCGCGCGGGATGTCGTCGGCGCGGATCTCGCCCTCGGGGGCGAGCACCACCATCGACTCGATGAGATTGCGCAGCTGGCGGATGTTGCCCGGCCAGTCGGCGTCCACCAGGATCTGCAACGCCTCCGGGGTGATGCCCCGGAAATTGCGATCGTGCTCCTTCGCGAACTCGGGTGTGAAGCGGCGCACCAGCAGCGGGATGTCGACCTTCCGCTCGCGCAACGGCGGCAGATAGATGTAGAGCACGTTGAGGCGGTAGAACAGATCGTCGCGGAACCGGCCCAGGGCGACCTCTTCTTTAAGCGCCTTGTTGGTCGCGGCGACCACCCGCACGTCCACCTTGATGGGTTGCGTGCCCCCGACCCGGAAAAAGCTCTGGTCCTCGAGCACGCGCAGCAGCTTGACCTGGGTGGCCGGGGGCATTTCCGCCACCTCGTCGAGGAAGATGGTGCCGCCGTCGGCCAGCTCGAAGCGCCCGAGCCGCCGCTCGGCGGCTCCGGTGAACGCCCCCTTCTCGTGCCCGAACAGCTCGCTCTCGAGCAGCGTCTCGGGAATCGCGGCGCAGTTCACCGCGATGAACGGTTTGGCGCGCCGGGGCGACAGGTCGTGGATCGCGCGCGCCACCAGCTCCTTGCCCGTGCCTGATTCCCCCTCCACCAGGACCGTGGCGCTCACGGGTGCCATTTGCTCGATTTTGACGAGCACTTCCTGGATGGCGGGGGACTCGCCGATGATGCCGGTGCGTTGCTGCAGTTTGCGGCGCTCGATCAGGCGCCGCACCGTGGCGGTCACTTCCGAAGGGTCGGCCGGCTTGGAGAGATAGCCGGTCAGGCCGAGCCGGCGGGCGAGACCCTTGGCGTCAGGCTCGGTGTGCTCCACCAGGCCGAGCGTCGAGATCGAGCGGTCGCGCGCCAGCCCGAGCAGCTGGGCGGCGCCCGCCTCGTGCAGACCCCCCGTGACCACGATGCAGTCGGGAGGCGGCTCGCGGCGGATGGCCTGGCGCGACTCGTCGAGCGTGTGCGCCAGCGTGGTGTTGAACCCGGCCGCCTCGAGCGCGGCATTGACGCGCACCGCCTGCTCCAGATCGTCGGTGGTGACGAGGATGCGGTCAGGCATGGGCAGTCCGCTCCCCGCTCAGGAGCTGCACGGCGTGCTCGACTAGGTCTTCCAACACGGTGAGCCCGTCCGTGACGCCGCCGGTGGACCCGGGGAGATTCACGATCAGGGTTTTCCCGCGCGTGCCCGCCACGCCGCGCGACAGCCAGGCGCGGGGAAACGTCGGCGCCGCGGCGCCCCGCAGCGCCTCGGCGATGCCGGGCGCGAGCCGATCGAGCACGGCCTCGGTGGCCTCCGGCGTCACGTCACGTGCGGTCAAGCCCGTCCCTCCGGTGGTGAGCACGACGTCGACCTCACCCGAGTCGGCCCAGCGTGCCAGCTTACCGGCGATGCGATCGGTCTCGTCGGGCACCACGCTCCGTACCACGACCTCGAATCCGTGGTGTCCGGCCCAGGCCACGATCGCATCCCCGGACGTGTCGGCGCGCTGGCCGATCGCCCCGAGGTCACTGATTGTCAAGATCCCGATACGCATGCCGCCCCTTGCCGCCCTCTGCCGCCCTCTACCGCCCTTTTGTCTTTCTCGCCACAAATGGCAGCGCCACCACCTCCGCCGCCACCCGCTTGCCACGGATATCGATGGTGAAGCCGGTGCCCGGCTTGGCCTGGGCCAGCGGCAGATAGGTCATCCCGATGGCGCAGTTGACCGTGGGCGTTACGGTGCCGGAGCGTACGACGTCCACCTGCGCCCCATCCAAATACACGCCGTAGCCGTGGCGCGCGACCAGCCTGGGCTCGAGCAGCTTGAAGCCTACCAGCCGCCGCTTCACGCCCTCGAGTTTCTGGCGCTTGAGCGCGGCGAGCCCGGTGAAGTCGGCGCCCTTGTCGAGCTTCACGATCCAGCCGAGGCCCGCCTCGTAGGGTGTGACGCCGGCGTCGATGTCACTGCCGTACAACGGGTATCCCGCCTCGAGCCGCAGAGTGTCGCGCGCGCCGAGGCCGCACGGCTCGGCCCGCCCCGCCCCGACCAGCGCATGCCACAGCGTTTCCATGTCGGCGGCGCGGGCATACAGCTCGAACCCGTCCTCGCCGGTGTACCCCGTGCGCGAGATGAAGCACTGCACGCCCGCGACCTTGCCCTGGGCGAAGTGGTAATAGGGAATCATCGCGACGCCGACGGGCGTGAGCGGCGCGAGCAGGGTCTCGGCCGCGGGGCCCTGCACCGCCAGGAGCCCGGTCTCGTCCGAGATGTCGCGCAGCCGCACGTTGGCACCGCGCTTCTGCGCCACGATATGCTCCCAGTCCTGCGAGATGTTCGCGGCGTTGACCACCAGCATGACGCGGTCTTCGAAGCGATAGACCAGGCAGTCGTCCACGAAGGTGCCCTGGTCCGTCAGGATGGCGGAGTATTGGGCCTGTCCCGGCTTGAGCGCCCCGACGTCGTTGCAGGTTACCCGCTGCACGAAGGCGTTGCGGTCGGGGCCGGAGACCTCGAACTCCCCCATGTGGGAGACGTCGAACACCCCCACGCGCTCGCGCACCGCCCGATGCTCGGCGGCGATCCCGGACGGATAGCTCACGGGCATTTCGTACCCACCGAACGGCACCATCTTGGCGCCGAGCGAGACGTGGACCTTGTGCAGCGGGGTACGCTTCGGACTGTCCATGTAGGTCCTAGCTCCCATGAACCCCGGGGCATGGCCCCGGGGTTGGTCCACCCTAGCCCATTAACGTGGCCAGCAGGGCCTTCTGGACGTGCAACCGGTTCTCCGCTTCGTCCCACACGCGCGACTGCGGGCCTTCGATCACCTCGGTCGCGACCTCTTCGCCACGGTGGGCGGGGAGGCAGTGCAGGAAAATGGCCTGCGGATCGGCGAGCTGCATGAGATCGCGGTCCACCGTGTAGCCCCGGAACGCGTTGCGTCGCGCCTCGGCCTCCTCCTCCTGGCCCATCGAGGCCCACACGTCCGTGTTCACGACGTGGACGCCCTCGATCGCCTCTTCGGGCACCTCGGTGATCGAGATGCACGCCCCCGCGGCCTTGGCGCGGTCGAAGATGCGCCGGTTCGGCTCGTACCCCTCGGGGCAGGCCAGCCGCAGCTCGAACGCGAGCACCTGGGCCGCCTCGATCCAGCTGTTCGCCATGTTGTTGCCGTCCCCCACCCAGGCGATCCGCTTGCCTTCCCATCCCCCCAGCGCCTCGCGCACGGTGAAGAGATCGGCGAGCACCTGGCACGGATGCGACAGGTCGGTCAGGCCGTTGATCACCGGAACGGTGGCATGGCTGGCCAGCTGCTCCACCTCGCCGTGGTCGAAGGTGCGGATCATGATGCCATCGACGTAGCGCGACAGCACGCGCGCCGTGTCCGGGATCGGCTCGCCGCGCCCGATCTGGATGTCGCGGGAGGAGAGAAACAGCGCCTGGCCGCCCAGCTGATAGGTCCCCACCTCGAACGACACCCGGGTGCGCGTGCTCGACTTGGCGAAGATCATCGCCAGCGTCTTGCCGGCGAGCGGCGTGTCCCGGTACGCGCCGGCCTTCATGCGGCTGGCGAGGTCGAACAAGCGGAGAATCTCGTCCCGCGTCAGGTCGGTGATGGCGAGGAAGTCGCGCTTGCTCATGGACTCCCCGTAAGGCGGTCAAAATGACAGGGGGCGGCTGCTAATTCTACCTGCGGGGGAATGCCCAGACAAGCGCTGGGGCTAAAGGATATAGCGGCGCAGGTCCTCGTCCTCGACGATCTTGGCGAGTCGCTCCCGCACGCGGGCGGCGTCGAACTTGATGCGCTTCTCCGCGAGGTCGGGCAGGTCGAACAGCACGTCCTCGAGCAGGTTGGTCATGACGGTGTGGAGCCGGCGGGCGCCGATGTTCTCCATGCGCTCGTTGGCCTTCGCGGCGATACGCGCGATCTCCTTGATGCCGTCGGCGGTGAACTCGAGCGTGGCGCCCTCGGCGGCGCACAGGGCGGCGTATTGCTTGGTGAGCGCGTTCTCGGGCTCCGTCATGATGCGCACGAAGTCCTCTTCGGTGAGCGGCTGCAGCTCCACGCGGATCGGGAAGCGTCCCTGCAGCTCGGGAATCAGGTCCGAGGGCTTGGAGACGTGGAACGCGCCGGCGGCGATGAACAGCACGTGGTCGGTGCGGACGTAGCCGTAACGGGTCTGAACGGTCGAGCCCTCCACGATGGGCAGCAGGTCGCGCTGCACGCCTTCGCGCGACACGTCGGGCCCCACGGTGCCGCGCTCTCCGGCGATCTTGTCGAGCTCGTCGATGAAGATCACGCCGTGGTTCTCGACGCGATCGAGCGCTTCGTTCACCACGTCGTCCATGTCGACGAGCTTCTTGAGCTCCTCGTCGATCAGGATGCGGCGGGCTTCGTGCAAGTGCACGGTGCGGCGCTTCTTTTTCTTCGGCATCATCTCCTGCAGCCACTCGGTGAAGTTGAAGTCCGGGCCCTCCATGCCCTGCGGCGGCTGCATCATCTCGAGCATCGGGAACCCCTGCTGCTGCACCTCGACCTCCACCTCGCGCTCCTCGAGCTTCCCCTCCTTGAGCTGCTGGCGCAGCTTCTCGCGGCTGCGGCGGCGGCGCTCCTGCGCCTCCACGTCCCCCTCCGCCGCTTTCTGGGTCACGTCGCCCTTCGACGAGACGACGAACAGGGGGGCCTTCTCACCCCGACCCTCTCCCTTCTCCCCGGGGCTCGGGGTGAGGGACTGGGGGATCGGCGGTACCGGTGGCAGCAGGATATCCAACAACCGCTCTTCGGCCCGCGCTTCGGCTTCGGGGTAGACGTCGTCCTCGCGCTCGGTGCGGACCATGTTGATGGCCACGTCGACCAGCTCGCGCACCATGGACTCGACGTCGCGCCCCACATAGCCGACCTCGGTGAACTTGGAGGCCTCGACCTTGATGAACGGCGCGCCGGCGAGCCGGGCCAGCCGGCGGGCGATCTCCGTTTTCCCCACCCCGGTGGGGCCGATCATGATGATGTTGTTGGGCAGGATCTCGTCGCGGATGTCGTCGGGCGCCTGGGTACGGCGCCAGCGGTTGCGCACCGCGATCGCGACGGCCTTCTTGGCGACTTCCTGGCCGACGATGTAGCGGTCCAGCTCGGCCACGATCTTGCGGGGCGGCAGCTCTTCGAGCCACGGGAGCTGCTCCTGCTGCTCCGGCGCGGCGGCGGGAGTCTTGTCGTCGGGAACCCGGGTCGGGCCGGCCATTAAAGCTCCAGAATGGTGATGTGCGTGTTCGTGTACACGCAGATCTCGGCGGCGATCTCGAGCGAGCGCTGCACGATTTCCTTGGGCTCGAGCTTGGACTGCTGCAGCAGCGCCCGCGCCGCGGCGAGCGCGTAGTTGCCGCCCGAGCCGATCGCCAGCACGCCGTCGTCGGGCTCGATCAGCTCGCCCGACCCCGAGATCACGTAGCCGTGCTCCTTGTCGGCCACCACGAGCAGCGCCTCGAGGCGGCGCAGCACGCGATCCGAGCGCCAGTCCTTGGCGAGCTCCACGGCCGCGCGCGGCATGTTGCCGGGATAGCGCTCAAGTTTTTCTTCGAACTTCTCGAACAGCGTGAACGCGTCCGCGGACGCTCCCGCGAAGCCGGCGAGGATCTTGCCGCCCTTGAGAGTCCGAACCTTGTTCGCGTTCGACTTCATCACGGTATCGCCGAGCGTCACCTGGCCGTCGCCGCCCAGGGCGACGTGGCCGTCGCGGCGCACCGCGAGAATGGTGGTGCTATGGATGCGTGGGTCCAACACTACCATCCCTCTCCCTCTCCCCAATGGTCCTCACCCCTTTTATCCCCTCTCCCTGCGGGCGAGGGGAGACTCAACCCGAGCGTCGTTCCCCCTCGCCCGAAGGGAGAGGGGACAGGGGGTGAGGACTACGCCCGCGGATGGGCCTGATGGTACACCTTTTTCAGCCGCTCCACCGATGTATGAGTATACACCTGCGTGGTGCCGAGCGAGGCGTGGCCCAACAGCTCCTGCACCGCCCGCAGGTCCGCGCCCGCGTCGAGCAGGTGGGTGGCGAACGAATGCCGCAGCGAGTGCACGTGCAGGTCGCGCCCGCGCGGCAGTGCACGCAGCAGCCGCTTGATCGCGAGCTGCACGCTGCGCGGCGTCAGCCGCTTGCCCCGGCGGCCTACGAACACCGCGCGCCGGTCCGCCGTTCCCGCGGCCGCCGCGGCCACCGCGTCGCGCTGGCGAAAGTAGCGCCGCAACGCCTGAGTCGCGTGCGTACCCACCGGCACGATGCGCTCCTTTTTGCCCTTGCCGCGCACTTTCACCTGGTCCGACACGAGATCGAGATCCTGGTCGTTCAACCCCGCCAGCTCCGCGAGGCGCATGCCGGTCGAGTAGAACAGCTCGAGCATGGCGAGATCGCGCGTCTCGACGAACCCACCGGCGTCGGCCCGGCGCTCCGCCTCGGCGAACAGCAGGTCCATCTCGAAGCGGTCCAGGTGCGTGGGGAGATTGCGCTCGGGCTTCGGGGTGCGGGCGGCCTTGGCCGGATTGACCTCGAGGCCGCGCGTGGCGTCGAGGAACCGGTAGAACGTGCGCAACGCCGAGAGGGCGCGCGCCGCCGAGCGCTTGGCGAGGCCGCGCTGCTGCATGGCGCCGAGCCAGCCGCGCACCGCGAGCCGGTCGACCTCCACCCAGCTCCAGTTGCCGCCGTAGTACCGCCCGCAGAACGCCGCGAAATCGGCGACGTCGCGCGCATACGCCTTGACCGTGTGGGGCGAGTCGTTGCGCTCCTTGGCGAGGAAATCCGCGAAGCCGGCGAGTAGTTCGGAATGCGGAATGCGGAATGCGGAGTCTGCCGACGATCGTCGATCATCGCGGCTGGCATCGGTTCGAGAACCGGCCGGGCTATTCCGCATTCCGCACTCCACACTCCGCATTCTTTGCCACCCCAACCTTCTCCGCGAACCGGTCCATGTCCGCCAGCGCCCGCTTGACCAGTAGCTCCCGCTTTTTCGCTTTGTCGCGCACCTCCCGCTCCAGCGGCTCGAGCAGCCCGAAGTTGGCGTTCATCGGCTGAAAACGCTCCGGGTCGGCGCCGTGCACGTAGCGGTACAGGGCGCCCAGCATGGTCGTGGGCGGGGGGACCAGCGGATCGTCGCCCGCGAGCAGCCGCGCCAGGTTGATGCCGGCGAGGATGCCCGTGGCCGCCGACTCGGTGTATCCCTCGACGCCCGTGAGCTGCCCCGCGAAGAGGAGCCGCGGGTCGTCCTTGGCCGAGAGGTGCGCCGTGAGCGCGCGCGGCGCGTTGATGTACGCGTTGCGGTGGATGCTGCCGAAGCGCAGGAACTCCGCAGCTCCTAGCCCCGGAATCATCCGGAACACCCGCTGCTGCTCCGGGATCTTGAGGCGGGTCTGGAAGCCGACGAGGTTCCACATCTGCCCCGCGCGGTCTTCCTGGCGCAGCTGCACGACGGCGAAGGGTTGGTTATCCCCGGGCTTGCGCCCGGGGTCAGTCAGCCCCACCGGCTTCATGGGGCCGAACCGTAGCACATCCCGCCCGCGCGCGGCCATCTCCTCCACCGGCAAGCATCCCTCGAAGTACGGCGTCTTGTCGAACTCGTGGTGTGGCTGGTACTGCTCGCCGGTCCGCAACGCGGTGACAAATGCGTCGTACAGTTCCTCAGTAAACGGTGCGTTGAGGTAATCGTCGCCGCCCCCTTTGCCGTAGCGCGACGCGCGGAACAACCGGTTGTGGTCGAGCGAGTCCCCCGCCACGATGGGGGCAATGGCGTCGAAAAACGCCAGCGCGCTGGTATCAAGCCGGCGGGCGATTTGCGTGGCGAGCGCCTCGGATGTGAGCGGGCCCGTGGCGACGACCCCAGGCGACGGGAGCTCGGTCACTTCACCCCGCTCCAGGGCGATGCGCGGGTGAGCGCCGATACGCGCCGACACCGCCTGCGCGAAGACGACGCGGTCGACCGCCAGCGCCGCCCCGCCCGGCACGCGCGCCTGATCGGCGGCGTCGAGCACCACGCTCGACAGCCGCCGCATCTCGGCCTTGAGCAGGCCGTGGGCGTTGCTGAGCTCAACCGATTTGAAGGAGTTGGAGCAGACGAGCTCGGCGAGCCGGTCGGTCTGGTGCGCGGCGGTCATGCGGACCGGGCGCATCTCGTGCAGCGTGACCGCGATGCCCCGCTCGGCGAGCGCCCAGGCGGCCTCGCTCCCGGCGAGCCCGCCACCTACGACGACGGCCCTCAGGTCGCCACCGACTCCGCCGGCGCGGCCTCCTCTACGATCAGTTCGTGCCCGCACTTCAGACACTTGCGTGACACTCCCTTCGCCTTGCTCTGCTTCTCCTCCATGCCGAGGAAGCCGCAGCTCGGGCAGGCGACCGGGACCGGCCGGTTCCACGTCGAGTAGTCGCACTCGGGATAGCGCAGGCATCCGAAGAAGTTGCGCCCCTTCTTGGTGCGCCGCTCCGCCAGATCGCCCACCCCGCACTTCGGGCACTTCACGCCGAGCGGCACGGGACGCGTGTGCTTGCAGGCGGGGAAGCGCGTGCACGCGAGGAACTCGCCGTAGCGACCGGTCTTGATGACCATGGGCGCGCCGCATTCCTGACAGATCTCGTCGGTCGGCTTGTCCGGCACCTTGTCGCGTCGCAGCGGCCGCGTGAACCGGCACTCGGGGTAGCGCGCGCACGCGATGAACGGCCCGAAGCGCCCGCTCTTCACCACCAGGCCGCTGCCGCACGTCGGGCACTTCTCCTTGTGCAGCTGCGACAGGTCGTGCACCTCGTGGATCAGCTTCTGGACGTCGACCGCGTCGAGTGCCTTGGCGAACGGCCCCCAGAAGTCGCCCAGCACCTGCTGCCACGCCAGGTCGCCTTCTTCGACCTTGTCGAGCTCGTCTTCCATCTGGGCCGTGAACCCCACGTTGAACACGTCGGGGAACGAGCGCTTCATCACCTGCCACACCGTCTCCCCCAACGGCGTCGGCGCGAACCGGCGGTCCTTGGCGGTGGCGTACCAGCGCATCTTGAGAGTGGAGATGATGCTCGCATACGTGGACGGGCGGCCGATCCCCAGGCGCTCCAGCTCCTTCACCAAGCTGGCCTCGCTGAAGCGCGGCGGCGGCTCGGTAAAGTGCTGGTTGGGCGTGATTTGCTTGACCGTCACGACGTCGCCCCGCGCCAGCGGCGGTATCGGCGGCAGATCCTCCAGCGTCTTCCCTTCCTCGGGCTCGTGAGCCTCGTGATACAGCACGTGGTAGCCGTCGAACAGCACCCGCGAGCCGGTGGCCCGGAACACGAAGCGGCCTCCGGCCAAGTCGAAGTCGACTTTGGTGGTCTCGAACACCGCCGGCGTCATCTGGGACGCGACGAAGCGCCGCCAGATCAGCTGGTACAGCTTGAACTGGCGCGCGTCGAGGTGCTGCTTCAGATCGTCGGGGCGCCGCAGCACGTCGGTGGGCCGGATCGCCTCGTGGGCGTCCTGCACGCGCGCGTTGCTCTTCCCTCCCTTGTGCACCACCGGCTCCGCCGGCAGGTAGCGCTTGCCGTATTCTTTCGCGATGTAGTCGCGCGCCTGGGCAATGGCCGAATCCGCCACGCGCACCGAGTCGGTCCGCATGTACGTGATGAGGCCCACCGGGCCCTCGGCGCCGACCTCGATCCCCTCGTACAGCTGCTGGGCGAGCCGCATCGTGACCGCGGCCGAGAAGCCCAGCTGCTTGGCGGCTTCCTGCTGCAACGTGCTGGTGCGGAACGGCGGCGGCGCCGCGCGGCGGCGCTCGCCCGTCTCGACCGCCGTGACTTTGAAAGGAATCTCGAGCGCGTCCGCCACGATCGCGCGCGCAGTCGCTTCGTCCTTGATCTCGGGCTTCTTGCCGTCGAGCTTGTGCAGCCGGGCCTGGAACCCCTGGCCGTCCTTCTCCAGGTCGGCCTCGATGGTCCAGTACTCCTGCGGCACGAACTTGCGGATCTCCTCCTCGCGCTCGCAGATCAGCCGCAGCGCGACGGTCTGCACCCGACCCGCCGAGAGGCCGGTCTTGATGCTCTTCCACAGGAGCGGCGACGTCTTGTAGCCCACCAGCCGGTCGAGCACGCGCCGCGCCTGCTGGGCGTCCACCTTGCGCTGGTCGATGTCGAGCGGGTTGGCGAGCGCGTGGGCGACCGCGTCCTTGGTGATCTCGTGGAACAGGACGCGCCGCACCTTGCCGCCGTTGCCCAGCTGGCTGGCGACGTGCCACGCGATGGCTTCGCCCTCGCGGTCCGGGTCGGTGGCGAGCAGCACGCGCTCCGATGCCTTGGCCGCCTTCTTGATCTCGGCGAGGGTCTTGGCCTTCTCCTTGATGGTGACGTATTCGGGCGTGAAGCCGTTCTCCACGTCCACGCCCAGCTTGCGCTGCGGCAGGTCGCGCACGTGCCCGACGGTCGCCTTCACGGTGTAGCCCGCGCCGAGGTACTTCCCGATGGTCTTCGCCTTGGTGGGCGACTCCACGATGACGAGCGCGCCGACCCCGGGCTTGCGCCCGGGGTTAGGCTTACCCCGTGGCGGTGCCCCCGGGTTGGTCGGGTCCGCGGCCTTGCGGCGCTTGCGCACCTTCACAACCTCCACAACCTCCACAACGGTCTTTTTAGCAGCCACGCATCAATCCTTCGTCAAACGACACGAGAGCGCATCTTTACCATCCCGCACTCGATTGCGCAAGCCTGACGACCTCATTCGCAACTTGCGATGCCGACTTATGGTCCGTGTCGACCTGTGCGTGCGCGTCGCGATAGAACGGCTCGCGCTCCTTCTGGAGCATGCGCATGCGCGCCACCGGATCCTCTCCTAGTAACAACGGCCGGGTTCCCTCGGGCGCGGCACGCTGCGCCGCGCTCTCGGGCCGCGCGCGCAGATAGATCACCAGCGCGCGCGCTTTCGCCGCGCCGATTGCGTCCGGTTGCGCCGCCCAGCCGCCACCGGGCGCGATCACCGCGGGCGCGCTCGTGAGCGCGGTCTCCATCTCCTTGCGCTCCATGTCGCGAAACGCCGCTTCGCCCTTCTCCGCGAAGATCAGGCCGATCGGTCGCCCCTCGCGGCGCTCGATAATCGCGTCGATGTCCACGAATTCCGCGTGCAGCTGCTCCGCCACCAGCCGGCCCACGGTGGTCTTGCCAGACCCGGGCAGCCCGATCAGCACGACATGCCGCTTCACGCCTCACCCCCTGACCCCCTCTCCGCCATGCGGAGAGGGGCCTCACCCCCTGACCCCCTCTCCGCGTCGCGAAGAGGGGGAACGGAAGGCGCCGCCGACGCGCGCGCGCGCACCTGAGCCACATATCCCTCGAAGTTCCGCTTGGTCTCGCTCAGGGCGTCGCCCCCGAATTTCTCGAGCAGCGCCTGGGCCAGCACCAGCGACACCATCGCTTCCGCGATGACCCCCATGGCCGGCACGGCGGTCACGTCGGAGCGCTCCGACTGCGCCTGCGCCGGGCCGCCCGTCTTCAAGTCGACGGTGCGGAGCGGCGACATCAGCGTGGAGATCGGCTTCATCGCGACGCGGGCGACGAGCGGCTCACCGGTGGTCATCCCGCCCTCCGTCCCGCCCGCCCGGTTGGTGGCCCGGCTCAAGCCGGGAAGGATCTCGTCGTGCACCTCGGAGCCCTTGCGGCGCGCCGCCTCGAAACCGAGCCCCAGCTCAACCCCCTTCACCGCGGGAATGGACATGAGCGCCTGGGCGAGGCGGCCGTCGAGCTTCGCGTCCCAGGAGACGTGCGAGCCGAGCCCCACCGGGAGCCCGAGGGCGATCACCTCGACCACGCCGCCGAGCGTGTCGCCCGCGGCCTTTGCCGCGTCGATCCGGGCGATCATCTCCCGCTCGGCCGTGGGATCCAAGCAGCGGACGGGGCTGGCATCCGCGGCGGCGTTCAGGGACCGCGCGACCTGTAGGGGCGCAGCATGCTGCGCCCCTACCTCGCCATGCTGCGCCCCTACACCGGCCCTGACCCCCCCCAGTTCCACCACATGCGAGCCGATCTCGATGCCGAACTGTTCCAGCAGGATCTTGCAGACAGCGCCGCAGGCCACCCGCGCCACGGTCTCGCGCGCACTCGCCCGCTCCAGAATGTCGCGCGCGTCCCGGCGGTCGTACTTGAGCGAGCCCGCGAGATCGGCGTGGCCGGGGCGGGGCCGGGTCACCTGACGCCGTCGCTCCGCGCCGGGCGCGTCGGCTTCCGCGGCCATCACGTCCTGCCAGTGCTCCCAGTCGCGGTTCCACACCAGCATCGCGATGGGCGAGCCCAGCGTCTCACCCGCGCGGACGCCGGCGAGCCATTCGATCTGGTCCGACTCGATCTTCATGCGGGCGCCGCGGCCGTAGCCGCCCATGCGGCGCTTCAGCTCGGCGTTGATCCGCTCGGCCGAGACGGGCAGCCCCGCGGGGATCCCTTCGAGGATTCCCACCAGGCCGCGCCCGTGCGACTCACCGGCGGTGGTGAAGCGGAAGGTCATAGTTGTCGATAATAACACGCGAGCCCGACTCCGGGCCGGGCTCTCGGGATCCGTTCACGCGTTCCCCCTCTCCACGTCGTGGAGAGGGGGTCAGGGGGTGAGGACTTGTCAAGACGGGGTCACGGCTTGAAGGGCCGCCAACCCGCGGGAGGCGCCTGCGCGTTGATGTTGGTGATGCTCGGCAGCGTGACCACCACCAGTCCGCGCGCGGTGATCCCGAACAGCAGCTGGGTCGCCGGCTGGCCGGCCACGCTGTCCTTGGCCACGCGCAGCGGGCCGATGATCGGATCGCGGGTCTGGATGCGCTTCTGTTGATTGAAGAAGTAGGTGTCGAACACCCGGATCGTCGTGTCGGGCGATGCGGCGAACACCATGCGCTCGGTGGTGTTGCCCGAGCCGCCGCCGCAGGTCGGCGCGCAGTTGGCGGCCGGGTCGAACGCGTGGTTGTAGTTCATGTCCATGCCGGGCGTCGCCGAGCCGGCGGACGACGTGCCCGACAACCGCAACCCCTGGTCGAGATAATAGATCGAGTCCGTGCCGGCGCGTACCAGGTTGGTGAGGCCGTTGAAGTTGGTGGCGACCGCGACGACGTGGACGCCGGTGTTGCTGATGAAGTCGCTGACGTGCGTCCCCGGCGACATGCCAAGGTCCAGATCGTCGGTGCCTGCGTCGGGGATGATGCCCAGATGACTGCAGGCGTTGGCCGGCGTTTTCAACGTGTCTTTCGCCGAGTAGGCGAACACGCGCGCGAACGCCGTGGAGATCGTACCACCCTCTCCGACGAACGCATGGGTGAAGTTGCCGGTGTTGCGCACGAACGTCTGGTCACCCATACCGAACGTCTGGAAATCGACCGTGACCGCCTTGCACGACGTGAGCACGACGTTGTCCACGCGGAAGCTCGGCCGCAGCAGCTCGATGCGCAGCGTGTCGCCCGCGACGTTCGCGCCCAGGTCGCCCAGCTCCCAGAACAGATGCCCGAACAGCTGGGCCGGATTGTTCGTGTTGATGAGCTTCTCCATCCGCAGCGTCGCCTTGCCGGCGAACGGCGAGGTGCTGCTCTGGGTCGGCGTCGTCGAGTAGATCGCGTAGATCGAGTCCGCCGCGCAGATCGACCCGCCGGACGTCGGGCGGCACACGGTGCCGACGTACTGGGGCCGGTCCGATACGTCGTGCACGGTGATGATGGCGCGGGTGAACGGGTTCTGCACGATCGAGTATTTCTCGATCAGGAAGTTGGGCAGCGCCTGGCGCCACAGCAGCAGCCGGGTGCTCGCGTCGAGGATCGACAGCTCGGTGCCGCCGGCGTCCGCCACGACGATGCGGCTGGCGTCGTAGTGGCCCAGCGTGTCGACCGGGAAGAGCGCGATACCCCACGGCACCGGACCGGCGGTGACGATGCCGGTGGGGCTGAAGGTCTTGGACGCGACGTCGAACACTTCCACCCGGCCCAGCACGTCGTTGGTGAGGTACAGCTCGCGCCGGTTCACGTTGTAGATCGCGTCCGCGATGTGTCCGCCCAGGGGCAGCGGGCGCGTGATGCCGGCCACGACGATCACGGTGTCCACGCCCGTGCCCGACAACGCCCCGATGCCCAGCGCGCGGGGCCGTGCCGCCGTCCCCGTGATCACGGTGCTCGTCTGCGAGTAGGCGCAATTACGCGCGGTGGCGAGGTCGCACGCGTAGCCACGCACCACCACGCTCTTCGGGAGCGTACTGTCGCCCAGCGGCAGTCCCAGCGCGAACGTCGAATCCACGGTCGTGAGATTCCCCGCGCTGACGTTCACCGTGTCGACCTTGAGCGGCACGATCCCGGTGAACGGCGGCGTGGCGTTCAGCGCCGTGTCCACCCGGAACCCGATCCAGAAGATGCCGCTCGGATCGGTGGCGTGGACGGTGACGTTGTCGTTCACCTCGACGCGCGACGAGATCGAATGCGAGACGGCCGGCGGCGTGAGGTCGTTGCCGGGCGTTTGCACCGTCACGGTGACGGGAGGCGAGAGGGCCCGCCGCCCGCCCGCGTCCACGGCGAACGCGGTCACGGTGAAGGACGTGAAGCCGCTCTGCACCGTCAGCGTGTCGGTGTAGATCGTGTCCGGCGGCTGGCGCGCGGGCGGGGTGAACACGAGCGAATCGGTGGGCGGCGTCGTCGGGTCGACCACGGCGTTGCGCGGCGTGATGATGAACCCGACGGTCGCGATGCCGCCGAGCTGGCGCGCCTCGACCTGCACGGGGATGTTCTTGCCCGAGGCCGCGACCGCGGGGGGGACGGGCTGGAGCAGCGTGACGGTGAGCGCCTGCACGTTCGACAGAAAGATGCTGATCGAGTCGGTCGCGGTATTGCCCCCGGCGTCGATCGCGGTGCCGACGATCTTGATGAAACCGCCCGCGCCGGAGGCGGACGGGAACTTGATCGCCTCGGCTAACGAAACGGTCGTCACCACCGACGCCGACGTGAAGATCGTATCGGTCGTGGCGATATAGCCGCCCGAGAAGGTCAACCGGATTTCCCTGAGAACCCGATCGTCGCTTGCGTCGACGGTGAAATTCAACCCGCTCGCGATTGGTTGCGTGTCGGCGCTGGTCGTCAGTTTGATAGTGGGCGGAATCAGATCCGACTGCACGCTGCCCGGGTTGCGGGCGGTTTCACATGCCCAAAGACCCGCGAGCGCAACAATCCCCCACCAGCCCCGACTCGGTCGAACCTGCCGCATATCCGCTCCCGGTTACTTCCCGGTGCTGGGCGTCACCAGGTCATCGATGATGTGTGGCGTGACGAGAATCAAGAGATCCCGCCGTTCCTCGGTCTCCGAGCTGAAGCCGAACAGCTTGCCGAGCAGCGGCAGGTCTACAAGGAACGGAATTCCGGTCTTGGTTACCGTGACCGAGGTCACCGTGAGGCCGCCGATCACCGCCGTTTCGCCGTCGCTCACGAGGATCTGGTTGTCCGCCTGCTGCGTCTGGAACGTGAAGCCGATGTCCACCGACGAGGGCTTCACGGCGGAGTTCTCGGCATGCACCTCCATCAGCACCTGGCGGTTCGCCGTCACGTGCGGCGTCACCTTGAGGTTGATGCCGGTCTGCTCGAACCGCACCGTGGCGCGGGGCGGCGCGTTCCCGCCGCTCGCGGAGCTGACGTCGATCACGCGGATCGGCACCCGATCGCCCACCAGGATCTCGGCCGGCCGGTTGTCGAGGGTCGTGATCGTCGGCTCCGCCTGCAGGTCCGCCAGCTCGACGCGCTGCAGCGCCTGCAGGAACGTCGACAGGTTGAAGTTGCCGATGGCCGTCGAAAAGATCAGGTTCAGCGCCGGGTTGACGATCTCCTGATCGGCGTTGCCGAGGGCGGAGAGCGAATTGCCCCCGAGATCGACGATCACCTCGTCGGGCGAGAAGTTGCCCTGGGGCACGAGCGCGCCGGTGTTGGGATCGAGCTTCGCGGTCCGAGGATCGGGCCGCTGGATGAGCTTGTTGAAGAACTGCGTCGAGGAACCGAGATCGTACTTGAGACCCAGCTGCTCCACGTCGGTGCGATCGACGAAGATGATCTTTGCCTGGATCGACACCTGCGGTGTGCGGATATCGAGGCCCTTGACGAAATCCTCGACCCGGCTGATGCGGCTCGAGATCTCGGTGATGACGAGGGCGTTGGTGGTCGAGTCGGCCACCGCTTTGCCGCGCTGCGTGAGGATGGACTGGATCGACGGCACCAGCGCCGATGCGCGGGCGTAGTTGATGCGCACCAGGCGCGTCTCGACCGGTACAGTCGAGTCGGCCCGCGCCAGGTCTTTCTTGTCGATGACCTGGATGATGCCGCCCTCGAGGGTGGTGGCCGCGAGCGCCTGCGACTCGAGCACCGCCGCGAACGCGAGGTCCCAGGGCTGGTTCTTGATCTCGGCGGACACCGTTCCCTTGACGTCCTTCGAGAGCACGATGGTGCGGCCGCTGAACGCGGCGAAGCCGGCGACCACCTCGCGAATGTCGGAATTGTCCCACGTGACGGTGATACGGGGCGCCTGCGACTGCTCGCCCTCGCGCTCGTGGGCGGCGAGGTACGCTTCGATCGAGAGCTCGGTGCCGCTCGCGGCGGGCGCGGCGACCCGCGCCGCTTCCCCCCCGCGCACCGCGGGCTTGCGCCCGGGGTTAGTGCTAGCCACCCCGGACTCACTGACCCCGGGCGCCAGCCCGGGGGCCTGGCTCGACCAGGCCGCGAAGGCCGTGCGCTCGGTGCCGATCTTCACGCGCACCTGGCCGGCCCGCCGCTCGACCTGGTAGTCCTTGAGCACGTCGAGATCGATCACCACGCGTACCACGCCGGGGCGGAATTGCGCGTAGCGGATGTTCTTGATGCCGCCGCGATTCTGGCCGTCGTACAGCACGGCCGGCGCGGCGAGCCGGGCGCCCTGCAGGTCGATCACCAGGCGGGCCGGACTGGCCAACGTGAAGTCCTGCACTTCGACTGCACCCTCGAGATCGATCACGACCTCCACGCTGCGCGCCGCGGGCAGCACGCTCACGGCCTTGACCTCGCCGTCGCGCGGGGCCGCGGTCAGCCCAAGCAGGAATGGGACGAGGGCTGCGATGTGCTTCATGGCGTTACCTCCTGCTTGGCGAGCTGCAGGCTCTCCTGCCGCTCGAAACCGAACTCCTGCACCGTAAACACGATTTCGCGCGGGCGGATCGTGGTGACCTTGAGACGCCCGATGATGTCACCGGGCTTCACCCGGTAGATCTTGTTGTTCGTGACGTCGCGCAGCACCGCGACGCTGCGCGCCGTGAGGCGGCCGTCGTAGTAGATCCCGACGAGCTTCAGGTCCGACAAGAGCGGCCGGATGTCCCCCGACTTGAGCAGCGACAGGAACGGATCCCGCCCGCCGCCCTCGTACGAGTAGACCTCCCGCACCAGCGCCGGCGGCGCCGTGCTGTCCGCTTTGGCCGAATCGGCCTTGGCGCTGTCTGGCTTCGCGACGGGCTTGGGCTTCGCCTGCGCCGCCAGCGGCCCCACCGCGACCAATGCCGCCAGCAGCACCGCGCTGCGCGCGCTCACTCGCGTCCACCTCCGCCCGGCTCGGCGGCCGGCCGTGCCGCCGGCTTCTTCCCGGCCGGCGCGGGCGGCGGTGCCGCCGCCTTCACGAACGTGCGGATCGCGAACTGCGCCTCGAGCAGCGCGCCCAGCGTGTCCGCCAGGAAGTGCATGGCCTGCTGCTGCGCCGGCTTGAGGATCACGTCCTGGGGCACGATGATGCGGTTCAGGCTCGCGATGTCGGACATGAACTCGCCCAGCTGGTCGTAATGCCCGATGATCTCGAGGCGGTACTTGTACGTGTCGAAGGGGGCGCCCGCTTCCACCGCCAGCGGCTCGAGGCGGCCGATCGTCACCCCGCGGATTTTCGCCTTGGTCGAGATGTCGTCGATCAGGGCCGGCACCTCGTTCTTCTCGGGCACGAGGCGGCGCATCACGGAGAGCAGCGACGTGTACTCCTCGACCTTGCGGCGCAGGTCTTCGACCGTGCCGCTCGCCAGATCCTGCTTGGCGCGATCGATGATGCGCTGCAGGCTGTCGACCTCTACCCGCGTCGCCTCGATCTGCTGGCCGGTGGGCTGCTCCCAGTAGGTCCAGAAGGCCCACCCCACCCCCGCCATGAGGATCGTGATGAGGAACATCACCTGACTCTGTTTGTCCTGCGGTAACAGGGCCATGACGCTACCTCACCGACCGGGCCACGGGCTGGGTCCGGATGTAGACCGAGTCCGCCACCCGATACCGCACCGAGATGTTGAACGCCGTCACCGGCCGGTCCGCCTCGATCACGGTGGACGACGTCGCGGGGGTCACATCCGTGAGCCAGGGGGACGCCGCGAGCTGCCGCAGGAATGTCGTATACGCCTGGATGTCGACCGTGCTGCCGGTGATCCAGATGCGCACCACCGGCGTCCCCGTCGAGTCGGGCGCCCCCGCGGCGACGGGCGCCGTCCCCGGCGCGGTCGCCCCACCCATCGCCGACACGCCGTTGAGCCAGGTGTAGGGCGGCAGCGCCTTGGTGATCTGGTCGAGTACGTGTGGCCAGATGTAGCGGTCCGCGTCGATGCCGCGGATGATGTTGATCTGTGAGACCAGCGAGTCGCGGATCTTCTCCGACTGGCGCTTCTGCGCGATCACGGCGTCGAAGCGCCGCTTCTCCACCCGCACCGCATCGAGCCGCGATTCGAGCACCCGCAGGCGGGTGCTCTGGGTGATGAACAGCAGCAGACCACCCCCGATCACGATCACGGAGGCCGCGCTCGCGGTGAGCAGCCAGGGGTTCTTGATACTGGCCAGCAGGCCCTGGAAGTCGGGCAGGGCGAGCTTGAACCCCGCGCCGCCCGACGGCTTTTTCTTTTTCCCGGGAAGGAGATTGATTTCGATCATGCGGCGCGCCTCAGCGCCAGGCCCACCGACAGCATCAGCAGCGGCGCGATCTCGTCCACCGAGACCGACTCGAACACGCTGTCCCGCACCTTGAGCCGCTGCACCGGGCTCGCGAGCTCCACCGGCACCCGCAACCGGTTGGAGAGCGCCTCGTTCAACCCGGGCACGCGCGCGCCGCCGCCGATCGTGTACACCCGACCCAGACCCCCTGCCGACCGCGACGCCGTCGCGAGGAACGCCGCCGCCCGCTCCACCCCCACCGCGATCTCCTCGCCCCGCGCGTCGACGTATTGCGCCAGGTCGCCGCTCTGCGTCTGCCCTTGAATCACCCGCTCGGAGTCCTCCGCCGAGAGCCCTTTCTCCCGCTGCAGGTCTTCCCGGAACCGCCGCGTGCCCACCGCCAGGTCTCGCGTCAGCACCGGCACGCCGTCTTCCAGAATGTTCACGTTGGTCACTTCGTGCCCGATGTTGACCAGCCCGACGACGCCCTGCATCGCGTCGGGATGGTTCAACTCGAACGCGTTGTGGATCGCGAACGCGTCCACGTCGATGATCGCCGGCTCGAGCCCCGCCTCCCCCAACAACGACGTGCGACTCTCCACCAGCTCGCGCTTGGCGGCCACGAGCAGCACGTTCATCTGCAGGCCTTCAGCGTCGGGGTCGAGGATCTGAAAGTCGAGCTCCACGTTGGCCATGTCGAACGGCACGTGCTGCTCGGCCTCCCAGCGGATCACTTCCCGGGCGTCCCCCTCTTTCATGCGGTCCATCTGGATCTTCTTGACGATCACGTCGCGCCCGCCGACCGCGGTGACCACCGACCGCTGCTTGACCCCGGCCGTGGAAAAGAGACCGCGGATCGCTTCCGCCACGATCCCCGGGTCCATGACCTCCCCCTCGACGATGGCGTCGGCGGCGACTTCGGTCGTGGCCACCTTGACCAGCTCCGCCTCGCTGCCGGAATGGTCGATCACGGCGACCTTGATGATGCCGGAGCCGATGTCCAAGCCCACCGAGGTTTTTTTGCCGCCCAGGAACCCGAACAGGGCCATAAGTGCCTATGAGCTAAAGACAAGGATGGGGCGAGGGCAAACTACAGTAAGCCCCGCCCCTTATCCTGTCAAGCCTCGAACCTACTTTAGGCCAAACGAACAAGTACTTTGCTGGCCTACAGTTAGGCCACTTAAAACAGCTGCACCCACCCCCGCGACGTTAGCATCGTGGCCGTGCCGGTCTTGTCTAACGCCTTGAGAATAGCGCACTTAGAGTAGAGCATCGTAGCGCCGCCGGTGAAGTTGTTGACCGTGTCGGCGAACTGCACCGTGTCCTGCGCCATGAGCGACCCCCAGAAGTGGGCCGGCGAGCCGCCACCGCCCGAGGTCTTCACCGACCCCTTGACGATCGTGATGCCGTAGAACTGGAACCCGCCCTGGACCGACAAACTGCCGTTTACCAGAAGGATGCCCTGGCCCTCTTGGCCATTGATGGTGGCATCGCCGTTGACATAGATGATGGGGAAATAGTTGCCGCACGGCCCCGCCGGGTTCGTCGGGCTCCCCCAGTTCGTCAGCACCGCATAGTCGCACGCGCCGTTCGTCACCGCCGGCCCGATCCCGTTGGAAAAGTTCTGTCCCGTAAGCGGGATGGTCGCCATGGCGGCGAGCTGGGTGAACGTCACGTCGCCATACACCGAAAACGCGCTGTCCTTGAGCGTCGGGTCATGGATGACCGGCGGTTGCCCGGTAATCCTTGCGTTCCCGCTCTTGGTGATGCTGTCGCCGACCTGCATGCGGACGCCGGCCTTGGTCGAGTCCTTAGGCGGGCACCCGGCCCAGCCGTCCGGGGCGCTGTCGTTGCCGGCGATAGTGACATTGCCCGCCACGAGGTTCGTGCCCCCGGACGTGACGGCCGCCTGGATGTTGATCGCCAGCGGGCGGATGCGCGCGATCAGACCCATCCGTTGACTGGCCCCGCCGCCGCGGATGCGTCCCGCCAGGCTCATGGTGTCCTGGCCGGTCATGTCGATCAAATACATCCCATCGTTCAGCTTCATGATCGTGCCGTTGTAGCTCCCGGTCTTGCTCGCCGCCGTCTTCTGCAGGATGGTCCACGTGCTCTTGGACGGGGCCACCGGGGGATAGGGATACAAGCCCGCGTACGTGGCCTTGTTGTTGGGGTCGCTCCAGTTGCGGATGATGTCGTAGATCCCCTGCTCGGCCACGCCGAACGACGCCTGTGTGCGGCGCACGTTCTCGGCCACCCGCTGCTCCTGGGTGCCGGAGAAGAGGGCGCCGGCCACGAGGGCGCCCACGACCACGAGCGCGACGATCGCGATGGCGAGCGCCATGCCGCGCTCGTTCTTCAGGACGTGCTTCATACCCGACTCCTTGAGGTTCACGTGTGAGCCGCCCGTCAATTGCACGGGATCGGAGGCATCGAGCCCGGACCGCAGCGCGGATTGTTGCGCAGCGCCACCCAGGTGTCGACACTGTCGATCTTGTACGCCTGGACGCCAGCGCCGCCACTGCGAATCGGCGACGCGGTGCGGGCGCGCAGCACGATTCGGATCTGCGCCACCTTCGACGAGTCTGCGGTCGGGGCGGCGACACTGTCGTAGTAGGTGAACGTCACCCCGTTCGCGCCGATCAGCGGACCGATCATCGGCTGGATCGTGCCGCCCGACGCCGGGTTGCGCTGCCCCAAATACCAGTTGGTGTCCGGCGCGGGCGCCTGGTACAGCTCGTAAGCGATCTTGTCGAACCCGCGCAGCGGCGCGCCGCGCGTGATCGCACCCGCCCGGTTGAGCGACGGGTCGTTGATCCATTGCGGCTGCAGGGTCAATAGGTACGCCGGATTCGTCGCGACGTTCGAGTCGGCGCAGAACCCGGGGGCGCCGTCCTGCTGCAGCTGCGCCGGCAGCCACTGGTCGTCGGTGCGGGTGGTCGGGTTGCCTTCCCAGTAGACGAGGATCGAATCGCCCTTGGTGAACGTCTGCCGGGTGCCGTAGATCGGCGTCTTCCGCACCGTCAGGACGATCTGACCGATGCCCCCGCCCAACACCGGGTCCGCGCATACGAACGCCAGCTCCCGCATGGCGCGGATGCGCAGCGACGTCGCGGTCATCCCCTTGATGTCGCCGTCCGCCGCGTCCAGCTCGCGGAACTCGGCCGGTAGGATCGCCGCCGCCGCGCGGATGTTCTGCTGCAGGTCGATCGTCTGGGTTTGCGCCAGATAGACCCGCTGACTGTTGACCAGCACCTTGTACACGGCGGCCGAGACGATGCCCAACAACACCAGGGCGATCATCAGCTCGATGAGGGTGAACCCTCGGCGTGCTAGAACAGGCATGAGAGCTCCGTCTCCGTGCTGTCGGTGCGCCACTTGCCGAGCGCGGTCTGGTACTTGCTCCGCATCACGATTTGCCAGTGCTTGGCCGTCTGGTTGGGCAGGTTCCACTGGGTGAAGTGCCAGGAGAGGGAATCGGCCGCGGTGCCACCTCGCATCAACACCTCGGTGCCCCCCGCCTGCGACTTGCACCCGGTGACGCGCAGCATCTCGAGCCGCCGCTGCGCGTACTGCGCCGCTACCGCCGAGTGCTGTCCCCGGCCGATCATGCGCGTCACCAGCGCCGCCGACGTGACGAGCCCGAGCAGCCCGACCGTGAGCACCAGGATCGCGATGATCACCTCGACCAGCGTGAACCCCTGTTCGCGTTTCATCAGTGCACCACCTTGCCGAGGGGATTGATCACGGTCGAGTCGATGTTCGACCCCACGCTGCCCGTCAATGTGATCACCGTGTTGCTCGCCAGGTTGTCCAGACTGAGCCCGCGCGGGTCGTAGCGCACCGAGTCGCGCGTCGCCACCATCGTCACCTTGAAGCGCGTCCCGAGCTGCTGCACCCCCGCGACGGTGTCGACTTTTGTCGGGCAGTTCGTCGTCACCCACACGGTCGCGTTGGTGGCGAGGAAGTGGATCACGCCGGGACAGCCCCGCTGAATCGCGGCCGCCCGCGCCGTGGCCGCGAGCGTGCCCACCGCCGCACGCGCCGAGCGCACGTTCGCCTTGTCGAGCGACTGCCGGATCTTCGGGAAGCCGATCGCCGCAATAATGCCGATCAGCACCACCACGATGACCATCTCGATTGTCGTAAAGCCCGAGCGTTTCATGCACGTGCCTCCGTCCGCGGCCAAGACACCTATCACGTCCCGTGCCAAGTTGTAACATGCTGTTCTAATTGACGTTATGTGCGTTGGCTGCACCCGCTGTCACTGCAAATTACTGCACGGGTGCAGATTGGTGCACTAGTCGATGCCGTACCGATCCATTTTGTAGAACAGCGTCCGGAGACTGACCCCGAGCCGTTGCGCGGCGGCCCGCCGGTTTCCCCCGGCTGCCGCCAGGGCGGCCGTGATCGCCGCGCGCTCAGCGGCCTCGACGGCCTCTCGCAGCGTACCTCCGCGCGACCCCGGACTTGCGTCCGGGGTCAGTGGGGTAGGTCGAAAGTCCGCCGGCTCCAGGATCTCCTTATCGGTCAGCACGGCCGCCCGCTCGATGGCGTGCTCCAGCGCCCGCACGTTCCCGGGCCACGGTTGCTCGCGCAGCCATGCGACGGCCGCCTCGCTCAAGGCCACCGCGTGACCCAGCCGGCGTGCCGCCTGGACCGCGAAGTGCGTGGCCAGGGGCGCGATATCCTCGCGTCGCTCGGCGAGCCGGGGCAGGTGGATCGTCACCACGTTCACGCGATCGAACAGATCGTGCCGGAACCGACCGGCGCCGGCTTCGGCGGCGAGGTCCTTGGCCGTGGCGGCGAGGAGCCGCACGTCGACCCGCCGGGTCTTCTGGTCGCCCACTCGCCGGACCTCACTTTCCTGGAGGACGCGCAACAGCTTTGCCTGCAGCGCCAGCGGCAGCTCGCCAATCTCGTCGAGCAGCAGTGTGCCGCCGTCCGCCTGCTCGAACAGACCGGGACGGTCCCCGGACGCGCCCGTGAAGGCGCCTTTGACGGAGCCGAACAGCTCCGATTCGAGCAGTGTCTCCGGTATGGCGGCGCAGTTCACCGCGACGAACGGGCCGGTCGCCCGCGGACCGGCCCGGTGAATGGCCTGGGCGATGACCTCCTTGCCGGTACCGCGCTCGCCCGTGATGAGCACCGTCGTGCGGTGCGCGGCCACGCGCGCCACGATGTCGAGCGCGTGCCGCATCGCCGGGCTTTCGGCAATCATCGCACGGGTAGCGGGACTGCTGTCGAGCTGTGCCCTGAGTGTCGCGATGGTGTGACCGAGCCGCTCGCGCTCTTGCGCCTTGCGCAGCGTCAGGACGACCTCGTCCGGCCGGAACGGCTTGGCGACGTAGTCGTACGCGCCCTCCTTCATGGCGGCAAGGGCCGCCTCCTCGCCGCCGTACGCGCTCATCATGATCACGAGCGCGGGACCGCCGCTGCTCTTGTAGGAGCGCAGGAAGGCGAGCCCGTCCATGTCGGCCATGCGCACATCGCACAGGATCAAATCGAACGGCTCGGTGCGGGCGCGCTCGAGCGCGCGGGCGGCGCTTCCCTCGGCGACCACGTCGTAGCCCGCGTCCCCCAGCAGCAGGCCCAGCGACTGGCGCAGGCCCGGCTCGTCGTCGACCACCAATACGCGGCTCATCTCAACCTGCTCCCCCCCTCTCCACATTGTGGAGAGGGGGCCGGGGGGTGAGGTCCGCGCGCGGGAAGAACATCTTGAATGCGGCCCCACCTTCCCGGGCCGTGTCAACCCACACGACGCCACCCATGTCTTCCACGGCACGAGCCACGATCGCGAGGCCCAGCCCCGTGCCGCGGCCGGGCGCCTTGGTGGTGTAGAAGGGGTCGAACACCTTGTCGCGGTCGTCGGGCGGCACGCCCGGCCCCGAGTCCGCGACGAATACCAGCGCACCCGGCAGCCCGGACGAGAACTCCGGGCGCACCGGCCGGCGCTCGGTCGCACGGGGAAAGCGCGCGGGCGCCGGGTCGGTGGCGCGCTTCGGGTTCGGCTGGTGGGGCTGGTAGTCCCACGGCCGGCCTCCCAGAATGACGATGCCGCCGGGGGCGGCGTCCACGGCGTTCAAGACGAGGTTGACGATGGCCTGCTCGAGCAGGTGGGGTCGGCCGAGAATGTGGGGGATCCCGGGCTCGAGGTCGAGCGCCGCGCGGGCGGGCCGCAGCGCCCCCTGGGCTTCGAGCAACCCGTACGCACCCCGCGCCACGGCCGCTGGATCGAGCGGCGCCAACGCCTCTTCGTGGGGACGCGCGTAGTCGAGCAGGCCGCGCACGATCCGGTCGATGCGCTCGAGCTCGTGCACCACGCCGTCGACCAGCTCGGCGTCCGCGCCCCGGCGCCGCAGCACTTCGACGTACGTGCCCAGCGCGCCCAGCGGGTTCCCCACTTCGTGCGCGATCCCGGCGGCGAGGCGACCGATCCCTGCGAGCTTTTCCGAGCGCACCAGCTGGCCCTGCGCGTCGAGCAGATGGTCGGTCATGCGGTTGAGACGCTCGGCGAGCATGGAGAAATCGCTGGTCTCGGCGTCGGGAGCGCGTCGTGCCAGGTCGCCGTCCGCCACCGCGTCCGCCGTGGCCACGATGTGGTCCAGCGGCCACAGGATCAGTCGACTGACCAGGTGGCGGCCGAACACCACGAACACCGCCACCTCGAGCCCGACCATGAGCAGCAGCAGGACGAAGGTGCGCTCCGGCGCGACCACGTTCACTACCAGCATCGTCGCCACGCCCACCAGGAGCGCGGCGGCGGCGAGGAACGAGAGATAGAACAGCAGCTCGGTGCGGAGCGCGGGCTTAGACGGCATGGGAGCAATACTCAGCCGCAAGCCGTAGGCCGCAAGGCGCACGCTTGCGGCTTACGGCTTACGACTTGCGGCTAGTAGGTCGGCCAATTATCCACCCACGCGTTGGAATAGCCGACCAGCTGACCCATCCCGGCCATCGCTTTGGCGACGTTGCAGGAATTGTAGTTGAACGACTTGATCCCGTTGCCGATGTCGTTCGGCGGCACCGTAGCGCCGAGCTTCACGTTCAACCCGGTCACCGTGGCGCCGTTCACCGCGTTGTTGCCGTTGGACGTGAGATTGTCGCCGACGAGCAGCACGCCGTTCCAGGTGATGTTGCCGCTGATCGTGAGGCTGCCCGTCACGATCAGCGTGCCCTGGCCGTCGCCGGGCAGCGCGAAGTTTCCCTTCACGAGGATCGTGGGCCAGTAGTTGGGGTTCGTGAACGAGGGCCACGATCCCGGCGGAATGGTGATGTCGGGGGTGATGGCCGTCCCACCGGCCAGCCCGGCCCAGTCGATCGTCACCGAGTCGGACATCTGGGCCGGGGTGGGGGCGACGGTGTCGACCGGTGGATTCCCCTGGGGCGCGAGCTGACCGCCGTTCTGGGTATAGCCGGGATTTCCGGGGACGGCGACGCCGGCGACGGCCGGCTGCTTGCCGCACTGGTCCGCGCCGCTCCCCATGGCCGAAGACCCGTTCTTGTGGAGCCCGCTCAGGCTGGACCATCCGGCGAGCACGTTCATCGAGCCGGCCTGCCACACGGCGTATTCCGCCACCGAGCGTTCGGCCTGGGGCGTGCCCGACAACGCTGCGACGGTGCTGACGCCGTGGGAGCGGACCGCGTAGCCGTAGCGCCCCGCCAGCGTATCGTAGCGGATGCGCTTGAGGATCACGTCGGCGTAGCCGCCCCTGAGGGAGACCCGGGTGGACTCGCTCCAGGCCGGCGGCGCCGCCGTGAAACCGAACGAGTCGCGCTTCGCGATGAACAGCTCAAGCCCCGTCTCGGCGAGCGTAAAGGCATCCAGCGCCGCTTCGTCGTTGGCATGCACGCGCCGCTCGCTCGACAGCGCGGCGAACCCCGCCGCGAGCAGGATCGTCAGCACGACGACCACGAACAGTGCCATTGGCAGTGCGACACCGCGCCGGCCCCGGGTGCAGTGGGTCATTTGAGCTGGTTGTTGAAGAACACCGCCGTCACCACCTGTGCCTGCCGGAGCCCGGTGGCGCCCTCCGCAGCCCGGTCGCTCTGGCTCGTGAGACCGAGCTCGAGGCCGTGCACGTTGCTCACCGGGCTCGGCACGGCGGCCTGGGCCGTGTCGCTCCCGACGACGAAGAAGCGGAATTTCGCGCTGGTGTCGAACGGGGCCACCAGCTCGTCCGCCTGCCCGGTCACCGCGGTCGTGCGCCACAGCGCCATCCGACCCGGGAGCGCGACCGATGGCTTGAACTCGTAGGTCAATCGTTGGATCAGGAACACCGTCGTGCCGACGGCGGTGACGGTGGGCAGCGTCGCGGGGAGGGGCGGCCGTACACCCACCACCCGCCCACCCGGCAGCGTCACGACGTTCGCCGCGACACAGAGGGAGGCGTTGTCGTTGGCGACCGAGGTACCGGCCTCGACGTACGTGATGTTGCCGAGCGAGTCGCGCCAGCCATACCCCGAGAAGCCGGCCGTGGCGTACACCGTCGAGTCGACCGGCCAGAGGGACAGCGTCGTCTGGACGGGGGTGTTCGCGCACACGACCCCGATCGCGTACGGGACCCGCAAGGTCACCACGGTGGGCGTCGCCGACACCAGCCCCCCCGTCGCTTCGACCATGCGCACATCGGACAGCACCGTGTTGATCGCCATGCGCGAGACGAGGCGGGCACGGCGCAGCTGCCCCTCCTGATCGTAGAAGCGCGACTGCGACAGGAACAGGCGCGTCAGCGCCGCCCCGATCACGCCCAGGACGACCATGCCGACGATCAGCTCGGCCAGGGTGAAGCCGCGGCGATCGGTCATCACTACGGCTTCTTGTTGAATGGGTTGTTGGCCGGTTTGGTGCGCTGCAGGACGAGCGTATCCGGTTTGAAGACCGGGTTGAGCGGGGTGACGATGATCGTCACCCGCCGCAGCTTGGGCGACAGGCTGTCCACCGTGATCTTACGCGTGTAGGGCAGGGGCGGCTTGTTGACGGTGATCGTTCCCGCCTTCGCCTTGAGCGAATCGAACGGTAGCGCCGCGAACTGGTTGACCTCCTGGGCCAGCACGGCGTCCCTGGCACCACCGCCCGACAGTGTGTAAAAGCTTTGCGCCAGCGTGAAGTTCAGCCGCGCCGCGCCCATGAGCACCAGCCCCAGCAGCGTGATCGCCACCATGATCTCGATGAGGGAGAACCCCGCCTCCGCGCGCTTCACGGGACTCGCACCCAGCCCGCGCGCGACATGGTGACCTGCCGGGAGTATCCGCCGGCCCACAGCGTGATGCTCAACGCGCCCGACGTCGTGCCTGAGGGGAACAGATCCACCGGCGAGATGGAGAAGGCGATGGAGTCCAGCGCGTAGGCGTCCGCCTTGCCCAGCCAGCGCGTGGACAGGACCTTCCCGCTTGCGCGCTCGGTCATGGTGATCGACGTCCGATCCGCGCCGCGCGCCATGCGGATCGGCTTACGCTCGCGCGCCGCCGCGCTCGTGGCGAGCGATAGATCCTGCGCGACGACCATTGCCGCCTGATTGACGCGGGCGTGGGTGGTCATACGGGAGATCGTGGGGAACGTGATCGCCATCGCCACGCCGAGGATGGCGAGGACGATCGACAGCTCGAGCAGGGTGAAGCCGGCCGCACTGCGCGGTGTGATCTCCAATCCGAGTCCCCCGAGTCTTTGCGGCCGCCCGGGAAAGCGAACGGCCTCGCGCCCGTACATGCAGGAGGTGAGGCCGCGGACCTCGGCCCCATTTGTGGCCGGGTCCTCGTCCCTGCAGCGGGGCTGTCTCGAGGCGGTACCTACACCGCGCGAGACCCCTTGGCTTTGCGTCCCGCCGTCACCGGCGGTTTGCCCTCTGGAACGGAGCTACGCATCGAGGCGCGGCAAAAAGTACGCCTCTTGTGAGGACGTGCACGACGTCAATGTCTGAAACACACTACAGCATTGCATTACGCACTGTTTACGGCAAAATGCGGTACAAGACAAAGCGGCGGGGAAACCCCCGCCGCCCGTCGTGTGACTAGTGGCTAGGAGGCCGTCTACTTACAGGCCGGCGCACCCTCTGAGGTCGCAATGCTGAGCGGATCGGCCGCTTCGTTCACGAAGATCGCGCACGTCACCTTCGCGGCACCGGTCAGGTTGTTGTTCGTCATCGACGCGTCCCAACCACCACCGGCGGCATTCAGGGTGACGAGGTTGTTCCCCGTCGTCGGGCACCAGCTCACCTGGCCCGCCACGGGCGTACAGGCGACGCCACCCACCTTGCTGGTGACGTTGGTGCTGTACTTGACGGAGTCGGCGAAGAACGCCTCCTCGGCCGTCACCAGGTTACGAAGGTCCGACTTCATCGAGGCGATGTACGCCTTCCCCTTCGTATTGGCGAACTTCGGGATGGCGATGGCGGCCAAGATGCCGATGATCACCACCACGATCAGCAGCTCAATGAGCGTAAAACCCTTGCGATTCATGTGACCCATACCCCCGTTCGGAGCCCTAACTCGATGTCTCAATACTGCAAATGACGATGAGAGTGTCCCTTGAAGGCCAGAGGCAAGGCTCGTGCCCCATCCAGCGTAATTCGTGTAGGTATGAAGTTTGATGACACTTACGCGCTGGTTAGGCCGCGTGGGCCCGGTTTCGGGGCCGCCCGTAGGGCGGGCGTTTTGCAATTGACCGGGCCGACCGCAAGGGTGTGTCAGGGCCTTGTCAGCCGGCGCAGGCGTGCGAGCAGCGAGTCCGCTGCCTCAGGGTAGCCGTGAGCCCGAGCCACGGCGGCCTCGCTGCGATAGTACCCGAGACACCCGCCGTGACACAAGCGCTCCAAACCGGCGAGCAGCGTGTCGGCCGCCCGCGCGTCCCCCGCCGCAAACGCCGCTACAGATCCGGTGACGTAGACACCCGCGTCGCGCTGATCGAGGCGGGCGGCAAGGCGGGCGGCATCGAGCGCCAGGGCGGGCTGGCGGCGGTCGAGGAACAGGCCGATCATGCGCTTGTGGCCGACGTAGGACCGCGGTGAATCGCGCAGGATGCTGCGCGTGACGTGCGCGTCGTCCCGCCACCAGGGTACCCGTAACGCGCTGCGGACCCCACCCAGCAGCACGAGCGCCGCAGCCACGGGGCGAAGCTGGTCGCGGCGCAGCCGGGCGAGCCACGCGGCGGCGGCCAGTACGAACCCGGCCGACGGGAGGTACAGCGTTCGCTCGGCGAGGTAGAACCCGGCGGGATAGAGCAGGTTCGCGACCGGCAGCAGCGCGATGGCGGTCCAACCGAGCCCGAACGCCTCGAGCTTCCGCCCCCGCCTCCAGGCGACGACCAGCGCTCCGACCCACGCCAGCGCGCACAGCAGGCCGCCAACGAACCGCCAGTCGAGCGGCGTGGTGACTGCGGTCCGCTCGTCGGGAGAATAGTCCACCCGCAGGGTGCGGGGGAAGATCAGGAGCCGCAGGACATCCGTGAACGCGCTCACGGCCGTGAGCCGCACGGTGAGGCCTGGCTCGCCTACGAACATCGGCGCGATGCTTTCGTACTCCGCAAACGGATGGCGCACGGCGGCGCGGGCCACGGCGTACGCTCCACCGACGATCACCCAGCTCGCCACGAACCACGCCACGCGCCGTCGCTCCGGTCGAGCGAGTCCCAGCAGCCAGCCCCACACGATGAGCGCCGGCGCTACGGCCGCGTTCTCCTTCGACAGCAGGCCGAGCGCCAGGGCGGCGGCGCTCCAGGCCACGCTGTCGTGCACCAGGGCGGCGTACACCGCCACCAGCGTGAACAGCGCCGCCATCAGCTCCGCCCGCCCGACGACGTTGGCGACCGCCTCCACATGGACGGGATGCACGGCGAACAGCAGCCCGGCAACGAGCGCGCCCATCCAATCCGTCCAGCGCCGGGCGAGCGCCGCCACGGCGACCGAGGCGGCGGCGTGCCACACGAGGTTGACCGCGTGAAACCAGGCGGTGGAGCCGAGCAGCCGGTCGAGGGCGAATCCCGCGATCACCAGGGGGCGGTACATGTGGCCACCCAGATCCGGTGGCCAGTAGGGCGCGGCGAATGCGCGCCAGATCCCCGACGCATGGGCGACCAGCGGATTCAACAGGATGATCGGGACATCGTCCACGGCGAACCCGTTCCACAGGGCGCCGAGATAGACCACGACCGCGCAGCCGGCGACGGCGGCGTAGAGACGCCGGGACCCAGCATTCGTCGCCGCGAGGTTCACGTCGGTGAATAGCGGTTCACGTCGGTGAATATATGAGCGAGCGGCTGCTTGATCGTGGAGTACCCGGGCTGAGAGCCCGGGCTCGGCGCCAATGTGCGCCCTGTAAGGGCGCACCCCCGGCCGAGCGCGCCCTCTCAGGGCGCGGATCACGGACGTCCTGCACCGATCGTTGTCGACGGTCGCCCCACGCACGTCCGGAGACCGTTGGAAAACGCTTGCGCCGCGATGTTCGTGGGTCCCCGGGCTGAGAGCCCGGGCTCGGCGCGATGTGCGCCCTTTAAGGGCGCACCACAGCCGAGCGCGCCCTCTCAGGGCGCGGATCACGGACGTCCTCCACCGAATCGTTGTGGACGCTCGCCCCACGCACGTCCGGAGACCGTTGGAAAACGCTTGCGCCGCGATGTTCGTGGGTCCCCGGGCTGAGAGCCCGGGCTCGGCGCCAATTGTGCGCCCTTAAAGGGCGCACCCCCGGCCGAGCGCGCCCTCTCAGGGCGCGGATCACGGACGTCCTGCACCGATCGTTGTGGACGGTCGCCCCACGCACGTCCGGAGACCGTTGGAAAACGCTTGCGCCGCGATGTTCGTGGGTCCCCGGGCTGAGAGCCCGGGCTCGGCGCCATGTGCGCCCTTTAAGGGCGCACCCCCAGCCGAGCGCGCCCTCTCAGGGCGCGAACAAACAACGGAGCTCCGTCTGCTCACATGTACGCGAGCAAATATTCCGCGTTCACCTTCAAGAGCCAGTAGGCATTGTCATTCACCGGCTTCGCTGACCCGTGCTGCGCCTCAAGCTCGCCCCGCACCGTCCGGAGTGCGGTCCTACTCGCCTCCGGGTCCGCTTGGCGTCCGCTGACCGGCTCGAGAGTCGCTCTGAAACGA
>Ga0209056_10000697_pt1 | contig 37256 bp, 37 predicted proteins | sample GraSoiAngelo_114_FD_185876 | JGI IMG/M metagenome (GOLD analysis project Ga0209056, IMG submission 185876) | Grasslands soil microbial communities from the Angelo Coastal Reserve, California, USA - 14_0903_13_40cm (SPAdes) (version 2) | ecosystem: Environmental > Terrestrial > Soil > Grasslands... | reverse complement strand
GTCGCCCCGGGCAGGCGCGGCCTGGCTCCGACATGCCCGGTCGCCCCGGGCAGGCGCGGCCTGGCTCCGACACGCCCGGTCGCCCCGGGCAGGCGCGGCCTGGCTCCGACATGCCCGGTCGCCCCGGGCAGGCGCGGCCTGGCTCCGACACGCCCGGTCGCCCCGGGCAGGCGCGGCCTGGCTCCGACATGCCCGGTCGCCCCGGAGGGGCGCGGCCTGGCTTCGACACTCGGCTCAACGTTGCGCGGCTGATCGTCGGCTCGGAGGGCACGCTGCTGACGGTGGTAGAGGCGAAGGTCCGGCTCGTGCGCCGCCCGAAGAAGACCGCGCTCGACGTCATCCACTACCGCGACGTCCAGGAGGCGCTCGAGTCCTCGCAGGCGATCCTCGAGACGGGCCCCTACGCGGTCGAGCTGACCGACAAGATGATCCTCGATCTCGCGCGGAACAACATCGAACAGTCGAAGCGCATGGGCTTCGTCCAGGGCGATCCGGGCGCGATCATGATCGTCGAGTACGCGGCCGAGACGGACGCCGAGGTGCGCGCCAAGGTCGAGGCGCTCGAGACGCGGCGCCAGCATGAGCGGTTCGGCTACGCCGCGCACGTCGCCTACGACCCGGCGCAGGTGCAGTCCATCTGGACTCTGCGCAAGGCGGGACTCGGCCTCCTCCTGGGCATGAAGGGCGACAAGAAGCCGATCGCGTTCGTCGAGGACACCGCGGTCGAGCCCCGGCACCTGCCCGAGTTCGTGGCGCGCTTCCGGGAGATCTTCGCCAAGCACGACACCGTCGGCGCGTACTACGGCCACTGCTCGGTGGGATGTCTGCACATCCGTCCGGTGATCGACCTCAAGACGCCGCGCGGCCTCGAGCAGGTGCGCGCCATCGCGGACGAGATCACCGATCTGGTCGTGAGGTTCCGCGGCACCCTCTCGAGCGAGCACGGCGACGGGCGGGCGCGCAGCCCGTTCCTCGAGCGCCTGTACGGTCCGCGGATCATGCAAGCCTTCCGGGAGCTCAAGCACGCCTTCGACCCGGACAACCGCATGAATCCCGGCAACATCGTCGCGCCGGCGGGAGTGACCGACCATCTCCGGTACGGCCCCCAGTACACGACGTGGGAGCCGACGACGCTCCTCGACTTCTCCGAGCAGGGTGGGTTCGCGGCATCCGTCGAGATGTGCAACGGGGTGGGCGCCTGTCGCAAGACGCTCGAGGGCACGATGTGCCCATCGTACATGGCGACGAAGGACGAGGAGCACTCGACGCGCGGGCGTGCGAACGCCCTCCGCGCGGTGCTCTCGGGGCGGCTGCCTGCGTCGGAGTTCACCGGGCGTCGGCTCTACGAGGTGATGGACCTGTGCCTGGAGTGCAAGGGTTGCAAGGCCGAGTGCCCGGCCAACGTCGACATGGCGAAGCTCAAGTATGAGTTTCTCCACCACTACTATCAGGCCAACGGGTTACCGCTCCGCAACCGCCTGTTCGGCCGCATCGCGCGGATGAATCGCCTGGGCTCCCGCATGCCGAGACTCGTCAACTGGGTCTCGGGCCTCGGGCCGAGCCGCTGGCTGCTGGAGAAGACCGCGGGGATCGACCGCCGGCGCCCGCTGCCAAGGCTGGCGGTGCAGACGTTCACCGAGTGGTTCAGGCGCCACACGCCGCCGGCGACGGCGCCGCGCGGCGAGGTCGTGCTGTTCAACGACACCTTCACGACGTACAACGTGCCGGAGATCGCGCGGGCGGCCGTGGAAGTGCTCGAGGCGGGAGGCTATCGAGTCGTGCTCGTCGAGCGGAAGTGCTGTGGACGACCGCTCATCTCCAAGGGCATGCTCGCCGAGGCGCGAGAGCACGCCGCCTGGAACGTGGCGCGTCTGGTGCCCTACGCGCGGCGGGGCGTGGCGATCGTCGGGCTCGAGCCCTCGTGCCTCCTGACGCTGCGGGACGAGACCGTGGACCTCGTGCGCACCGACGACGCTCGGGCCGTCGCACGGCAGTCCCTCCTGTTCGAGGAGTTTCTGCTGCGCGAACGCGCCCGCGGTCTCACCCTCGCGTTCGGCGCCGCCGGCCGGAAGGCGCTCCTCCACGGTCACTGTCATCAGAAGGCGCTGGTGGGCACGGCGCCGACGGTCGAGGTGCTGCGCTGGGCGGGATTCGAGGTCGGAGAAGTGGACTCCGGATGCTGCGGGATGGCCGGCTCGTTCGGCTTCGAGCGCGAGCACTACGACATCTCGGTCACGCTCGGCAATCGCCGCCTCGCGCCGGCCGTGAAGGCCGCGCCCCCCGAGACCGAGATCGTCGCACCCGGCATCTCCTGCCGCCAGCAGATCCAGCACCTGGCGGGTCGCCGGGCCAAGCATCCGGCCGAGGTCCTGAGAGAGGCGCTCTCGCGCTAAGCCTCGCCGCGGCCGCCGCCGTCCTCGTCGCCGCCTTCGTCAAGGGAGCGATCGGCTTCGGGTTTCCGACCCTCGGCACGCCGCTCCTGGCTCTCGTGGTCGACGTGAAGACCGCCGTGGCACTGCTGGTCATCCCGAACCTCGTCATGGACGGCATTCAGCTGCGCCGTCAGGGGCCCCTCGGCGACGCCCCGCGCCGGTTGGCGCCGTTGCTGGTCTTCACCATGCTGGGCACGGTCATCGGCACGAAGCTCCTCGTCGTGCTCTCGGCGCGCGCGGTGACGCTGATGCTCGGCGCCTTCGTCCTCGGCTTCGTCGCGCTCGATCTCACGCGCTTCTCGCCGCGAGTGCCTCCGGCCTGGGAGCGCCCGCTATCCGCGCCCGTCGGGCTCGTGGCCGGCGTCATGGGGGGCGTCACCAATGCGCCGGGCACGGCGCTGGCTCTCTACTTCGTGGCGCTCGGCATGGGCAAGCGGGAGTTCGTCCGCTCGATCGCGTTCACGTTTCTCATCGTGAAGGCGGTCCAGCTCGCGACGCTCGCCTGGTACGGGCTCCTCGGCTGGCCGGTGGTGCTGGGCTCGCTCGGGCTGACCGCGGCCGGCCTCGCGGGCTTCGGGCTCGGCCTGCGCTTGCAAGATCGGCTCGACCAGCGCACGTTCAACCGCGCGGTGCTGGTGTTTCTGGCGACACTCGGCGCCTGGCTGGTGGTCCGGGCGCTCTGACCGCCCTCAGGGCGCCGCGCCGGTCAGCAGCGTGAAGATGCGACGGATGAGCTCCTCGTGGTCCTCGATGTTCTGCTGAAAGATCTTGAGCTCCTTCAATTCCGCCAGGTCCACGGTGCGGAAGGGCTCGCCCGGTCGCATCGAGCCGAAGGCGATCGCCTGGAAGCACGAGCGCCCCGCTTCCGGACGATCGGTGACGAGCACGAAGTAGAGGTTCGGCCACTGCCGGCGCGCCATGAAGAAGATCGAGCGCTCGCCGCGCTGGTTCTCGACCGAGACGAACTGATAGGCCGAGGGGCGGTACTTGACCTCCACGAGGTATTCCAGGCCGTTGTCCGCCTCCGACGTGACGCGGAAGTCGGGCGAGAAATCCTCGCGACCGAAGCGGAGCGGCGAGGTGTTGTTGCGAAAGGGGCGAATCTGGTAGCGCGCCCGGCGGAAAATCGACTCCACGAGGGCTTCAGCGATACGGCTCTTGACCTCGAGCAGATCCATAGACCTCCGCGATACGGGAAGAGGGGCCGAAGCCGCACCGAAGTGGTGCACGCTTATAGTATCATTCGTCGGGGCTCTGCCCCGAGACTCAAAGTAACGAAGGAGGACGGGATGCTGACTCGCCGCCAGATGCTGGCCACCACCTCGACGTTCGCCGGATATGCCCTTTCCGTCGACACGGTGCTGGCCCAGGCGATCAAGACCGACACCGATGGGATCATTGCCGGGGACCAGGTGGTCAAGATCGGCGACTACGAGATGCCGGTCTACGAGGCGCGGCCGGCGACGGGCAAGGACCACGCCATCGTGCTCGTGATCTCCGAGATCTGGGGCGTCCACGAGTACATCCGCGACTGCGCGCGTCGGTTCGCCAAGGCGGGCTACTACGCCGTCGCGCCCGAGCTGTTCAAGCGCGAGGGCGGCGTCGCGCAGCTGCCGAGTGTCCAGGACATCCTGAAGATCGTGCTCGCGCAGAAGCGCGAGCAGACGCTGGGCGATCTCAAGGCGGCGGTGGACTGGGCCAAGACGCGACCGAACGTGAAGGCGGCCAGCGTCGGCGTCACGGGCTGGTGCTGGGGGGGCTCGACGGTGTACCAGGTGGCGGCCACCAACGCGGACATGAAGGGCGCGGTCGCCTGGTATGGGCCGCCGGCACGGCCCTATCAGGGCGCCGCGGGCCCCCTGACCGGCTTCGACGTCGCCAGGGACGTCAAGATCCCGTTCCTCGGGCTCTACGGCGAGGCGGATCAGAATCCGAAGCCCGAGGACGCCCGGCGCCTGGGCGAGCTGTTGAAGCAGCACAACAAGAACGCCGAGGTCGTCGTCTACCCGGGAGCGGGTCACGGCTTCCACGCGGACTACCGCCCGTCCTACAACGCGGCGGCAGCGGCGGACGCCTGGAAGCGCTGCACGGACTTTTTCGCCAAGAATCTGCGCGCGTAACGCGCTGGAGGCGAGCGGGGCGCCGTTCCTAGACGACGGCGAAGAAGCGGGCGGGAGCACCCTCGGTGCCGGCGATCTTGTAGAAGGGGGCGGCGAAATCCACGCGTCGCCGGGGCAGCGCGCCGAGGTTCGTCAGGCCCTCCATGATCACGATCCCCGCGCCGAGGATCACCCGGTGCATGGGGAAGTCCTCCGAGGAGAAGTCCGGCAGCCGCGCGCAGAACTCCTCGAAGAAGTCGAAGCCGATGTTCTTCGGGCCCCGGGCCACCAGCCACTCGGCCGATTCGGGCGGGAAGTACGGCGATTGCGTGAAGTAGTCGGGCCACCGGCCATACATCGTGTCCGTCCAGCCCGTGCGCAGGAGCACGATGTCGCCCTGCCGCACGTCATCGGCGCCTCCTCGCTTGAGGTCGTCGATGGTGATCGCGTGGTTCGGCCCCGCGAACGAGACGTCGACCACCAGCGCCTCACCCATGACCTGATCGAGCGCAATCTCGGCGGTGGTGATGCCGTCCCGGAACACGTGCAGGGGCGAGTCGATGTGGGCGCCGGTGTGGAGGCTCTGGTGAACGCTCGAGACTTGCCAGAACCCCGGGCCGCGGCGGTGCGGCGTGATCTCGAGCCGCATGTTGGTGGAGGGCGGCGAGAGCGTCGCGTCGTCCACGGTCACCGACAGGTCGATGTAGCGCTTCATGAGCGCGGTCTCCTATGAGGTGGCCAGGCGGTCGACGAAGGCTCGGGCCCAGGCCATCTTCTCGGGCGACATCACGAGCTTCTCGGCGAACGGCTCGCCGAAGGGCCGGGTCGCGTCGATCCCGAGCTTGGCGGTCACGCCCCGCTCGTCGGCGCTCGGGTCGAGCAGCGCGCCGAGACTTCCCGCGACGACGACCAGGTCGCGGTCGGCCTGCATGCGTGTCGCGACCGCCCAGAGCACCTCCGATTCGTCGAAGACGTCGATGTCGTCGTCGACCACGATGACCAGCTTCACGTAGTGATCCACGCCCAGGACGATCGGGATCACGTGCTTGGCCTCGCCGGGCCGGCTCTGCGTGATCGAGACGTAGGCCGTGAACGACGATGTCCCCGAGAGCGGCACGTGCACGCCGCGAACGTTGGGGATGACGCGCGCGAGGGCGTTGGCGATCTCGGCCTCCCGGATCAGGCCGAGCGTCGTGATGTGGTCGCCCGCGCGCCCGGAGCCGATGGACTGGAACCACGGCCGCTCGCGCATGGCGATCGCCTTCGCGACGAAGACGTGCTCGGTGGAGCGGCGCGAGAGGTAGCCGGTGAACTCGCCGAAGGGGCCCTCGGGCTCGCGCACGTTCGGGGGGATCTCGCCCTCGATCACGATCTCGGCCGACGCCGGGACATGAAGGTCGATGGTCGAGCAGGGCGCCACCTCCAAGGGCTCGCCCAGGAGCCCGCCCACGACCTCGAACTTCCCGACGTCGGGCGGAGGATAGGCGAGCGAGCCCATCGACACCAGGGGATGGAGCCCCAGCACGATCGCGCACGGGAGCGCGCGGCCCTTCGCCTCGGCGCGCCGCTGGTACTCGAACATGCGCCGGCGAGAGTGCAGGCTCACGCCCATTCGGTCGCGCCCCTTCAGCTGGAAGCGGTGATACCCCTCGGTCTCCACACCGGTGTCGGGATCGCGCGCCACGAGCATGCCGGCCGTGAGGTAGCGTCCCGCATCGCGGGGGAAATAGCGCGGCATGGGCAGCACCCTCAGGTCGAGGGCCTGGCCGGTGAGGATCCGGTGGGCGAAGGGAGGGCTGGGGACGACGATCGGCTTGACGTGCTTCTTGATCCGGCGGGCATACTCCGCGGCGAGCGCGCGCTCGTCCACGCCCAGCGCGAATGCCAGCGCGCGGCGGCTCGCCACGACGTTGCACACGATCGGGATGTCGTGGCCGGCGACCCGGTCGAAGAGGAGGATGGGGTACCGGCGGCGGCGCTCGTATTCGAGGACGAGCGCCATCACGTCTTCGTCGATCGATACCGGCTCGGTCACCCGGATCACCTCGCCGGGGTGGGCCTCCTCATACGCGGCGACGAAGCCCCTGAGGTCCTGGGCGGCCATGGCTGTGAATGGTAACCCGGGACGGGCTCGGAAGGGGATCGCGGGGGAGACCGATCAGCCGACGCGGCCGTATTTGGGTTTGACAGGCCAGCGGCGCGGCTGATATGAAGCAACCGCTTTGCGGACCTGACGAAAGGACAACCATGGCGAACTTCGGCACGGTGGGGGTGGACTGGCAGGAACGGGTGAACTGGGACCGGCTGCGGAAATACCGGCTGGAGCGGGCCCGCGAGCGCATGAAGGCGCACAACCTCGGCGCGCTCCTTCTGATGTACGACGAAAACGTGCGCTACGTCACCAGCACCTTGACGCCGGGATGGAACCGACTGAAGCCCGGGCTCCGCTACGCGCTCCTGTGCGGCGACGGGGCCCCGGTGCTGTTCGAGCAGGGCGACATCGGGTTCCAGATCCAGCGGCACGCCCCGTGGATCCCGCAGGAGAACATCCGGTACTCGTACGCGTGGATCAAGGGCGCGGCCGGGCCCGCGTCCCGCCAGCAGGTCAAGAAGTTCACCGACGCGCTCGTGAAGGAGATGCGGCGCTACGACGTCGCCGACCAGACGCTCGGCGTCGATTTCATCGACATCAACATGCTCAATCAGTTCGGCGAGGCGAAGCTCAAGTGGGCGGACGGGATGTCGCCGATGATGGAGGCGCGCGCGATCAAGAACGTGGACGAGCAGGAGTGTCTGCGCATCGTGGGCGCCATCGGGGACGCGGCCCACTGGGAGACCATGCGCTTCCTCAAGCCCGGCCTCACCGAGAACCAGGTGACGGCGCACATCATGGAGTACCTCTACTCGATTCCGGGGATGGAGGACGTGGAGGACGTGATCGTGTCGTCGGGCCCGAACACGTGGCCGAACTGGCGGAACTTCTCGGACCGGATCATCAAACCCGGCGAGATCGTGTTCATGGACCTGGCGGCGCTGACGTGGAACGGCTACAAATCCTGCTACTACCGGACGTATTGCGTCGGCAAGCCGCCGACCCAGGAAATGAAGGACTACTACGCCACCGCGCTGAAGTGGCTCTACGACTCGATCGACGCGGTGCGACCGGGGGCGACGACGCGCGACATCGCGCTCAAGTGGCCTTCGGCGCAGGAGGCGTGGGGGTACGCCGAGGAGGACCAGGCCGCCGCCAATCTCTGGGGGCACGGCCTCGGGCTCGCGCAGTACGACCCGCCCGTGATCTCGCGGATCTGGTCGCTCGACCACCCGCTCGAGATCCGGCCGGGGATGGTGTTCGCGCTCGAGACGCAGCACGGCAAGCGGTACGAGTGGGGGGTGCGCATCGAGGAGATGCTGATCGTCCACGACGACCGGACGGAGATCATCTCGAACTTCCCGGTCGAGCAGATCACGGTGGTGTTGTGAGCCCGGCGTGACCCTCGCAGCGGTGCTCCAGGCGCCGCGGCGCCTCGAGCTGCTGACGCGCCCGACGCCGGTAGCCCGTCGCGGCGAAGCCGTGGTGCGCGTGGCGGCGACGGCGGTGTGCCACACGGACCTCGAGATCTACACCGGCCGCCATCCCGGGGTCCGGCTCCCCGTCGTGATGGGCCATGAGGCGACCGGGGTGGTCGAGGCGGTCGGCGAGGGTGTCGGGCGCGTCCGCGCCGGCCAGGCGGTTTTGCTCAACCCGATCATCGCCTGTGGCGTGTGCGATTGCTGCGCGCGCGGCCGCGGCAACCTCTGCCGTAACGCCGGCCTCTTCGGGCGGGAGATGGACGGCTCCCTCGCCGAGCACGTCGTGCTGCCCGCGAGCTACCTCTATCCGCTCCCGGCTCACGTGCCGCTCGCGGCCGCGACCCTGATCGAGACGCTCGCGACCGTGCGCCACGCGCAGGAACGCGCACGCATCGCGCCGGCCGAGTCGGTGGTGGTCCTGGGCCAGGGGGTGGCCGGGCTGCTCCACACGCAGCTCGCGAAGCTCTCGGGCGCCCGCCCGGTCGTCGCCGTGTCGCGCAGCCCCTGGAAGCTGGAGCTGGCGCGTCGCCGGCACGCCGACCGCGTCGTGAACTCCGCCCACGAGGACCCGATCGCCGCCGTGAGGGACGCCACCGCTGGACGCGGCGCGGACGTGGTCGTCGATGCCGCCGGTGATCCGGCCCTCATCGCGCCCGCGATCGAGATGCTGGCGCCAGGCGGCCGGCTTGTCGTGTACGGGATCAGCCACCGGCCGGTGTCCGACTTCACGACGTTCCCTCTCTACTTCAAGGAGCTGACCATCTACGGCTCCCGCGCTCTGACGCCCGGCGACTTCGCTCCCGCGATCGACCTCGTCGCCTCGGGGGCCGTCGACGTCGACGGCTTCATCACCGCGTCGTATCCGCTGGAACGGGTGGCGGCGGCGTTCGAGGAATACGAACGCTCCGCCGACTCGGTCCTGAGGCTCGTCATTGTCCCCCGCGGGTGAGCGCCTCGCGGTCCCGCTCGGCGCCCGGGACGCCGTCGACGCCGAGCTCGTGGGAGGGAAGGCGGCGACACTCGCCCGGCTGCTGCAAGCCGGTCTGCCGGTGCCGGACGGGATCTGTCTGACCGCCGACGCCTATCGCCTGCAGCGCGACGCGGCGGGCGTGTCACGGCCGGCCGAGCGCGTCGGCGCGGCCGACGATCCGTACGAGGCGCGCAGGCTGGCGCTCGAGGTGAGGCTCGGCCTCTTGCAGGCCACGCTCGCGGCGCCGGTGGCCGAGGCGCTCGATGCCGCACACGCGCGGATGGCCGAGGCGGTCGGACGGCTTCTTGCCGTGCGATCCTCGGCGCTTCGCGAAGACGCGCCGGGCACCTCCTTCGCCGGGCAGTTCGACACGTTCCTGGGAATCGCCAGTCGTGTGGACACGGTCACCGCGGTACGCGCCTGTTGGGCGTGCCTCTGGTCCGCGCGCGCGCTCAGATACATGCGGGCCCACGACGTGGATCCCGGGCACACCGCCATGGCCGTCCTCCTCCAGAGGATCGTCGAGGCGCGCTCAGCGGGGGGAGCGCTCAGCCGCCCCGAGGACGGCGGCGTGGTCGTGACCGGGACGTGGGGGCTCGGCTCGGCGCTGGCTCAGGGTGAGATCGTTCCCGATCGCTGGGTGCTCGCACGCGATGGGTCGCTGGAGAGTGCCGCACCCGGACGGAAGGACCGGCTCGTCGTCGCGTCAGCCGTGGGCGGCGCCCGGCCGGAGGCGGTTGCCCCGGAGCTCGTGCACGCCCCGTGTCTGGCGCCGGCGGAGGTGATGGAGCTCGGACGGCTCGTGTCGCGAATCGAATCCCTGGTCGGCGGGCCCGTCGAGGTCGAGTGGGCGAAGGACGAGAGCGGCTTTCACGTCCTCCAGGCGCGGCCCCTCCACGTCGAGCCCCGACACGCACCCGATGACGTGTGGCTCCGGCATCCCGGTCTCACGGGTCAGCCGGCGGGCGTGGGCTGGGCGACGGGGCCGGCGTGCGTCGTGCTCCACGAGCACGACCTCGAGCACGTCAAGCTCGGCGACGTCCTCGTCACGCAGGTCGCCGGTCCGGCACTGACTGCGGTCCTGCCGCGTGTCGCCGGCGTCGTCGCGGAGCTCGGGGGGAGCACGTCCCATCTGGCCGCCCTCGCGCGCGAGCGTGGCATTCCGGCGGTGCTGGGCGTCATCGACGCGACCCGGAAGATTCCGGATGGGGCGGTCGTCGCGGTCGACGGCGTGACGGGCGCCGTGCGCTGGATCCACTCCTGAGGCGAGAGCCCGGGGCGGCGGTGACTACGCTGGCCTGAGCCCGGCCAGCTGCTGGAGCGTCGTGATGAGGGCCGCAAGGTCCTCGGCGCCCCGACCGGCGGCGGCGGTCGCCGTGCAGAGCTGCTGGGTGAGGCTCGTCAGCGGCAACGGCACGCCGAGGCGCTGGCCTTCCTCGAGCATGAGTCGGAAGTCCTTGAGAAAGAGGTCGAGCTTCATCTGCGGCTCGAAGCGACGCTCGACCATCAGCGGCCCCCGCACCTCCACCATCTTCGAGGCGGCGGCGCTGTCCCGCAAGATATCCAGGAGCGCCGCGGGGGCGAGTCCGCCCTTCTCCCCGAGCACCAGCGCCTCGGCGAGCGCGGCGGTGTTGAGGCCGACCAGGAGGTTCGTCGCGAGCTTGGCAAGCGAGGCGCTGCCGACCGGCCCCACGTGGACCGTCCTCTTCGCGATGGCCGCGAACACGGGGCGGCACGCCGCCAGGCGCGACGGGTCGCCGCCGACGAAGATCGTGCAGTCGCCCCGCTCCACCATCGCGCTCGTCCCGCTCATCGGGGCGTCCAGGAACCCGAGCCGCGCGGCGGCCGCCTCGGCCAGGCGGCGCGTCAGTGTGGGGGAGATCGTGCTCATCTGGATCAGCGTGGCGGAACGCGGCATGGTCTCCAGGAGCCCGCCGCCGCCGAGGATGACGGCCTCCACCGACTCTTGCGACGGGAGAATCGTGAAGACGGCCTCCGCGTCGGCCACCGCGTCCTTGATGCTCGTCGCCGATGTGAGTCCTCGCGGGCTCAGCCGCGCGAGCTGATCGGGGCGGCTGTCGTACCCGGTCACCTCGAACCCGGCGTCGAGGAGGCGGGACGCCACCGCGGTACCCAGGAGTCCGACGCCGACGATCGCGATCCGGTTCATCCCGTGGCCCTCACAATCCGAGATACCGTGACTTGATCTCCTCGTTCCGCCAGAGAGCGTCCGGCGCGCTCGAATGGACGACCCGGCCGCGTGAGAGAACGTGGACGTGATCGGCCACCCGGAGCGCCAGCGGGAGGTTCTGCTCCACGAGGAGGATCGATAGCCCCTGGGACTTGAGGTTCTCGATGGTCCTGCCGACCTCGCGGACCAGGAGTGGCGCCAGGCCCTCGGTCGGCTCGTCCATCAGCAACAGCTCCGGGTTCGTCGTGAGCGCGCGCGCGATGGCGAGCATCTGCTGCTCGCCGCCGGAGAGCTTGCCGGCACGGTGCGCACCGCGCTCACGGAGGCGGGGAAAGAGGTCCAGCACGCGCTCGACCGTCCAGGGGCCGCCGTTGTTCCTGGCGGCCACCGCGAGGTTCTCGAGAACGCTCAGCGACGGAAAGACGCGACGCCCCTGCGGCACGAGGCCGAGCCCGAACGCTACGACCCGGTTCGAGGGCCACGCGGTGATGTCCCGGCTCTTGAACAGCACCTGCCCCCGGCGGGGCGGCGTGAAGCCGATGATGGATCGGATGAGCGTGGTCTTGCCCATGCCGTTCCGCCCGAGGATGCCCACGACCTGGCCGCGCTCCATGCCGAGGGAGACGCCCTGCAGCACGTGGCTGTCCCCGTAGTAGGTGTGGATGTCGCGCACGTCGAGCATCACGACGTCCCCAGATAGATCTCTTGCACGAGTGGGTTCGCCTTGACCTCGTGAGCGAGACCGTCGGCGACGACCTTGCCGTAGTGCAGGACGGTGATCCGGTCGGTGAGCGCAAACGCGACGTCCATGTCGTGCTCGATCACCAGCAGCGTGATAGCGGGGTCGAGGCTCTTCAGGAGCGCGGTCATCGCGTGAGACTCCGCCGGCGAGAGCCCCGCGGTGGGCTCGTCGAGCAGCAGGAACCGGGGCGCCCCGGCCAGCGCCAGCGTGATCGCGGGGTCGAGGCTCTTCAGGAGCGCGGTCATCGCGTGAGACTCCGCCGGCGAGAGCCCCGCGGTGGGCTCGTCGAGCAGCAGGAACCGGGGCGCCCCGGCCAGCGCCAGCGCGATCTCGAGCTGGCGCTGTTCGCCGTGCGAGAGGTTCCGCACCGCTTCGGCCTCCTTGTCGGCGAGCCCGACCGCGTCGAGCACGCGGCGCGCGCGTTCGAAGAAGGCGGGATAGCGGCGCAGACCGCGATGGAGATGGAACTTGACCGGCGTCAGGGCCTGCACCGCCAGAAGGCAGTTCTCGAGCGCGGTGAGGCGGGGGAACAGATTGGTGATCTGGTACGTGCGGGCCAGGCCGCGCGCGGCGCGCCGGTGCGGCGAGAGTCGCGTGACGTCCCGGCCGAACAGGACGATCCGCCCGTCGGTCGGCCGGGTCTCACCGCTGATCAGGCTGAACAGCGTCGTTTTGCCGGCGCCGTTGGGGCCGATGATGGCGCGGCGCTCGCCCGACGCCACCGCGAGGCTCACGCCGTCCACCGCGCGGAGCCCGCCGAACTCCTTCGAGAGGTCGGTCAGGCTCAGCGCGGGGCTGGGTGATGCCGTCATGTCCCGCGCACGGCCATCAGCAGTGCTTGCACGGCGGGAAGTTCCGGTCGTACACGGGCTGCTTGAGGAACTCGTCCGGCTTGTACTTCCAGAACTGCGAGACGGCGGGATAGGTGTGCACGACGGTGTTCCACAGCTCGCCGTCCTTCTTCTCGACCCTGCGGACGTAGATATTCTGGATCGGGTTGCCGTACGAGTCGAGCTTCACGGGTCCGCGCGGCGCGTCGGGGATCTCCACCCGGCGCAGCGCCGCCAGAAACTTCTCGCGGTTCTCCACGTCGCCGCCGACCGCCTTGGCCGCCTCGTTGATCCACCGGGTGCTGGTGTAGCAGGTCTCGGAGAAGTACGACGGGACCTTCCCGTACTTCTTGCGGTACTCCGTCACGAACCTCTTGTTCGTCGGCGTGTCCAGCGCGGCGCTGTAGATGAGAGGGCTGATGCCGCCGATGGCCTCGTCCCCGAGTGACGGCAGCACGAACTCGTCGAACGTCGTGCCGCCGCCGATGAGCGGCAGCTTCGCCTTCAGCCCGGCGTCCTGATACTGCTTGGGAAAGCGCGACGCCGAGATCGAGACCATGAGCGCGAACACCGCGTCCGCGTCGCGCTTGATCTGGGAGAGATACGGCGCGAAGTCCGTGGTGTTGAGCGGGGCCCACAGCTTTTGCACGATCTGGCCCCCGTTCTCCTCGAACGTCTTCTGGAAGCCGCCGACGACCTCCCAGCCGAAGGCGTAGTCGATACCGATGACGGCGATCTTCTTGTAGCCGAGGGTCTTCGCCGCGTACTCACCGAACGGGTGCGAGGGCTGGCTCGACGCCCAGCCCGTCCGGACCACCCACCGGGCGGGCTTGCGTTGCGTGAGGTCGTCGGCGGCGATCACCGGATAGAGCATCGGGATGCGGTACTCCTCGACCTTGGGCGCCATCGCGTAGCCGATGTGCGCGAAGACCTCGCCGACGAGGACGTGGACCCGGTCGCTCTCGACGAGCTTCTGCAGCTTGGTCAGCGCGACGTTGGGCTGGCCCTGGCTGTCCTCGATGATCACCTCGACCTTGCGGCCGGTGATCGTCTGGTTGTTCTCTTCGAGCCACATCGCGATACCGTTCGTCATGTCCTTGCCGATCTGGGCGGCACCGCCCGACATCGGCGCGATCACGCCGATCTTGATCGGGCCCTTCTGCGCCCACGCGGACCCGGCCCCTGCGATCGCGATCAGGACCATCGAGACCACGACGACCGCCTTCGTGCCCATGGCGCGCTCTCCTTTCGTCCACTGTCTCAAGGTCCCCACGATGCCCTCGGGCGCGTACACGATCGTGCCGATGTACACGCCGCCCAGGATCAGGAGCCACCGATGCGTGTAGACCGACACGAGGTTCTTCAGGCCCACGATGAGGGCGGCGCCCAGCGCCGGGCCGAGCAGCGTCCCGCGGCCGCCCAGCGCGACCATCAGGAGGATCTCGACCGAGGTCGCGAGCTCGAGGTCGGCCGGGCTGACGAAGCCATTGTAGTAGGCCCACAAGACGCCGGCGAAGCCGCCCACGCCGCCGGCGATCACGAACCCGATGTACTTGTGCAGCCACACGTGATAGCCGAGCGTCCGCATGCGAGACTCGCTCTCGCGGATGCCGACGAGGGTTTGCCCGAACGGGGACCGGACGATCGTCCGCAGCAGGACGAAGGCCAGGAGGAAACCCGCGAAGGCGAGATAGTAGAAGGGAATCCCCCGGGTGAAGGACCAGGGCAGGCCGAGGTCCGGGCGTGGGACGCTCGAAATACCGTTGTCGCCCTGGGTCATCGACACCCATCGGTGGGCCAGGCCCCACACCACCATGCCGAGCGCCAGCGTGATCATGAGGAAGTAGACGCCCGTAGCCCGCAGGGCCACCAGGCCGAAGATCGCCGCGACCGCCGTCGCCAGCAGGACGCCAACGGCGAGGGTGACCCAGAATCCCGCCCCGTGCCGCGTCGCCAGGATGCCGACGCTGTACGCGCCGAGTCCCAGGTACGCGGCGTGCCCCAGCGAGGCCAGGCCGGTGTAGCCGAGGATGATGTCGAGGCTCATGGCCAGCACCGCGTAGATCACCGCCTGGGTGAGCAGCGCGAGCAGGAACGACGAGACGAACGGCGGGGCCACGAGCAACGCCAGAAACGCGACGGCGATCGCCAGCCGCGGGGCGCCCGGAGGCAGCAGGCGCCGCATCAGGCGCGACCGAAGAGTCCGGTCGGCCGCACGGCCAGGATCGCCGCCATCGGGGCGAACAGCGTGAAATAGGAAAGCTCGGGAAAGAGCGCCTTGCCGAAGTTGTCGAGCAGTCCGACCATGAGGCTGCCGATCAAGGCCCCCTTGAGGCTGCCCATGCCGCCGACGATGACGACCACGAAGGCATAGGGCAGAATCTCGAAGTCGGCGCCCGGGTACACACCGACGAAGCCCCCCGCCACCACGCCGGCCAGGGCCGCCAGCGTCGCGCCGAGGGCGAACACCGCCATCGAGATCAGGAAGACGTTGATCCCGACCCCACGCGCCATCTCGGGGTCGTCGACGGTCGCCCGGATCATCGCGCCGATCCGTGTCCGTTCGAGCGCGAGCCAGAGCGTCAGGGCGACGAGCATCGCGACCGCGATGATGAAGATGCGGTACACGGGAAAATAGAGCTGCCCCACGACGTACGATCCGGAGAGCGCGGCCGGGATCGGGATCGTGTACGGGTCACCGCCCCAGAGCACCAGGGCCAGGTCCTGGAAGATGAGCGCGAAGCCCATCGTGGTGAGCACCTGACCCAGCTCCTGTCCGCTCAGGCGCTTGAGGAACGCGTTCCACTCCGCGATACCGACGAGCGCGATCGTGAGGGCCCCCACGACGACCGCGAGGAGGAAGCTGCCGCTGCGCCAGATCACCGTCAAGGCGACGTAGCCGCCCAGCAGGTAATAGGACCCGTGGGTCATGTTGACGATGCGCATCATGCCGAAGATGAGCGAGAGGCCGCCCGCGAGGAGAAAGAGCAAGGCGCCGTACGACACGCCGTTGAAGAGCTGGCTGATCCAGAAGTCCACTGATGCCGGTCAGCGCCGGAAGAGCCGAGGGGCGTTGCCGCCGAGGGCGCGGGTCACGGCTGGTGATTGTACTATAGGCGCACCCTGCGTTCGCACCGCCGAATCACAGGAGGCACGCGTGAGACTGCCCCACGATCGCTTCGATTATTCGCCGATCGCCGCCCGGCGCCCCTGGAAGCTTCCCCGGGGAGCGCGCATCGCCGTGTGGACGATCGTCAACGTGGAGGAGTGGGACATCGAGAAGCCGATGCCCCGGGGCGTCCTGTCGGCTCCGCAGGGCGTCACGACGGTGCCCGACGTGCCGAACTGGGCATGGCACGACTACGGGATGCGCGTCGGCTTCTGGCGGCTGCTCGAGGCCCTCACGAAGCGCAAGATCCGGGCGACGACCGCGATCAACGCCAACGTGTGCCGCGCCTACGAGCCCGTCGCGCGCGCGATGCTGGACGCGGGCTGGGAGTTCATGGGCCACGGCGTGAAGCAGGGAGCGATGCACCTGGTGCCCGACCAGCGCGAAACGATCCGCGCGGCCATCGGGATTCTGCGCGAGTTCACCGGCAAGAGCCCCAAAGGCTGGCTCGGTCCCGGGCTGACCGAGACGTGGGAGACGCTCGACATCCTGGCCGAGGAAGGCATCGCGTACGTGTCGGACTGGGTCAACGACGACCAGCCCTACGAGATCAAGACGACCACGGGCTCGCTCGTATCGGTGCCCTACACGCTCGAGCTGAACGACATCCCGATGATGCTCATCCAGCATCACGAGTCGACCGCCTGGCTCGACCGGGTGCGAGACCAGTTCGACCGGCTCTACCGGGAGGGCGCCAGGAACCCTCGCGTCATGGCGATCGCCGTGCACCCCTATATCCACGGCGTCCCGCACCGCATCAAGTACTTCGAGGCAGCCTACGACTACGTCCGCAAGCACCGTGGCGTCTGGATGACGACGGGCGAGGAGATCTACGAGTGGTTCAAGCGCGGGCGATGAAGTCCCAGAGCCGCCCGGCGCGCTCGACCACCGCGTCCACGTCCTCCGCGAGCATGTGACGCGCGGCGACCAGCCGCGTCGCCGAGTCGCGCACACGCGCGAGGTAGATGGCCCGGGAGGCGTAGCGCTCCTCGATCGACGCGCGCGGGTCGCCACTCGCCTCGCGCGCGGCGCGTGTCGGCGGGAAGGGGAGCGTGGAGCCCAGCATGCTCATGAGATCGCCCGGCGCGCCCTGGTCGGGGTGACGCGGGTTCCAGCCGGCATAGGTGGCGAGCGGTGTCAGGAGCTCGACCGGCCGGATGCCCGGGACGTCATTGCCGTCGTCGTCGACCGACGGCACGAACGTGACGAACGGCGCGCCGATCTTCGGCGGTAGCTCGTGCACCACGCCCCGATCGAGATCACGACCGAAATCGAGCCGCCGCGGTCGCTCGATCCGGTCGGGAAAGCGCACGCCGGGAATGCGCGTGAAGCGCGGGCGCAGCGACTCGGCCGAGACCGCGGTGCCGTCGGCGAGCCGGGGCACGGCGCTCGGCGGAGGCTCGACGCCGTCGGTGACCCAACGGTCGAGGTTCACGAGCGTCGCGCGCAGGAGCGGCGCGTAGTCCACGACGTTGAACATCTGCAGGCCGCGCGAGCCGGTGTTGGGATCGGCATCGGGCGGCGGCAGCGTGCCGGGGGTGTGCTGGCTCCCGGCGAAGAGGTAGAGACGCGTCTCCCGGTGCGGGACCACGTCTCGCGTGCCTTCGACGTCCGTGTGGACGAGCGAGGCGTCGCCGCGCCAGTACTCGGCCGACGTGTTGGTCGTGACGATCTTCGGCAGCGTGCCCCGCGCCTCGAGGCGTGCGAGCATCGCGCCGCGCTCGCCCGTCAGGGGATCGACCTCCGGCGTGTCGCTGAACGGGAACTGGCTCCCGACCGAGCAGGTCGAGTTCAGCGACGGCTGGCCAAAGCGGTGATTGAACTCGCCGCGCCGCGCGCCGGCGACGTGGGCGATGAGCCCATCGAAGACACGATGGCCCGCTTCGTCCTCGTTCAGGCCGAGGTAGAGGAAATGACGGAGAAAGCGCCCGGTCTGCGATACGCCGAGGACGTACGCTCGCTCGAGCTCGGCGGCGCAGGGGTTGCCGTCGGCCGCCGAGGCGGACCGGAGCCACGCGGCGGTGTCGCGCACGGCGAGGAGGCCGAGGCCGACGAGGGGCGGATGCTCCGCGCGGTACACGAGCTCGTAGATCTTGCCCGCCTCGAAGTCACCGTCGAGGCTGATGCGGGTCGCGCTGGCGAACCGCCACGCCGTCCGCGCGATGGCCACGGCGGGAGCACCCGCGTGCTCGCGGACGGTCAGGCGTGCGGCCGGGTCCGCGCGGTCGGCGGTCGGGTGCGCGAGGTGATAGCGGTCGGCCATCGGCAAGGTCGCGACGCGCGCGTTGGGCCGCCACTCGCAGGAGACCGGCCCGCTGATGGGCCCGTTCCCGTCGCGCGCCGTCGGCACCGTGAGGGCCATCAGCCCGGCTTGCCGCGGGACGTCGTGCTGCCAGCCGCACCACCCGACCGTGTAGCCCCGGCGCATGAGGAAGCCGTTGCCGAAGTCCTCGGGCGTCGTCGGGTCGGGCACCCGTGGCGTGCTGTTGAGCATGCCGAGCGCGACCTTGCGGCCGCGATTCGGGACGTCGAGGAGGAGGCGGCGGTTGCCGCGCGCCGAATCGCGAGGCCGCAGGACATAGAAATCCGCGTCGCACTCGACCAGACCCGCGGCGTTGCGGGGTGCTGCCGCCAGATCGGCGATGGCCTGGTTCGCCGGGTGCGTCGGATCGACGCCGAGGCGGAGCACGCCCACGATCTTTTCGTACGCGCCGGCCGCCCCGAATGGACGACCGTCGAGCACCGCCGTACGCTTCGTGATCTGGAGCGAGGTCACGGCCATCGGATCGATTCCTCCTTCGCGCACGTCATCGCTTCGCCTTGACCGGCGCGACCACGACGTCCGTCGGCTTGCCGGCGAGATAGTTCTCGACGTTTTCAATGGCCCGCAGCAGGCCGTCGCGGATGACCTCGGGCGTCTGCCCGGCGTTGTGCGGCGAGAGTACCACGCTCGGTAACGTCACGAGGGGATCGCCCGGCTTGAGCGGCTCGTCGTGGAAGACGTCGAGGCCGGCGCCGGCGATCCGGTTCTGACCGAGCGCGTCGAGGAGCGCGTCGCGCTCGACCAGGGCGCCGCGACCGGTGTTGACGAGGATGGCGGTCGACTTCATCAGCGCGAACTCGCGGCGCCCGAGGAACCCGCGCGTCTCGGGCGCCAGACGCAAGTGGAGCGTGATGACATCGGCCTGGCGGCAGATCTCGTCCTTGGCGGCGGCGCGAGCGCCCAGCGCGGCGACCGAGGCGGCGTCGCCGCGCGCGCTATAGGCCAGGACCTCCATCCCAAGAGCTTTCGCGAGGGAGATGACGCGGGCGCCGATCGTGCCGGTGCCGAAGACGCCGAGGGTCTTGCCGAGGAGCTGCGTCAGAAGATCGCGGGGCCAGGCGCCAGCCCGCACCTCGCGGTCGATGCGCGGGATCCGCCGGGCGGTCGCGAGCATGAGCGCCAGCGTGTGCTCGGCCACGGCGAAGGCATTGACGCCGGGCGTGTTGGACACGGTGATCCCGTGGCGGCCGGCGGCGGCGAGGTCCACGTTGTCGGTGCCGGTGCCCCAGATCGAGATCAGCTCGAGCTTGCGGCACGCCGCCATCACGCTCTCGGTGAACCGCGCGTGGGCGCGGATGTTGATGGCGACGCGCGCGTCGGCGATTCTCCGGATCAGCTCGGCCTCGTCGTCGGCGCCCCGGGCGGTGAAGACGTGTGTCTCGCCGATCTTCTTGCAGCGTTCGTGCGCGGGCGTGCCGTTGAAGACGGATGGAAAATCGTCGGGAATGGTTATTGTAACGGGGGACTTGAGGTCGGCGCTCATCGAGGGTGGCCTGACTCGGGGGCGACCCGGCTCCGCATCCCGATTATCCGGCGTCGGCGAAGGCCGCCTGGGCGGCGGCGACGCCGGCGCCGGGCTCGCCCTTGTGCCCGAGGTCGCGGAGCGCCAGCTCGAGCGCCGACAAGGTCGGCAGCACGTAGTGCGGGCTGGCGGTCATGGCCATCGTGCCGATGCGCAGGGTGCTCGTGCGCATCTTGTCGAGGCCGGTGCCGATCAGGATGCCATATTGGTCCCGCATCCGAGTGACGACGGCGGCAGGATCGATGCTCTTCGGCGTCTTCACGCACGACACGGTGTTCGACAGCAGGGAGGCATCCGGGAACATCTCGAGCCCCATCGCGGCCAGGCCCCGGCGGATGGCGGTTCCGGCGACGGCGTGACGCCGGAAGCGGTGCGACAGCCCTTCGTCGAGGATCAGGCGCGCGGCGACGCGCATCGCGCTGGTGAGGTGCGTCGGGATCGACACCGGCTGTCGCCGGGCCGCGCCGTCGGGCACCTTACCGCCGCGCGACACGGGCACCCACAGCTCCTTCCAGCGGAGCAGGTCGTAGACCAGGCTCGACGCCGCGCGCTTGCGCCGCTCCATCGCCTCGAAGGCCCGGGGACTCACCGCCACCAGCGACATCCCGAGCGGCGCCGCCAAACACTTCTGCGACCCGGTCATGTTGAGGTCGACACCCCACTCGTCGGTCCGCACATCGATGCCCGCGATCGAGGACACGGTGTCGAGGAGGTAGAGCGCGTCGACCGATCTCGCGATGCGACCGACCTCGGCGGCCGGATAGGTCGTCCCCGTGGACGTCTCGTTGTGGACGAGCGTGATCGCCTTCGGGCGAAGGCGCTCGGCTTCGCGCGCGAGACGGTCCAGATCGAGGCGGGCGCCCCACTCGACGGGGAACTCGGTCCAGTCGGCGCCGACCCGGTTCATGATCTCGCGCATCAGGATGCCGAACTGGCCGGCGCCGACGACGAGCACCCGGTCCCCGGGCTCGATCACCGAGAGCGCGCCGGCCTCGAGCGCGGTGCGGCCCGAGCCGGGCATCAGGATGACCTCGTTCTTCGTTTGAAAGACCTCGCGCAACGCGAGCGTCGTGGGCTCGAGAACTTCTTCGTCGAAGCTCCGGTCGTACTGGATCACCGCCGGCTGATTCATCGCCTGGATCACGGGGAACGGCAGCTCGGTCGGGCCGGGGATCATGAGGACCGGACGCGTGTGGCACAGGGCCCAGTTGATCGTCACCAGAGGCTCCTTTGTAGCGGGTGCGTTTGAGGTCGGCTCATCCCGAGGGTGGCCTTACTCAGATGCGACCCGGCTCCGACACGCCCGAACATTCCGGATCCCGACGACCCCCGACACGCCCGAACATCCCGGGTCACGACGACCCGGCTCCGACACGCCCGAACATTCCGGATCCCGACGACCCGGCGACGCTCCGGCGTCGCATTCTAGCACGCGACTCACGGGGCGACGCGCTCGGGGTTGCGGAAGATGAAATAGAGATTGCGTGCGTACACGAGGAGCCCGGCCGCCTGGCCGACGATGAACACCGGGTCCCGCCGATGGATGGCATAGGCCAGGAGCGTCATGCCGCCGCCCACGGAGAAATACCAGAAGAAGCGCGGGACGACGCTCTTCCGCTGACGCTCGGACGCGATCCACTGAATGAGGAAACGCATCGAGAAGAACGCCTGACCGAGAAATCCGACGCCGAGCCAAAGCTGATCAATGGTCATCGTCACACCCTCATGGTCGCGCTCGATGGTTGGGCGGTGGTGGCAGGCGGCCGAGCCGGAGCGGAGACGGAGGGTGCTTACGAGGCGCGGCCGAACATGGCGCGGAGGACGTTGTACGCCTTGCGGACGTCTTCCGGCCGGCGCCGCCCCGAGACGAGCGCAAAGATCTTCTCGGCTTCCTCGGTCGGGACCGTGCTGCTCTTGTCACCGACGTCCGTGAGATCGCGGAGAGGAACCTCGAGGGCGACCGACACGCGGTACAGGCTGTCGATGGAGATCGACTTCTCGCCTCGCTCGACCTCGCCGATGAATTTTCCGCTGAGCCCGGATCCCTTGCCGAGCCGCTCCTGGCTGAGCGCGCGCTGCTTGCGCAGGGCGCGGAGGCGTTGACCGAGAAATCGTCGGACGTGCTTGACGGCGCGCTCAGTCACCGGGTCGGGCTCCTCCTTGAGACTTCTACGTTAACCACCTTTCCGTGGCTTCGCAACCGTTCACCGAACCCCGGGATTCGCGGCCCTCGACGACAACGCTCGGCTCGCTCACGGCAGATCGATCTCGACGCCGCTGCCGTTCACGCGGACCGGGTAGACCGACACCGAGAGGCCCGGCGCGACCCGACAGGCGCCGCTGGTGAGGTCGAAGTCGTATCCATGCCACGGACAGACGACCGCATCGCCCTCGAGCCAACCTTCGGCGAGCGGGCCGTCCTCGTGAGGACAGGTCGGGCTGCACGCGAAGAAGCGCCCACCGCCCGCGTTGAAGAGGGCGATGGTCACGCCGTCGTGTTCGATCAGGGTCCCCTGTCCGATGCCGATGTCCTCGAGCTCCGCGACCTTGATGAACGCCATCAGGGACGCGCCCTCAGGGCCTCGTCGATGATCGCCCGGAACTCGTCGATGCTGATGGCGCCGACGACCGGCCGGCCGTTGACCAGGAACGCCGGCGTGCTGTTGACCCCGAGCGCCTGCGCCTGGGAGACGTCCCGTTCGACGTCCAAGGCGAACCGTCGCTCATCGATGCAGCGCGCGAACGCGTCGCGATCGAGGCCGAGCTCGGTGGCGTAGAGCAGCAGATCGGCCCGCCGAAACGCGGGCTGCCGCTCGAAAAGGCGATCATGGTACTGCCAGTACTTGCCGTCGCCGGCGGCGCAGCGCGCCGCCTCGTGCGCCGGTCGGGCGAGCGTGTGCATCGCCAGCGGTCGGTCTTTGAAGATGAGCCGGACGCGCCCGTCGTACTCCCGGAGAATCTGCGCCAGCGACCGCTGGACCGTTTGGCAGTAGGGTCACTGGTAGTCGGAGAACTCGATGATGGTCACCGGGGCGTCCGGCGGGCCCTTGACCATGCTCGGGTGCACGGTCAGCTCGACCTGCGCGTGTGCGCCGGCCGCGCCGAGCGCGAGCAGCAACAGCGGGACCGCCGAAAGCAAGCCGCTGTAGTACACTCGCGGCGACCGGCGGGCGTACGACGACGAGCGCCTCACGACTCGAGGATACGATGCGGCCGTGCCCATCGCAACGGGCGGGGAGGAACCATGAACACCCTCGTCGAGCTCGTGTTCGGCACGTCTCCCTCGTGGTCTCATCTGGTGGTCCGGGTTGCGGTGGGCATCGTCTTCTTCGCGCACGGCGCTCAGAAGGCGTTCGGCTGGTTCGGCGGCCGGGGCCTGTCGGCGACCATCAGCGGGTTCCGGCAGATGAACATCCCGCCCGCCGCGAGCGCGATCGCCGCGTTCGTCGAGTGCTTCGGCGGTCTCGCGATGATCGTGGGATTCCTGGCGCGGCCGGCCGCCCTGGGGCTGATCGTGGTGATGGCCGTGGCGATCGTCAAGGTCCATGCGAAGAATGGATTCTTTCTGAACTTCGCGCTGACTCCGGGCCAAGGGCACGGCTACGAGTTCAACCTGGTGCTGATCGCGATGGCGCTCGCCATCCTCATTGGCGGCGCCGGCCTCCTGTCGATCGATCGGCTGATCGTCCCCCTCGATTAGGCACCCGATGGGCTTCGCGGCCCGCGTGATCGTGAACGCGGTGATGATCTATCTCGCGGCGCGCGTCGTGCCGGGCATCACGCTCGACGACGGGCCCGTGTGGCCCGCGCTCCTGGCGGGTCTCGTCCTGGCGCTCGTCAACGCGGTGGTGCGTCCGGTGCTGATGTTGATCACGTTACCGTTGACGCTCCTCACCCTCGGCCTCTTCTTGCTCGTGCTGAACGCGTTCTGCCTGTGGCTGACGTCGCTCCTGGTGCCGGGGTTCGCGGTCCAGAGCTTCAAGGCGGCGTTCCTCGGCGCGCTGCTGATCTCGGTCGTGAGCTGGGCGCTGACGGTCTTCGTCAGCGATAGCGGGCGGCTCGGCCGGCTATGAGACTGGATGTTGGCTAGGCCGCGCGGCCGCCCTCCTCGGTGAGGGCCGTGATCACATACGTCCCGCTTTTCTCGTCGCGCTCGAGGGTCACGATCTTCTGCTTGGCCGCGTCCTCCAGAAGCTTCGAGAAGGTCGAGAAGCCGTAGTACGACTCGTTGAAGGCCGGGTTCTTCCGGATCATCGTCTGCTTGACCATCGAGCCCCAGAGGGTTTCCTTGTTCTCGCGCTGGAGGGCCTGGATGGCGTCGATGAGCTGGGCCATGGCCTCGGCCTTCTTCTCGGGCAGCCCGCGCAGGAGGGTCGTCTTCTTCGTGTCGCGGATGAGGTCCTCGTAGAAGACGAACTCGTCGCAGTTGCCCACGAGGAGGTCGGAGGAGGACGATTTGACACCCAGGCCGATGACATAGCGATCGTTCTCACGGAGCTTGGAGACGAGGGGTGAGAAGTCGGAGTCGCCGGACACGAGCGCGAAGGTGTCGATGTGCGTTTTCCCGTAGGCGAGGTCGAGGGCGTCGACGACCATCCGGATGTCGGCCGAGTTCTTTCCGCTGTAGCGTGATTGTGGGACGTCGATCAGCTCGATCGCCCACTCGTGGAACGGCCGTTTGTACTCGGTGAACCGGTTCCAGTCGGCGTAGGCCCGCCGCACGATGATCTTGCCCTTCTCCAGCAGTCGCTCGAGAACCAGCTTGATCTCGAAGGCCTTGTACTGCGCCTCCTTCACGCCGCGGGCGATGTTCTCAAAGTCGATGAACAGCGCCAGCTTTCGTTCCCCGTTCATCTCGTCCTGTCCTTTCATCCGACGCTCGGGGCCGCGCGCGGCCGCGGCGCCTCCTCCCGTTGATTATACGGCTCGACTCCGCCGTGCCCGAAAAGCTTCTGGGAGGCGTTGTATAGTGAGCGCGATGCCGCAGCCGCTCTCCGAGCTCTGAACGGCAGGGAGGTCACGGATGAAGCAGGCCGATCCCGCTCTCGCCGGCCGAGTCCCGCCGGGACAGACGTTGACGGCCAAGTGGCCGGTCCTCACGTACGGCCTCACGCCGCGTTTCGATCCCGCCCGGTGGACATTCCGCTGCTTCGGCCTGGTCGAGCGCCCCGTGACCTGGACGTGGCCGGAGTTCCTGCAGCTGCCGCGGATGACGGTGACCTCCGACGTCCACTGCGTGACGCGCTGGTCGAAGCTGGACAACGTCTGGGAGGGCGTGCCCATCCGGGAGATCGTGAGCCGGGCCAGGCCGCTTCCCGAGGCGACCTTCGTCATGCAGCACGCCGACCCAGATTACACGACGAACATCGCGCTCGTGGATCTCGTGCAGGACGATGTGCTGCTGGCCATCAAGCACAACGATCGTGACCTCGAGCCGGACCACGGCGGCCCGATGCGTCTGGTGGTGCCGAAGCTCTACTTCTGGAAGAGCGCCAAGTGGCTCCGGAGCTTCGAGTTCCTGGACGTCAACCCACCCGGGTTCTGGGAGCAGAACGGCTACCACATGCATGCCGACCCGTGGGCGGAAGAGCGCTATTCCGACCAGGAGACGCGCGCCATGCAGCAGATGCGCGCGGAGGCCGCGCGGAAGCTCCGAGACCGGTAACCGCCGGCGCCGCCGTCGGCGCCGGCGCCTCGCGCATTCTCAAGGTCAGCTACAAGACGCTGCTCAACAAGATCGCCGAGTTTCGACTGTCGCCGCCATCGCGGCAGTGTCGGAGCGACGGGGGACTGCCGAGAGAGCCGCGCCACTGCCCCGTGCAGGTCGAGTAGGGGTCGCGGGCGGAGCGCCGGAGCGTGGCGGTTCGTCAGGCGCACAAAAACTCGTCCAGGAGCGCGCGGAAGACGGCGGGCTGATCGCCCGGCACCGTGTGCCCCGCCCCGGCCACCTCGGCGAGCCGAGCCGTGGGATTCTCCTCGAGCATCCGCTTGGCGCTCTCCGCGGACAGCACGTCGGAGTCGGCACCGCGCACGAGCAGCGTGGGGCAGGCGATGGCGCGCCAGAGCGGCCAGAGATCGATCGGGTCGCGCCAGGTGCCCGAGCGCACGGCATCGCGGAGCGCGCGGTCGTATTTCCAGGTGAGGCCGCCCGGCACCGGCCGCGTTCCGTGCTGGACGCGATGGCGGAGCATCGCCTCGGTGTAGCGCGGGCTGGTCGCCCGCGTGAAGGCGAGGGCCTGCTCGAGGCTCGTGAAGAGCTCGGGCGCCTGGGCCATGAGCGCGCCGACGCGTAGCCGCCCAACCGCGGAGATGTCGGGCCCAATGTCCACGACGACGAGCCGGTCCATCCGGGACTGGTGCTGCCCCGCGAAGGCGATCGCCACCCGGCCGCCCATCGAGAGCCCCACGATCGCGACCCGGGCGAGCCCGAGGGCGTCGGCGAACGCCGTGAGGTCGCCGGCCATCGCGGCGACCGTGTAGTCACCGTCGGACGGCGGGTCCGAATCGCCATGGCCCCGCTGGTCGAGGGCCAGAACGCGATAGCGAGAAGCGAAGGCACCCGCCTCCTCGTCCCAGGTGCGCGCGTGGCCGGTGACGCCGTGGAGCATGATGAGGGCGGGCGCCGCCGCCTCGCCCCATTCCGTGTAGTGAAACCGCTGGCCCTGCAGGATGACCGTTCGATCCCGATGCATATAGAATTCTAGCAAGGAACGAGCGCCGAGCGCTTCTTACGACTGCCGGGAGGGTTTGAGCGTGACCATTGTGCGCGTGAGCGCCGTGCTCGCTTGTCTCATGCTCGGCGGCTGCACACTGTCGCCCGTGCCGAGCCCGACGCAGCCCTCCGGCGTCACGCAGCGGCTGCTCATCCGGTCCCTCGAGCGTGCCCTGGCCGGGTTGGACATCGAGAAGCTCAAGAGCCAGAGCGTCGCGGTCGAAGTGTTCCTCCAGGCGGGCCCCGAAACCTTCGTCAGGGAGTTCATCGTCACCTGGCTCCGCGCCCACGGCGTGCGCACAGCCTCGGAGTCTCCCGAGCTCAGGATCAAGGCCTTTGCGTCCGTCTTTGGGACCGACAGCGACCAGACCTTGTTCGGGATGCCCGCCTTCCAGGCGCCCTTCATGAGCATCCCGGTCCCGGAGATCGCGATTTTCAAGTGGCAGAAGAGCCGGGGCCAGGCCGAGCTACGCCTCTACGAATTCGACGGCACGACCGACCTCATTACCCATGCGCCACCGCCGTCGACCGGGCGCGCGAAGCTCGACAAGTTCACGGTGCTGGTCCTCTTCGGATTCACAGTGACCGACATCGACCAGCCCGACTGAGACCGCCGGATCTGCTCGCGCCGCGGCTCCTGATCAGAGCCGTTTGGTGCGGGAACCTGCTACGATCCGCACAATGGAGGTGCTTCCGCACCGGCAGACGGCGGCCGCGCGCTCCCGAGGCACGCTGACCGCGACGCTGGCTCTGACGTGCGGATTCCTGGTCGTCGAGGTCGCGGGTGCGCTGTGGTCGGGCAGCCTCGCGCTCCTGGCCGACGCCGGCCACATGCTCGCCGACGCGGCCGGCCTCGGACTCGCCCTCTTCGCCATCTGGATCGCCGGACGCCCGCCGACGCCGGCGAAGACCTACGGCTACTACCGCGCCGAGATCCTGGCCGCGCTGGTCAACGCCATCGTGCTGCTCGCGATCGCCGGCGGGATTCTGGTCGAGACCTACCGGCGGGTGCTGGCGCCGCCCGAGATCCTGGGGGGCCCCATGCTCGTGGTCGCGACGATCGGACTCGGCGTGAACCTCGTGTCCGCCTGGCTGCTCCACGGCGCGGCGGCGGCGAGCCTCAACGTCCGCGCCGCCTACCTGGAAGTGCTCGCTGACGCGTTGAGCTCCGTCGGGGTGGTCGCCGCCGCGGCGATCGTGGTCGCGACCGGCTGGACGCTGGCCGATCCGCTGGTGAGCGGCGCGATCGCGTTCGTCATCGTGCCCCGCACCTGGCGCCTCTTGCGGCAGGCGGTCAACATTCTCCTGGAGGGCACGCCGGCCCACCTCGACCTCGGCGAGATCGAGGAGGCGATGCGCCGCGTGCCGGGCGTGCGGCGCGTGCACGACCTGCACGTGTGGACGCTCACGTCGGGGCGCGAGGCGATGAGCGCCCACGCGGTCGTCGCCGACGTGCGCGACAGCGAGCGGCTGCTGCAGACGCTCCACGCGGTCATGCACGCCCGCTTCGGCATCGACCACACGACCATCCAGCTCGAGACGGAGCCGCCCGCCGTGCTCCGTATCCAGGGACCCAATCCGGTATAGTGGGCCGATCGGAGGAAGAGGTGATCGCGGTCGCCTCGGGCAAGCGGTCGAAGAGCGAGCTGTCCGGTGTCGGCGAGGAAGAATTCGCGCCCTGGATCATCGGTCCGGTGATGTAGCTCGCGTCGTCGGTCACGACTGCACCACCGTGACCACCAGACCGATCGCCGCGAGGATGTTGCCGACGCGCACGCATTCGGGCTCCGAGCCGACCTTGACGACGGCCTTGCCGGTGTTGTGGACCTGCCAGGCGATCTCCCAGCCCTTGGCCTCGGTGCAGCCGATCGCCTTCTGGAGCTGCTTGACGACCTGTTCGAACGTGTGACAGTCGCAGTTGTGGAGGACCGTCATCCACGGCGGGGCGACGGCCTCCTGATTGACCTCCTCGACGTCCGGCGCCGGCGAGCCGGGGGACGCAGTCACGACGGCGCCGCCTCCAGCCCGCCGCCGAAGACGCCGGCGGCGCGCGTGCCGATACGGGGGCCCACGCCGAATTGCGAGACGGTGAGGACGCGGAGGCCGTCGAGCGGCGGTCGACTCATCGTGGCGCGGCCACCAGGCGGCAGGCCAGATCGCGCCGCTCGGCGGCGTTGGTCGTCGGGTAGGAGGCGAGTCGCGCGGCGTCGCGGTAGTACCGCTCGACGGGAAACTCGCTGGTGTAGCCGTACCCGCCGTGCACGCGCATCGAGGCGAGCGTGACCTCGTACGCCGTCTCCGACGCGTACACCTTCGCCATGGCCATGCGGACGTCGTCGATCTGGTCCCCGGCGGCATCGTAGGCGAGCAAGCGGGCCGCCGTGATCCGGGTCGCCATGTCCGCGAGGGTGAGCTGGATCGCCTGGTGCTGGGCGATCGGCTTGCCGAAGGTCGTGCGCTGTTGCGAGTAGCGAAGCGCCGCTTCGAATGCGGCCTGCGCCAGGCCGAGCGCCGTCGCCGCGACGCCGAGGCGCGCGATCGAGCGCCCCGCCGCCTCGTGGACGTCGCCACGGCCGGGCACGCCGCCGAGCAGCTCTCGCGAGGGGACCCGGCAGCGCTCGAAGTGGAGCGGGCAGGGATCGAGGCCGCGCAGCCCGAGCGTCGGGACGGCCGCGCCGACGCGAAGGCCGGGCGTCTCGCGACCGACCAGGAAGCAGGTGGCGCCGGCGGGCGAGGCCGCCCGCACGAGGACGCCCGCGACGTGCGCCCCGTGGTCCACGAGCGGCACGACGCCGTCCAGGATCCAGTCCTCACCGGCAGGGGTGGCGACGACACCGTCCGCGAAGGCGACGGCGCCGAGAAGCTCGCCCCGCGTCATCGGAGCGAGAAGGCGCTCGCGTTGCTCCGCGGTTCCGAAGCGCCCGATCGCGCCGGCCGCGGCGAGATGGGTCGTGACGATCGTGGCGAGCGCGCCGGAGCCCCGCGCGAGCTCTTCGATGATCATCCCGACGGTCCGCGCGTCGAGCCCGAGACCACCCCACGTCGGATCGACGAGCGCCCCGAGAACGCCGAGCTCGGCGAGCGCCGTCACCAGGGCGGCCGGATGGGCATGCGCCGCGTCCAGCTCCTGGGCGACGGGGATCACCCGGGTGTCGACGAACTGCCGGACCGCGAGCACCATCTGCGTCCGCTCCGCGGGCTCGCCCTCGCGCGACGTCAGGGCGCCGGCCCTCTCGCCGTATCGGGCCAGGAGACTCCGGGCGATGATCGTCCGCTGGATCTCGTTGGTCCCCTCGCCGATGATCATGAGCGGCGTGTCGCGGTAATATCGCTCGACGTTCAACGCCGCGAGGCTGCCGCGTTCGGCGTGGAGGCGGAGCGCCTCGACCGCAACGTCCTGCGCGGATTCGGAGGCGAAGAGCTTCGCCATTCCCGCTTCGAGGTCGCACCGCTCGCCGCGGTCCTTCATCGCGGCCGCCCAGGCGGTGAGCAGTCGCGCCGCGCGGACCTTCGTGGCCATGTCGCTGATGGCGCTCGGGGCCTCGGCGCCGAGCGTGGCCAGATGGGCGAGGGTGTCGTCGTACGCGGCCTGGGCGACGCCCACGGCGCGCGCGGCGATGTTGATCCGGCCCGCCTCGAGCCCGCTCATCACGTGCTTGAAGCCGCGTCCCTCGATGCCGCCCACGAGGTTGACCGCCGGCACGACGCACTCGTCGAAGATCAGCTCCGCCGTGTCCACGCCCTTGTAGCCGAGCTTCGCGATGGACTTCGCGACGCGAAAGCCCGGGTGGCCCTTCTCGACCAAGAAGCAGGACATCCCGCGGTGGCGGGGCTCGGCGTTCGGGTCCGTGAGCGCCAGCAGCGCCAGCGTGTTCCCCTCGCGCCCATTCGTGATGAACAGCTTCGTGCCGGTGATGACGTACGCGTCACCGCGTCGCGTCGCGACGGTGCGGATCGCCTGAACGTCGGTGCCGGCGTGGGGCTCGGTCAGGGCGAGGCCGCCCCGCGCGTCGCCTCGCGCGAAGGCGGGGAGGAAGCGGCGCCGCTGATCGTCGGTCCCGTGGTTCAAGACGATCAACGCGGCCATCGTGTGGCTGTTGATGACGCCGGCCAGCGACATCCAGCCGCGGCAGAGCTCCTCGACGACCCGCGCGTACGTCGTGACGCCGAGGCCGAGGCCGCCGAAGGCTTCCGGGACCAGCGCGCCGAAGAGGCCCAGCTCGCGCATGCGGGAGACGAGGGCGTGCGGATAGGCGTCCGCGTGCTCGAGCGCGGCGGCCACCGGGCGAACCTCGAGGTCCACGAACTCGCGCACGGCGGCAACCACGGGATGGTCCATGGGCGATCAGATACTACAATAAGGTCGCATGGCCCTCGACGACCTGGTCCTCGGTCTGCAGCGCGCGCTCGATCGCCTCGTCCGCCGGCTCCGGCTCGGCGCGCCGCCGGTGCCCGGTCGCCGCCGACTCCTGATCGTTCAGATCGACGGGCTCTCGCGCGCCGTCCTCGAACAAGCGCTGGCCCGGGGACGCGCGCCGTTCCTCGGGCGGCTGCTCCGCGAGCGTGGTTACCAGATGGCACCGATGAGCGTCGGGCTTCCGACCTCGACTCCGGCTTTCCAGATGGCGGCGATGTACGGCGTGCGGCCCGATATTCCCGGTTTCCACTATCACGACAAGCGTCGCAAGGTCGACGTCTACTTCCCCCGCGGCGGCGACGCGGCGAACGTCGAGAAGGTCCAGGCGGCCGGCCGTCGGGGTATCGTGGGCGGGGGCGGCGCCTACGGATGCGTGTTCACCGGCGGCGCCGACAATAACCTCCTGACGTTCGCGATGATCAGTCGCCCCAGCGGACGGGGTCTGCTCCGCACCCTGTCCAAGTCGGTCGTCCTCGCGTGGGTGCTGATGAAGGGGAGCCTGGCCTCGTTGATCGAGCTCAGCCGGGCGGCGCTCCGTTTCGTCGCCGATCCCCTCTCCGTCTCGCCGGAGGGCTGGAAATGGCTCGCGATCAAGATCGGGATCTCCCTGTGGCTGCGGGAGTTCTTCACGCTGGCGGTCGCGCACGACCTCTACAGCGGCATCCCCACCATCTACGTCAACTATCTCGACTACGACATCGCCGCCCATGCCTGGGGTCCGCGCCACCGGCGCGCGCTGAGCGCGCTCCGCCGTGTCGACGCCTCGATCCACCGCCTGTCGCGGATTCTCCGGCGCGTGCCGGAGTATCGCTACGATCTCTACGTGCTGTCCGATCACGGACAGGCCACGTGCATCCCGTACCGGCGGGTGACCGGGGGACCGCCGATCGAGCAGTCGCTCTTCGATGACTTCTTCGATCCGGCCGGCGCCCTCGCGGCGGCGGCGCCGGAGAGCCGGCGTCGGCGATTCGCGCGCGGCCTCAAGGCGTACCGCGCGCAACGGGCGCCGGGCTTCTTCCAACGGTTCGTGAACTATCTCGAGCGGGATTTCGCGCGGATCCTCGGTGAGACGCCCGACGCGCGCGAGCGCGCCGGTATCCGTGTGATCGCCGCCGGGCCGAACGCGTTCGTCTACTTCCTGGAGTCCGCGGAGCCCCTGACGCTCGAGCGGATCGAGGCGCGCTTCCCGGCGCTGGCCACGGCGATCTCCGGCGCGCGCGGCATCGGCCTCGTCCTGGTCCGCTCCGCATCGGGGCCGCTCTGCTTCTGGCGCGGCCGGCGGTACGGCCTGGACGAGCTCCACCGGGGCCCCTTCGCGGGGCGGCCCGATCTCGAGCGAGTCGTGGAGGGGATCCGCGACCTCATGGCGATGCCGTCGGCGGGCGATCTCGTGATCTACGGGAGCAACGCGCCACAGGGCGACGTGTCGTTCATCTCCGAAGTCGGGGCCCACGCCGGTCCCTCTTCCGACGAGCTCCACACCTTCCTGATCCACCCGCGAGGCGCGGACATCCCGTCACCGATCACGCACCCGATCCAGCTCTATTCATATTTCGTGCGCTATCAGCCGGAGGCGGTGTGATGCACCTCACCGTCGTGAGCTACAACATCCATCGCGGTGTCGGACTCGACCGCCGTCGCGACCTGGACCGGATCGCCGACGTCATCGCGGAGGTCTCGCCCGACGTCGTGGGCCTGCAGGAAGTGATCCGCGAAGAAGGCGTGCCGCACGCCGATCAGGCCACATACCTGGCATCGCGGCTCGATATGTCGGAGATCGTCATGGGCGAGACCCGGACGCACGGGGCCGGGACGTACGGCAACGTCGTCCTCACCCGCCTGCCCGTGCTGGGATCGGGCCGGTGCGACCTGAGCCGCGGCGTGCGTGAGCCGCGAGGCTGCCTTCGCGTCGACCTGGACGTCTCGGGTACGCCGCTGCACGTCTTCAACTGCCACTTCGGGCTGGCGCTGCGAGAACGGCGCGAGCAACTCGACCTGCTCGGCGTCTTCATCCGCGACTCCGAGCGCCTCGCCGGGCCGCGCGTCCTCATGGGGGATTTCAACGAGTGGCACCGCGGGCCCGTGACGCGCGGGCTCCGCCGTGAGTTCTCGTCCCCGATGCGGCGCCGGCGTACCCACCCGGCGATGTTCCCGCTGTTCGCGCTGGACCGGATCTACTGGGACGCCGCGCTCGAGGGCGAGGAGTTCAGCGTGCACCGGAGCCGCCTGGCGCGCGTCGCGTCCGACCACCTGCCGGTCGTCGCGCGCCTGCGCCTATCCCACGCGCCGCCGCGTCTGGCCCCCTACGTGGTCGGCGACGCGCTCCCGCCGGCGGAATAGAGGCCGTCGCCGCCGGACGCAATCGCGCTCACGCTGGGCCCGCAAGGTCGAGCGCCGCCAGGAGCAGCGTATTCGCGCCGTATTCGATATCGTGGATCTCCGTGAACTCCTCTTCGCAGTGGCTCCGACCATCGCGCGATGGCACGAAAACCATCCCGGCCGGCCCGATCACCGCCATGTACTGGGCGTCGTGGCCCGCACCGGAGCGGATGCGCCGGTGTCGCGCGCCGACCGCCCTGGCGGCACGCTCGACGGCGTCCACGACGTCGCGGTCGAACGGGGTATACGGAACGCGCCAGTAGTGCTCGAGCTCGCACCGCACGCCCTCGCGCTCCCCGGCGTCGCGGACGATCGCCTCCAGGCTGGCCCGCGCGCGGTCGAGCGTCGGGTCCCGAGGATCGCGCATGTCGATCGAGAGCGTCACGCGGCCGGGAATCGCGTTGACGATGTTCGGCGTCACGACGAGATTGCCGACCGTCGCCACCAGGTCGCCGGCGATCTCGCGGGCGATCCGGCGAACGCCGGCGACCACCTCGGCGGCGGCGACGAGCGCGTCGTGGCGGATGCGCATCGGCGTCGGCCCGGCATGGTCCTGCACGCCGTGGATCGTCAGGCGCGACCACGCGATCGCGACGATTCCTTCGACCACCCCTACCGAGAGCCCCTCCTCCTCCAGGAACGGTCCCTGCTCGATGTGGAGCTCCAGGTACGCCCGAAACGGGCGGGCGACGCAGGGCTCGGCGCCGAGATAGCCGATCCGCTCGAGCTCGTCCACGAGACGGATGCCGTCCTTGTCCCGCGCGTTGTAGGCATCCTCGAGGGCGATCTTGCCGGCCATCACCCCGCTCGCGATCATCGCCGGCTGGAAGCGCGCGCCCTCCTCGTTGGTGAAGATCGCCAGGGTGACCGGATGGCGCGTGCGGATCTGCCGATCGTTGAGCGCCCGGATGACCTCGAGGCCGCAGAGAACGCCGAGCTGTCCGTCGTACCGGCCGCCCGTGGGCACCGAGTCCACGTGGGAGCCTATGATCACGGGCGGCCGCGTGGTCTCTCCCGCTCGCTCGCCGAAGATATTGCCCATCTGGTCGACGGTGACCCGCAGGCCCGCCTCGCGCATCCGGGTCACCATCCAGTCGCGGCCACGCTTGTCCTCGTCGGAGAGCGCCAGGCGGGTGAGCCCGCCCCGCGGCGTCTGCCCGATCTTGCCCAGCTCCTCGATCGACCGCTCCAGCCGCTTCGTGTCGATCTTCATCCTCTCCCTCCGGAAGCGAGCCCTAAAGCCCTAGATATGCGCGTTTGAGGCGTTCGTCGCCGAGCAGGTCGCGCGCGGGCCCCTCGAGGACCATCCGTCCGCTTTCCAGAACGCAGGCGCGGTGGGCGAGGGTGAGAGCCTGGCGCACGTTCTGCTCGACCAGCAGGACGGTCACGCCCTGGCTGTTGATCGCACGCACGGTCTCGAAGATCCTGGCGACGAGGACGGGCGCCAGCCCGAGCGTCGGCTCGTCGAGCATCAACAGCCGGGGCCGGGCCATCAGGGCGCGGCCAATGGCGCACATCTGCTGCTCGCCCCCCGAGAGCGATCCCGCGAGTTGCGTCCGGCGCTCGTCGAGGACGGGAAAGAGGGCGTACACGTGCGCAAGCGTCCGCTCGCGCTCGCCCCGCGCTCGGCCGGCGTGGGCCCCGAGCAGGAGGTTCTCGGCGACGGTCATGAACGGAAAGAGCCGGCGTCCCTCGGGGACCTGGACGACCCCGCGGTCGACGCGCGCGTGGGCCGGAACGTGCGTGATGTCGTCGTCGCCCAGCATCACGCGGCCGCGGCGCGGGGCGACGAGCCCGGAGATCACCCGGAGGGTGGTGGACTTGCCGGCGGCATTGGCGCCGACCAGCGCGACGATCTCCCGCTCACGCACCTCGAAAGAGACGTCGGCGAGCGCCTGAAGATCGTCGTAGAAGGCGTCGATCCCCTCAAGCCTGAGCAAGCACGAACTCCTCGCCGAGGTACGCGTCCACGACGCGCCGGTCCTGCGCGATCGTCGCCGGGGGGCCCTCGGCGATCGTCTCGCCGTGGTGGAGCACGACGATCCGCCGGGCCAGACGCATCATCGCCGCCATGATGTGCTCGATCAGGATCAGGGTGAGGCCGTCGGCGTGCAGTCGACGGATCAGATCGATTATCGTGGCGAGCTCCGTGGCGTTGAGGCCGGCCATCACCTCGTCGAGCAGGAGGAGCCGCGGACGGGTGGCCAGGGCCCGCGCGACCTCGAGCCGCTTGCGCAGGCCGATGGGCAGCGTCCGGGCTCGGGCGTCGGCGTGGGCGGTGAGCCCGCATGTCTCGACGACGCGCTCGGCTTCCACCCGCGCGGCGCGGATCGAGGGCAACCGGGTCAGCGCGCCGATCATGACGTTGTCGCTGACGGAGAGGTTACCGAAGGGCTTGACCAGCTGGAAGGTACGGGTCAAGCCGAGCCGGCAGATCGCGTGCGGGGCCTGACCGGTGACGTCGTGGCCCGCGACGACCACGCGCCCGCCATCGGGCCGGTAGTAACCGGAGATCACGTTGAAGAGCGTCGTCTTGCCAGCGCCGTTCGGACCGATGATCCCCAGGAGGTCACCCGCCGGGACCGTGAAGCTCACGTCGGCCACGGCGGTGAGCCCGCCGAAGCGCTTCGTGACGCGCTCGAGCACGAGGATCGGCGTCCCGACGCTCACGCCGGGGCCCTCCGGGCGCGGAGCCTCGCCGCGACGCCGGCGAGCCCCTCCGGCACGAAGCGGACGACGAGAATCAGGGCGGTGCCGTAGATGATCAGGTAGATGCCGGCGAATCCGGCCTTGACGCCCGAGAACGTCGCGCGCAGGTACGTCTCCAGGGACGTGATCAGGATCGAGCCGAGATACGGCCCCAGCGCGGTGCCCATGCCGCCGATGATGGTGTTGAGGGCGAAGCGGACGGAGAGATCGACGGAGAACACGTAGGTCGGATCGACGAAGCCGACGTACTGCGCCCACAAGGAGCCGCAGACGGAGGTGAGCGCCGCGCTGAGCGCGACCGCGAAGACCTTGAGGCGACGGGTGGGGATCCCGAGCGCCTCCGCCGCGTCCTCGTCCTCGCGGACACCGGCGAGCTGGTAGCCGATCCGCGAGCGCTCGAGATAGACCTCGACGCCGTAGCAGAGGAGCGCCGCCGCCAGCGCCATGTACACCCAGCCCGCGTGCCCGAGGCCGAGCGTCGCGAAGCCCGGACGGAAGGGTACGGGAATGCCCTCGCCACCAGCGGTGAAGCCGCGCCAGCGGCTGACGCCGATGAGCAGGACCTGCGAGAACGCGATCGTGGACAGGGCGAAGTACGGCCCCTTGAGCCGGTTGGACAGGAAGCCGATGATGCACCCCGCCCCGATCGAGAGCACGACGCCGACGAGCATGCCGAGCCATGGGCCCCGCCCGAAGCGCGTCACCATCAGGGCCGCCGCGTAGGCGCCGATACCGAAGAACGACGCGTGGCCGATCGAGACCTGACCGGCGTAGCCACCCGCGACGTTCCAGGCCGCCGAGAGCGCGCCCCACAGGAGAATCAGGACGAGGCTGTCGAGGAAGTACGCGTCGCGGACGACGAGCGGCGTGGCGGCGGCCAGTCCGAACAGGAGGAGCGCACCCCGGCGAGAGCGCAGGAGGGACTCAGACGCCCAGGGTCTCGGCGCCGCGCTGACCGAAGAAGCCGGCCGGCCGGAAGACGAGAACCAGGATGAAGAGGATGAAATAGAAGATCTCCTTCCAGGCCGCCCCGAACAGGTACGAGCCCGCCACCTCCACCGCCGCCGCGATGAGGCTGCTGAGCATCGCGCCGAGCATGTCGCCGAGGCCGCCCAGGACGACCACCACGTAGGAGAGGAGCACGAACTGGAGCCCCGCCGTCGGATAGACGGAGTACAGGGGAGCCAC
>Ga0209056_10000696_pt1 | contig 37316 bp, 39 predicted proteins | sample GraSoiAngelo_114_FD_185876 | JGI IMG/M metagenome (GOLD analysis project Ga0209056, IMG submission 185876) | Grasslands soil microbial communities from the Angelo Coastal Reserve, California, USA - 14_0903_13_40cm (SPAdes) (version 2) | ecosystem: Environmental > Terrestrial > Soil > Grasslands... | reverse complement strand
CTCCGCCAAGCGCAACAACGGCGTTCGGGGTGGTCGCGCAGAGCGCTGAATTGGCGCACGGGGTAGCGTGGGTCGTCGCATCGACGACCGGCCCAGACGGGTGGGAAGTCATCTGCTGGTCGCAGTTCGCCGGCGTTGCTCGTTGGACTTGGTCGCACAGCAGCGGCAAGCCAATCGGCAACATCTGGCCGCTTAGCAGCAAGGTGGCGACGAATCTGACGAGTGAGAGGTTCATGCTCGTCGGGAATATACTACGGACGCCATCGGCGTGGTCATGCCCCCTCGTTCTGTCGGGGTGGGCATCGGCTCGACCCATACGAACAGAAGATGCAGCAGTCTCCAGGCTTCGGCCGAAGAACTGTTCGGCACGCCGGGCACTCGTAGAAGTGCACGCAGGCGTTGGTTGGCATCGTTTCGGTCGTCTGGTGTCCGCAGTTCGGGCAGGTCACGGTCGCCGTTAGGACGGTCATGCAAGGGATTTTAGGCCGGCGTCCGCAGGATCGTCATCGCCCCAATACTCCGTGGTGGTCCGCGAAACGGCAACTGACCCGATCAGATCCGTGGTGCCAATGGTGGTGACAGTTGATTCGTTGCTGCTCGGCGGACGTGCCAATGCCTCGGAGAGCCGGGGGGTGTCCTTCCCGACCCCGCCCCTTCATCTTACCGATGCCCTCGATGGGACCTGCACTTCGTGCGCGACCCTGCAGAGCAATTCGAGCACCTTCGAGCAGCCCTGGCCTCGCGCTACCGCATCGTGCGAGAGGCCGGCCACGGAGGGATGGCGACGGTCTACCTCGCCGAAGATCTCAAGCATGACCGGCGGGTAGCCGTCAAAGTGTTGAGGCCCGAGCTGGCGGCGGTGCTCGGGCCGGAGCGCTTCCTGCGAGAGATCCAAATCGCCGCCGTTCTCGCGCACCCGCATATCCTTCCCCTGCACGACTCCGGCGAGGCGGACGGTTTCGTGTTCTACGTCATGCCGTATGTGGAGGGAGAAACACTGCGTGATCGGTTGGTCCGTCAGCGTCAGCTGCCCGTCGGGGAGGCCGTTCGGATTGTGCAAGAGGTGGCTGATGGCCTCGGCTACGCCCACAACCTTGGCGTCGTCCACCGCGACATCAAGCCCGAGAACATCCTGTTCATGGGGGGACACGCCGTAGTCACCGATTTTGGCGTGGCGACGGCTGTCGGCAGCGCAGGGAGCGCACGGCTTACGGAGAGCGGGATCTCGGTGGGCACCCCATTGTACATGAGTCCCGAACAGGCGATGGGGCAGGGCGATGTCGATGGACGCAGCGACACGTATTCTCTGGCCTGCGTGCTGTATGAAATGCTTGCCGGCGATCCGCCCTTCGGGACGTCCAGCGCTCAGGCGGTGCTGGCCAGGAAGCTGAGCGAGCCCGTGCCGCGACTGTCGAGCCTGCGGGAGGCGGTTTCACCCGCCCTGGAGGAGGCCGTCCGCCGAGCGCTGGCGAGAGTACCGGCGGACCGCTTTGGCACGGCCGCCGAGTTCGCCTCGGCCGCGGCGGCAGCCGCGACGTCGGACAGGCCGGCAGAACTTGCCGCGGGACAAACCCGTCGTGCTGCCTGGGCCGTCCCGCTGCTGGTGGGCGTACTCGCGGTCGCCCTAGGCGGGGCCGTTTGGCTTCTGCGGGTCGGCGATCGCGGGGGCACGACTCAACGGCCTGCGGGCACGTCGGACGGGGAGGCCCAGCGGCCGAGAATCATCGGAGTTCTCCCGTTCGAGAATCTCGGGCCCGCCGACGACGAGTACTTCGCGGCCGGCATGACGGATGAGATTACGAGCCGCTTAGGCGCGGTGAGCGGCCTTGGCCTGGTGCCGAGCCGGGCGATCCAGCGATACGCCCGCACCAACATGACGATGCGAGAGATCGGTCGAGAGCTGGGGATTGACTATCTCCTGGTCGGCAGCGTGCGATGGGCCGGCGCAGATAGTGCCTCGAGGAGTGTCCGCATCACTCTCGAGCTCCTCCGTGCCCAGGACGAACGACAACTCTGGGCAACAACCTACGATCGGGAGATCACCGACATCTTTGCGGTACAGTCGGACATCGCCGAGCACGTGATCGAGAGGTTGGGTGTCACGCTGCTCGAAGGCGAGCACAATCGGTTGAGCGCCCAACCGACGAAGAGCCACGAGGCATACACGCTCTACCTGAAGGGCCGGTACTTCTGGAACAAGCGCACGGAAGGGAACATCCAGACCGCGCTCGACTACTTCCAACGGGCGGTGGACCTGGACCCTGGCTATGCCCGTGCCTGGGTGGGGATCGCCGACGCCTGGATCTTTCGTGGTTGGTACAGCCGCCTGGCGCCACGTGAGGCCTTCCCGAAGGCCAAGAGCGCTGCGATGCGGGCGTTGGAGTTCGACAGCACGCTGGCGGAGGCGCACGCTTCGTTGGCGCATATTCTCTTGGAGTTCGATCACGATTGGACGGCTGCCGAGCGCGAGTATCGTCGGGCCATCGAGCTCGACCCCAGCTACGCGACCGCGCATCACTGGTACGGGGGGTTCTTGTCGGCGATGGGTCGGCACGACGAAGCGCTGCAACAGGCGATGACCGCCCGCGCCCTCGATCCCCTATCGCCCATCATCCAAACCTGGGTGGGGTTACGATACTACTTCGCCGGAAAGTACGACGACGCGATCGCGGAGTACCGGAAGGCATTGGAGCTGGACCCTGACTTCGCCCCCGCACACTGGCACCTCGGGTGGGCGTACGAGCAAGCAGGGCGGTTCAAGGAGGGCGTCTCGGAGGCCGAACGAGCGTTGGCTATAGACGGGGGAAATCTGGTCTATCTGGCCTCTCTAGGTCATGCCTATGCCCGGGCGGGGATGGAGCGCGAAGCGCGCGCAACGCTCGCTCGCTTGGCACTGGCGTCTACGAGCCGGCATGTCTCCTCCTATCACGTTGCCGTCATCTATATCGCGCTGGGGGATACGAACGCCGGGTTGGACTGGCTTGAGCGTGCGTATGACGAGCAATCCCCCTGGATCGGTTATCTGAGAGTTGACCCGCGCGTCGATCCCGTGCGCTCGCACCCGCGATTCGACAGCCTTCTCAGGAAGGCGCGACTGCGTTTCTGAGCCGCCAAGTCCCCTGGGATATCATGGCCGTGCGCCTTACTTGAGCACCGGTTGGAGCCAGGGGCGAACCTGGTAGGCGGCGAGTACATAACCGCCGCTCGCATCGACCGTCGTCGTGCTCGTGAACGGTCCGCGGCGCGCCAGGAACTCGCCTTCGACAAGCGCGGCGTGATCCATCCAGCGGGCGTCGTAGCCCCAGCGGTGATCGCGCCCCTGTCCCAGGTACTTGGCAGCCACCGCCAGGCGCGAGAGGGGGAATACCGTGACCCGCCCGATCGCCATTTCCCTGCCGTCCGGATTCGTCAGGCGGTTCGAGCCTTCGCCGTTCACCAGTACAGCATTCAGAGTCACCATATGGCCGACCGCGAGCTGCCCCAGGAACCCGATGTCGCGCCGCGTCGTGTGCCGATCGATCGGCTGCGAGCGATTCGCGGTCGGGAGCAGGGAAAACGGCGTCAGGAATTCGAGCGAGAACGGTTGAACCGCAGCTCGCGCGTCAGGGTATGCAGGTCGAGCACGGGCGACGGCGCGAGGGGGTACTGCGTCCCGGCCGCCTGCATGACCAGGAGCACGAGGCCGGGCGTCACCACCGATCTGTTTTTCCGGCGTCGGGTACGAACAGCGCCTGGCCGAATCGCGTCCTGCCGAATTCCCCAATCAACCGTTGCGTGGCCGTGTCGACCATGAAATCAGCGAACGCTCGGCCACCGGCAACATTGATGCGCGGCGCGTTCCTCGGATTCGGCTCGAGCACGTGGTAGACGTTGTAGAGCTCCGGGTCGCCCTGCACCAGCGGCACGAGCTCGACCTTGCTCTTCCACACGAGGTAGGTACCGATGTCCGTCAACGTGTAGGCCCGCTTCTCGCTCGCCATCTGCAGTGTCGGACCCATTCCCTGGCCCGATTCGATGTACCACGGCTCCCCGTGCGGCTGCGCTCGGCCTGCCTTCTGCCACAGCATCCGCTCGCGTATTTCTGTGCCCGAGTTGTCGCCACGCGACACGAACAGCGCGCGACGTTCCGCCAGCCGCAGCAACGCGGCGGCTGCGTCCGGGATTCCGCGCAGACCCGCGGGGTCCGATGTCGGGCCGACGATGAGGAACTCGTTGTGCATCACAAGCCGCCGCCGCACGAAGTACCCTGAGTCGACCAGCACGCGCTCCGCCTCCGGCGCGTGCACCAGCACGACGTCTGCATCGCCGCGGCGTCCCATCGTGAGCGACTGCCCCGTTCCCACGGCGATCAATTTTATGTGGTAGCCCGTGCGCGCTTCGAAAATCGGCAGCAGGGAATCGAGTAGCCCTGTATCTCGAGTCGATGTCGTGCTCCCCAGGACCACGTCGCTCGACTGTAGCGTCGTGCGCAGACCCGGCAGCAGGCACAAGAGGAGGAGCGCCTTCTTCGACGGAAGCATGGAGCGCCGGTGCGCAACGTACGGCGGATTCCATCGATAGGCAAGGTCGTGCCTATCGCGCTAGGGCGTTTCGAAAAGCCGCGTCACTCGAGTAGAGCGCTCGTCGCCGCCACCGCGCAAACAAGCGCGTGAGCTGGCGCGCGACCGGTGTGAGGCGGGCACTGCCGCCACGGCGGCCGCCGCGTGTCGTGGTGAGCACTTTGGCGCCGAGCACATGCTCCATCGCACGGATACGGTTCAGGCACGTGCGGTAACTCCAGCCGACCGCTTCGCCCGCCGCTCGGATCGTCCCGGTGCGCTCCACCGCCTCCAGAAAACGAAGGTAGCGCGGGCCCATGAGAAACGCGCCGTTCCAGTTGAGCCAAAGCTTGTGACGTGGCTTCAGGTGGGCGCGCAGCGAGAGCGGACGGGTGCGCGAGGCCACTGCGTCTCAGAACGTAATTTGGACGAGCGGTGTCAGCTCGCGCTGCATGTTCCGGATGCTGACCTGCGCGGCGAGCTTTTCCGCCACACGGAGATACGCCTGGGCGAATGGGGACGTCGGGTCGAGTACGATCGGCCGCCCGGCGTCGGAGCTGGTTCGGATCTCGGTAGCGAGCGGGATCTCGCCGAGGAACGGCACGCCGAGGCGGTCGGCGGCGCGGCGCGCGCCGCCCGCGCCGAACACGTCGTCGCGAGCGCCGCAGTGGGGGCACACGTACGATGCCATGTTCTCGATGATACCGAGCACCGGCGTGTTGAGCTGGGTGAACATCGCGATCGCCTTCTGCGCGACCTTTAGCGCAACGTCCTGCGGCGTCGACACCACGGCGGCGCCGGTCAGCGGGATGGCCTGGCACAGCGTTAGCTGGACGTCTCCCGTCCCGGGCGGCAAGTCCACGATCAGATAATCGAGATCGCCCCAGAGGACGTTGCCCAAGAAGTGCTGGACCGTCTTGTGGAGCATTGGTCCGCGCCAGATGATTGCGTCGTCCTCGCGCAGGAAGAATCCCATCGAGATGATTTTGATCCCGTACTGCTCGGCCGGCACCGTGCCCTCGACTGTTGGCTTCGGCAGCTTGTGCGCGTTCATCAGCGTGGGGATGGTCGGCCCGTACACATCGGCATCCATGATCCCCACGCGCGCGCCGGTGGCCGCCAGCGCGAGGGCGAGATTGGCGGAGACGGTGGACTTTCCGACGCCGCCTTTCCCGCTGGCCACCGGGATCACGTTCTTCACGGATGGGATGAGTCGCTCCTTGGTCGGGCCAGGCGATCCACGGACCCGCGCGGTCATCGTCACGTCCACCCCACCAACTCCCGGGAGCGCCGCGACGGCCTCGCGTGCGAGCGTTCGCATCCGGTCGCGCTCAGGACATGCAGGTGTCGTCAGCTCGATGGTGAACCCGACCGTGCCGTCCGAAACCCGGATGTCCTTCACGAACCCCAGCGACACGATGTCGCGTCCGAGATCGGGGTCCGTGACGACGCGCAGGGCATCCAACACTTGGCTTTCGCTTACCAGCGGCGTATCAGCTCCCCGGCTTCTTGGCTAGATCTACGGGCGGGTAGTAGATGACGCGGTAGGGGCTGTGGTCGTCCCGGAGAACCTTCACGGCTTCCGAGTTGGCGATTTTGTCCCACGCCACCGGCGCCGTGCGTCCTCCGCACCCCGTCGCCAACACCATTGCACTCACCACCAGTAGGCTGCGCATCGGGTTTCTCCCTTCAAATCTCGCGACTCGCGTCATCGGACGGCGCGCCCTGGGCCAGCCAATCCCGAAACGATCCGGCGCCCAAGGCCAGGCGCCATTCCTCGAAGATCGACAATGCCATCGCGCGCATGCCGCCCTCCGCTGGTCCCGCAGCCGCGCACTGCTCGAGCAGCCAGGCCTCGAACTGATCCGGGTCTGGGTCGGCCGCGACGGCGCGGTCGAGCAAATCGCGCTTGATTGCGAGCCCGATCGCATCGGGCGTCGTGTCCCGCTTGCGACGCTTGCGCCGGCCTTCCGAAGCTTCGAGGGCAGCGAGCAGCTGCCGGCACAGCTCCGCTGGCCGTGGAGGTATCATACCGTCACAACTTTCACTTCCAAGTCAAAACCCGGCCGCTCGGGCCGGTGGTATCCTCGATCGAGGGCAGCGACGTCCAAGGCCACGGTCGCCACATCGTCCAACAGGATGCCCCACCAGGGCAGCTCACTCACCGTGGGTTCGGCCTTCACGTATCCCTTACAGGTGTCGCACACCTCGACCTTGCGCGTAGTCTCGCCGTCCTCGGGCGCCAGGTATCCCAGATTCTCATGGCTCGTTTCGGCGCAGAAGGGGCAGCGCAGCCACGGCACCTCCCACCCGATGCCGCAGCGCCCGCACCTGAGCCACCGCTTCCGCTCGAGGCCGCGGAACTCCGCGAGCGTGGGCCAGGCGCCGCACACGGGACAATAGCCCTCCCACCACGCCCCCGATACGTCGTTGCCGATCATGCGCGCACATGCCCGGAGCAGCGGCACGGCCGCGACCTGTGCCACGACGCGCAGCGTGGACGGATCACCTGTCGCGAGCGCATCGATACGCGCATCGTCCTGACGGATCGCGGCCTCCAGCAGCTCGAGCGCGTCGAGGCGGTGAGTCGCGCCCCCCCCGTCGAGACCGGCGAGCTGCGCGAGCTGGCGCACGAAGCGGCGCGCAGACCGGCCGTGGATGCCAACCTCGGCGGCGTGCAGGAGGGGTGCGCGGGCAGGACGGCCGGGCACGTTAGCCCGCACGGCGGCATCCCAGGTCGTGGCGTCCTGGCTCTCGGCCAGGGCCGCCTCGACCAACGCCAGCCACGTTTCGGATTCAGGGTTTTTCTGCCGAACGTCTGCCAGGCGCTGTGCCTGCTCCGCGGTTAGGTGCCGGCGTCCGGTACGGGGCCAGAGCATTTCACCTTCGCGGTCCTGCATGGCGTCTTGTAGTAGGGCTTGTTGCCCGCGTGCATCTGCACGACGGAACCGTGATTTCCAGGATCCGCACCGGGTCCACCACCGCGCGCCCGCGCCACTTCTGGGCTCGCGCACGCAGCGATGCTCGTCGCGACCACCAGCGGCGTCCACCAGCGTGCGCTCACCGTTTCAGCCCCCTAGCCCCCACCGGAAGCCACATGGCGCACGGCAATGGAGTTGGAAGCGAACAGGACCACTACACGCAGCAGGAAGCCGCCGAGGAGCACCATGAGTGCGGGGTTTCGGAAACCCGCGCCACCGCTTGGTCTCAAATGGAGCCGCAGCGGCCACAGGATACCGGCCCCCACGACACCGGCGAGGAGCAGGAATCCCCAGAAGCTGATCCACACCTGCCTGATCGGCCACAGCGACGCGATGAAGATGATGAGAATCACCAGCTCGACGATGAGCGTCTGGGCATCGAACGACTCGAGCCAACGAATCGAGCGTTCGGATGCACCTCTGCGGCGACTGAAGAGCAGCAGCGCCGCGGCACCGGTCGACGCGCCGGACGCGAGAAACAGCGCGCCGAGCCACGGGCTGTCAGCCCAGATCGGCCGGTTCGTGACCGACAGCAGGACGCCCGTGTACCCCGCCACGAAGAATCCGAAGATCCCGCCGAGACCCGCGACCAGCTTCGCGAGCAAAGTAGGCGCGCGCTCCCGACGCTCCTCCCACCACGAGAGCGCTGCGCACGCGCCGAACAACAGGATCGCCCACGCGCCGAACGAAATCGGCGACCAGCCTTTGAACATCAGGCTCGGGAAGTGCTCCGACTGGAACAGCATGTGCCAGAACCGGAGCGGCCGCCCGAGGTCGAGTGTCAACAGCGCTCCTGAGATGATGGCGCCCCAGAACCCGAGGGCATACCCGGTGCGGATCACCGGTCGATCCTCAGGCCGCCCCCGCCCGAACCACTGCAGCAGAGCGGCGATGAAGTAGCTCCCGCCGGCGATGCCCCCCACGAAGAAGTAGAGGATGATGAGCCATCTCCAGTGAGGCGATGCCGTGAAGAAGGTGTCGGACATTAGTTCTGACTCCCGGGTCCGCCTGCTCCCTCGCCGATCTCATCCATGCGCCGCTTGCGCAGACCCACGAGCGCCAGCAGGCCGAGCACGGCGCCGCTCGCGGCCGCAAAGGTGCCGCTCTGCTTCAGGCTCCGGCTCGGAAGCTTCGGGTCCTTCGGCAGACCGTACACCTCCGGCTCATCCACGAGGAGGTAGAACGAGTTGAGGCCGCCGAGCGGGCCATTCGGATCGTCGCCGTACAACCGCGCGCGCTTCTCGCCTTGGGCCTTGAGCTGGACGAGGCGTTTGTTCGCCCGCTGGCGCAGTTCGGCGATAGGACCGAACTGGATCGAATCGGTCGGGCAGGCTTTGGCGCAGGCCGGCTCCAACCCCACCTGCATCCGATCGTAGCACAGGGTGCATTTCTGCGCCGTGCCCGCGGCCGGGTTCATGTCGATCACGCCGAAGGGGCACGCGGCGATGCAGGCGCGGCAGCCGTTGCACACATCCGACTGAATCACGACCGTATCGAACTCGGTGCGGATGATCGCGCCGGTGGGACAAACCTCGAGACAGCCCGCCTGCACGCAGTGCTTGCACACATCGCTCATCATCAGCCAGCGGCCGTTGTACGGCCCGTCGAACTGCTCGATGAACTTCACGTGCCGCCAGTGCAGCCCGTCGAGCTTGCGCGTGTTGTCGTAGCTGTCCCCCGACAGCTCGCGGATCCCGCCATCCTCGGCGGGCAGCTGATTCCAATTCTTGCAGGCGACCTCGCAGGCCTTACAGCCGATGCAGATCGTCGTGTCGGTGTAGAAACCCATGGCCTCCGGCATATCAGGCTTTCTCCACGTTGCACACGAAGGCCTTGCCCTCGTGGATCGACACGTTGGGGTCGCCCACCCAGGCGGTCAGGTCGTTGACGACGTCCCCGACGGAGAGGCCCGCCCAACCCCAGTGCCACGGCATCCCCACGTGGTGAATGCGTTTGCCAGCGACTTGCATCACACCGATGCGGTCGGTGACGAGCGCCTTGGCTCGCACCCGCGCGCGCGGCGTCGAGATAATGACCCAGTCGGTGTTGCGGATCCCCTTCTCCTCGGCCAGCGCCTTGCCGATCTCGATGAAGAGCTCGGGCTGGAGCTCCGCGAGCCAGGGCAGCCACCGGCTCATCGCGCCGGCGAGATAGTGCTCGGTGAGACGGTACGTCGTGATCACGTGCGGGAACCTCGGGTCCGCCACGGTGGCGAGAGTATTCCACGCCTTGCCCGCCGACCAGACTTTGTGCACCGGGCTCGTTTGCTGCTTGTAGAGCGGATTTTGGACCGGCGACTCGTGCGGCTCGTAGTGTGTCGGGAACGGCCCGTCCACCAGGCCCGAGGGTGCGTAGAGCCAGCCCCGCCCGTCGCCTTTCATTATGAAGGCGTCGGTGCCCGATAGGGCATCGAGCCCGATGCCGTCGGGCTTGGGCTTCGCGTCCGGCGCCTTCGTGGCGCCGAAATCAGGAACATCGTACCCCACCCACTTGCCGCGCGGCGGCGCGATGCCGGTCTTTGGATCGGGCGGGTTCACGAACGTCGGATCCCACCAGATCCACCGCTTCCGCTCGCTCCACGGGTTGCCGCGGAGATCGGCGGATGCGCGGTTGTACATCACGCGGCGGTTCGCGGGCCACGCCCAGCCCCACTTGAGGTGCGCGCCAGGCACACCCGGCGGATCGGGTTCGCGCCGCGCCGTGAGGTTCTGGTCCCACGCCGGGAAGCAGCCGCAATAGATCCACGACGCGCACGTCGTCGAGCCGTCGTCCTTGAGCGCCGCGAACCCCGGAAGCTGCTGCTCGGGGTGCCCGGTCACGTAGCCGTTGATCTCGCGCAGCACCTTGCGTGCGCTGATCTCGCCCGGATACAGGGGTGCTTCACCCGCATCTGGGTCGAAGTCCCACGTCACGTTTTTCCATCCCTGGTCGCGCGGCAGGGTGGAGCTCGCGTACGCCTTCTTCATCCGCTTGGCGAGGTTGTGGTAGAACCAGCTGTCGGTGCGACAATCACCCGGGGCCTTCACGGCGAACGAATGCCACTGCAGCATGCGCTGGGTGTTGGTGAAACTGCCGTCGTACTCTGCGATTTGCGTCGTCGGGAAGAAGAACACTTCCGTGTGAATGTCGGCGCTCTTGAACTCGCCGCTCTTCACTTCGGGCGCGAGGTACCAGTGTGTGGCCGTCTCTGTGAGCCAGTTGTCCTTGACGACGAGCCAGTCAAGCTGGCGCAACGCGCGCCGCGTGGCGCCGCCGTTCAACGAGGTGGCGGGGTTCTGTCCTACGATCACGGCCCCTTTGACCTTGCCCTCGGCCATGGCCGCGAACATCGCCATGTGCGAGTGGTCCCCGAGGATCTTGGGGTGCCAGTCGTAGCCGAAGTCGTTCTCCGCGGTCGCCGCATCGCCGTACATCGACTTCAGATAGGAGACCATGAACTTGGGGAAGTTGCCCCAGTAGCCGGTCGGCGTGGCCTCGACGGCCATGTAGTCCCGCAACGTCTCGTGCGGGCGGAGGGCCGACGGCGCGTTCATGTATCCGTGGATCGAGTGGTACAGCGTCGGCACGTCGGTCGAGCCCTGAATCGCGGCGTGGCCGCGCAGCGCCATGATGCCGCCGCCCGGCCGGCCGAAGTTGCCGAGCAGCAGCTGGAGCAGCGCGCAGCAGCTGATCATCTGCACGCCGTAGGTGTGCTGCGTCCAGGCGACCGCGTACGCGAACGCGCTGGTGCGCTCGCGCCCCGAGTTCTCGAGCAGCATCTCGGCGACCCTGACGAACTTCTCCTTGGGCGATCCGCACACCTGCTCGACCATCTCGGGCGTGTAGCGGCTGAAGTGCTTCTTCAGGAGCTGGAACGCGCAGCGCGGGTTCTTGAGCGTCGGATCTTTTTCCGCTGGTCCGGGCTTCAACGAGCGCACGAAGTCGTCGAACGGCGGTCCCGCGCGCCGGGCGATCAGGTCCTTCGTGGCCGCTCCGGGCGCTTTCGGACCGCGCTTGTACTGCCAGGTGGCGTTGTCGTAGCGACCGAGGAATCCATTGTAGGCCCAGAACTGCGGTTCGGTGAACTGGACGAGTCCCGAGAATACGCCGTCCAGATCTTCAGTGTCCTTGAAGTCGTCGTTGATAACCGTCGCGGCGTTGGTGTAGTTGACCACGTACTCCCGGAAAAAGGGGTCCGTGTTCCAGCGCCGGCTATTGATGACGTAGTTGATCAGCCCGCCGAGGAAGGTGATGTCCGAGCCGGCCCGGATCGGCACGTGCAGGTCGGCGAGCGCGCTCGTGCGGGTGAAGCGGGGGTCGACGTGGATCAGCTTCGCACCGTTCAGCTTCGCCTTCACGGGCCAGCGGAACGCCACCGGGTGGCACTCCGCCATGTTGGAGCCCATCACGACGAAGCAGTCGGTATGCTCGAGGTTGCGCGGGTACGTCGTTGCCGCGCCCCGACCCAGCCGTGTCCCCAGACCGGGGACGCTAGAGCTGTGTCATATCCTGGCCTGGTTCTCGATGGCGACGACGCCGAGTCCGCGCCAGAACTTCTGGCACACGTGATTGAACTCGTTGTCGAGCGTGGCACCGCCGAGCGCGAAGATCGTCGGCGTCATGTTCACCGATTTCCCGTTGGGCAGCTTCTCGATGAACGTATCGTCGCGCGTCTTCTTGATCAGCTCGGCGACGCGGTCCATCGCCCATTCCAACTCGACGACTTCCCAGCCCGAAGCGCCGGCCTTGCGATGTAGGCATTTCGTCTGGCGGTTTGGATTGACGTGCAGCTGGTAGATCGCGGCGCCCTTGGGGCAGAGCGTGCCTTCGTTGTGGGGGCTGCGCGGATCGCCTTCGATGTTGACGATCCGGTCGCCTTTCACCTGGACCAGCGTCGCACACCCGACCGAGCAAAACGGACAGATGCTTGGCACCGACTTCGCATCCCGGATGCGCAGCTCCTGGGCCTGGGCGCGAGCAGGCGCCAGCGTCGCGCCCAGGCCGACGAGTCCGCCGATCGCGGTGCCGGCGCCTGCGCCGGCGGTGACTCGCAGGAAATCGCGTCGACTGACCTGCATACGCCCCCCTAGAAATCGAACCGCGTGCTGAGCAGGACCTGGTTGCCGGACAGGATATCGCCGCTGCCGACCTTGACCTCGTTGTGGAGCCACTCGACGCCCACCGAGTACGGGCCCGCCGGCTTGTAGCGGATCATCGGGGTGAACGTCCAACTGCTAAAACGGCGTGCTGCGACGGGAATCGTCGTCGCCGCGTTAGCCTCCGTTACCGCGGTGGCTGGGAGGCTGGCAAGCTCTGTTGAGTCCGGCCGGTCGGTGCCGTAGAAGCCCCAGACGCTCCACTTGGTGTTCAACGCGTAACCGGCCTGGAGCCACGCGCCCCACCCCTTGAAGTCGCCGAACTGGACGATCTGGGCGATGTGATGCGCCATCCCTTTGCCGATGTATGCGTTGCCTTGAAGCGTGAGGGCGCCCCGCGTCGTATTGGCGCCGAGCTCAACCATGTAGCTGCTGAAACTAGGGTTGACCTTGTTATCCCAGTGGGCCACCAGGTACCCGCCCCACTTCGCGGTGCTGTAGTCGAAGCGTCCTTCGACTTGCGGCCCGGCACGCTCGCCTGCGCTGGCCGCACTGTCCGCACCGTTATCGTTGCTCCAGGAGCCGCTGAGCAGCGCCAACTGGAACCGCGTCGTCGCTCGCGCCGTCGGCGCGCTGAGCGTCTTCATAAACCTCACCTGGGTGAACCGCCAGCCCACGAATCCACCGGAGCCGTGCCCCAGCGGGAACGCGATGTGGGACATCGAAACAGGGATGTTGCCGAGCAATAAGTCCCAGTCCTGGCCGATGCGGAGCGTCGTGCGGCCGTTCGTGAGGTCGGCGTACGCGAGGCGGAGCCGGGGCTGTGGTTGCTCGTCGGCGAATGCTCCCGCACCGGCGAACGTGCCGAAGAAGTCCAGCTCCGCGGTGGCGTTGCCGCGCCACCCCTTGCTCACCTCGGGGCCGGCGAGCGCCAGGGTGAGGCGGGTATTGCGAATGTCACCACCGTGAATCCAGTGGGGGCGCTCGAGGGTGACGTAATTCGCCTTTTGCCCGGTGCCGAGCCCGAAGTCAGCATCTTGCGCGAAGAACGTGGCGTTCACGATCCCGCGAAGCGTGATCGAGATGCCCTGGTTTGTCTTGACCTCTTGCGCGAGTGCGGGGGTGGAGAGTGCGGCGACTGCAGCGAGCCAACAAAGAAGTCTCGAACGCATGGCGACCTCCTCTAGCAGCAGGTCCGTGACGCGATTCGGTACCACTCGTGCCGCCTCCATGTTGTCATGGGCGACGCGGGGGCGTCAAGGCCCTGGCCGGCGCCTTGACGGCCGGGCTCGGAGGGCGTCGTTTTGGAGGCCCAACGAGCAAGGACTGAACCATGGCGTGGACCCAGGTTTACGATCCGTTGCACAATTGGATCCTGTCGACTCTCGTTGCAGCTCTACCGATCCTCGTGTTGTTCGGCCTGCTGGCAGGGCTGCGGGTGAAGCCCCATTGGTGTGCGATCGGCGGGGCCGGGACCGCGGTGCTCGTGGCCGTCGCGGTCTTCGGGATGCCGGTCTCGCTCGCCGGCATGAGCTTCCTGTACGGCGTCGGGTTCGGCGTCCTGAAGATCGCGTGGATCGTGCTCGCGGCCGTGTATCTGTACGACATCTCCGTGTTCACGGGCCAGTTCGAGATCATGAAGGAATCGGTGGCGGGCATCACCGCCGACCGCCGGTTGCAGCTGCTGCTCGTCGCGTTCTGCTTCGGTGCCTTCATCGAAGGCGCGGCGGGGTTCGGGGCGCCGGTCGCGATCGCGGGCGCCTTCATGATCGGCCTCGGGTTCAAGCCGTTCCACGCCGCCGCACTCAATTTGATCGCCAACACGTCGCCCGTGGCGTGGGGAGCGATCGGCACGCCGGTGCACACGCTGGCCGCGGTCTCGGGTCTGCCGGAGTCGGACTTGAGCGCGATGATCGGCCGCATCCTCCCCATCACGGGCATGATCGTGCCGTTCTGGCTGGTGCGCGCGATGGTGGGGTGGGCCGAGACCTTCGAAGTGCTGCCCGCGATCCTCGTGGTGGGCGCGTCGTTCAGCGTCACGCAGTATCTCTGGTCCAACCACGTGGACTCGAACCTGGTCGACATCGCCGGGGGCGTCGTTTCGCTCCTCGCGACCGTGGTCTTCCTCCGGTTCTGGCGACCGAAGCGGGTCTGGAGATTCGAGGAGGAGCGCGCCGCGGCGCCGGCGGGAGCGACGCCCGCGCGCAAGTACACCGCCGGCCAGATTCTCAAGGCGTGGATGCCGTTCGCGATCTTGTCGCTCACCGTGTTCGCGTGGGGCCTGCCGGCGATCAAGGGCGCCATCAATCGGGCCACGACGCCGGTCTGGACCGTCCCACTGCTGCACAACGCCGTGTCGCGCGCCGCGCCGGTCGTGGCCAAACTGACGCCGGAGGCCGCGCGCTTTGACTTCAACTGGCTCTCGGCCACCGGAACCGGGTGCTTCATCGCAGCGATCATCGCGGGCCTGGTCCTCGGCGTCGGGCCGGTCCAACTCGCGAAGATCTTCTGGCATACGCTGAAGCGCATGAAGCTGGCCGTCATCGCCATTTCGTTCATGCTGGGCCTGGGGTACACCACGCGCTACTCCGGGCTCGACGCGGTGCTCGGACTCGCCTTCACGCGCAGCGGATGGTTCTATCCTTTCTTCGGCACGTTCCTGGGGTGGCTGGGGGTGGCCCTCACGGGCAGCGACACCTCGTCCAACGCGCTGTTCGGGAGCCTGCAGCGGATCACGTCACAGCAGCTCGGACTCGATCCAGTGTTGATGTGCGCGGCCAACTCGGCGGGCGGCGTGATGGGCAAGATGGTGGACGCGCAATCCATCACCGTGGCGACATCGGCCACGAATCAGGTGGGGAACGAGGGCACCATCTTCCGCCACGTGTTCTGGCATTCGATCGCGCTGGGCGCGATCGTCGGGATCATCGTGTTGCTGTACGCGTATGTGTTCCCAGGCGGGGTGCCACACGGCCTGACCATCGTAAAGTGATGCGAGGATGTCGAAAAGACGTAGGGGCGCAGCATGCTGCGCCCCTACTGTTTTCTGCGCGCCTACTGTTTTCTGCGCGCCTGCTGTTTTCAGCCCCTGGCGGGCGCGCGCACTGTCGACGGTTGCCAGATGCTGATCTTCCGGGTCTCCGGCATCAGGAACAGGCTGAGCAGGAACGCGACGGCCGGCACCGCGATGGGATAGACCAGTGCGTGGCCCAGGCTCTGGGACATGCTGAGCCCCGCTGCCTGCGCGGACACATACGCCGCAGTCGTGATCACCGGTACCAGTCCGCCGCCCCAGCCGTTGCCGATGTGATATGGCACCGACACTGACGAGTACCGGATGCGCGCCGGGAAGTACTCGGCGAGGAAGGCGCCGATCGGGCCGTACACCATGCCGACGTAGGAGACCATGATGGCGACGATCAGAATCGCCACCGGGTAGTTGATGTTGGCCGGGTTGGCGGCATGGCCGAGCGCCATGTAAAGCGGGTAGTAGGTGACGGCCGCCAGGAAGAACCCGGCGAGAATGATCGGCTTGCGACCGATCCGGTCAGAGAGCCAGCCGAAGAAAATGAGCGACGGCGTGGCGATGAGCAGCGCGAGGCCAGTGATGATGGCCGGGTGTAAGACATCCGGCTTCTGCACCTGTTGGATGAAATAGAGCGCCCAGAACTGGCCGCTGTACCACACGACTCCCTCGCCGATCACGACGACGCTGGCGATCAGCACGTATCTGATGTTCTCACTCCAGAACGCCTCGCGCCACGGATTGGCCGCCGTCTGGCCCTTCGCCTTGATGGCCTGGAAGATCGGCGTCTCCTGGAGCTGGAGTCGGATGTAGATGGCGATCGCGACCATGAGCAGCGAGAGCAGGAACGGGATGCGCCATCCCCACGCGTTGAACGCCTCCGTTCCGAGTATCTCGCGCGTCAGGATAATGACGACGAGGGACACCACGATCCCGAGTGTCGGCGACGTCTGAAGCCAGCCCGTGTAGTAACCGCGTTTTTCGTCTGGAGCGTGTTCCGCGACGTACGTGATCGCGCCGCCGTACTCGCCGCCGAGGCACAGGCCCTGGATGAGGCGGAGCAACAACAGCAGAATCCCCGCCGCCGCGCCGATCTTGGCATAGCTCGGAACGAGGCCGATGAGGGCCGTCGCCAGGCCCATGCCGCTCAGCGTAATCAGGAACGTGTACTTGCGGCCCACGATGTCGCCGACGCGGCCGAAGACGAAGGCTCCGAACGGGCGGATCAGGAACCCGGCCGTGAACGTTCCGACCGTCTTGATGAGGGCGCTTCCGGACGCGCCTGCCGCGAAAAACTTGACCGACAGGAGAGCAGCCAAGCTCCCGAAAATGTAGAAGTCGTACCATTCGATCACGTTCCCGACTGCTGCGGCAATGACGACCCTGCGAAGGTCCTTCATGGCGAGCTGGGGCGCAGTCATAGACTCCCTCGGGTCGGTGGTGGACGTTAGTGGCCGGCTAAGATCGCGCGTGTCACGCTCGGTCGCCGGCGCCACCGGCGACGAGTCCCTTGGCGCGCCACTTCTCGAAGATCCGCTTCACCTGCTGGTGCGCATCGTCCAGCGCCTGCGCCGGGGTCATCCGCCCGGTGGCCGCGTTCGCGAACATCGTCGGCAACACGAAGGTGTCGAACACTTCGGACTCCGCCGGGTTGGCCGGCCCCGGATGACCGATGTTCGTCGCCCACTGCAAGGCGGTGCTGATCGGCTTGAGCTTGGTGGGCGGGTTGGAGCCGAACGGATCGTTGGCCGTGGCCTGCTCGAGCCAGCGCTGGCCCGCCGCGGGCTTCTGCCCCTGGGCCGTCCCCGGGTCGGCTACGGAGCCGGGATACGAAGGGAAGTTGTAGAACTTGCTCGCGGTCACAGCGTCACGGTAATGCGCGACGAGATCGAGCAGGAACTGCTTCGCCACGTCGGGGCTCTGCGCGAACTTCCAGATGGCGTAGATCCCCATCACGTGCTCGCTCGCCCACCCCGTCCCTCGCGGCCCTTTCAGCGCCGGGACGAAGAAGATGTCGTCGGCCACCGGCAGCTTGTTGTCCTGCGCGGTGCGATAGGCGGAGATGGAGTTGAGGATGTACGACGTCTGGCGGGCGTTCAACGCCTGATTGTTCGACGCGGCGTTCCAGCTCAGCACCGCCGCGTTCATCCCGGCCTCGTACAGGCGCTTCGCGAAGTTCAGGGCCTCGAGTGCGTGGTCGGACTTCAAGACCACGTTCTCGTTGGCGTCCTGGATCGAGCCGTCGTGCGACCAGAGCATCGCACGCGTCGCCATGTTGGTGTCGAGCTCCTGAGCCATCCCGATGCCGATCGGGATCTGGATCTCCGGGTGCTTCGCCTTGATCTGCGGCCCCGCCGTGACCAGGTCCTCCCACGTGGCGGGCCCGTCGGGCTTCCCGATTTCCGTCCAGATGCTTTTCAGATAATCGCCGGGATCGGGGACGTAGTTGTCGGTGAAGCCGAACCATTTCCGGGTCACCGGATTGTAGGTGCTGCGCTTGCACAGGTCGACTAGCGGCCCGTGCTGACGCTCGGCCTCCTTCACAACATCCGCCATGTCGAGCACCTGTGGCTCGAACGCGCCCGGCGGCGAGAGAAACTGAAAGAGGTCGTGGCCCTGCTGCGCCGCGACCTCGGCGTTGGCCCGTGTCGTCAGGTCGGCGAGCGAGATGTGGTCCACCGTGACGTCGACGCCCTTGGCCGTACCCCAGTCCTTGGCATACTTGTCGAACCACGCGTCGTAGGCGGGAACGAAGTGACTCCATTGGATGATCTTGAGCGTCTTCTGTTGCTGCTTGACCCAAATCGTCGGCCCGAGAACCGCCGCTGCGGCCGCGGCCCCCGTCGTCGTGACGAACTGCCGCCGATCCATCCCCTTTCGCTTGGCCATGGGACTATCCCTTGACCGCTCCCAGCGTGAACCCCTGGATGAAGCGATCGATGAAGAGGTTGTAAACGATGGCCAGCGGAATACTCGTGAACAGCGCCGCGGCCATGAGAGCCCCCCAGTGGTACACATCGCCCCGCACCAATGCGATCGGCACGCCCAGGCTCACGGTCATCCTGTCGACCGAGCTGATGAAAGTCAGGGCATACACGAATTCCTGCAACACCAGCGTGAAGCTGAACACGACAACCGTCAAGATGCCCGGAATGATGAGCCGGGGCACGACTTTCACGATCACGGCGAGCCGGCTGTAGCCGTCGATCATGGCCTGCTCCTCGATGTCCCAGGGGACCGACCGGAGGAACCCCATCACCAGCCACGTGCAGAAGGGGATCGTGATGGTCGGATAGATCAGGATCAGGGCCCCGAGCGAGTTCTGGAGGCCGAGCAGCGCCACAAGGCGCGCGAAGGGAATAAAGAGGAGCGTCGGCGGGATCAAATAGGTGAAAAAGATCCCCATGCCGAGCCGCTCGCCCCAGCGGCCGGTGAGCCGGGCCAGGCTGTAGCCCGCCGGCACCGCTACGGCAACCGTGATGACAACGACGGCCACGACCACGATCAAGGTGTTCGCGATCCAGCGCAGGAAGTCCGTCTGCCCGAAAAGCAGGCGAACGTGCTCCAGTGTCGGCGGGTCGTTGAAGATCCACGGCACGTGCCGCGTGTCGAACGCGCCGACGTAGAGGTCGCGGTTCTGCTTGAACGCGGTGATCAGCATCCAGTAGAACGGGAAGCCGGCGAAGGCCATGAAGCCGAGGGCGGCGGCGTACAATGCGACGCGCTTCACGTACTCCCCACCTCGGTGTGGCGAGCAAGTCGCAGCATCGCGATCGCGACCACGATCAGGAACGGGAGCAGAAACACGGCGATGGCGGCGCCCTGGCCGAGATCGGCGCCCTGGATGCCGCGCTGGAAGGCGAGCGTGGGGAGGACGTGCGTGGTGTTGGCGGGCCCGCCGCCCGTCAGAATATAGACGACGCCCAAGTCGGTCGCCGTGTAGACGACGCCAAACAGAACGGCGACCGCGACGACGGGGAGCAGGAGCGGCAGCTCGACGTAAAACAACCGCCGCCAGAACCCGGCGCCGTCCACGATCGCTGCCTCCATCACATCCTGCGGGAGTGACGCGAGCCCCGCGAGCACGATGACGGTCGCGAAGGGAAAGATGCGCCAGGCCTGCACGATGGTGATCGCCACCAGCGCCAGTCGCGGCTCCCCCAGCCAGTAGAGCCAGCCGTGCAGCAGGCCGGTGACCTTGAGGGTCCAGTTGATCACGCTGAACGTGGAATCGAAGATCCACGTCCAGGCGATCGCGGCGAGCGAGACGGGCACGGCCCACGGCAAGAGCAGGACGAACCGCGCCGTGCGCTTGCCGTGGAACGCGGCGCGGAACACCTGCGCCGCCGCGGTCGCCAGGACGACGACCAGCAGCTGCGAGCCGATCGTCACGATGACGGTGTTGGCGAGAGCGCGGCGGAAGATCGGATCGGTGAGGATCGCGGCGTAGTTCGCGAACCCGGCCCACCCGAAGCTGAGACTCCCGGCTGTCGCGGTGCTGAAGCTCAGGACGATCGCCAACACGACGGGCACGCCCACGAGCAGCAGCACGGGCGCGAGCATCGCGATCCCCAACAGGTCCTCGCGGTCGGCGAACCGGCGACGGAGACTCATGGGCGCCTCGCGCCGGTCGTGCCGTCGAAGTAGTGCAGCGCTCGCCGCGGCACGGCGAACACGAGTGATTCCCCTTCCGGAATCGTCGTGCCGACCGTGGCCGGGAGCTTGGCGATGACGGTCGCAGCGTCGCCCGCGCCGTCCGCGATCGTGCCGTACACATACCGATCGGAGCCGAGGTATTCGACGCGCCGCACCGCGAACGGGAAGGTCTGGAGCGGCTCGCTCACGGCGAAGTGATCGCGCGGGAGGAAGTGCTCCGGGCGGAAGCCAAGCACGGTTCCTGGCGGGAGCGCGGGATCGCGCGCGGCGATTAGGTTCATGGGCGGCTGGCCGACGAACGTCGCGACGAACGTGTCGACCGGCTCCTCATACACCTCCTGGGGCGTCCCGATCTGCCGCACCTTGCCCCGATCCATCACGGCGATCCGGTCGCCCAGTCCCATCGCTTCCACCTGGTCGTGCGTCACGTACACCGTCGTCGTCTTGATCCGGCGCTGGAACCGCTTCAGCTCGTCGCGGGCGGTGTTGCGCAGCTTGGCGTCGAGGTTGGCGAGGGGCTCGTCGAGCAGAAACACCTTGGGGTCGCGCACCAGGGCGCGGCACAGCGCGACGCGCTGCCGTTCGCCGCCGGAGAGCTGTCGGGGATAGCGGTCGAGGTAGCGGCCGATGCCGAACATCTCCGCCGCCCAGCGCACCTTCTCGTCGATCGCCCCGCGCGCCAGCCCGAGGGCCTCGAGGGGGAACGAAATGTTGCGGGACACGGTGCGGTGGGGGTACAGCGCGTAACTCTGGAAGACCATCGCGATCCCGCGGGCGCGCGGAGGGGCGTCGTCCATGCGCTCGCCGCCGATATGAATCTCGCCCGCCGTGGGGCGTTCCAGCCCCGCGATCATGCGCAGCAACGTGGTCTTGCCACACCCGGACGGGCCGAGCAGCACCAGGAACTCGCCCTCGCGAATCGAGAGGTCCACGTCGTCGACCGCGTGGAGCTGTCCGAATCGCTTACTTAGGTGCCGAATCTCGACGCCGGCCATCGACTTTGGGCGCTCCCCCGTCGCGGTTCTATAGAGCCGTATCGTGTGCCCCGGCAGGCCGACGCGATCCGCTTTCACCATCACCACGTGGTCATTGCGAGTCAAGGGTGTAGGATTATCCCCGTGACCGAGCTCCCGGCTGTGACCCCCGAGTACTTTGAGATCTTGGTAGTCCGCGAGTTGCGCAAAGTAGGATTTGATGTGGGCACGGTCCGGATCCACCGGCGGTCCGAGTTGCCCGAACCGGAACGGGGATTCGTCCTCGAGTTGGTTGTGCCACTCGCCCGGGGAGGCGAGACCTGGCGGGCGTTGGTGGCCTGCCGCCACCAAACCGGCGCGGTCGACCGGGAGGTGGTCGAGTCCGTCAAAGCGCGGCTGCCCCAGGTGCCCGCCGACGCTGCTGTAGTATTCGCCACCGCCGATTTCGCGGCCGACGCACTGGCCGCGGCACGCGAGGCGGGCGTGGCCATGCTGCGCGTCGTCGACGGACGCACGGCGTTCGACACGAGCGGTTGGAGCACGCCGGGCCACTACCCCGCCTGGCTGCCGGCGTACCTCCCCCAGCTCGTCGATCGAGACATCTCCGGTCAGCCGCGGGCCCGGCTGCTCGAGGCGGGGAGGCCGGATATGATCCTCGATTGCTTCCAGATCGAGAAGGAGCGGAGGCATGGCTGAATCAGGTCTGAAGGACGCGATGGACGTGCTGCAGGCGTGGGTGGATCAGTACAACGCGCGGGCAGGAGCCGACATCGCGCTCGCCTCGGGTGGCGAAGCTGGAGGCGCTCAGCTCCGGCTCAAGTACAGCCCCACCGAAGACACCATCTCGATTCTGCATCTCGTCGCTGTCGTCAGGGAAGGCCGGCCGGCCATCCTCGTAAGCCGCTTCGAGGGACCGACGGCCGAGACGTCGGTGCAGGCGGGACTGTGGGCGAGCGGGCAGCTCGGCCGAAGGCCCGGAGGAGCGCGTTGAGCTTGGCGACTAAGCCGGTACCGCTCGAGGTCACGCGTGCCAACCAATGCGACGTGCGGATCCGCTGGAGTGACGGCCATGATGCGGTCTATCCAGCGCCCTATCTGCGGGAGCGCTGTCCGTGCGCCATCTGTCAGAAGGCTGACTCACCGGAGCACGCCGGCGTCCAGCTGCTCGCGATCGCCGCCGTCGGCCAGTACGCGATCCAGCTCGCGTGGAGCGATGGGCATGCGGCCGGGGTGTACTCTTACGACTATCTGCGCGGCATCTGTCCCTGCTCTCAGTGCGCAACAGAGAGCTGAGTATACGCCGCGATGCCGAACGGCGTGCGGCTGCCATAAAACGGGACGAGCTGCGGCGGAATAGCATTCACGGTCGCGTACGCACCGACGCGGGTTGTCGTTCCCCCTGGCCCCATCATCGTCCGGCCGTACCCGAGCTGGAACGCGGCGATGTCCTGTGTCGCGCTGACCGAGCCGACGAGCGACAGCTCCTCGGCCGTGCGCTCCACGTACTCAGCCCGGGCGAACAGCACGTGTCGGTCGTTCCAGCGGCGCTCCGCTTCCGCCAACACCGTAGGACGTGGGCGCGAATTCCCTACGGGATCGTTGGCGCCGTACACCAGGGTGAGCGACCATGTCGGCGTGTCGTGAACACCGCCAGCGCCGACGCGATGCTGGGAGTCATGGCTGTGCCCGCCGCTCGTGGCCGGCAAATAGCCGTACGACCAAAACAGGCTCCAGGCTTTCCCAACGGCGAAGGTTGCCCGCGCCGCATACGCGTCGAGCCGCGCGCCACGATAGAAAAACACGCTCCCCGGCTCGTCCGGCTGCCGGTCGTTGAACGCCGAGGCTTCGAGCCGGAGGCGGCGCCGCCGCACGCCGAACGTCACGACGCCGAAGCTCGAGTGGGTGACGTCCTGCGCGTGATGACCGAGCGGTTCTGCGGGATTCGCGGCGGCCGACGCACGGTGCTGGTAGGCAGGTGGGCCCAGCGCTGCCTCACCGATCGCCGCGCCATACAACGAAACGGCGACGTCCGTCAACAACTGACGTTCGTACGACCCCGCGAGCTCCATGATCCACGGAGAGGCGTGCGCATGATCGGTAATTGTCCCGCCGCCGCTCATGAACGCCACCTGGAGCAGCTGCGGAGCGCCCCGGTCGGTCAGCGTGAGCGGTTCGGCGCTCGCCATGAGGTGCGCGCGCACCACGCCTTTCGCCCACGGTGTGCCCGCGTCCACCATCGCGCGATTCACGCTGCCGAATTGATAGGCACCCCGGGTGCCAAAAGTGCGAACGTATTGCAGGTACGCGGTGCCCACCACGGACAGCTGCCGGCCGGGCGCCTCGACCATCTGCGCCTCGTGCCCTTGAGCCGGCAGTCCGCGTGCGACGAGAATGACGAGCGCCACTACCCAAGGCGTCGTCTGCACCTACGGGTGAACCAGTATGTAGAATGGCCCAAACGACCTCGTCGTTGCCGTGGCTGGCTCCGTCAGGGTGATCGTCAGACTGCCGTCGCTGCCGGCGGGATCGTTCGGCCGGATGTCAAACAGCAGCAGGGCGCTGTCGGCCACCGTGGCTGTCGCTAGCGTCGCGGGAGCGGAACTGAAGCTCATGTCGAGGGGTAGAGCCGCACCTTCAGGCGGTCGGAATATCCCGTGAACAGCGGAATGTGGGAGGTCCAATCTTGGTTGGTCTGCAGAAGGAAGACATGCATCGAGGCCGCATCCGCGAGCGGGAGCGACACTGGGCCGGTGGGCGCTGCCTGGCACGCGGCCAACGCGGCCAACGCGGCCAGCGCGGCCAGCGCGGCGACGCGGAGTGATGTTCGGAATGGAAACGGACCGGGCATGCTCAACCTTGGCGCTCACCCGTCAGGATCGCACGTAAGCAAAGCCTCGTTCGTGCGCCTTGGTCATCGCGACGAGCACGTCTGGAACGATGACCACACCGGGTAATGCGTGCGCGACCAGGTCGGCGTGGACGGCCGCCGCTGCACCCATCCCGCTCTTCTCGAGCCGCGCCGCCCAACGGGTCAACGCATTGTTGCAGAGCGCGAATAGCACGCCTCGCTGCTGCAGGGTTTCCATCGAGGTCCCGGGTTCGCCGTCGGCGACGGGGTCGCCAGGCTTCGGATGGGCGAACCAGTTGCGGACCAGGGGCGCGTTCGTCGTGGGATCCGTCAGGCTCAGGGCAGCGCCGAGTTGGTACTTCTCCCACATCGCGTCCTGGAGGCCTAGCGGCGTGGTCCGCGCGTACAGCGTCACGACGACGCTGACGTCCTTCTCCCCAACGCCGAACGCATTGCGCCAGGCATCGAGGTAGTTGCGTAGGTGGCGCAGCGCGGTTCCGCCCTCCGGCTCGGGGACGTCGAACAGCTGGCGGTGCTTGCCCTTGAGTTGATCGAGCCACGCGTCCGAGGCGCTCGCAGATTGCTGCGCGCGAGCGTCCGCGCCGAGAGCCAAGCCCGCGCCCATGCTTGCGACCGCGCCGACGAATCCGCGACGGTCGGTGGTGGGGGATCGGGAATCAGACATAGGTTTTTCCTCCTCTACCAAAATTGCTAGTCCTTCGGTTGCAGTCCGATTCCATCGAAGGATTCATTGTTTTGACCTCCACCGTCTTGTTGCTTCTCACCGTTCGCACGATTCCGCGCGGCGATAACGACCCTGTCGGGAGGACTCACGATGCCGACCCACCAGCAATTCCCGCTGCCAACACTGTCGGACGCCATGGAGGCTGCGCTCGAGAGGGTGGGTCCGGATCTCGCGGGACGTGGACACAGGATGATCGTCGATCTGGTTGACTCGTCCACCGACACCGGACGCGACCTGTTCCCAGTCGCGGACGTCATCGCCGACGTCCTTGAGTGCGCCTCCCTCTACTCGCTGACGAAACGTAACTTCGTGCACGTCGTGTTTGAGGACGATCACGTCGTCATAACTGTGCGCGACGAGGTCCCTGACAGCGCCGCGCCCCTGGCGCGCCGGCTCACTGAGACGCATGGCGACAGAATCAGCTGCTGCAGCGCGGAAACCGAACGGGGCGCGGCAGCGGTTGTGCGGCTCCAGGTGCCCGTGTCCAAGCCGGCTCGCGTTCCTGACGGGCGTCAAGAATTCCGCTACCGAGCGACGGTGGCGCGTCCGTTACTCAAGGTACGCGAAGCTCAAGAGGCCCCTCGACGCGATTAGGGATTCCTACGCGTGTCCCGCCCACGCCGTCTCGCCGGGCGTGTACGGCACACAGGGGTCGAACCGGCCCGGTGTCTCCCGATAGCGCATCGCCTGCGAGCAGCCAATCTCCGACGTGAAATAGCCGAGGAGCGTGAGCTCCTTCATCTGGCGGAAGTAATGCGTCGGTGCGCCTCGGGCTCGGGTGTCCATATAGGCCTTCGCTTCCCGGTCCAACTGCTCGAGCAGCGCCAATCGTTCTGCCGGCGTCTTCGTCATGAACCCGGCCTCGTTCAGTTTCCGCATTCCGTCGCGGAAGATTCCCTGCTGCTGCTCGTCGTAGGTGTCCGTCACCATCACCGCCATGAACGGACCGACCTTCGCCGCCTTCGCCCCCGGCGTCTTTGTCTCAGGGAGAATCGTGTCGGCGACTTCGTCGAGCAAAGCGATGTCCTGCGCCGTGAAGGTGCCGACCTGGCGCACGGCTGCCGCACGCGCGTGAGCGCGTTCGACGGCCGTGAGAAGATCACGCTGCCCGACGAACACGACCCCGCCCAGCAGCGCCGTGACGCGACGAATCGCCTCACGCCGATCGATGCCTTGACCTTGTTGCGTCTCAGACATGATTCGTGCCCTCTTCTAGAGATTACGGCGCTTCAGCTCGGTGACGGCGAAGTCCGCCGCACGGGCAGTGAGCGCCATGTAGGTGAGCGATGGATTCGGACAGGCCGTCGATGCCATGCACGAGCCGTCCGTCACGAAGACGTTCGGCGCGTCCCACACCTGATTGTGCGCGTTGAGTACCGAGGTCTTGGGATCCCGGCCCATGCGCGCGGTGCCCATTTCGTGAATCCCCATCCCGGGCCAGGACCCGTTGTCGTAGGTCCGCACGTCCTTCACGCCGGACGCCTCGAGCATCTCGGCCATGTCGTTCATCATGTCCTTGCGCATCAAGCGCTCGTTCTCGCCCGTGGCGCAGTCGATCGCGAGCACGGGCAGTCCCCATTTGTCTTTCTTCGCGGTGTCGATGGTCACCCGGTTCGCTGGGTTCGGAAGCATCTCCCCGAAGGCCGTGCCGCCAATCGTCCACGCACCCGGCTGCGCCGCGGCATCCTTGAACGCGCCGCCCACGCCGAGCTCGGCGACGGCGCGTGACCATCCCTGCCGGCTCGCGCCGCCCTGGTATCCGAAGCCGCGCAGGTAGTCCCGCTTGTCGCCGAACAGATTGCGGTAACGCGGGATGTAGAATCCCGTCGGACGCCGGCCATAGTAGGACTTGTCGTCGAGACCTTCGATCCTGCCTGACGCACCCGCGCGGAAATGATGGTCCATGAGATTGCGACCCAGCGCGTCGGAGCTCGAGCCGAGGCCGCCGGGCCAGACGTCGGTGGCGGAGCGGAGCAGCAGCCACGCGGAATTCAGCGTGGAGGCACACAGGAAGATGATCTTGGCGGTGTAATCCGTCGTCTGATTTGTCACTGCATCGAGCACCCGCACACCCGTCGCGCGCTTCTTGTTACGATCGTACAAGACTTCTGTGACAATCGCGAAAGGCCGCAGCGTCAGCCGGCCGGTGGCCGTGGCCGCGGGCAGCGTGGACGACTGTGTGCTGAAGTACCCGCCAAACGGGCAACCCAGCCAGCAGGCATTCCGATACTGGCACTGCGAGCGTCCCGGCAACGGCTGCGTGAGGTTCGCCGTGCGCCCAGGGATGATGCGCCGCCGACCGTCGAAGTGTTGCTTGAGCCGACCCGCGATCAGCTCCTCGCCGCAGTTGAGGGGCATCGCCGGCTGAAACTGTCCGTCGGGGAGTTGCGCCATGCCCTCCTGGGATCCGGAAATCCCGGCATGCCGCTCGACGTGATCGTACCACGGCGCGATGTCCGCGTACCGAATCGGCCAATCGACGCCGATCCCCTCGCGCGAGTTCGCCTCGAAATCGAAGTCGCTCCAGCGATAGCTCTGGCGCCCCCACATCAGTGAGCGGCCGCCCACGTGATAGCCGCGGTACCAATCGAACCGCTTGACCTCGGTGTACGGCGACTCCTGGTCCGAGGCCCACCAGTCGAGGTTCTTTTCATTGAGCGGATAGTCCCGCTTCAGCACGGGATAGGCAGCCTCCATTGCCCGCGTGCGCCCGCCACGATGCGGATAATCCCACGGCGCTTTGGTGGCATTCGGGTAGTCTTTGATGTGCTCGATGTTCTTGCCGCGCTCGAGCAGCAGCACCTGGAGTCCTTTCTCCGTGAGCTCTTTTGCGGCCCACCCACCGGAGATGCCGGACCCGACCACGATCGCATCGTAGCTCTGTGCCTGCACAATCCCTCCTCTCATGAAGCCTAGGCGGCCAACGCTCGGATTTCCCTCAGGACCAACTCGACCTCTTCCGGTTTGTTCATGATGCCCGCGGAGACGCGGGCGTACGAGACCTTATACGGGGATGTTGTCGTGCGAATCCTCTTTTCCGCAAGGCGCGCGACAACTTGGCCCGGGGGCATGCCGCGCAGCTCGAAACAGGAAATCCCGCCCGACAGCGCCGGATCGCGCGGCGTGTGCAGCGTCAAACCCGGGATTTTGGCGGCGCCCTCGCGGAAGGCTGCGTTCAATTCTGCAATCCGCGCCGCGATTTTGTCGCGTCCGATCGTGCCATGCAGCTCCACGGCGGCCGGGATCGCAAACACGTGCTCGTAGGCGACGAACCCACCTGGCGACACGAACCCCGCCTGCGTCGGCGGAAGGTCCTTGCGGTCGGCCCACACGCCGAACGTCGTGTTGATCGTCTCCCAGTCGAAGCTTGGGATCGTGGGACGGAGCTCGGGCCACGCGTCCGCCTTGCCCCACAGGAAGCCCGTGCCGCGCGGCGCGAACAGCCATTTGTGCGCGCCGCTCGCGAAGAAGTCGACCCCGGTGTGCGCGACATCCACGTCCTGATTCGCGAAGCCGTGGACCCCGTCGACGATCAGCAGGCAGCGATCCGCCGCCACGCGCCCGCGATTAGCGCGCGCGACGACCTCCGCGATACGCTCGAGCGGCAGCTTGATGCCGGTCGAGGACTGCACCCACGTCACGCCGACGGCCCGCGTCTTTGGCGTGATCGCGCGCGCGATGCGATCGGCGATCTCCGCCGCGTCGGCCCGGGCCGGCGCGTCAAACAGCGCGATGTAGCGCACGCCGCAGCCCGAGCGCGCGGCGGCATACCGAATCGACTCGTGGTGCGAGTAGTGATCGTGCTCCGTCGTCAGGATTTCCTGATCGGGGCGAATTCGCAGGCCGTGATACGCCATCGCGAGCGCCGTGGTCGTGTTCGCGGTGAGGCAGATCTCGGATCCGGCGCCCCCGACATAGTTCGCGAGCGCCTGCTTTGCGACCGTAAACGGATGCCCCTCCGTGTCGCTGAACGCCTGGATCTCGATCCACATCGCGTCGGAGTCGAGCTTCTTGCGAAAATGATCGATGGCGTCGGCGACGGGCTTGGGATGAGAGACAAACAGGAAACTGGAGAGATGCGTCCAATCGGGGGCGAGGGGGAACAGGTCGCGGACCGCGAGCCAGTCCGGTTCACCGCTCAGTCCGCGCAGTCGTCGTGGCTGCGGCAGGGGATGCATTCGGTCGATGCGCCCGATCGTGGGAAACAGCGAGGCGGCGACGAGCGATTTCAGCAACTGACGTCGTGGCAGGATCATTTCTGCTCCCTCTCCGTCGCCACCACGTAGGCGACGGTATCCCAGGCGTTATGAATGCCGATGAACAGCAGCAACAACGCAACCGCACCGATCGTGAACAGGGCCCAGGTCTGATCGTGCGAAAGGCCGGCTGCGCCAACGAACAGCATCGCGTAGCCGATCATGGGCAGGATCTGATGCCACACCCAATCCTCGAGCACCGGTTTGTATCCCCTCTCCCCCCCTGATTGCCGGCGCATACGTCGCAGGACGATGAGCACGTATACGATGCCGGCGAGCGCGGTCGCGCCGACGACATGCGCGGGATCCTGCAATCGCTGCCACGGCGCACTGAGGACAGCGGCGAGGAGCAACACGGCGACGAAATGGATCACGTTCGGCGTCCCGAACGCGTTGATGGTGTCCGGGTTCCGGGGGATCGAGGATTCCTTGACCAGTGCGACGACGACGAACATCAAGCCAGTCAGGCCGCCGGCCGAGGAGCCGACGATGACGTAGAAGCTTTCCCACTGCGAGAGGATGGAATGCGCGTGTGTCTCCATCGGGGTATTCTGAGCCCCTGACCAGCCGCTCGCAACTCGGCGCCGGTCAGGGGCGTCAGTCTACGATCTCTGCATCAGCGCCTACATCCGGTGCTCGCGCTGACCCATCGCGTTCACCCAGGCGTCGACTTTCTGCCGCTGCGCATCCGTCAGCACGGCTCGCGACCGCGCGGCGGCGGACAACATCGCCCAATGCGCCTTCCCCATCGCGGCGTGAGCCTCATCGAAGTGCGCCCGGAGCGCGGTGGTGTCCCCTGCCGCGGTTTGGAATGCCTGCGCGGCCGCACCCAGGTGGGTCTTCACATCGGCGGCAGCCGCGTCGTGCGCCGCCTTGGCGGCATTGTGGATTGACGTGAGCTTGGCGACTTGATCGGCGGTCAGCTGGAGCGAGTCTTTGTGATCGAGCAGATGGTCAGGGGTGTATGCCACGATGCGCATGATCGGCGCCATCATTTCGCGCATCATCGCCATCATATCATCGTCGCCGCGCCGTCCCATTTCACGTTGTACCATAGCGCCGCCCGGCCGCGCGCCCGGACGTCGGAGGAGCGTGGTGTCCTGCGCCGCGAGCGGCACGGCGATGAGGCACACGGTCGCCGTAATCAGGGCAAACGATTTCATGGTGTCCTCCCCGTAAACGAGTGTGGTGAGTCGTAGAATGATACCCACCTTGCGCTATTCGATCAGGATGAGAACGTTCCGGCGTGACACGTCTTGAGCGCTGGATCGCGCCGCGCGTCGCGGCCAACGGTGCAGGCACGCACTCGGCATTTCGACTGCTGCCGACCGGCCTCGATGCGTTCGTGGCCCGCGCCGTCCTGATCGAGCTCGCCGAGCGCACGCTGGACTTGCAGTACTACATCTTTCACCCCGACAAAACCGGCTCCCTCATCGTCGATCGCCTGATCGCGGCGGCCGACCGCGGCGTGCGCGTGCGCATCCTGTTGGACGACTGGGGGACGCTCGACAAGAAAGACGAATCGGTCGCCGGGCTTGACGCGCACCCGAAGATCGAGGTGCGGCTCTTCAACCCCTACACGCACCGCTCGGGTCTCCATCGCCTGGGGGAGCTGCTGACGAGCTTCAATCGCGTCAACCGCCGCATGCATAACAAGCAGTTCATCGCCGACGGCATCGCGACGATTCTCGGCGGCCGCAACATCGGCGACGAATACTTCGGCGTCGGCGAGCTCGATTTCCAGGATGTGGACGTGCTGGGAGCGGGACCCGTCGCCGGCCAGTCGACCGCGAGCTTCGAAACCTACTGGAACAGCCAATTCGCCGTGCCGATCACGCAGCTCGGCAAATTTGCTCCTGATCCAGCGGTCTTCCCCGTGGCCCGCGCGCAGCTGCGAGACCGGTGTGACGGCCTGCGCGACTCGATCTACGAGCGGGCGCTCCGGGAATCCCACCTCGCCCAGGACCTGCGCGCGGACGACTTGCACGTGCATTGGGCCGATGCCCGCGTCATCGCGGACCCTCCCGAGAAGTTGACGCAGCCCGCGGGCACGCAAAACGACACCTACCTGGGAGGGCAGATCTCCCCATACGCCCGCGCGGCACGATCTGATCTGCTGGTCGTCTCGCCGTACTTCGTGCCGAGAAAGACGGGGGTGGAGTTCTTCGCCAGCCGGCGCGAGGACGGCGTGAGCGTCCGCGTCTTGACCAATTCGCTGGCGGCTACGGACGTTTGGCTGGTCCATGCCGGCTACATGAAGTATCGCCGCCCCCTGCTCGAGCGAGGCGTGCGCCTGTACGAGCTGCGGCCCGAAGCGGCAGCCGCCACCAAGCGGCGCGCGTCGAAAGTGACCATCGGGTCTTCGCGGGCGAGCCTGCACGGCAAGACATTCGTGTTCGACCGTACGTCCGTCTTCATCGGCTCCGTCAACCTCGATCCGCGCTCCCTCGAGCAGAACACCGAAGTGGGCGTGCTCGTCAGCAGCCCGGAGTTGGCCGCGGAGGTCGCGGCCTTGTTCGATCGCTGGTCGAGTCCCGAGCTGGCCTACGAAGTCACTCGGGGAGCCAACGGCGGCCTGCAATGGACCGGCGGCTACACCGAGGAGCCCGAGGCGGGATTCTGGCGTCCCCTCGGCGCCAAGTTGTTTTCGCATCTGCCGATCGATTCACTGATCTGACTGGAGACCTATGCTGACGTTCCTTCTGCTCCTCCAGGCTGCCGCACCCCAGAGGCCGGCGCAGCTTACCCAGTTCCTGCAACAGAGCATCGGCTTCGAGGCCGCCCAGGTCGACGCGGTCGAGCGCGGCGAGCCGGTGGTCAAGGTGCTCGACACGCGCGACCGGCGCGACGTGGCGCTGTTCGGCATCATCACCGCCCCGCGCACGCGCGACGACTACTTCCGCGCCCTGCGCGACTTCCCGACATCGCTGCGTACCAGCACCCGCCCGCACTTCGGCATCTTCAGCACTCCCGCGGGCGAAGCGGATGTCGCCACGCTCACGGTCACGACCCGCGACGTCGCGGACATGAAGGATTGCAAGCCCGGCGACTGCGTCGCGAAACTGCCCGCGACCGACATGCGCCGTATCCATGACGAAACGAACTGGTCGGCGCCCGCCGCTGACATCCAGGCGCAACTCAGCGCCTACGCACGGCGTCGTCTCGTCGAGTATGTCACGGACTACCGCCGGCGCGGCGATTCGGCGATGGCGCTGTACGATGATCGCGGCAACGTCACGGTGCGGTCGAGCGAGGCATTCGCCGCGCAGTTCGCCGAGTCGCCGTACGTCTATCAGACCGTGCCGTCGCTCCAGAAGTATTTCGCCGACTATCCCCGTGGCGCCCTGCCGCCCGGCGCGAGCGAGATCATCTTCTGGTCCGAGGATGTGCTGCCGCACCTCCGGCCGATCCTGAGCGTCACGCACCTGATGGTGTACACACCGCCGGAGTTGCCCGGGATGACGCTCGCGGCCGCGAAACAACTCTACGCGAACCACTACTTCGAGACGGCGATCGATCTGACGAGCGCGGTCGATCGCGGCCAGGGCGAGACCATTTATGTCGTCGTGCTCCGGCGGTACCGCTTCGACAACCTGCCCGGCGGCATTTTGAACATTCGCGGCCGAGCCATCGGCGCGCTGCGCGACCAGCTCAGCAACGACCTCAAGCGGCAGCAAGGGCAGCATTGAGAGTCCACCTCCTCGACGGCACCTACGAGCTGTTCCGGCACTTCTATGCGATGCCGAAGCAGACCGATCGCGACGGGCACGAGGTGGCGGCGATCATCGGCGTGCTGGGCTCGGTGGTCGGGATGCTCGAGGGCGGCACCACGCACATTGGGGTCGCGACCGATCACGTCATCGAGTCGTTTCGCAACGACCTCTGGGCCGGCTACAAGACGAGCGAGGGGATCGAGCCCGAGCTCATGGCCCAGTTTCATCCGCTCGAAGACGCGCTCCGGGCCCTGGGGGTGGTGGTCTGGGCAATGGAGGAATTCGAGGCGGATGATGCGCTCGCCGCCGCCGCTCGACTTGCCGCGGCATCTCCCGATGTCGAGCAGGTGATCATCTGTACGCCCGACAAGGACTTGAGCCAGTGCGTCAGCGGCGATCGCATCGTGCAATTCGATCGCCGCAAGCGCGAGATGCGCGATGAGCGCGGCGTCGTGGCCCGCTTCGGCGTCGGACCGGAGTCGATCCCCGATTATCTCGCGCTGGTCGGCGATTCGGCCGACGGTTTTCCGGGCATTCCGGGTTGGGGAGAGAAGGCGTCCGGCGCGGTGCTGGGCCGCTATGCGCACCTCGAGCGCATTCCAGCGAAGGCGACGGAGTGGACTGTCCCGGTGCGCGGCGCCGCACGGCTTGCGGCCAGCTTAGAAGAGAATCGTCCGCTGGCCATGCTGTTCCGAACGCTGGCGACGCTGCGCACCGATGTCCCCATGTTTTCGTCGGTCGAGGAACTGCGGTGGCGCGGCCCCCAGCCGGCGTTCGAGCGCCTTGCCCAGCAGTTGCGCGTGCCGGGTCTCTGGGAACGCGCGCAGCGGGCAGCAAAAGGGCTCGATCCAGCGGGTTAATCCCTTCGGGGGTCTAGTAACCACAATATTCCCTTCGGTAAGCTGGTGATGTCCTCATCGGGAGTCACAGCTATGCCGTCGAACGTGCGGGTTTTACTCGGCGCGGGAGTCGTCGCGGGCATTTTTGGTACGCTAGCGGTCAACCCACCGTCGACCCGTCGCGATGCGCCGGCGCAGGTTCTCGCGGAAGGGAAGCAGATTTTCCGTTTCGACACCTTTGGCGACGAGAAGTTTTGGACAGACACCGCACGAATGCAGGAAGTCGTGCAGAGCTCCGTCAGTCCGTCTCTGGCGCTCAAAGTCGGCTTGAAGGTAGACGCCGAGGCGATCCCACCGGCGGTCGCGCAAGCGATCAAGGCCGGGCAAGTGGATCTGAACAGTCCTGCTACCACCGTCACGCTGCTGAAGCTGAACGCGGTCGTCGGACTACAGGGAACGGTCCGCACGATCAACGGCAAGGACACGCTCGTGCGCCTGGGCATCACGTGCGCGCTGTGCCATTCGACGGTGAACAACTCTTTCGCGCCCGGTATCGGACAGCGGGAGGACGGTTGGCCAAATCGCGACCTCAACGTCGGCGCGATCATCGCCCTGTCGCCTGCCATCACGGCGGAGCAGAAAGCGATTTACAACTCGTGGGGGCCCGGGAAATATGACCCACGCTTCAATCTGGATGGGAAAAGCACACCGCTGGCGCTCCCGCCGGCATACGGACTGGCGCAGGTACGCTCTGAGACGTACACGGCTGAGGGACCGATCTCCTACTGGAACGCATATGTCGCCGTCACGCAGATGCACGGCCAGGGCAACTTCGCGGACGCTCGTCTCGGGATCAACGTCACGCAGGCGCCGGATCTCGTGACGTCGAAGCTCCCGGCGCTCCGCGCGTACCAGCACAGTTTGCGGGCTCCCCCACCGCCGCGCGACAGCGTGGACGCCGCGGCGGCGGGCCGGGGCCGAGGAGTATTCAATAGGAGCTGCGTGAGTTGCCACGTGGGCGTGAACGGCACCGACAACAATCAGGGAAAGCTGCACGCGCCGAGTGAGACCGGCATGGACGGCGCGTACGCCGCGCGCACCGCGCAGAAATCGTATCGCACGACCCCGTTGCGGGGCCTATGGCAGCATGCTCCGTATTTTCACGACGGCAGCGCCGCGACGCTCGCGGACGTCGTCGCACACTACAACACGGTGCGGAATCTCGGGCTCACCGCCGCACAACAGCGAGACCTCGTCGCGTTTCTTAAGACGTTGTAACGGAAGCGCGAAGCGGCGCGCCTAGTTGTTCGTGATGATGAGCTTCCCGTGCATGGTGGGATGCAGCGTGCAGGCGTAGCGCGCGGTCCCGCGAGCGTGGGCGATGTAACGACCCGCCTGCCCCTGCGTCAACTGTCCCGTATCCCACTTCGTACCACCGGTCGCCGTCGCCGTGTGCGGCACGATGTCCCGATTGACCCAGACGACCGTGTCCCCTGCGGCCACAGTGAGGACCGCGGGATGGAATTCCATCCCGCGGATCTCAACCGTGTGGGTCGTTGGCGCTCTGCCGAGACCCAGCAGCACGAGCAGCCAGACGATCACTTACTCGTCCGGGACGGCGAACCGAGCTGACCCCGAAGCTGCTTGGCGTGCTCCAGATGCGTGGCGATAGCAGGGCGAACATCCGTGAGCAGCTTGCGGAGCTCGGCGTTCTCTGTCGTCGGAACGAGCACTTTGTCGATTGCGTCGAGCACGGCCTGGTGGTAGGCGACTTCGCGATCCAGGTAGGCGCGATCGAAGGCGGCGCCGCGCAACCGCTCGAGCGAGGCGCGCGCCTGCTTCGCGCCGCTCTGGAGGGATTGGCTCACCGCATTGTCGGCGGGCGTGACGCCAAGCTTCTGGGCCAGCGCCGCAGCCTGCGCATTCACCGCGCTGTGGTCCGTAATCATGGTTTGCGCGAACTGCTTCACGGCGGCGTTGTGGGTGCGAGTCTGGGCAAACTTCGCCATGTCGATGTCGATGCCGTTGGCGGTCACAGCGACATGAGCGACTTCAGGATCCGAAAGATCCGGGGCGGCCGCGGCGTTCTGCGCACGAAGCGACGTGACGCCGACGAGCGCCGCGACCATGAGAGCTGCCTGATACCTGGAGCGGGACATCCAAACCTCCCAAGAAAGAGTCCACAATGCGGTTGACCCTCTCAAATTCCCTGACTAATCACACTTTGTCAAGTATTTGCTGTGATTACTAGACAATTGAGTATTTACAAGCTATTCTGAGGCATGATCAACTGGCTTGCCCGGCTCACCGGCGAAACGCAGGCGCGGCTGCTCGGTTTGCTGCGCCGCTCGCGTCAAACGATCACGAGCCTCGCCGAGGCCCTCGGCCTCACCGACAATGCCGTGCGCATGCACATCGCCGCCCTGCACCGCGACGGGATTGTCGAGCAGGTGGGGACGCAACGCGATACCGGTGGTAAGCCGGCACGGGTCTACGGTCTCACGCATGAAGGCGCGGAGCTCTTCCCCAAGGCCTACGCGCTGGTGCTCGGCAAACTCGTCGCAGAAATCGTCAAGACGCAGGGCCGTGACCGTGCGATCGCATTGCTGCGGGCGGTCGGCGCACAAGCCGCCGCCGGCGCGCGACCGGGGACGAGTGCCAAACAGCGGGTCGACGCTGCCGCCGGTGTCTTTCGCGACCTGGGCTCCGACGTAGAGGTGGAGAAGACCGCCGCGGGCTGGCGGCTGCAGGGCTACGGTTGCCCACTGTCCGCGGTGACGTCAGGTCATCCGGAAATGTGCGAGCTCGGGAAGGCGTTGGTGGAAGAGGTGGTTGGGACAGCGGTAACCGAATGCTGTGTTCGCGGCGAGCATCCGCGCTGCGGCTTTGCCGTCCCCGCCGCCGCTGAATGACGGCATACAAGTACCTGATCATCGGCGGCGGAATGACCGCGGATGCCGCGGCGCGCGCCATCCGAGAGTCTGATCCCCCCGGCAACATCGGCATCATCTCCGCCGATTCGCATCCGCCCTACAACCGCCCGCCGCTGTCGAAAGGACTGTGGAAGGGCGACGATCCCGAAAAGACGGTTTGGCGTCGCACCGACACGATCGGTGTCGACTTGCGCCTCGGCCGCCGGGCTACCGCCCTCAACCCGAAGCAAAAGAGCGTCACCGACGATCGCGGCAATATCGTCTCGTACGAGAAGCTCTTGCTCGCGACAGGCGGATCACCGCGCCGCCTTCCCATGCAGACCGGCCAGATCATCTATTACCGCACGTTCGACGATTATCTCCGGCTTCGCGCGCTCGCGAACGAGAAGTTGCGGTTCGTTGTGCTCGGCGGCGGATTCATCGGTTCCGAAATTGCGGCGGCATTGCGACTCGTGGGCCGCGATGTCACGATGATCGTTCCCGAGGATGGCATCGGCGCGCGAGTTTTCCCTGCCGACCTTTCGAAGTTTCTCGTCGACTACTACCGCGAACAGGGCGTCGACGTGCGGACGGGTGAGGGGCTCGCCGACTTACAGCAGAGCGCCGGCACGGTGGTCGTGCGGACGACGCACGGGAAAGAGATCCCCGCCGACGTCATCGTCGCCGGCCTCGGCATTCAGCCCAATGTCGAGCTTGCCGAACAAGCGGGATTGCGCGTCGAAAACGGGATTCT
>Ga0209056_10000693_pt1 | contig 37434 bp, 31 predicted proteins | sample GraSoiAngelo_114_FD_185876 | JGI IMG/M metagenome (GOLD analysis project Ga0209056, IMG submission 185876) | Grasslands soil microbial communities from the Angelo Coastal Reserve, California, USA - 14_0903_13_40cm (SPAdes) (version 2) | ecosystem: Environmental > Terrestrial > Soil > Grasslands... | reverse complement strand
CGCCGCGGTAACGGTGAGGTCTGCAAGCAGCAAGAGCGCGCCTACAACTGCGAGCAATCTGCCTTGCGAGCGCGCAGCGGAGTAAACGCCGCCGCCGTCGGGAAAATGCCGGCAAATGACCGCGTAATTGATCCCGACCAAACCCGTGAGCGCGCAAACGGCAAGAATGATCGGCAGCGACGAAAACCCGGCGGCCACAAATGCAAGACCAATTACGTACGCCTTGCTGGTGCCCCAATCGCCGTAGAGCAAAGCGGCAGCGCGTTTCCAATCCAGATTGCGCGGCCGATGCACGCCCGCGCTCGCGTCGAGAACAATATCCTCTATCAGTTCCGCCATTGCTTATTGGCGGAGAATCTCCATTGTTCGCTCGTTCACTGGCAAGCTCTTTTCTGGACTACACTGAACGGCCGTTCCTCTTCGCGAAAGCTTTTTAAGTGTGGCGGTGTTCTGCCGCTTTTGGCTAGGCACGATTCTTTACGGCGGCTGGCCGCTTACTCCTGATCTTCCGAATTCACATCTTCGACACTCAGGATGCGCATGCGTTTTCGGTAGAGTCGACCCCAGGCATGCATTGCGTCCACGCTCGGTTGGAAAAATTTCTGTGCGATGAGCGTGGGCACAAACGCGCTCAATATTACCACGGTCACGAGGATGCTGTACTGGCGCTGATCGATCAGGTGGTTTTGCAAACCGAACAGCGCAGAAATCGTGCCGAAGGTAAGGCCGGTGGCCATGAGCAGCGTCGTGTAGCTCGCTTCGCGTTTATTCATCCAGTGCATCCGCGCGAGCGGAAACACGCCGACGATTTTCGTCGCCATTTTCAAAATGAGAAAAGCACCAATGAGTAAGAGGCCAGTCCAAAGCACGGGCAGCGAGACGTACAGGCCGGCTTTGATGAAATAGAAGGGCGTGAAGACCGCGAATGCGATGCTGCGCATGCGATGCACGAGTGTTTTGTCGCGAAGGAAAACTCCTGCGACTACCAGACCGATTAAATACGCGGGCAGAACGGCTTCGCTTTTGGCGGCGGTCGCCAGACCACCAAGGAAAAACAAGACAAAGAAAATGAATTTTACTTCCGGTTCGCTCACGCGGGTCGCGCCAAACCGGGTGATGATCGATTGCGTCCACTTCGGCATGAACCACAAAGCTATCAGCGTGACGATAACAAAGACCAGCAGCGCAAGATTGTAGGTCGCAAACAACGTGCCGAGTGCGAGCACGGTTCCGAGATCGGTAATGAAACACGCAGCGAGAATCATTTTACCCATTGCCGTGTCGCTGAAACCGCCCTCGATCATCACTGCATAAACCACCGCGACCGACGTCGTCGAAAGCGCGATGCCGGCAATTTGCGCCTCGTGCAGCGTCCACCCAAAAAAGTACTGCGCAAAGAACCACACAACGCCGAACGGAACCGCGAACGACAACACTCCAATCAACAGGCTCGCCCGCCAGTTGGTCTTGAGTGATTGCGGATCGATCTCCGCGCCGGCGAGAAAAGTGAGGACGCCGCTGCCGAGCAGAGCGAGAAAATTCGTCCACTCGGTCGATTGCAGCACGTGATGCAGTTGTCCGCCGGTCGATTGCGCGGTAGCCAAACCGACTTGCAGTGTGCCGCCCTCAAAACCGACGGCCAGATTGCCGGCAGCCAAACCGATCAGGATCTCGACGAGCGCCACCGAGATCCCGGTCCGGATTGAAATCAGGCTGGCAACCAGCGCCAGGCCCATCCAGATACAAGCAATGAACCAAACATTGTTAAGCATAATGACTCCTTCCTTTTGCAGGAGTCATCAGCTCAAGTGCGGTTCTTCTTCAGCTGAAGAAAGGCAAACTCCATTGCCCGATGCAAACGCTAGTTGCTCTATTTGGGACGCGCAAGCCTTTGCGCCGGCGGGCGTCCTGAACCACGTCCAGCAGCACTTCTCGATTTTAATTGACGGCGCCCCAGCCGGGCAGAAATTTTAGCAGTTCTTTGTTTCGCTTAATGGATCGGCGAGTAGCCGGTCCAACGGGGGAACCAAACTCCGTCCGCGAAAGCGGTGCGGATCGGGGCGAACGATGCGCGGCATCGAGAGCATTTAATGGCTCCAGCCCGACAGCTAACCTCGTCAGCATCATTAAAGAGCAAGAGCTGCGGCGCGAAGCCGTGCTTGCTGAAGTGAGACCGCTCGTCGCGCGAGCCAGTCTCGTTTCGGAGTAAAAATTTGATCCCAACTAACGTTAAGCGGCCGCGCAATGTGGATTGGAAGCGCGCGGCGGCGATTCTGTACGGCGACTGGGGCACCAGCAAAGCCTACGTCATTGGGCTTGCGTTCGCCGTCGCCGGCTACAGTTCGTTTTGGCTGATCGCGGCGATGTGCGTGCTCACTGCACTCGTCGGCCTCAACTACATGGTCATCTGCCGCCTTTATCCCGACGGCGGCGGCGTTTACGCCAGCGTGCGGCATCGCAGCGAAGTCATATCCATCGTCGGCGCGTTTTTACTCATCGCTGATTACTTGGTCACTGCGGCCATCAGCGCGCTTTCCGCCTTTCAATATCTTGGCGTGCCGCATCCAGAAAAATTCGCAGCCGCGTCAATCCTCATAATTGGATTACTTAACCTGCTCGGACCGAAACAAACAGGTGGACTCGCGTTCTTGATTTCCGTTCCCACCGCAATCGTTGTCGTTGTGCTCGGCCTTTTCAGCTTCCCACATCTCGGTACGGCGCTCGGTCACCTGCAACCATTGCACGGAACGTTTGGACAGAACTGGGCCGGTTTCGTCGGCATCGTACTTGCCCTTTCGGGAGTCGAAGCCATCGCCAATGCCACCGGCGTGATGAAACTCGATGCTGGCAGTAGCGAAGAGAATCCCTGTGTCGTTAGAACATCCACGCCGGCGATCTTGATCGTCATGATCGAGGTTTGTTTGTTCACCGCGTTGCTTGGACTCGCCATGCATGCGCTCGGCGGATTGCAGATCGTCAACGGCGACGTCAACGCACCCGGCGCGGAAGGCGTGCGCGATTATATGCTGCGTTACATGGGCCAAATCTTCGTCGCGGGCGCGCTCGGCCCTGCGCTGGGTCACGCATTCGGTCTCCTCGTCAGTGTCGTGTTCGGTCTCCTGCTTCTTTCTGCGGCGAACACCGCGATTGTCGATCTTATCGCCATCCAGTTCCTGATGTCACGTGATCGTGAGGTCCCGAAGATCTTCCAGCGCCTCAACAAATGGGGCGTGCCGAGCGCGGGAATGTTGCTCGCGACTCTTGTCCCCATGCTGCTCGTGATCGTGGTGAAGGAAATGTCCGGTTTGGCCGATCTTTACGCCGTCGGCGTGGTTGGCGCGATCGCAACCAATCTAGGCGCCACCTCGACCGATCGGAAGTTGTCGATCAAAACGTGGGAGCGCACGCTCATGTTCGGGACTTTTCTGGTAATGGCTGCGATCGAAATCTCGCTGCTCATCGACAAACCGAATGCGCGTTATTTTGCGGTCACGATTCTCGCTGTTGGATTGATTCTCCGCGGACTTGTGCAGGAACGCCGAATGAAAAAGGAAGCTGCGCCCGCGCTGTCGCCACGACAATTAGGTGTCGATGTTGGGCCTCCGATGTCCAAAGCGCCGGCTCCTTCAGGGGGCGAAGCAATCTTGTGCGCGGTTCGCAGCGCAGGGCGTACGCTCGATTTCGCGTTGCGAGAGGCAGCCAAGGCTGGCTCGCGTCTTTACCTGCTCTTCGTGCGCGAACAACCGTTCATGACCGAAGAGGATGCCAGGCGCAAATGGCAGCAAGACCCGGAAGCCAGCACCATTTTCGCTGAAGCGAAACAGAAAGCCGAGAACATCACGCCGCTGTTCTGCTATGCGGTGAGTCCCTCGGCTGCCGAGACGATTGTTGATGTTGCTGCGACGCTCGGTGCATCGCGTGTCATTCTCGGCGCGCCACAACGCAGCGCGCTGATGAATCTGCTTCGCGGCAATGTGATTCGCGAAGTATCCAACTCGCTGCCGGAAGAAATTGATCTGGTCGTTTATGCATGAGGTCCAGGCGTCGATCAACGGGCCGAGTGTTACTAGCGATTTTCTTTGCGGCCGGTGCTTTTATCTGTCTCGTCATGATGCTGGCGCTGGCGTTCCCGGGAAGTTTTCTGGAATCGATCTGGCGATTGAAACCAGAAGCGCGCGTTCAGTTTGAAGAAATCGGCAGAGGCGTATCGATCGTGCTGATGGCAGCAATCGGAACAGCATGCGCCGTAGCTGCAGTGGGACTTGCGCAAGCTGCCAAGGACGATGGCTCGCCATCGGAATTCTCACCGCAAATCTCGTCGGCGACTCGGTCAATGCTTTGCTTCGGCACGATCCGAAAACCCTTATCGGTCTTCCGATCGGAGGACTAATGATCTGGTACCTTGTTAAGAAAAAAGTCTCAGCGGAAAAATAGTATCGAGATTACGACAAAGATCGGGATTAGAATCGGCATCGCGAACTTCCAGATATAGCAGACAAAGCTCGGCGTCGGCACGCGCGCATGTTCGGCGATTGTTTTCACGAACAAATTCGGCGCGTTACCGATGTAAGTGAGCGCGCCAAAAAAGGTGGCGCCTAATGAAATCGCGATCAGCTCGCGGCCATTTTCGGAAATGAACCTTACCACGTGCGACGAATCATTAAGGTCGTAACCATGAAGTCCGAGCGCCGACGCGAAAAAAGCCAAGTACGTTGGCGCATTGTCGAGCAATGCAGAGAGGAAGCCAGACGCCCAAAAGAATGTCAGGTCGGAATCTAGCCCAAGTTTTCCGGCCGATCGCTCCATGAACTCCAAAACCGGAATCATGGTCCCGAAAATGCCGAGAAATAGCCAGCCGACTTCTTTGAGTGGCGCCAAAGTGAAATTGTTGGCTTCACGAATGCGCTGTGGAGTAGCGAAATAGGATCCCAGCGCGATCAATGCCATGAGCGGCTCGCGCCAGCCCGGACGCACGGCAATGAGCGCAGCCAGAAGCGCAAACAGGAAAGCGAAGTTCTGGGCGCCGGCGCAGCGCCATTGCGTGATTTCGCTTTCGCGAATGGCCCTTTTGCGCGCGCGCAGATTGACAAGATCAAGAACAAAAAAGACGGCCAGAACAATCGCGACAGTGATCAACCATTGACGCCAGCAATTTTGCAGCGTCCAGCCAAACGGCACGCCTTTGAGAAATCCCAGAAACAAGGGAGGCCCGACCGGCAAGAGTGCGCCGCCGATGTTACTGACCAGAAAAATAAAGAACGCAATATGCATCGGCGCGACGCGGCTTCTGTTCATTGCGATCCACGGCCGGATCAGCAGCATCGATGCGCCGATGGTGCCGATTAGATTGCCCAACAGCGCGCCGACAAAGAGGAACAGAGTGTTTCTCATCGCGCCGCTCGGCGATTTGACGCGCAAATGAATTCCGCCTGCGACAACGAAGAAAGAACCGACTACGACCATGAAAGTCGCGTAATCGATCCCCGCGTGAACGACGCGCGCGGACTGTTTAACAATGAACAGATGATACAGACAAACGATACCGGCGAGAGCGACGCAAAGTTTGTGGTAATGCCGCTCCCAATGGTGCTGAGCGATGAGTGGAGCGAGTGCGATCGCCATGAGCAAGATCACAAACGGCAGCGTGATCGGCCAGTTCGGGCGTGCCGCGACGAGACCCAGGACCCAAATCATCTTGCCATTGGACTTATCGTCGTACGATCCGTCAATGAAACTCGGCTTTGTGGTTGCTGCTTTGCGGGAACGTTCGAAAACGCCCGCGCGTCGATCATCTTCAGGATGCCGGTGGCACAGCTCGCAGGCTCGCAGCGACTTCGATCTCGGCGGTTTGTGGAAACATGTCGAGGGGCGTGACCGACTCGATGATGAACTGATCCTGCAACTCTCTCAAATCGCGCGCTAGTGTCGGCGGGTTACACGAGATGTAGATGAGCGCTGTCGGTGGAAGATCAACAATGGCTTTGCGAACGGCTTCGCTCAGCCCAGTCGCCGGAGGATCGACGATGAGCGTGGTAGGGGCGATTGACCTCAATCGGCTGGCTTGTACGTCGTTTGCGCTGACTGTGCGGTTCGGGTGAACCGCCCCTACCTGTTGCAATTCACTTTCCACGTCGCCGGCGATGTATACTTCCTTCTCGGTCGCGGTTTCACATGCCGCGCCGATGGCAAATCGGTCCCAATCAATCCCGATCACGCGCTCAAATTTGTCGAGCAATGCTTTTGCAAAAAATCCAGAGCCGCAATAAGCGTCGATCAACAGTTGTTGATTCGGCCGAACCAGATCGACGATCAAATCGCGCAAGGCATTGGCTACCTCGTCGTTGGTTTGAGAAAAAACGCGGGCGCTCGCTGAAGCCCGCAACGTGTAATGGCCATCGCGTACGTGTGTTTGTGCACGCAACTCCGCAAGCGCGCGATTGACTTCGTCGCGCGAAATCGGGCAACGCTCAATGTCGAGCAAGGTATGCGAATCGCGCCTGAAAAAACCGATCACGCCGTCCTGCGCGTGCACAGTGATGCGATTACGATATGCGTACTGCCTGGGCGATGGGATGATTGGCCGCATCGGAATATCTTTGAGCTTGCCGATTCGCTGGAGCGCGTCGCGTACCTGTCGCCATTTAATCGCAAGCTGATGTTCGTAACTGACGTGCTGGTAAGTGCAGCCGCCGCACCGGCCGAAATAAGGACACTGTGGTTCTACACGATGCGGCGAACTTTCCTTAACCTCGACCAGTTCCGCTTCGGCGAATTGCTTTTTTTCGCGTACGACTTCGGCCGAAACGAGCTCGCCCTCAATCGTGTAAGGAACAAAGACGGCTTTACCCTGTGCCCGGCCGACGCCTTTCCCACCGAAAGCGATGTCTTCGATCTTCAAATCGACAAAGCGCATATCATTAATATCAAGCTTTAGCGCGGTGTGGGCAGCAGCCAAGAACCGCTACTGACCGCTTGAGCGGTTTTCATTCGCTCGGCTGAAACTGCTGAAGCAGTTGCGGGAGTACTTCACTCGGTACGCCTCGCTGAAGCGACGCATTACTGAGATTCACACACCGCCTCAGGGAAAATTGTTGGCAACCACGCAAAGCCAGCTAGCGCGGAGAAGCCGCTTAAGTCACCAGAACAACAAGCAACCCAGACGGAAACCGAATGCTAGTTGAAATCCTGGTGCGAATCGCGCACGTAAGGGTATTTCGACTCGTTACCGACCTCAGGCGGAAATTCCGGATAGCCGGCATGAATGTACGGGATGTCCGGTGGCAGAATCGGATAATAGCTTTGGTGCCATATTGGAAACGGAAACGTCAAAATTTCAATAAGACCCGCTACGTGTCGTGCGCCAGCGCGCCCCAGTCCACGCCAAACGCCGTAACCGGCTCCCGCGGAATTACCTTCGGTTTGGTTGACTTGATTAACCGTCACAAAAAAGTCAGTCGGAGCGATGAAAAAATTTGAGAGACCGCGACCGAGCTTGCGCGTTGGCCCGTAATCGTTCGAGGGCGGGTCTTGAATATCGGCGAAGGCTCCGCTGGCAAGGCCAGCGACTACTGCGAGGGAAAGGATAGTCTTCATAGGCGTTCCCCAACCAGTTAAGTGATTCCGAACAGCAAAAGCAATACTTATTTTCGGTCTTCGGTTGCAACCCGGTTCTGCGTCGTCATGATCGAAACCACGACCGTAATTGCAAGAATGAGCACGACGACGCCCAGGGAGATCGGAGTCGGCACCGAAAAATATTTCGCCACGATCATTTTGAGCCCAACAAAAGCCAGCACGAAGGCGAGGCCTGTTTTCAGATAAACAAAACGATTCATCAGGCGTGCCAGCACGAAATAGAGCGATCGCAGGCCCATGATGGCGCAGATGTTTGAGGTATAAACGATGAAGGAGTCCTGGGTGATCGCAAACACTGCCGGGATGGAATCGACTGCGAAAACCAGGTCCATCACATCGATGACGATCAACGCCACCCCGAGTGGTGTGAGCATCCAGCGGTTATTCACGCGCGCTCTGAAATCTTCGCCGTAAAATTCCGAGGTGATGGGAATCCAATTCCTGCAAAAACGCATCACCAGGCTCTTCCCGAAATCTGGTTCGCCGGCCCTTCCAAAAAGCATTCGAATGGCGGTCACCACTAGGAAGATTCCAAAGATGTAAAGAATGAAATGAAACCGCGACACCAAAGTCACGCCGAGCAAGATCATGATGCCGCGCATGATAAGGGCGCCCACGATTCCCCATACTAGAGCGCGATGCTGCGCCATCGGCGGTACCTTGAAATAAGCGAAGATGATCACGAAAACGAAGATGTTATCGACGCTCAACGAGTATTCGATCACGTAGCCGGTGAGAAATTCGAGGGCTTTGTCCGGCCCGCGCAGTTTCCACACTAGCAAATTGAAAAGGAGCGAGAGCACGATCCAGATGGCAGTGCGTTGGGTCGCCGCGCGCATGCTCAGTTCGCGTCCGCGGTGCTTGAATTGGGCGAGATCGATCGTCAGCGCGATAAAAACGCCCGCGGTGAATGCGAGCCAAAACCAGATGCTGGTTGTCACAGCGCGAGATTTTCACGACGCGCGGCACACGGCAATCGCAAATTGCACGCCCGTCTCACGGGTTATGGCGTATCTCCTATGAGGTGATATTGTCTCCCTTGCAAAAAATGGATGTTGAACTCCAAAAGCTTGTCGAATCGGGAAAGCTCACCTCCAAAGCCGCTGAGCAGCTGGAAAAGTTAAAGCCAGGCGCATTTTGTTTGCACAAGAGCTGGGGATTCGGTCGCGTGCGCGAATGGAACCTGCTGCTCAATCAGATCGTAATCGATTTTGCCAGCAAGAAGTCCCATCCCATGCAGGTCCAGTACGCGGCGGAAAATCTGACGCCGCTCCCACCGGAGCATTTTCTCGCGCGCAAGGCCACCGACCTTGTGTCGATCAAAAATTTGGCCAGGGAAAATCCGGCTGGGCTGGTCCGAAATATTCTGGAAAGTTTGGACGGAAAAGCCACCGCGCAGCAGATCAATGAATGGCTGGTTGGCGATGTTTTCACGGAGACGGAATGGAAACGCTGGTGGGAATCAACGAAGAAGGCGCTGAAGGCAAGCGGCGCTTTTTCGATACCTGCAAAAAAGACCGAGCCAATTCAAATCCGCGGCGAAGGCATATCGCATGCTGACGAGCTGATCGCCGCTTTCAATAAAGCCCGCCAACCGAAAGAGCAAATCGCAGCGCTCGAGCAGATCATAAAATCTTACCAGCAATTTAAGCAGCCTGAAAACCAGCTTCAGCCGATCATCGTGACCATCGAGAACATGGCGGCGCGCAACCAGAAAATGCATCCTGAGCTAGCGTTCGAGCTCATCATGGCGCGCGACGATTTGCTCGGGCGCATCCCGTCACTCCACACGACACACATTGGTTCGACCCTTTCGAAATTAATTCTTGATGAAGAGAAGCGCCTGATATCGATCCTGCCGAAGTTGCCGGCGGCAAAGGAAAAACGGATCTTGGAAGCGTTGCCGTCCGCGCTCGGCCCGCGCTGGACAGAGCGTGCCTTACATTTGATGCAAGGCAGTCACGGCCGCGCGGTCGCTCAAATTCCGCGCATTCTCGGTGAAACCGGACAGCACCCTGAGCTTCGCACAATGCTGGAGCGGAGCATTCGCGAACATTCAGCCACAGGCGAGATGCTCACATGGCTGTGCAGCGAACGGGAGCACTGGAACGAGCTGGTTACGCCAGATTTGCTCGGCGCGATTCTCGCCGCGCTGGAGCGGGAAAAGCACAACGCTCCGGGTCGCGCCAGCAAGTTGCACCGTGCTCTGGTCGAAGATCGGCCATTGCTTGGGGACATTTTTAAAAACGCCGATATCGCTCTTGCGCGCGACGCGATGCGGCGGCTCCAGCTAAGTCCGCTATTCGATGAGTTGACGAAACGCTCGCTCCTGGCGCGGGTGGTTAAAGTTTATCCGGAACTGGAAAGCATGATCACAGGCGTGGAAGCACAGGAAAAGGCAGCGCAATTGATCGTTTCCTGGAGCAGCCTGGAAAAGCGCAAGGGTGAATACGAGGAGTTGGTAAAAGTAAAAATTCCCGAGAACAGCAAGGAAATCGCGCTCGCCAGGTCGTATGGCGATCTGAGCGAGAATTTTGAATTTAAAGCGGCAAAGCAAATGCAAAGCGTGCTGATGCGACGCAAAGCCGAGTTGGACCAGATGCTGCACAACGCGCGCGGCACTTCATTTGAAAATCCCGACGCGTCCCGTGTTTCCATCGGCACAATCGTCACCGTGCGCGACGTGACGACAAACAAGGAAGAGACCTATACGATCCTAGGCGCGTGGGACGGCGATCCCGACCGCCACATCATCTCGTATCAGACGGCGATTGGACAGGCGCTGCTCGGTCATGAAATCGGCGAAACTATTTCCCTAAACACGGAGCACGGCGCCGCTCAATTTACGATTGTTTCAATCCAGCCCGCGCCGCCGGACCAGACTGCGCCCGCACCCGGTCTTCCCAGCGAATCCCCTGTCGAAACGGCGATGGCCGAGTAGCCTCCCCGGTTTCAACCGCCTGACTAAATCAGCAGTTCGTAGGAGAGAATACTCAGGCAATAGATTGCCGCAGTTTCCACTCGCAGGATGATCGGACCGAGCGTGATCGGCTGGCACCCGTGTCGCCGCGCAAGCGCAAGTTCCGCAGGCGTGAAATCGCCTTCCGGCCCAACGAGTATCAATACGCTCCGAGGACGATGTTGATGTTCACTCGCATAATCTGCGAGGATCTTCTTCAAGTGCTGCGCATCAGGCTGGAGGGATCCTATTAGCCGAAGATCGAATCGCTCGAAATCTTTCTGTAGTGACAGCTGTGTCGGCGGCGATACGAGTGACTCTGCAGGCGGCACGCCAGCCTCTACAGTGTGAAAGAATTCCGCGAGTTTTTTCGGCGTGCGTACGCGCGGCAGCCAGTTCTGACCGCATTGTTTAGCGGCCTCAATTGCGATCTGCTGCCATTTCGACTGTTTCTGCGCGGCCCTTTCGGAATCGATCTGCACAATAGTGCGGTCGGAAATGATTGGCGCAATTTCCGCTGCGCCGATCTCGACTGCCTTCTGCACGATCAACTCCATGTTTTTTCCTTTTGGAATCGCCTGCCCCAGAACGATCCGGCAGCGCAGCACGGCCGTTTCCGCTTCGTGCAATTTTCGCAACCCAATTTTGTCGCCGCTAAGATCGACAATTTCCGCGGTGATTTCGCGTCCTTGTCCGTCGAAGAGAACAAGTTTCTCCCCGGCTTTCATGCGCAGGACGTCGCGCGCATGGTGAGCCTCCGATCCAGTCAACGCGAGCGCGCGCGGGTCCCAATTTTCCGGCGAGATATAGAAGCGGTGCATGTGACCTGAATAGGGCGAGCAACCCGAATTCTTTACTGGTAGCTGGATGCGATAAGCGAGTTCAGCGCCAACACGTCGCTCAGCGATTTACTTATCGGCAGTTCTACCCCACGCTGTTGAAGCGCTGCAATTACATTCTCTGTAGGAATGTTTCCAACCAGCGCGTCCTGCGCGAATGGGCACCCACCAAGGCCACCGATGGCCGAATCGAAGCGACGGCAACCCGCATCATAAGCGGCCAGCACTTTTGCTACGGCTTGTTCAGGCCTGCTGTGAAGATGCACGCCAATGTCGTAATCGGTGTATTGGTTTTTGACCGATTGGACCACACGGCGAATCAGATCAGCGCTAGCAACACCGACGGTGTCAGCGAGCGAAATGGATTGAATACCAATGCCGACTAATTTCTTTACTGCCTGGCACACTTCATCCTCATTCCACGGATCGCCATACGGATTTCCGAACGCCATGGAAATGTAAGCGACCATGCCGAGCCCTGCCTTGTCAGCTTTGGCTTTAACCGATTGCAAAACTTCGTAGCCGTCTTCGAGCGTTTGGTTTTGGTTTTTGCGCAGAAACGTTTCAGAGATGGAGTAAGGAAAACCCAAGGTGGCAACTTTTTTGGTGGCAATCGCGCGCTCGGCGCCTTTCTCGTTTACCACAATGCCGATGATTTCGACGTCGCCAGGCACATCGATTTGCTGCAGCACCTTCTCGCTGTCCGCCATTTGTGGGACGGCTTTGGGAGAGACAAAACTTACACCATCGATGTGCTTGAACCCCGCTCCGATGAGCGCGCGCAGGTAACGCGCCTTCAGGTCCGTGGGGATTTGCCGCTTCAGACCCTGCCAGGCGTCGCGCGGACATTCGATCAGTTTGACAGCACTGTGAAGCACGGAAACGGCGACGCTTACTTGAAAAATTCCTTGGCGCGCTCGAAGAAACTTTTGCGCATTGGAGTGTTTTCCTCGCCGCAAAGCGCAGCGAACTCCTCCAGCTTGCGACGTTGCTCGGCATTCAAGCGCGATGGCACCTCGACAATGAGACGCGCGAACAAATCGCCATGGCCACGGCTGTTGACGTTCACGATTCCTTTGCCGCGCATTTTGAACATCTGCGCGCTTTGCGTCCCGGCTGGCACTTTGAGATGTGCTTTGCCTTCCAGCGTCGGCACATCAATTTCGCCGCCCAAGGCCGCACTGGAGAACGGGATTGGCACCTCGCAATACAGATCGTCGCCTTCACGCTGAAAGATTTTGTGTTCCTTGATGTGGATGACCACATAAAGGTCGCCTGGTGGACCACCGCCAATGCCGGCTTCCCCGTTGCCTAACGAACGCAGCCGGGTCCCTTCCCTGATTCCAGCGGGAATCTTCAGCTTAACCCGGGTTAATTTTTCTACCCGCCCCTCGCCACGGCATTTCTGGCACGGTTTTTCAATAATCTCACCGGTGCCGTGACAGCGGGGACATGTCTGCGAAATGTGAAAAAATCCACGTGAACTGACTACCTGGCCGCGGCCGCCGCAGGTGGGACAGCTAATCTTGCGCGAACCGGGTTCCGCGCCGCTGCCCTGGCACTTGTCACACGTGTCGAGTTTCTCGATCTCAATCTGCTTCTCGGCGCCAAAAGCTGCCTCCTCCAGTTTGATTTCCATGTCGTAACGCAGATCTGACCCGCGGCGCCGATCTTCTGTGCGCGCGCCACCGCCCCCGCCAAAGAACGTCTCGAAGATTCCGCCGCCAAAACCGCCCCCGCCGAATACTTCGCGGAAGATCTCGAATGGATCATGGAACGCGCCGCGACCGAAACCGACGCCGCCCGGGGCGAACGCTGCGTGGCCGAACCGATCGTAGGCAGCGCGTTTGTCCGGGTCCATGAGGACATCGTACGCTTCGCCCAGTTCCTTGAACTTTTCCTCGGCGTGCGGATCGTCCGGATTTTTATCTGGATGAAACTGGACCGCGAGTTTGCGATACGCGCGCTTGACCTCCTCTTCGGTGGCGCTTCGTCCAACGCCCAGCACCTCGTAGTAATCGCGTTTGTTCGTGGTGGCCATATGGCTACAAGTCTATGTGACTAATGGGTTTGATGGGACTGAGAGGCAAGAAGCCTCCGTCATTTTCCCGGTCCGCTGGAAACGACCACCTTTGCCGGCCGAAGCAATCGGTCTTTAAATCGATAGCCGCGGCGGGCCTGGCGCAGCACAAACCCTTCGGGAACTTGATCACTCGGCTCATGTGCAATTGCTTCATGCACGTTTGGATCAAACTTTTTGCCCTCGGCCTCGATCGGGTGCAGTCCATTTTCGGCCAGCAAATCGTTAAGTTGTTTTTGGACGAGAACCATTCCGGAATAAATCGGCGATTGTTCGCCCTGTTCTTTTGCAGCCGCGAGACCAAGCTCAAAATTATCGATAATTGCCACTAACCGCTCGAGCAACGCGCTGTTGGCGTACTTGATCGCCTCCTCCTTTTCGCGTGCAGAGCGTTTTTTATAATTCTCGAAATCAGCCTGACTTCGCAATGCCAGATCGCGGAACCGGTCGAGATCGGCTTGCAAGCCGGCCATTGGATCTTCTGGCTCCGCTGGCTCGCTGCCCGTTACAGGCGCACGCGCGGCAGATGAAGGCGTCGCTCCTACCGACGCCGATACCTTCGTTTGTTCGTTTTGTTTAGAAATAGGAGTTTTTTTCATGTTTTGCGGATCGCAATCAACGTGATGTCGTCGTTTTGAGGTGCCGAACCGGTAAAATCGCGTACCGCCTCGATGATTCTCTTTACGATTGCCTGTGCGCCATCGTTCGCGCTGGCGCGGACCGATTCCATCATGCGATCGAGACCGAACTCGTCTCCCTCAGTATTTAGCGTTTCGGTCACACCATCGGTGTAGAGGACGAGGCAATCATCGCGCTCGAGCGGGACGGCGAAGTCCACCGTCAGCCTATCAAACACGCTTCCGCTGTCAATTCCCACGACCATTCCCGGCGATTTTACCGGCGTAACAGTTTGCGATTGCCGCCGGTAAAGTAACGGCGCATCGTGTCCGGCGCGCGCGAGGGTAATGCCATTGCGCTGGTGGTCCAGAATGAGATAGGCCATGCTGATGAACATGTCTTCCTTGATATCGGGATAGAGCTGACGATTCACCTTTCGTAAAACATCCGCGGGAGACGGGTTCCGAGCCGCCTCAGCGCGCAAAACGCTGCGGCAAATCGCCATGATGAGCGACGCGGGCACGCCTTTTCCCGAAACGTCTGCGATGGCCACGCCGAGGCGCTCTTCATCGACCTGGATATAATCGAAATAATCGCCGCTCACCTGGCGGGCTGGCACATTGATGCCGCTGATCTGAAATCCATCAATGGCCGGCGCTTCCGACGGAAGCAAAATACGCTGAATGTCCCGGGCAATCTCAAGATCGTGATCCAGCCGCTTCTTTTCGTTCGCCATCGAGTAAATGATGGCGTTGTAGAGTGCAAAGGCAGATTGCTCAGCGATCGATTTAAAAACGACAAAATCAGCCTGCGAAAACGGCGCACCCATTGGACTGTTGGCGAGCACCAGCACGCCCAGATCTTGATTTCCATAGCGCAGCGCCGCCGCCACGATCGACGAGATGCCAAAAGCGCTGCCACGCAATTTCGCCAACTCCGGCGCTTCCGAGAACTCGTTTAAGCAAACGGATTGCCCCGTTTGCCAGACGCGCCCGATCAGTCCTTCACCCGGGCCGACCGTGTGCAGCCGGAGAAAGCTCTCAAGAGCGGTGGGATTGGCGGCCGCTTGTTGCAACATATTCGGCGAAATATCCACCAGCGGCGGACATCCCTTCGAGATAAAAGCCGGCGTAAGTTTCGCGCCCGTGCGATCGGTCACATAAAGCGCTCCGCCGTGCGCGTCGAGAATGCGCGTAGCGCCCTCGACAATGAGCCGATGGAGTTCCTGGGGTCGAATGGTTTCCCGGAACGCTTCGCCGAGGCCGTGCAGGAAATCGAAAACGAGCGTTTCTTCGACTTGGATCTCCTCATGAGAACGCTCGAGCCTGCGAATCCGCCGTGCCTGGAGGTAGGTGGTAATAATCCACCCGGCAATAGACGCGACAAGCAGTCCGAGGAGAAGAGTCGGCCACATGACCAATGGCCAGCTTACTTCGAGGACGTCTCGTGATGAAGGTCTTGTCTTAAGAAATCGAGAACGTCCTTAAAGCGAAGGAGATTTTCCGGCGCTGCCTCGCAAAGCGCCTCGTGCGCTTCCAGCATCGTTTCTGCCTGCTCCTTTTTTTGGGTCGCTGGCGACTGGTCTTTGTGGGTTCGCTCGAGCGCTTCATAGTCAGGCGCCCTCGCGCCATTGCCGTGAATATCAAATATCTGATCGAGGCCGAGGCCGGAGAGAAGTTCCTGGCTGCGGTTCCCACAGTGAACGATGTGAAGATGACCCTGGCCGAGCTCCTTCAAGCGCAACGCCACGCTGGCCATCGTTCCCATGAACGTGGAATCCATCATGGCGCAATCCGCCAGGTCCACCACAAATTCGCGATAGCCCCGGTCCAGCATCTGGCGGGCGAACTCCTTGAGGTTGCCACTATTGAGGAAACTACCTTTCCCCTCCACTCTCACCCATACGGTCGGGCCGCTTACCCCTACTTGAATAGATGAATCCACAGTTACTCCTTAAAAGGATACCAGCCCAAAAGGCATCCTGTCAAACCTCACAGGATGTCAGCAGCTCCCAAAATTTGATTCGAAACGCAGGCCACCAAGGGTCGCATTCAGCGAAGAGTGGCCTTTGCAACGCGCTCGACCGCAACCAAGACCAAGAAAGCGGCCGGCCTGACTACCGCGCACCGCGCACACTACTCCCACATATAGGAGCGGTTTTCGGCCACGATCTGGCCGTTAGCGATTAACAGGCACCGCCACGCAATCACGCGGCCGTCATCGAAGTAATCGTCGCCAATGACCTTGAATTCCGTTTTACGGGTGCCACGCACGTTTCGATAGCTAATCTCCTGTGCTTGGACGTGTTCGTGTAATTTTTCCTGGCGATACTCCAGACGCACTGTGACGTCGGAGGGCCGCTTGGCCCGCCAAAAGAAATCGAAGTAATTGCCAAAACGCTGACGTTGGTCGAGCACCGTCACCGCCCCGAAGAGCCGGTATTGGCGCTCAAAAGTGATCGGAGCGTCCTGAAGCGTCGCGACTTTCTGGCTCGGCGACGTCGACTTCGCGCCAAGCGTGCTCGTCGTCTGCCGCGCGCGCTGACTTGCCGTTGGCGCTTTCTCACTCAGCAAGAAAAGCTTGATTTTTCGAAACTCGAAATCTTTGTCTAACGCAACCGGGAGCGGTGTCACTTTTTCGACGATTCTTGGTTCTTGACGAGGAGCTCCCTCACTGGAAGCGCAGAGGGCAAGTAAGATCAGAGCGGCGGCAACCCTCATTTCCCTGTATCTCATAGGTCTTATAGGTCCTATGGAACTCCCTCGAATCCGAAAGTAAACTTCTTTTTAAATGATCGAAGTTCGTTACGAACGCGGTGTCTACTTGTCGGAACAAGATTTGTGGCTGGACCCGTGGGACGCAAAGCCCTTCGCTTTCATTTCGCACGCGCATAGCGACCACATAGCGCCTCACGAGGAGATCATCCTTTCCGAGCGGACGTCGCGTTTGCTTCAACACCGAATGCCCGGTCATCGCACCGAACACGTTCTGCCATTTGGCGAAAAGGGAACCGTGGATGGGCTGGATCTGATGCTGTTGCCCGCCGGCCATATCTTTGGCTCGGCGCAATGTTTCCTTTTTGCCGGCGACGAAACGCTCCTTTACACGGGAGATTTCAAGCTGCGTCCCGGAAAATCCGCCGAACGGGCGCAGTGGCGCCACGCCGATACACTGATAATGGAGACCACATTCGGTCTGCCGCGCTATCGATTTCCCCCAACGGAGCAAGTCATTGACCAAATAGTCGCGTTCTGCCGCGAAACAATCGAAGCCGCCCAAGTGCCGGTGCTTCTGGGCTACTCGTTAGGCAAAGCTCAGGAGATATTGTGTTCGCTTGATGGAGCGGGCCTAACGACCATGCTGCACGGCTCGGTTTATCGGATGACGCGCATCTACGAGCAGTTCGGCCAGTCGTTTTGCAACTACGTGCGGTACAATGCGAATGAGGTTGCAGGAAAAGTTTTGATCTGCCCACCGAGCACAAATCGTTCGCAGATGCTGGAAAAAATCCCGCACAGACGCGTGGCAATGATCAGCGGCTGGGCGGTCGATCCAAATGCGATCTATCGCTACGGAGTCGATGCCGCATTTCCTCTTTCGGATCACGCGGATTATGACGATTTGATTCGCTACGTGGGACTGGTACGGCCACGACGAGTGTTTACACTCCATGGTTTCGCCGCCGAGTTTGCCAGTGATCTCCGCATGCGCGGCACCGAAGCCTGGGCATTGACCGAGGAAAATCAAATGGAGTTGGATCTTGGAGGTAGGGACATCGCGCTGCGATGTCCGGACGGGGCAGCGCGCCGTCCTTACCGTTCGCCTCCGCAATCCGAGTTTCTCGCGTTTGCGAATATCGGTGAAGCGATCGCTGCGACTCCGGCAAAGCTGGAGAAAATTCGACTGCTTGCCGATTACTTGCGCGGCCTGACGAGCGAGCAGCTTCCGATCGCGACCCTCTACTTTACCGCAAGAGCATTTGCCCAAAGCGATTTGCGCACACTGCAGGTTGGCTGGGCAATAATTTTCCGCGCGCTGCAAGCCGCCACCCACATCGACGACACGGAACTTCATCGCATCGCCAGCGCCCACGGCGATGCTGGCAGGAGCGCGTTCGAAATCCTCGATGGGCGAACAGCGCCGCAACTATTCAGTATCCGTGACTCGCGCGAGTTGTTCGAAAATCTCCATCGCGCCCGCGGCCCCAACGCGAAGGCAAAACTGCTGCAAAATCGACTGTCGATCTTGTCCCCGCGCGAAGGCGAGTACGTCGTTAAAATCTTGACCGGTGACCTGCGCATCGGATTGCGCGAGGGTTTGGTCGAGGAGGCGATTGCGAAGGCATTTGATGTTCCCCTCGAAGAAGTAAGAGAGGCCAACATGCTGTCAGGCGACATTGGCCAGACCGCGCTGCTCGCTTCACGAAAAGAACTGCATCGGGCGGAGCTGTCGCTCTTTCGTCCGATCAAGTGCATGCTTGCGACTCCTCAACCGACTGCTGAAGCCGTGTGGGAACGGTTTGCTGGCGCGACAGACACCGATCGGACGGCGGCCTTATCAATGCGCGCCACGGTTTATTTGGAAGACAAATTCGACGGCATTCGCGCGCAGCTTCATCGCGCCGCACAACGCGTTGAAATTTTCTCGCGCGATTTGCGGCGCATCACCAGTCAGTTTCCCGAGCTGGCCGATCAAGCCAGGAACTTCCAGGAAGAGCTGATTATCGACGGTGAAATTATCGCCTTCCAGGAAGATCGCAGGCTCACCTTTTTCGATCTGCAAAGGCGACTCGGCCGCACAAGCGACGGCACAGATCTATTCGCGCGCGCGGCGGCGGACGTGCCGGTCGCGTTTGTCATCTTTGATCTTCTTTGGCTGAACGGGCAGTCGTTGGTGAAAACTCCGTTGCGCGAGCGACGAAGACACCTCGATGGCCTGCGTTTACCTTCACAATTCCAAATTGCGAGAGTGATCCCCGCCCATTCTGCCGCCGAGATTGAACAAACGTTTCAACAGGCTCGCCAGCGTTTGAATGAAGGTCTGATGATCAAAGACCCGGAGAGCTTTTATTTACCCGGCACCCGGGGGATGTTCTGGTTTAAACTCAAAAAAGAGCTGGCGACACTGGATGTGGTGGTGGTCGCGGCAGAGCTTGGCCATGGCAAGCGCAATAATGTCCTGAGCGATTACACCTTCGCGGTGCGCGATGAAGTCACTGGCGACTTTTTGCCCATTGGCAAAGCTTACAGCGGATTGACCGATGCCGAGATTGCAGAATTAACCGAGCACTTCAAACAGAACACGATCGCCGATCACGGGCGGTATCGTACAGTGAAACCAGATGTCGTGCTCGAGGTCGCCTTCAATTCCATCCAACCCAGCACGCGTCACGCCAGTGGACTGGCACTGCGTTTCCCGAGAATCAAAGCTATCCGCCGCGACAAGAATGTCGATTCCATCGACACGCTCCAATACGCTCGCGAGCTTGCCAGCCAAGGCGCAAGTTACCGGCCAGTTTTGGCCGAGGCGCGTAAATAACGGCTCGAATTTACTCAGGCGTAGGCGAAGGAGACGGCGAAGTAGCCTGTACCGCAGGAGATGGAGTTGGCGACGTGGCCTCTGCCGCAAAAGATTTAACTGCGCGAGACATCCTCGCTTTTTGTAATTCTTCCATCCGACGCTGTCTTTGAGCGAGTCTCTCTTGCATTCGGCTGTCTTTGTCAGCTTTGTCCCGCGAGGGGTCGGCAATCAGACCCTGCAACTGAAGCTCGGGTGGGAGCTGTTGTATTCTCTTGTCTCTTTCAGCTTTCACCTGCGCGGGGTCGCGAATCGTGCCCTGTGGCTGAACGTCCGCGGGCTTCACCCGGCGGCTGGCCGTGGCTCTTTCTCTTTCGGCCAACGCTTTCTCTCGTTCATCTAATGCTTTCTCGCGGCGTCCAGCTCTGCTTTCCGCTGAGCAAGTTGTTGTTCAACCGCCGAATCTTGTTTTTGGCAAGAGCAAACGATCGCAAAAGAGATGAGCATCGACAGGACAAAAAGTTTTTTCATATCAGGAGTAAACTGTAACTGGTCTTCTGTAATTCGGATGAAGAAAACGGACGGCCAAGAGCTAGTCAAAGGAAACTTAACGCGCCGGCGGCGGTGGTGAAGTTGCCGGTCTGACAACGACCGTCTCCACCTGCCCACGCCGAAAACGCTGGACATTGGCGAAGACAGCCAATGAGGCCAGTGCCCCAATAATGATGAGCATCACTACAACAACGCCCTTTGAGACCCGGGATGGCTGGGATTTTTCGAGAGGCGGCTTGTCTGAATTCACGCCTTAGTATCGAAGTCGATCCCACAAGCGCAAGGCCGCGTCAGTTCGGGCGCAGCGCCGCAATTGCATCCACAACGCGCTCGCTTAGTCGCCAATAGAGGCTCTTTCCCGGCGGCCCGACATCGGCTGCCGTAAAAAAAATCGGTTCTCCGATCACGATGGTAATTGGCACAAAGTGCAAACCGCCGCCGCCTCGGGGCAGGGCTTCGTGGGCGCCAAAGATCCGCATTGGCACGACTGGCGCGAGCGTTTTGGCAATCACGAGGCCCAATCCCGGTTCGGCTGGCTGCAACTTACCATCGAGCGTGCGCGAGCCTTCAGGGAAAACCAACACCCCGTTTCCTGCCTTCAGAACACGAATCAAAGCCTTAATGGCACCACGATCCACGCCTTCTTGATTAACTGGGATTACATTCAGCTTTGGCAACAGCCAGCCAAGCAGCGGCGCGTCCAAGAGTGTTCGCCGGGCCAGAAAGTATATCGCCCGATCGCAGGTAGTCCCGGCGAGCGGCGGATCGAGGTAACTCTGATGGTTCATGGCGAGAATCACCGGCCCGCTCTGAATCATGCGTTCCCGATGAACTACGCGAAAACGAAAAAACAATCGGCCGACGAGACGAGAAAAGTGATAACCAAGCCAGTAGTAGAAATTCATCTAACGAGCTCGCGATTTAGTGACTGAGCGATTCCTCTTTATTCAATCTCTAAATCTGCAGACCCATTTGCTTAAGCCGTGCGATGATTTTGTTAACGACTCCCTCGATTGTAAGACGTGACGTGTCGATGACATGCGCGTCTTCGGCAATGACAAGTGGTGAAACAGGTCGTGAAAAATCGGCGTGATCGCGCAGCGTGATTTCGTCGCGTTCTCCTTGTGCGGCACGACGCCGGAGACGCACCTCGGGGGAAGCATCAACATAAAATTTGTAAGGGGTCTCGCGAAAAACCACGGAACCAATGTCCCGTCCTTCCACGACCAAGTCGTGGTTGCGCGCATATTCATGCAGTTTCTGCCCGACAATTTGGCGGACCAACGGCAGCCTGCTAACGCGAGCAACACTTTCGTTCACACGATCATCCCGCAAATGGTCCGCGGGATCGACATTATCGATCAGGATCCGCGACTCGCTGTCCTGAAGACAGCAGGTAATCGCTGCTGATTCGAGAGCGTGGGCGATGCGGTCGCTATTTTCTGCACGGACGCCTTTTTGCAGCAGGTACCAGGTGATCGCTCGATAAATAGCACCGGAATTGACGTAGATAAAGCCGAGCCGGCGGGCAAGCTCTCGCGCGACACTGCTTTTCCCAGAAGCAGCCGGACCGTCAATGGCAACTTGCCGATGGAAATCTCGTTGGAGAGGGCGCATAGAGTCGAGGGCCTAACTGTAGTCGTCCATCGCACAGCAACGCAACGCGCACTTCTGGTAGTGTCGGGCGCTGCGCCGCACAGCGCGGCGTCCCTACCATTTCAGCTTTCCTCAGGCGCAGTGGGACTGAGGGAACCGATCACCGGAGTGCTGATCTGCATCCGTTTCGGATTGGTGAACTCTTCAAGCACCGTTTCGAATCCGGGATAAGACTCGCGAATGCATTCGGCGTCCTGAACAATGGTTTCCCCATCAGCAAACAAACCCGCTATGGCAAACGCCATCGCGATACGATGATCACCGAAGCTCGCCACGCGCGCACCGTGCAGGGGTGCCGGCCCACTAATTTCGAGTCCATCATTCAGCTCAGCTACTTGCGTACCCATGGTGCGCAAATTGTGTGCGATTGCCGCAATGCGATCAGTTTCTTTAACGCGTAATTCCCCTGCCTGCCGAATAACCGTCCTGCCGTTTGCCAAAGCGCCTGCAACAGACAAAATCGGTAGCTCGTCAATAAGTCGTGGCACCTCCTTGCCTTGGATGACGGTTCCTTTAAGCGGAAAACCAGTGACTTCGACAATTCCGCGCGGCTCAAGCTGATCGACATCTTCAACAGCCTCGCGCACCTGCGCACCCATGCGGAGCAAAACACCAAGCAACGAGGTTCGTGTATCATTTAAACCAACGTCGCGGATAAGCAGATGTCCTCTTCGTTGCGCCGCGGCAGCAACCAGCCAAAAAGCCGCTGAAGAAATGTCGCCGGGAATGGCAAAGTCGCGCGACTCCGGCACCTGGTCGCCGAATACGGTGACACTGCCAGCCTCTTCAGTTGCAGTCCGCACCAGGAAATAATTGAACATCTTTTCCATGTGGTTTCGCGTCGGTAACGGCTCTTCGACAGTGGTCTTGCCCCTGCCAAAAAGACCTGCCAGCAGCAACGCACCTTTGACCTGTGCGCTTGCCACAGACGGGCGATAATGAATTCCACGAAGCGAGCCGCCGCGAACACGCAACGGCGCTGTTTGTTCCGGCCCTTCGGCAACGATGCTCGCGCCCATCTCACAGAGCGGCGCGATCACGCGATCCATCGGGCGTCGCGACAGTCCCGCGTCCCCGACCAGGCGACTTTCAAATGTTTGTCCTGCCAGCAGACCGGCGAGAAGCCGCATGGTTGTACCCGAATTACCGCAATTAATCTCGTTTTTAGGTGCAGTAAGGACTCGCTTTTTCCCGTGAACGATTAACGTGGTCGGCTCAGGCTGTTCGATCTTAATGCCCAAAGCGCGCATTGCGTTTACCGTGTGCATGCAATCTTCACTGGGAAGAAATCCCCGCAGAGTGCACACCCCATTCGAGAGGCCCGCGATGATTACTGCGCGATGCGAAATGCTTTTATCGCCCGGCACAGTAATTTCGAGATCAATTCGAGGCGCGCGTTTTACCCGTAACTCCATAGACGAAAGCAAACGAAACCGATGCTGGATGCCAAGTGCTTAAGTTCGCATCCAGTATCCAGAATCCAGCATCTGCGGCAACTTCCCGAACGCACTCGGGCCAGCAAATCTATTATGGCACAAGAAAGATCTTGTCCGTGTACGGATCCTTCACTTCCGTTCCCGGAGGGAATCCCTCCACATCGATATATTTGCCAGGCGAATAAGGGCTCTCCACCAAATGCGGTTTGCCAGGGACGGGAATTCCGTACGGATAATCGCCTTTTGCAATCTTCTTCGTCGGCGCAGCCGTGGGAGGAGGTGATGCTGCTGTGGTCTCGGCTGGCGGCGTACCGGTGGGTTGAACTGGTCCGTTCGGATTGAACGGCTGTTGCGGCGGCGGGTATTCCTGTGTCTGGCCGGGAGGATAATTCGCCGTCCTATGTCGGGTGGTTGGCGGTGGTGGCTCTTCAGCGCATGAGGCAAGAAAGAAGGCCGCAAGGAGCGCAAGCGACAATGAAAATTTCATAGATGCAAATACTGTCGCAATCGTATCCGCAGTCAGACTCGTTGCCAATTATTAAATCATTTTTTCTTCAACGCGCGCGGCGTTTGAGAAAGAGCGGCATAAATACAATGACGCAGCGCATTTCATCCGAATCCAAAGATGAGATGTCGGACTGTTCTCATGCAGAGATTTTGGTAGTGGACGATGATGCCTTGAGTCGCAGAGTGCTGGCGCAATTGCTCACGACTGCTGGTTACAAGTGTCGCGTGTGCAAAAACGGCTCCGAAGCTCTGGAGATCGTTCACGCTGCGCCGCCCTCACTTCTGCTGCTTGATTTCGATATGCCGGGGCCAAACGGCGCGGAAGTGCTAAGACGCCTCCGTTCGGACCACAATCCGGCAGTCGCCCAAATTCCCGCCATCATGTTAACCGCCCATGGAAGCGAAGAGAGCGAGGTCTCTTGTCTGCAAGCCGGCGCAGATGATTTTGTGACCAAGCCAGTCAATGCCGCGGTGTTGCGGGCACGTATCGAGACCCAGCTTCGCCTCCGCTCCATGCGGCGGCAATTAGAGCGGCAAAATAATGAACTCGAGACATGGCGCCGTGATCTTGAGCGCGATCTGGCAGCTGCCCGTTTAACGCAGCAATCGCTGATCCCGCAAAAACCGCTCACGATGCCCGGCTGGCAGGTCGCGACTTGTTATCGCCCTGTAATCCAGGTAGGCGGCGATATCTACGGATGGCTACGAATGAAGAATGGCAGGATTTTATTCTGGATCGCCGATGGCACCGGTCACGGCGCCGCTGCGGCCCTGCTCACCACCCTGGCAAAACTTCTTTTTCACCACGGCAGCATGGAACACGACATGCCAGCCAGCGTCATGGAAGCGGTGAACCACGACTTTCGCAGCATTTTTGGCGGGCGCTCGTTCATGACTGCGATGTGCGTCGCAGTCGACCCTTCAACCGGACGCGCGATTATCGTCGGTGCCGGGCATCCGCCGCTTTTGATTGCCCGTCGCACCGGCGCCACAGAAGCGATCGCTTCCGTTGCGCCACCATTGGGCCTAGTGGAACATCCGGAACTTACGGAAACAATTGTCGATCTAGAACCGGGCGACACTTTCCTCCTCTACACGGACGGTTTGTTCGGCTCAAGCAAGAGCAAACAGCCTGGTCTGAGTCCAAAACGCCTGGAGAAAATGCTCGATCACTCTGCGCCCAGCGCCGAGGCGCTCCTTAGGCGAATATTGACGGAGACGGCGCCATCTAAAGGCGAACAGGCGCTCCCAGATGACGTGGCCGCGTTGGCGGTGCGCCGAACTGCCTAAAAAAAATTTTTGTTTATGCAAAATTTAATGTTGCTCTCTTCCCAGCGAAACGCTAATCAGCGTCCATGCCGAAAACCAAAAAGAAAACTTCCAAACGCAAACCGAACCCCGCCTTTATGAGGCCGGTCCAGCCTGACGACAAGCTTGCTGCCGTTGTTGGGTCAACGCCGCTGCCGCGTTCCGAGCTTACCAAAAAGCTTTGGAACTACATCAAGAGGCGCGGTCTGCAGGACAAAAAGAAACGAACCATGATCAACGCTGACGACTCACTGCGGCCGGTGTTTAATGGCAAGAGCCAGGTGAGCATGTTTGAGATGACCAAGCTCGTTTCGAAGCATCTGCGCTAGATCGAGAATGCCGTTTATAGCCCGGCGTTTCCCCGCCGGGCTATCTGCGGGACATGGATAATAGATTCGCCGCCGCGCGGACGGTTGTTTTGCCGTGCTTGCGCGCGGTCGTGGTCTAGTTAAGGGTGACGATGTGAAAAAACATCGTTTCATTCTTTTTGCTGTTGCAGCCAGCTTTCTTTTCCATGCGCCGGCTGGCAGCGCCGCCGCGTCCGGCTGGCTCGACGATTACCACAAAGCCCAAGACGAGGCCAAATCCAGCCACAAACTATTGTTGCTTAATTTTACTGGTTCCGACTGGTGCGGCTGGTGCATTCGATTGGACCAAGACGTTTTCTCTCAGTCTGATTTCAAAGATTACGCCAACAAAAACTTGGTGCTCTTGGAGCTCGACTTCCCGCGGCCTGGTGGTTCTCGGTGGCAGGGACAAGCTGCTGAATTGAAGAAGCAAAACCTGGGCCTCGCACGCCAATATGACGTGCACGGCTTCCCCACCCTGATCGTTCTCGATGGCAATGGGCAAAAACTTTGGCAGTTCGAGGGATACCTGCCGGGCGCAGAGCTTATCGCGCAACTGGAAAAATTGCACAAAGGTTGAACGCCTCCGCTTTTTCCGGAAACGCGAAAAGTCTGTTCTAATTCCAATGGTGCCGCACTTTGCGTAGCTGGCGACCTCTGCTAGATACACGCGATTCATTCACCATTTTCGCGCTAATGTTTTTTCTTCGCTTGCGCTTCCTTTGCGTTGCTGTGCTGGTCGCGACGCGCACTTTTGGAGCCGGCCCGGAAACTCCGCTGCAAACTCCAGAAAAGAGCGGGCACAAAGCTCCGGCCGAGCAGAATATCACGTTCAATTCCGTTCATGCGGATGGTCCTTGCATCGCGATGACCTTTGACGATGGCCCAAGCGCAACACTTACCCCAAAACTGCTCGATTTACTCGCCACGCGCCACATCAAGGTAACCTTCTTCGTCATCGGCGAAAATGTCGCGGAGCATCCTGAGATCGTTGCGCGGGCGGCTCGGGAAGGTCATGAAATTGGCAATCACAGTTGGTCGCATCCTAACTTCGGCAAAATGTCGGACGACAACGTTCGCAGCCAACTTCGGCGAACTGACGATGCAATCAGAAGCGCAATGGGCAATCGTCCCACTCTGATGCGACCGCCTTATGGATCGATTACGGCACGTGAAAAACACTGGATTCACGATGAGTTCGGATATCGGATCATTCTGTGGGATGTCGACCCGTATGACTGGAAACGGCCCGGCCCGGCTGTGGTTCGCAATCGAATTCTTAAGGAGACGCAGCCCGGTTCGATCGTGTTATCTCACGACATTCACCCGGGGACAATCGAAGCAATGCCCTCTACTCTCGATGCGCTCGAGGCCAAGGGTTTTAAGTTCGTCACCGTATCGGAACTGATTCGCATGGCCAGGCCGCAACCTTCTCATTCAAGTCCGCAGCCGGGCGGAAACGCTCCGACGAAGGCCACTCCTTCGCCCCCACCCGCTCCGTCTCCAGTATCTTCTCCAAGCGGCTAGATTGCCGCTGGGTCGTCGACGTCTACTTCTTCGCGGCGCTAAGACTTCGGTCAGCCATCCGCTGCTCGGTTTTGCTACGCGCGCTGACCCATTGATTGTTTTCGCCGTAGCTTCGCCACGGTCCGGGAGGCACATCACGCCATTCGACAAATTGCCAATCGGTCACGTCCGTCGGCGCCAATCCCAGATAATCACGCACAGCCGGAGAAACATCCAGCCCGGCGCCGCGGTTAAGGTTGGGCTTGGGCCGCTCGTTTCCAAAGACGTACTGAAAATGATCAGTGCGAAATGGGCCGCAATCCTCCCATTGCGCATAACAAGTGCGATTGCCTTTGCGAATGGCGACCCAGCGGTGCCAGCACACCGACTGTCCCTGGCCCGTATAAGCTTGTTTGAACCAGGGGATAACCAGCGGCGCTTCAGGCTTGAATTGGCCATGCGTCACATCGTTATAGGGAAGCGCATAGTAGAAGGGATTTTGCTTCGGAATAAAAGCGATTGGAATGCAATTCCGCCGTGCGCTTGAATCAGGATTATCGGTTCCGCCGTAATTCGTCGTCCAATTAAAGTCCCAGGCGCTCCTGTAGTTGGGGACTGGGTTATTGCCTCCGGCCTGTTCTCCAACCCAAAACATGGTCGTCACGATGTTTGTCTTCCACGGGTAACGCTGGATTGCCGGGCGGGAGCTGGTGGGGATGAAAACCTGCGGCTCCACCTTGAGCAATGCCTCCTCCCGCAATTTCATCGCGTACTTGGCGAAATCCGCCGCCGTCGCATATGGGGAAGTGGATTGCTCGTCCCCGAACGCTTTTGGGACGACAAAGACCGCCAGACTTAGCCAGACCGCAAGAAGTCTCCTCATTACAAACGCCGCCTCCTTCTATCCGATTCCAGGCGCTCAGGCAAGCCGAATTTTCCTAAGCACTCGTAGCCGTGCCGCTTCGAAGGTGTTCGGGGGACATCCCGTACCTGGAAACCGGCTCACCACCGGCTGAGTACCGTATCGTGCTTGAATTGTCGATCGTCCGTCTGTGAATAGTCGAGGGTGTAATGCAAGCCGCGGCTTTCTTTGCGACACAGGGCTGAATCTACGATCAAGGCTGCGACCGCTGCGAGATTACGCAGTTCGAGCAGGTCGACGGACACTTTGAAATTCCAGTAGAACTCACGAATTTCGCGCTGAAGATTTCGTAGCCGTGCGCTGGCGCGCTGAAGGCGCTTATCGGTGCGCACGATTCCCACGTAATCCCACATCAAACGTCTAATCTCGTCCCAGTTGTGATAAATCACGACGAGCTCATCTACGTCCTGCACATTTCCCGATTGCCATTCCGGCAGCGCGACTTTTTGTATCCCGCCCGGTCGCCTATGCACAGCGGCCGCGGCAGCGCGATGCGCCATCACCAAACCTTCCAGCAGCGAGTTGCTCGCAAGTCGATTGGCCCCGTGCATCCCGGTGCAGGCGACTTCGCCAACCGCATATAACCCGGGCAAACTGGTCGCACCATTGATGTCGGTTTTAATCCCCCCGCATTGATAATGCGCTGCTGGCACGACAGGGATGGCCTGCTTCAACATGTCGATCCCAAATCGCAGGCAGGTTTGGTAAATGTGCGGAAAACGCTCGCGAATAAACTCCGGGGGCTTGTGCGTAATGTCCAAAAACACACATTTCGCCCCTGACCGCTTGATTTCGGCATCGATGGCACGCGCAACGATGTCACGCGGCGCAAGCGAGCCACGCGCATCGTAGCGCTTTATAAAATTCTTGCCGCGATGGTTGCGCAAAATGCCGCCTTCACCACGCACGGCTTCGGAAATGAGAAATGATTTTGCTTCGGCATGAAAAAGGCATGTCGGATGAAACTGGATAAACTCCATGTTCGCGATCTCCACGCCTGCGCGCCATGCCATCGCCACACCGTCGCCAGTCGCGATGTCCGGATTCGTCGTATACAAATAAACTTTGCCGCAACCGCCGGTCGCAAGCGCGGTCCGATCTGACCGGATCGTTTCTACCTCCCCGGTTTTTTCATCCAGAACATAGACCCCGAGGCAACGGTCTTCTGTTGCGAAACCGAGCTTGGCGGCGGTGATCAAATCCACCGCCATGTGATTTTCCAATAGCTTCACATTTGATTGCCGGCCCAGCTCGCGTAGCAAAGTCTCTTCAATCTCTTTCCCGGTTGCGTCTCGCACATGCAACACCCGGCGCTTCGAGTGACCACCTTCTTTGCCCAGATCAAGCTCACGATGTCCTGAGACCTCGCGCTCATCGAACTGCAGGCCGATTTCTGCCAGCTCGCGGATGCGCTCGGGACCCTCAGTTACAACCGCGCGCACGACCGCTTCGTCGCAAAGACCGGCGCCGGCCTCAAGCGTATCGCGCACGTGCAGCTCGAATGAGTCTTCGTCGCTGGTCACGCATGCAATTCCGCCCTGCGCCCACGCAGTGTTTGTGTCGGCGCCTTTGCGTTTTGTGATGACGGCTACCGAACCGTGCCTGGCCGCTTTCAGGGCGAAGGCGAGACCGGCGATGCCGCTGCCGATAACAACAAAATCGTATTCCTTCATTCCAAACGGAGATTGTCGATCAAACGAGTTCTCCCGAAAAACACCGCCAACACGAGCACCGAGCCCGGTCCAACCATTTCAACCGGTTGCAAAGTTATCGCATCGACAACCTCAACATAATCGATCCGAGCCAGCGGCGCTTCACCGATTACCTGCCGCGCACCAGCGACGACGTCTCCGGCGGATTTTTTACTGGCATTCGCAGCAGCACATAGCGCTTTGTATAAAACTGCTGCCTGCTTTCGTTCTTCCAAATTCAAATATTGATTGCGCGAACTGTATGCCAGCCCGTCGTCCTCCCGCATCGTAGGCACGGCAATGATCTCGATCTTGAAATTAAGATCGCGCACCATGCGACGAACGATCGCCAGCTGCTGAAAATCTTTCTCGCCAAACACTGCCGCGTTCGGCGCAAGAATATTGAACAACTTCGCCACAACCGTGCAAACCCCGCGAAAATGTCCGGGGCGCGACTTGCCCTCGAGCGACTTCGAAAGAGAGGATTCTTCAACGAACACCGAACGGTCGCCTGCATACATTTCCGCTGCGCTAGGCCGGAACAGAAAATCGACACCGGCATTTCGACAAAATTCTTCATCAACTTTTTTCGGGCGCGGGTAGCACTCGTAATCGCTTCCTGGTTCAAACTGAAGCGGATTTACAAAGATGCTCACCGCTACTTCGCCGTCGCGGCCAGCATGTTCACGTGCCACGCGAATCAACTCGGCATGCGCCTTGTGCAACGCTCCCATGGTGGGCACCAGCCCCCGTGCCTTTGAGCGCGCCAGCGATTGCGCTTCAGCAACCGTAGTCAAAATTTTCATGTAAAACTCCGCCAATTACTCTTTCACGTTTGCTTTTCCAGCCAAATGGCCTGCCGCGCGAATCGAAATTTCTTGTGACCAAAGTGTTTCCAGCCGGCACACAGGGCGAGATCGCGCATTTCTGAAAACGAAAATGCGCGAACGGCAGAGAGTCGGGCGTCGTGGCGCGTCATCGGTTCGCGAAAAATCAGCGCGGTCAAAAGATAGACGCCGGCTTGGAGCAGAAATCCGCGGCGCAAATCCGACACCAGAACAAATCCTCGGGATAACTCGCGACACCGCCGCAACACAGTTACGGCGTCGTCATCGCTGAAATGATGAAGCGCCAGCGTGCAAAGCACGATGTCGTAGGCTTCGCCTGAATTCCATTCGAGGATATTTGCTTCGCGGTAGAAAATTTCCGGGTAGTCCGAGCTCAAATTGTTGGCGATTTCCAGTGTTGCAGGCTGTCGATCTAAGGCGTCGATCTCGACCTGCGCGCCAACGTCCCGAGCGCAATCGGCAATCAATCGCGGGATATCACCGGAACCAGTGGCAAGATCGACGATGCGGGCATGTGTATCCGGCCTGATCCAGCGGCGTATAAAGCCCAAAATAAGACGGTAGCTGCCAAACCAGCGATTGAGTTGCCGAATACGTTCGAGGTCGCGCTCTAACTCGGCCGAAACTGGTTGCGGCCGATCCATCATTTCCAAGACAGCCGGGTCGAAGCTTCGCTTCATCGGCCAAAATTGAATCCGGAAAGCAGGAGAGCAGGAAATCCGAAAAACATTTCCTGTTTCCTATTTTCCTGATTGATCTAAGAACTTCTGCCAGGCTTCCGGCAGCGGCGCGCTCTCGATCTCGCTCGCTATGCGGCCCTCAAATTCCGGATGGAAAACGGTGCTTGTACCGTAAACCATGACCACATCTTCTGCGCCCTCAGCGCGAATAGCGTGCGCCACGCCCGGAGGAACGACGATTCCGACGTTATTGTCGCCCCGATGGTTATCGCCATCGACAAAGAAACGCATCACTCGCTTGGGAAAGCCCGCGCGGATGTCGCACAAAATTATCTCAACGCGACCCTGCAAGAAAAACATTACGTCCCATTGCTCATCAGCGTAACGGCGCAGCGAATAATTCTCCGGTTCGTCGACGAACAAGCGGCGCAACCACTCTGCCGCGAGCTTGTTTTCTGGAACGCTGGGCGGATGCACGTGGAAACCTTTTGCCGTGTTTGCGAACATCCGCGCAGCCGACCATTGCTTTGGCCAGAAGCCAATCTGCGCGAGAATCCCTTCGTCGCGCCGCACAAATTCGCCAAAGAACCCCCGGTGCCGCTGCGCGTGAACCTTTCGTGGGAAAATTTCCACGCCTGGGATCCAGGCTTCTTTGATGTCACGCTGGTTCCGGTCCGCGGTCACAAGTTTAACGGCGTCCAGGCCTCGTCGCGAAAGCTCCTGTGCGAAAGATGCGCTCCGATAATCACGGGCCTTGAGTGCATCTTGCGCGCCGGGGTCGATGCCATGCCAAAGATTTTTTTCGTGCTTGCTCATTTTTAGTCCAATTAGCAGCGCACATTATATTGGTTGAAGCAAGCCGCAGGCAAATCTACCCTGCCGCGCCACACTGCGATACTGGCGGTTCCGCAATGCTCGATTTCGTCGTTTATATCCTTTATCGCGCGGGGTCGGCCATTGTCGCCGCACTGCCATTGCGGTTGCTCTTTGCTGCTGGACAAATCCTCGGCTCTTGTTCGTGGCTCGTTTCAGGGAAATATCGGCGCCTGGCAGAACGCAACGTTGGGATTGCGTTTGGCGACGAAAAACCGCCGGGTGAATTGCGCCGTCTTGTGCGCCGTCATTTTCGGCGCCTGGGCGCAAATCTCTTATCCAGCGTCAAACTCACTCAAATGTCGCCGGAGAAAATTCTACAGCGGGTCACGGTCGAAAACATCGAGTCGATGGACAGTCGGTTTCGCGCCGGTATTCCGGTCGTACTGGTGTTAAGTCATCTCGGAATTTGGGAATTATTTGCCCAGCTGATGCCGAAGTTCGTTGGCTACGTACGGAACGCCAGCGTTTATCAAAGACTCGGCAATCGCTTTATCGACGCGCATGTCCGGCGCACCCGCAGTCAGACGGGATTGGAACTCTTTGATCGCAAAGACGGTTTCCAACCCGTGATCGACCTGCTTCGTTCCGGAGGCGGCGTGGGTGTTTTGTCCGATCAACACGCTGGCGATCATGGGCTTTGGACGCCGTTTTTCGGGAGACTGGCGTCCACTTCGCCTCTGCCTGGTTTACTCGCGAAGCGCACTCGAGCGGCGGTTATCGCCGCCGCTGTGTACACAACAGGTCCGGCGCGCTGGCGCATGGTGTTCACCGAGCGCTTTGACCAGCCAGACGCTTCAATTGCAGACCTCACGTCAAAAATAAATAAGGTTATTGAGCAACAGATTCGCGTTGCACCGGAAGATTGGTTTTGGGTGCATAATCGGTGGAAAACGCCGCAGCCCAATTTTCTTCTCGCGCGATATAAACGCGGCGTCTATCTGCCGCCGGGAGTTTCAGCTCACGATCTAAAGCCATTTCGAATTCTCGTTCGTTCAAGCAACTGGCTGGGTGACGCAGTGATGAGCGTGCCCGCAGTCCGGGCGATCAAGAACGGGCGTCCCGACGCTCAGGTCACAATCGCTGCGCCATCCAAGATAGCGCCGATGTGGAAGCTCGTTCCTGGAGTAGATGCGATTATTCCTTTGCCAAATGGTTCGCTGCTTTCGGCTGTTGTGTTGCTCCGGCGACGATCGCTTTTTGATGTCGCGATTCTTTTCCCAAATTCGTCGCGTGTTGCCCTTGAATCCTGGCTAAGCGGAATTCCGCGCACCGTTGGTTATCACGGGCATTGGAGGAGATGGCTGCTGAATCAAACCGTGCCCGAGCCGCGAAAATCAGGTCCGCCGGAACATCATTCACTCCGCTTCGTTCGGATCGCGCGCGAATGCGGAGCGGAAACATCCACTGTCCAACATCCAACATCCAACATCCAAATTACGGTCGCCGATCAAACGCTCAAAATCGGCCTTTGTCCAGGTGCAGAATACGGCCCGGCCAAACGATGGCTCCCGGAGCGATTCGTCGAGGTGGCCGCAAAGATTAGCGGACAAACATCAGCGCAATGGATTTTGTTCGGAACGAAGAACGACGCGACGATAGGCGAGCAGATCGCGGCTGCGATCGGCGATCATTGCGTAAATCGGATCGGCCATACTACGCTGGATGAACTTATCGACGAGCTGCGGGGATGCCGTTTGCTGCTTACCAACGATACCGGCACGATGCATCTTGCCGCATTGCTGGGCGTGCCAGTAATCGCCATCTTTGGCTCCACTGAACCGCGACTGACTGGGCCGCTCGGCAATAGTCACATCATCCTGCGACATCACGTCGAATGCAGCCCCTGTTTTCTCCGCAAATGCCCAATCGATTTTCGATGCATGAAAGAAGTTAGCACTCAGGAAGTGGTGGATGCAGTGCTGTCGATTCTGGCCAAGCAAGTTTGAGATTTCAAATTTCAGAATCCAATCTCACACTCGCGACCATGACCTACGAAGTCACCGAATCATCCTTTTGCGTCTTACGAAGCAACAGCGTACGAAGTTGCAATCTCAAATTTGAAATTTGAAAGCCTACCATGGCCCCGTTGCAAATCCGCACAGAAGTGCAGGTGATGTTTTTCGACACCGATTGCGGAGGCGTCGTCTCTAATATCGCTTATCTGCGTTTCATCGAGATCGCGCGCACACGTCTCGTCGAGGAACTCGGTCTCGCCCTCACGGAAATGGCAGAAAAGCAAACATACCCTGTCGTGGTGCGCACCGAGATTGATTATCGCCGCGTAGCCAAACTCGGAGACCGGCTGGTGATTGAGGGCTGGCTCGATCAGATGGAACGCGCGCGGTTCTGGTGCGGATTTCGGATTACACGACCGGATGACGACATGTTGATTGCTCAATGCCGTCAGATGCTTGCGCTGATCGAGATGCCGACGGGAAAACTGCTGCGTTTGCCTGAACATTGGCAAGAACATCGGAAAGAGCACTCGACCGATTACGCCACAGACGAATGCCGGATCAGAATTTCTGGAGAGGAATCTGCTCAATGACCGCAGGCGTCCGCAGCCTAAGCCTGGAAGAAACTCTGCTCGAGCCGCCGGCACTACCGGCGCCGCCCACGCGGCACGCGCTGTTTGCGATTCTAATTGCGTCAGCCGCGCTGTTGCACGTGGCGACGATTGGCACGGGCGACCTGTACAGCCAAACCGAGGGACAATATGCAGGAGCGGCCCGCGAGATGGTCGAGACCCATCAATGGCTCCTGCCGACGAACGACGGTATCCCGCGCCTGCAAAAACCGCCGTTGCTCTACTGGCTCATTATTGTCTCGTTTAAGCTCTTCGGCATAAACGCCGCAGCTGCGCGGCTCCCGGGTGCGCTGGCGGTGGTGGCCTCGGTTGCCCTGATTTTTTTGATTGGAGAAAAGCTTACGGATTACTGGCGCGGCTTCATTGGCGGTCTGATTTATCTCAGCTTCTGCGGCACATTTTTGCTAGCGCGCATTGTCATGCCAGAACCGCTCGTAAGCGCGTTCATCGCGGGCGCGATTTTCTGCGGGTTGTGTGGTTATCAGCGCAGGCGTCACCGGCGGGCTTGGTTCGCCGGCTTTTGGATTTGCTCGGCCTTCGCCTGCCTTACCAAAGGTTTACTCGGCGTTGTTTATCCGGCGGCAGTTTTTCTTTTGCTGTCGATATTTTATCGCGAAGCGCGACTGCGATATCGCGCGCTTTTACGATGGGAATATCTGGCGATCTTTCTTTTAATCGTTGCCCCTTGGCATATTTGGGCGGAACTGCATTTTCCGGGTTATTTTCCTCGTTTACTCAGCTCGGAATGGCTAGGTCATCTACGCGGGCTTTCCGACGAAACGCATGATTACCTGGGCGTGCCTGCCTATCAATTTGTGTTTATGCATTTGGCTTGGTGGTTCCCGTGGTCGATCGCGCTGCTGCCCGGAGTGATGTTCGCCTGGCGCCGCGTGATGCGGCCACCTGAGATCAATTTCGCCGACGCACTGCCGCTTTGCTGGATGGGCGTCGTTTTTGTCCCGCTGCTCTTTCTGGGGCAACGGCAGGATTATTATTCGATGAGTATGTGGAGCGCGTTTGCGCTCTGGGCGGCACTCGTATGGGACCGGATGCCACAGAGGTGGCGCGCCGCGGGCGCGTTCGCCGTGGGTCTCACCGGCTTGATGAGCGCCGCGGCGGCATTCTTCCTTGCCAGCGCCGCGCGCGCTTTGAACGGAGACTGGGGCGCGATGGATGCGCGCTGGACCGCCTGGAAGGCATTACACGATATGCCCATTTCAGCTTGGCTGGCATTACGTCCATTGCTGGTGATTACGGGTAGCTCTCTCGTGTTTTTCTCGCTGCTGGCGCTTTACTTTATTTTCAAACGGCGCGAGAAACTCGCTGCCATCGTCCTGGCTGCGTCGATGGTTCCAATTGGGCTCAGCATGATGGATGGGGTCGCGCGAACCGCGCCCTATTTTTCACTCGCCGATGTAGCCCGATTTCTAAATACGCGCCTCGAAGCAGGCGGCGATACGATTTTTGAAGGGCCGCTGGATGAGAGCAGTAGCCTAATTTTTTATCTGAACCGGAAGTTCTTTCTTGTTAATCAAAACCGCCAGAGAGCGGCGCCGCTGGGCACGCCGCCGGTCGATATTTTTCTGAATGAAAACGCGGTCTTGGAGAAATGGGCTCAACCCGATGCGGTTTATCTCATCGTGGAGCAAAGCCGGGCGGATTACTGGAAACAGCTATTCACCAGTCGCTTTCACATTTATCACCAAGTCATCACGTCGGGGACGTACGTGGTGCTCGGTAATCAGCTCTAAAGGTGCATCGGGACGCGAGGGACGGGCGATCTAAAGTTGAAAAACCTGGAGGCCGGCTTAATGTGCCGGCTCATTTCGCGAGAGAAAAGAATTATGTCGCAACATCGCAGTTTAAAAGGAGTGAGCACCATAGCTGCCAGACGCAATGTGCTGAAACGCTTCGAGCGCATCGAGCTTCTAAAGAAGCGGGGTCAATGGAAGAAAGGCAGTAAAGTCATCGGCCTGCCGAAAACGAAGCCAGATGTGTGACGCCCTTCGCGCGAAGGTGAACCATTAAAAGAGTGACAAACCTCAAAAAAAACGAGCCTTTGTAACGATCCAACTTTTGTTACTCTTGTAACTCATTCTTGCGCCTCAACCGTTTTCTCGCAGCCGCTGGCGTCGGATCGCGCCGACATTGTGATGAGTTGATCGCGGCGAGTCGCGTCACCATCAACGGTAAAGTCTGCACAAACTTCAGCGCACAGCCCAGCGCGCATGACCACGTCAAGGTCGATGGCAAACTAGTTCGCGTCGCTCCAGCGTTTACCATCGTGCTGCATAAACCCGCCGGATTTGTTTCGACCCGAAAAGATGAGCAGGCGCGCGACACTGTCTTTGATCTGCTTCCCCAAAAATTTTCCCGGCTCTTCAACATCGGGCGTCTGGACGCGCAAACTAAAGGTCTGCTTCTTCTCACAAATGACGGCGAACTCGCGCAGCGCCTTACCCATCCGCGTTATAAGACCGACAAGGAATATGAGGTGATGCTGGATCGGGCTTGGGACCCAGCGCTCGCGCCGAAATTGCTGCGGGGAATTTTTCTCGATGGCCAGCGAGCCAAAATCGCGCGTCTTCATTCAGTCTCGCCCACGCGTTTGCGCGTTGTGTTGCAGCAGGGAATAAATCGGCAGATTCGTCGCATGTTTGAAGCCGTTGGCTACCGCGTCAAACATCTTGTCCGCGTCCGAATCGGAAATCTTCGGCTGGGCGATTTGCCCCAGGGGCATTGGCGCGCGCTGACAAGACGCGAGCTGACGGCACTAGCGAAAACAGACAACTCGCCCCTTGCCCACGATGAAGCTCAATGATTGTAGCGCGCTGATCACGGGTGCTTCTTCCGGCATAGGCCGCGAATTT
>Ga0209056_10000688_pt1 | contig 37493 bp, 34 predicted proteins | sample GraSoiAngelo_114_FD_185876 | JGI IMG/M metagenome (GOLD analysis project Ga0209056, IMG submission 185876) | Grasslands soil microbial communities from the Angelo Coastal Reserve, California, USA - 14_0903_13_40cm (SPAdes) (version 2) | ecosystem: Environmental > Terrestrial > Soil > Grasslands... | reverse complement strand
GCCGAGGGCCGGCTCGCGCAGCTGCTCGATGCGCTTGAGGGGGGGGCGGCCGACACCGCCGCCGCGGCGACGGTCCGAGCGCAGATCGCTACGGCGGGTGCCGTGCAGCAGATCGTCGCCCGCGCGCCGATCGACTTCAAGCTGCTCGAGCGGCTCGTGCCGCTCGTGGGTGCGGCGGCGGCCCCACCGTTGCTCGATGCCCTCGCCGTGGCGGAGTCGCGCGGGGCCCGGCGCGGGTTGCTCGCGCAGCTGGCGAAAATGGGCGCCGAGATCGCCCCGTTCGTGATTGCGCGGCTCGAGGACAGCCGCTGGTACGTGACTCGCAATCTGCTGGCGCTGCTCGAAGAGTTGGGGCCCCCCCCGGCGGGCTTCTCGGCCGCCCCCTACATGCGCCACACCGACGCGCGGGTGCGCTGGCAGGCGGTCAAACTGCAATTGAAGCTCCCGGCCGAGCGCGACGAGGCGCTCGTCGCCGGCCTGCGCGATCAGGACCCGCGCACGCTGCGGCTCGCCCTCGGCCTCGCGGTCGCGCTGCAGACCTGCCCGGACACCGCCGTGCCCTTGTTGGTGAATCGCGCCACCGATCGCACGCTCCCCGGCGACCTGCGCGCGCTCGCCGTGCGGGCCCTGGGGTACACCAGGGCGCCGGCCGCCCTCGAGACGCTGCTCCAGATCACGGCGGGTGGCCGCACCCTGTTCGGCCGGGAGAAGCTGGCTGCCAAGTCTCCCGAGCTCCTCGTCGCGCTGGCGGCGCTCGCGACGGGGTGGCGCCACGATCCGCGGGCGCGCGCCCGCCTCGCCATCGCGGCCTCGTCGACCGACGGCGAGATCCTCAACGCCGCGGACCCGCAGGCGAGTCGGCGGTGAGCAGCCCCGCGGGCTTCCTCAACGCGTTCGCGCACGCGCTCGCGGCGATGACCCTCTATCGGCCGGGCCACCCCGCCCGCGAGCGCGCGATCGACGACGCGTATCGAGAGTTGAGCGACCTGCAAGCCACCGAGTCGCAGCCGCTGTTCACGTTCCTGGGAGATGAGATCGTGTTCGGGCGGCTGCCGCTGCGCGAGCTCAAGGCGTGGGACTGGGGGCGGCGGCTGGCGCTCGCGGGGATCCAGCGCTTGGAGTTTTCCGACCCCGTGAGCCGGGAGGAATTCGAGGAGTTCCTCGACGAGGTGCTCGCCCGGCTCACGCTCTCCGCGATCGACACGACGGAGGCGCGCCAGATGCGCCGCTCCAGCATCCGGTTCGGTGCGGTGGGCGTGCGCGGCGGGGATGAGCAGCTCGCCGCCACGATCCCGACCGCCACGATCAACTATTCCCTGAGCGAGGAAGCGGACGCCGTGCGCTGGGTCCAGGAGGAAGTGCAGGCTGGTGGGATGCTGCCGCTCACGGAGGCGGAGGCGGTGGTCCGCTCACTGTCGATCGCCATGCACGGCGGGCGGCAGATCGTGATCCCGTTGCTGCAGCTCAAGGAGTTCGACCAGTACACGACGACCCATTCGATGAACGTCGCGGTGCTGGCGATGGCCCTCGCCGAATCGCGCGGGCTCTCGGCGCGGGACGTGCGGGCGTTCGGGGTGGCCGGCCTGCTGCACGATATCGGCAAAGTGAAAATCCCGATCGAGGTCCTCACCAAGCCGGGACGCTTCTCCGACACGGAGCGGGCGTTGATGAACCGGCATCCCGCCGAGGGCGCGCGCATCATCCTGCGCGCGGAGGAAGACCTGGATCTCGCCGCGGTGGTCGCCTACGAGCACCACATCATGCTGAACGGGGACGGGTACCCCACGTTGCAGTTCCGGCGCGACTGCCACGAGGGGAGCAAGCTCGTGCACGTGTGCGACGTGTACGATGCCCTCCGCACCCACCGGCCCTACCGCGAAGCGTGGCCGCAGTCGAAGACCTTGTCGTACATCGAGGATCGGGCCGGCACGGAGTTCGATCCCGAGCTGGCGGGTACCTTCGTGCGGATGATGCGCCAGTGGGAGCCGCAGGTGGCAGTCATGACCGACGAGCGGGCCCCCGTGCCCGGGGCGCCCGTGGACCAATCGTCGACGACCTGACGCACCCCTCCCCGTTCCCCCATCCGGGGTACGTATCTTTGTACCATGATGCCGCGACTCTCCCGTCTGCTCGTCCTGCTGCTCGGGGTCGTTCCCGGTCTCTCCGCCCAGACCACACATTCGGGCGCGGGTCCGCGCCCCCGTCTCGAAGGGAAGTGGCAGGCGAAGACCGAAGACGAGATTCGCCATATCATGGTCCGGACCGACAGCTCCGCCCAGTTCGGCGATCAGGTAGCACGCTGGCGCGTGGTAGGCGACAGCTTGTGGCTGACCCTGGGGGACGGGGTGTGGCAGGTCTACGGCATGAAGCTCGAGGCGGAGAAGCTCACTCTGTCGGGGGGCGATCTCGAGAAGCCGGTGACGCTCCGCCGCGTGGGACCGGCCACCGCGCGCGCCGACTCCGTGGCCATCCCGGCGCCGCCCCCCCCCACCGAGCGCGCCTGGGACTGACGTCGTTCAAGGCGCTTGGCGAATGTTCGCGATGCGCCAGCCGTTCGCCGTCCGGATGAACCGGATCGCCTGGCGCAGGCGCGTCTCCCGCTGGGCGCCGCCGTCCGTCGGCACGTACAGATAGAGAGTCCGCACCATGGCGTACGCGGTGTCGGCGCGCGTGCTCAAGCGCTCGACGCCGTAGCGGGCGGTGAGCTGCTTGTAGCGCTCGAAGAAGGCCTGCCACGCCGCGACATCCTGCTCCGCCATGCCGGGCATCAGCACCTGCAGGTTCCCGACGCGCTCACTCGACACCGCGCGCTCGAGATCCTGCAGCAGCACGGCGATCGCCGCGCGCGCCTCGGGTGGCTGGGGGGAGGGGGGAGCCACCCCGGCGGCCACGCCGACCTGCTCGGCGTCGAGGGCCGCCAGCCGGGACACCACGTAGTCCATCGCCAGGTAGAGCGAATCGGCGCGCGCGAGCGAGGTGGCGGCGCGCCCCGCTTCGGGGCGTGTCGCCAGCGCGTGCACCACCGGGGTGGCGCGGGCGATGGCCTGCTCCGCATCGCGCCGCAGCGCCTCGGCCTCGGCCTGTGCCTTGACGTATTGGGGGATCGCGCTGAGGTAGCCGCTGGCGGCCCGCGCGAGGTCGCCGGTGCGCAGGGCGCGCTCGGCGTTCTGCACCACCGTCTCGGCGAGGATCAGAGACGGCACGTTGTTCTTCATCGCTCCGGCACGCCCCGCCCGCTCACGGGCCGCGAGCGCCGAGTCGCGTTGTGCGACCAGCGCCGCGTTGAGATGCGCGGGCACCGGGTACGTCAGCAGCTGGTCCAGCGTGGCGCCGGTGAGCGCGGCGTCGGGGAACGGCGCGGCGACGGGGGAGGGGGAGCGCGACACGTAGAGGAGCACCAGCGCCGTCACCATCAACGCCGTCAGCACCGCCGCCCGCCACTTGATCGGCGCGTGCGTGACGAGGCGGAGGACCGCCGACGGGATCGGCGTCCACCGCAAGCTGAGCCGCTCGGTGGTGTCGGACGCGCCGGAGAGCGCGGCCCGGATGCTGAACAGCGCCGACTGCATCTGACGCGCCGTCTCGAAGCGCTCCTCCGGCACCTTGTTGAGGGCCTTCCCGACGACGCGCTCGAGCGCTGCGGGGATCGACGGCGCCATGGTGCGCAGCGGCTTCGGGTCGGTGGTGAGCACCTGGTACAGCACGCCGTGGACCGTTTCACCTTCGAACGGCTTGTGGTACGCGAGCAGCTCGTACAGCACGCAGCCGACGGCGAAGATGTCGGTGGCCGGGGTGATCGCGCCGTTCGTGATCTGCTCCGGCGCCATGTAGGTCGGCGTGCCGACGATCGCCCCCGAGCCCGTCACGTCGGCGGACTGCAGGCGCGCGATCCCGAAGTCCATGATCTTCACCGAGCCGTCAGAGGCGATCCGGACATTGGAGGGCTTGACGTCGCGGTGGATGACGCCGCGCTCGTGCGCGTACGACAGGCCCTGCAGAACTTCGATCACGATGTCGAGCTTACGCTCGAGCGCGAGCGGCTCGCTCACCGCGATCAGGGAGCTCAGGTCTCGTCCATCGACCAGCTCCATGGCGATGAACAGCTGCTGGTCCGACTCGCCCAGGTCGTAGATCGTGACGATGTTCGGGTGCTGCAGCGCGCCCGCGGCGCGCGCCTCGCGCATGAAGCGATCTTGCGCATCGGTGGAGCGACCGGCGCGGGAGAGGAGCTTGAGGGCCACGTAGCGCCGTATGACGGAGTCGTACGCCTTCCACACGACGCCCATCGCCCCTTCGCCGATGAGCTCGTGCAGCTCGAACTTACCGACCCGTCGGTATTGCTCCGTTTGCGACATAGCGCGTGTGTCCACTGGAACTGAACAATGTGCGCCTTCCTTGGTCGGGGAGCAACCGGCCGAGCACGAAACTCAGCGCGTGGCCCAGTCGTAAATCCGCTCCAGCATGGCCCGGGTGGCGTCGTCCACCACGACGTCGCGCCGCGGGAGCACCCGCCCGGCGATCGTGAGGAACCCGTCCCTGGTCATGCGGCCGCCGCCCGCGCCGCCCCAGGCGAACGGGGCGACGTACTTGGGCGGCCGCACGTCGTCGAAGACGTTCGCGCCGGTGCCGATCACGGTTCCCGTGCCGAGCAGCGTGCCGATCGCCGTCTTGGCGTGGTCCCCGATCAGGCTCCCGAGAAACTGCAAACCGGTCTCGAGTCGTGTCCCCGCGATCTCGAGACGCACCCGACCGTACGTGTTCTTCAAGTTCGACGTGATCGTCCCCGCGCCGAGGTTCGCCCAGCGCCCGATCACGCAATGGCCGACGAAACCGTCGTGCGCCTTGTTCGCGTATCCCAGGAAGACGCAGTTCGACAGCTCACCGCGCGCGTTCGTGCGCGGGCCGAGCGCCGACGCGCGCACGGGGCCGCCCAGCACGTGTGCGTTCGCGCCGATCCAGAGGGGTCCCTCGAGCCGGGCCCCGGCCCGGACCTCGGCGCCGCTCTCGAGCACGACCGGACCGTTCCGTACATCGAAGACGACGCCGGGTTCCACGGCGGCGTCGCGCAGGGCGATCGCGGCGGGATCGCCGAGCACGGTGCTCCCCGCGGGGAGCGGGTCACTGTCTCCGAGCAACGCGCGAAGGTCGTCCGGGAGCAACCGTTCGAGCGCGGGCACCAGGTCGAATACGCCGTGGAGCACGACTCCCGGCACCTCGATCGCTGCGGCATGCGGCTGCGGGCCGGCCCACGTGGCTCCCGGTCCGACTCCCCATCCCACCGTGACGCCACCGCTCGTGAGGCGGAAGGCGCCGCCCGGGAGCGCGGGAGCGAGCCCGCGCGGCGCGAACGTCGATGAGCCGATCACGGCCGGCCCGGGGACGGGGCGACGGGCGGCCACGAGGGGGACGCCGGCTTCGGCGAACCCGGCGAGGTGGGGCAGGGCGAAGATCGCGGCCGTCTCCGCGCCGACGAACGTCTCCCACCGCTCGCGGATCAGGTGCGCGCCGGCCCGCAGCTCGCACAGCGGGCGCGCGCCGGCGAATGGCGCCCACGCGGGGACGGGATCCGGATCGAGCAGGTAGAGGGCGTGGCTCACAGCCGCTGCACGAGCTCCTTCAAGCGCTCGGCGCGCCCGGTGGGCATCACGAGCGTGTGGCCGTTCGCCCGCACGACCACCATGTCTTCCAGACCGATGACGGCGACGTGCTCGCTCTCGGACCAGATCACCGAGCGGCGCACGTCGTCCGCCACCGTCGCCTTCCCGACCACGACGTTGCCGTGCGCGTCGGGCTTGCGGATGCGCAACAGGGCGTCCCAGGAACCGAGGTCGTCCCAGCCGAAGGTCCCGGCCACGACCGCGAGCCGTTTGGTGCGCTCCAGCACGGCCACGTCCACCGCCACCGGCCGGACGGCGGCGAAGAAGCCCGCGACGTCGCCCGCCGTGAGCGCCGGCCAGCCGGGCTTGAGCTCGCGCGCGTAGGCGCCCGCTTCCCCCAGGAAGCGCGCCACCCCCCACGCAAACAGCCCCGTGTTCCAGAGCGCGCCCTGGCGGCGCAACAGCGCCGCGCGGGCGGGCGATGGCTTCTCGAGAAAGCGCCGCACGGTGCGCGCTCCGCCCAGCGGCTTCGCGGGGATGATGTACCCGTAGCCCGTCTCGTTGCGCGTCGGCTTCACGCCCACCGTCACGAGCACGTCATACTCGGCCGCCGCGCCGAGCGCCTGCCGCCCGGCCGCGCGGAACGCGCGATCATCGCTCACCGCCCAGTCGGCGTGCAGCGACAGCATCTGGGCCCCGGGGTCCCGTTGCGAAATCCAGTGCGCGGCCCAGGTGAGCGCCGGTGCGGTGGACGCCGCGCGCGGCTCGGCAAAGATCTGCGCGCGCGGGATCTGCGGCACCACGCGCGCCACCTGATCGACCAGGAACGGCCCGGTGAGGATCAGGATCCGCTCGGGCGGGACCAGTCCGTCGAGCCGCTCCACCGCCTGGACCAGGAGGGGGCGGTCGCCGGCGAGCGGGAGTAGTTGCTTGGGCCGCTCGGGTGTCGAGAGCGGCCAGAATCGGGTCCCCGCCCCGCCGGCCAAGACGGCGGCCCAGACACTCATCGCGGGTCCTGAGGAACCGGGGAAGCGGGCGGGGGGGGCTGGGGGGGGGCGTCGCCCAGCATCGCGGCGACGCGCGCCGTGAGCTTGCTCGGGCTGAACGGCTTGGTGAGCAACGCGGCGCCCAGGCCCTCCGCTGCTCTCAGAATGCGGTCTTCGCCCTCGGCGGTCAGCACGATGACGGGAAGCGCGCGGGTGGCCGTGGCGGCACGGAGCTCGTGCAGGAGATCGAGGCCGGAGCCGTCGGGCAAGTGGAGGTCGAGGAGCAGGGCGTCGAGGGGCGGGTCGCCGCCCTGCAACGTGCGGCGCGCTTCGGCGAGCGTGCGGGCGAGACTCACCACGTAGCCGAGGCGTTCGAAATGCGGGCGCAGCAGCAACCCGATATGGGGCTCGTCGTCGACGACGAGGAGGTGCCGCCGGACGGGCGACAAGGCGGGCGGCTCCGGGTCAGAGCAGGCCGGCGATCGCCGAACGGTGGCGGCGCAGGTCGTAGAGCAGGGCGCCCACGTTAGTGGACGGCCGGACCAAGACGATCAGCAAGGCGTCGGCGTTGAGGACGGAGACCACGGCGAGGCCGGAGCCGAACTCGAGCACACCGGTGCCGAATTCCCCGCGCCCCCCTGCTTCGCCCAGCTGTGCCAACCCGTTGATGACCGATGGCAGGAGGGCGGCCACGTTCTCGGCGTCGACCCCGTTGGCCGCGCGGGCGTCGATCGGCAACCCGTCACGCCCCACGACCACCACCGCGTCCACACCGCCGCGGCGGGCGAGCGCCTCGACCACGTCCCGGATTGTTGCCATACGGCGGCCAAGCTAGGAATGGAAACAAGCGAAGTCAAGCAGCCACCGTGGGTTGACCCACTTGGACGCCGCGCGGTATCTTCCCCGCACCGAATGCCTCCCCACCGCCGACTTGCCGCGCGCGAGGTCGCGCTGACAGGGCTCGCGTTGCTCGTCGTCGCGTGCAACGACACGTCGAACCTCCCCGCCCCGTTCTTCACCAATGTGGTGGACACGGTGTCGCTGTTCGCGCTGCGGGGGACGGCCATCATCCTGCCGTCGGCCTACACCCTCGAGGGCGCGCAGCCCGTCCGGACCGACCAGACCACGCAGCTCGACTTCGCCTTCGACTTCGACTCGCTCGGCGCGCCTGCACTGTTTCCCACGGGAGCGATGAACCTGGGCGTGTCGTCCGGGCTGCAGCGCGCCACGCAGCCGTTCGACGCGCTCAAGCTCGCGCCGACCGAGGGTTACGTTTTCGACAAACCGGTCGCCCTCGACACGGGGACGGTGGTCCTCGTCCGCTCGCGACCCACGCAATGTCTGTTCAGCGCCCTCGTGTCGCTCTACGCCAAATTGCGTGTGCTGGGCGTGGACTCGACGGCCCGCCGCTTGGATTTCGAGATCCTGGTGGACCAGAACTGCGGCTACCGCGGTCTCGAGCCCGGACTCCCGAAGCAGTAGCGTCGTGATCGATCTCAGGCTTCTGCGCGCCTCGCCCCAGCAGGTGCGCGCCGCGCTCGCCCGGCGCGGCGATCCGACCGTCACGCGGCTGCTCGACGAGCTCGAAGCGCTGGACATGCGCCGCCGCGCACTCACGGGGCGGCTCGACCAGCTGAAGGCCGAGCGCAACGAGGCCGCCAAGGCCGACGCGCGTCTGATGAAGGAGAAGGGAGCGCTCCCGCTGGACATCCGTGAGTCGCGCCGCGCGCTGGGCGAGCGGATCGACGGGATCGAGGCGGAGCTCAAGGGTGTCGAACAAGCGCTCGAGCAGAAGCTGCTCCACGTCCCGAACCTCCCGTTGCCGGAACTGCCGGACGGCGACGCGTCGCACAACAAGATCGTGCGTACGTGGGGCGAGCCGGCCCCGAAGGGCGGCCGGCCGCATTGGGAGATCGGGGAGGCACTGGGGATACTGGATCTCGCCCGTGGCGCGAAGCTCTCAGGGTCGGGATTCCCGGTCTTTGTGGGCGCCGGGTCGAAACTGGTGCGCGCCTTGATCAACTTCATGCTCGACCTGCACACCGGGGACCACGGCTACGTCGAAGTGGAGCCGCCGTTCGTCGTGAAGCGCGAGACGATGCAGGGCACGGGCCACGTCCCCAAGTTCGAGGACGACGCGTACAAGACGGCGCCCGACGATCTCTTCCTCGTCCCGACCGCCGAGGTGCCCGTCACGAACCTGCATCGCGATGAGATCATGGACGGCGGGAAGCTGCCGCTGGCCTATACCGCCTACACGCCGTGCTTCCGGCGCGAAGCCGGGGCCGCCGGGCGGGACACGCGTGGCCTGCTGCGGGTGCATCAGTTCGACAAGGTCGAGCTGGTTCGGTTCGCCCGGCCCGCCGACTCGCCGGCCGAGCACGAGCGGATGACCGGGCACGCCGAGGCCGTGCTGCAGCGTCTCGAGCTCTCCTACCGCGTCGTGCTCCTCGCGGCCGGCGACCTGGGGTTCGCCAGCGCCAAGACGTACGACCTCGAGGTCTGGGCGCCGGGTGTCGGCCAGTGGCTCGAGGTCTCGAGCTCGAGCACCTTCACCGATTTCCAAGCGCGGCGTGCCAACATCCGCTACCGCCCGTCGGCGGGCGCGAAGCCGGAGCTGGCGCACACCCTCAACGCGTCGGGCGTGGCGCTGCCGCGCACCATCGCGGCGCTCCTCGAGACGCGGCAGCAGCCCGACGGCTCCGTGACGGTGCCAGCGGCGCTGGTCCGGTACCTCGGAATGGAGCGCCTCGTGCCGCCCTCCGCCGGTGGCCCGTAACGCCGCGCTTCGCCGCGCTGGTCCTCCCGTCGTGGCGGGGCTGGCGCTGCTGCTCGGCGGGATCACCATCTGGTACGCGTGGGTGGTGGCGCGCCACCTGCGCGACGACGCGCGGCAGACGAGCACCCTGCTCGGCCGGGTGTTCGCCGGCCTGAACGATCCCCGACCCGACGCCGCGACTGACGCCCTGCTCGACCTCGCCCGCCAGGTCCGCTCGCTCGGCATCGCGATCGTCGTGATGGACACCGCGGGTCACATCACCGCGCTCGACAACGCGCCTCTGGAGATCGGCGCCGACACGGCGCGGTTGCGGGCGTGGATCGCGGCTCTCGACATCGAGAACCCTCCGCTGGTTCAGCCGGGCGTGGGCACGATCCACTACGGCACCGGAACCGCAGCGCGGCGGTTCGCGAGTATTGCCGCGCTCGAGGGCGCAGTGCTCCTGTGCCTGGCGCTGCTCGCCGGGTGGGCCTACCGCTCGCAGGTCGCCGCGGCGCGCGACCGGCTGTGGGTCGCCATGGCGCGGGAGTCGGCCCACCAGCTCGGCACGCCGCTCATGAGCCTCACGGGATGGATTGCCTACCTGCGGGAAAATCCGGGTACCACAGGGGCCGAGCTGGCGCAGCATCTTCAGGCCGATGCGGAACGCCTCGAGCGGGTGGCCAAGCGGTTCGAGCGCATTGGCCGGCCGGCGCGCCGCGAGCCGGTCGGGCTGGGCGCCCTGGCCGAGCGGGTGGTGAGCTACTTCCGTCCGCGGCTCCCGACGCTCGCGAGCCCGGTGACGCTCGCGTTGCGCGCGACCGGACCGGGCCCCACCGCGCTCGGCGATCCGGTGTTGCTCGAATGGGCCCTCGAGGCGGTGATCAAGAACGCGATTGACGCGCTCTCGGGACGCGGCGGGCGGATCGACGTGGCGGTGGATGCGGCTCCCCGCACCGCTCGGCTGAGCGTCCGCGACGACGGTCCCGGCGTGTCCCCGGAGGTGCGGGCCCAGCTGTTCGAGCCGGGTGTCTCGACCAAGCCGGGGGGGTGGGGCATCGGCCTGGCCCTGGCGCGTCGCATCGTCGAGCAACAGCACGGCGGGCGCTTGGTGTACCGGCCGGCCCCGACCGGGGAGGGGGCCGAGTTCGTGCTCGAATTCCCGCTCGTGAGCGCGACGTGACGCTCGCGCTGAATCCCCAACAGGACGCCGCCGTCCGCCATCCCGGCGGCCCGCTCCTCGTGCTCGCCGGCGCCGGCTCGGGCAAGACGCGCGTCCTCACGGCCCGGATCGCGCACCTCATCCGCGAGCGGGGCGTGGCGCCATCGCGCATTTTCGCCGTCACGTTCACGAACAAGGCGGCGGGCGAGATGCGCGCGCGGGTGGCCGCGCTGCTCGGCGCCGACCCGCGCGGCCTGTGGATCGGGACCTTCCACGCGCTGTCGGCGCGTCTCTTGCGGCGCGAGGCGGCCCTGCTGGGCTTCGGGCCGAACTTCACGATCTACGATCAGGACGACTCTGAGTCGTTCATCAAGCGCCTGCTGGAGCAGCGCGGTCACTCCCCCAAAGCCAATCCCCCGCGCGCGATCCACGCCATCATCTCGGCCGCGAAGAACCGGATGGTCCTCCCCGAGGAGCTGGGCGCGAGCGCCGACGGCCCGCTCGAGCGCGTGGCGGCGGAGATCTATGCGGGGCTCGGCCCCGCGCTCCGCCAGGCCAACGCCATGGACTTCGACGACCTCCTGCTGTTTCCGCTCACGCTGTTCGCCGAGCATCCGGAGCGCCTGGCGTACTGGCAGCGGCGTTTCGATCACGTGCTGGTGGACGAATTCCAGGACACCAACGCCGCCCAGTACCGGCTCGTGAAGCAGCTCGCCACCGAGCACAGGAACCTCTGCGTGGTGGGCGACGACGACCAGGCGATCTACGGCTGGCGCGGAGCGGACGTGCGGCACATGCTGTCGTTCCAACAGGACTTCCCCGGCACGACCCTCATCAAGCTCGAGCGGAACTATCGGTCCACCCAGGTGATCCTCGACGCGGCGAACGGCGTCATCGCGGAAAACGCCCGCCGGCTCGGCAAGACGCTGTTCACGGCGACGCAGGGCGGGGAGCCCGTCACTCTGCTCACCGCGGCGGACGAGCGGGACGAGGCAGAGTGGCTCGCCGGTGAGCTCAGCCGCCGGGCGGCCGACGGCGACGTGGCGTACGAGGGGATGGCGGTCCTGTACCGCACCAACGCGCAGTCGCGACCGCTCGAAGAGGCGTTCCGGTTTCGGGGGATCCCGTACCGTCTGGTCGGCGCCGTGAGCTTCTACGAGCGCCGCGAAGTGAAGGACGTGCTCGCCTACCTGCGGCTCATCGCCAATCCGGCGGACGACGAGGCGTTCGCCCGCGTCGTGAACGTGCCCCGGCGGGGGATCGGCGACGCGTCGTTCACCCCGCTCGCGCGTGCCGCGACCCAGTGGGGGAAGCCGTTGCTCGAAGCCGCCCGGGCGGCTGAGCGGATCCCCGACCTGCGGCCCAACGTGCGCGCGGCGCTCGCCGGGGTTGCCGCGCTGATCGACGACCTGAGGGCGCGGCATGGCGAGGCGGATCCCGCCACGGCGCTGGAGCAGGCGGTGGCCGCGGTGGGCTACACCCAGTATCTGGCCGACGAGGGACCCGAGGGCGTCGAGCGTCTCGAGAACGTGCAGGAGTTGATCGCGGGGGCTGCGGCATGGGCCGAGACGGCGGAGGACGACGGGGATGAAGCCGGGGAAGAGGGAAGGGGGCAGGGGGCGTCGCTCATCGAGCGATACCTCACCCAGGCGGCGCTCGTGACGTCCGCCGACCAGGGGACGGGGGATCCGACCGGGGTCACGCTGATGACGGTCCACATGGCGAAGGGGCTCGAGTGGCCGGTCGTGACGCTCGCCGGGCTCGAGGACGGTCTGTTCCCGCTGGCGCGATCGGCGGGCGAGCCGGGGGGGCTCGAGGAGGAGCGACGGCTGTGCTACGTGGGACTCACGCGCGCGCGCGAAAAATTGTATCTCTCATGGGCGCGCACGCGATACCGCACGGGGCGTCTCGAGCTGTCGGAGCCGTCGCGCTTCCTCGAGGCGCTGCCGGCGGGCGCGCTCGAAGAGCGGAGCACGACGCCGCTGTGGGACCGCGGCGCGCGCCGGGGCGGGGGGCGCGGCGCGGCGCGCGGCGGTCGGTCGCAGCGCCCGGCGCCGGCGGCGCTGGATTGGGAGGTCGAGGCGTCGCAGGACGCGCCGCGCTACGCGGCCGGTGAGCGGGTGCGACACCGCAAGTTCGGGGGCGGCGTGGTGCGGGCGGTGTCGGGCTCCGGCCGCGAGCTCAAGGTCACCGTGGAATTCGACGATGACGAGATCGGGACCAAGCAGCTGCTCGTAGCCTACGCCGGGCTCGAGCGCGAGTGGGAGAGCGCATGAGCGTCACGCATGACGAAGTCCGACGGATCGCGCGGCTCGCGGAGCTCGACGTGGGCGAGGAGGCGCTCCCGCTCCTGGCCGAGCAGATGTCGCGGATTCTCGAGTACGTCGCCCAGATCAACGCCGTGCCGGCGAGCGAGGGGGTCAAGCCGTTCGTGCCGGGACCCGACGCGGTGCGGTTCCGCCCCGACGACGTGAGGCCCGCGCCGCTCGCGTTCGGGCCCGCCGAGCTCGCGCCCGCTTTCCGCGACGGCTTCTTCCTGGTGCCCAAACTCGGGCAGTTCGAGGACGCCGAGGCGTGATCGATCCCAGCGAAGCGCTGGCGAGCGCCAAGGGGGCGGCCGACCGCATCGTCAAGGTCAAGCGGCTGAACGCCTGTCTCACCCCGATCAAGGAGCTCCGCAAGTCGCTGGTCGCGCAGGCGTCGGCGGCGCATCCGTCGGGCGTGTTGTACGGCATGCCCGTGGCGGTGAAAGACAACATCTGCACGCTCGAGTTCACGACGAGCTGCGGCTCGAGGATCCTCGAGGGCTACCGCTCGCCGTACGATGCGACCGCGGTGGCGAAGCTGAGAGCGGCGGGCGCGCTGATCGCCGGGAAGACGAACTGCGACGAGTTCGGCATGGGCTCGTCCACGGAGCACTCGGCGTACGGCCGCTCGCTCCACCCGTTCGACAAGACCCGGGTGCCGGGCGGCTCGTCGGGTGGCTCGGCGGTGCTCGTCGCCGCGGGCGCGCTGCCCGCCGCGCTGGGCTCGGAAACGGGCGGTTCGGTGCGCCAGCCGGCGTCGCTCTGCGGCGTGGTGGGGATCAAGCCCACGTACGGGCGGGTGAGCCGCTACGGCCTCGTGGCGTTCGGCTCCTCGCTCGACCAGATCGGCGTGCTGGGCCGGAGCGTGCACGACGCGGCGCGCGTCCTCTCGGTGATCAGCGGGCGCGACCCCAAAGACTCGACGTGTGAAGAGCGCGACTCGTTGCGCCTGCCCACCGTGCCGGAGTCGCTCCAAGGCTTTGTGATCGGGGTGCCGAAGGAATACTTTCCGCAAGACCTCGACCCGGCGGTGCGCCGCGCCTGCGACCGCGCGATCCGCCTGCTCCGCGAACTGGGCGCGGCGGTGCGCGAGGTCTCGCTGCCCCACACGGCGTACGCGGTCGCGACCTACTACATCATCGCGCCGGCCGAGGCGTCGTCCAACCTGGCGCGCTACGACGGCGCCCGTTACGGCCCGCGCTTCGACGGATCGGAAGACGTGCGCGCGCTGTACCGGACCACGCGCGGCGAAGGGTTCGGTCCCGAGGTGCGGCGCCGCGTGCTCGTCGGCACGTACGTGCTGTCGTCGGGCTACTACGACGCATATTACCGGAAGGCGCAGCAGATGCGCGCGCTGATCGCTCAGGACTTCCGCAACGCCTTCGATCGCGGCGTGGATCTGTTGTTCACTCCGACCACGCCGACCCCGGCCTTCAAGGCCGGCGAGAAGCTCAACGACCCGGTGGCGATGTACCTCTCCGACATCTTCACGGTGACGGCGAACCTCGCGGGGCTCCCGGCGATCTCCGTGCCGATCGGGCGCATCCGGGGTCTGCCGATCGGTGGACAGCTCATCGGCCAGGCGTTCCTCGAGGACGAGATGCTCGAGGCGGCGTACGCGCTCGAGCGGGCTGTCCCGGCCGGCGAGGAGGCGTGATGGCGGGCGCCTGGGAGACGGTCATCGGGCTCGAGACGCACGTTCAGCTGCGCACGGTATCGAAGATGTTCTGCGGCTGCTCGGCTGCGTTCGGAGCCCCGCCCAACAGCAACGTCTGCCCGGTGTGCCTCGGCCTGCCGGGGGCGCTCCCGGTGCCGAACGAGCAGGCGCTGAAGCTCGCGGTACGCGCGGCGCTGGGGCTCGGGTGCACCGTCCATCCGCGGAGCGTCTTCGCCCGCAAGAACTACTTCTACCCGGACCTGCCGAAAGGCTACCAGATCTCGCAGTTCGAGCAGCCGCTCGCGACCGCCGGGTCGCTGTCGTACCTGTCGCCCGACCGCGGGGTCGCCACCGCTACGATCCAGCGCCTGCACGTCGAGGAGGACGCGGGGAAGTCGCTGCACGACCGCTTCCCGAAGCAGACGGCGATCGACCTGAACCGCTGCGGCGTGCCGCTCATCGAGGTCGTCACCGGGCCCGATTTCCGGTCGCCCCACGAGGCCCGCACGTACCTCCTCACCCTCAAGCAGGTGCTCGAGTACGCCGGGATCTCCGACTGCGACATGGAAAAGGGGAGCCTGCGCGTGGACGCGAACGTCTCCGTACGCCGCGCCGGCGAGACCACGCTCGGCACCAAGACCGAGGTGAAGAACATCAACTCGTTCGCCTACGTCGAGAAGGCACTCACCGTGGAGCGGGATCGCCAGATCGCCGTGCTCGAGGGCGGGGGCACGGTCGCCCAGCAGACCATGCTGTACGACTCGAAGACGAACAGCGTGCGCCCGCAGCGCAGCAAGGAAGAAAGCCACGACTACCGCTACTTCCCGGACCCCGACCTACCGCCCTTGGTGCTCACCGAGGAGTTCATCGCCGAGCAGCAGACGCTCCTGCCCGAGCTGCCGGCGAAAAAGCGCGAGCGCTTCGTCGAGAAGTACGCGCTGAGCGTGACCGACGCAGCCGTGCTCACCGCCGACCGCGCCGTGGCCGACTATTACGAGGCCGTGGTCCACGCGGGCGCGGAGGCCAAGACCGCCGCGAACTGGGTGATGACGGAAGTGCTCGAGGACGCGAAGGATCACGCGGACGGGCTGCGCGTGGCCCCGGGGGCGCTCGCGAATCTGATCGGGCTCGTGCGGGGCGGCACGTTGAGCCACCAGGCAGCGAAGCGCGTGTTCGCCGAGGTCGCCGAGCGCGGCGGGGAGCCGCGCAACGTCGCCGAGGCGCTCGGCGTCGTCCAGGTGGCGGACACAGGCGTGCTGGCAGGGTGGGTGAGTGAGGTGCTCGGCGCTCACACCACGGAGGTCACGCGCTACAAGCAGGGCGAGACCAGGCTGCTGCAGTTCTTCGTGGGGCAGGTGATGAAGGCGTCGCGCGGCAAAGCTGACCCGAAGCTGGCCCAGCGGGTGCTGGAGGAGAAGCTGGCGTCGTGAGGCCCTGAACACCCCAGATCACATTTCCTCGTCGATCCACGCAACTCCTGGCGCCGTGCCAACCTACGCCGGGGGATGGTGGTTTCTTTTCGTTAACTTGACTTTAATTATTATATCAATAATATTCATGTTGTACTCAATATAGTGAAAAAGGGCGTGGGCACGTGGCCAAACCGTGGATTGAGCATTTGAGCGAGGAGGATCTTGGCTTCCTGAAGCGATTCCTGCTCGCTGGGGGGACGCTGAAGGACCTCGCGGCCCAGTACGGGATTTCGTACCCCACGGTTCGACTGCGCCTGGATCGGCTGATCGAGAAGGTCAAGCTGGTCGACGCGGCGCCAGACGCCGGTCCGTTCGAGTTGCGGCTCCGTGCCGCGTACGCCGACGGTCTGCTCAACGCCGAGACGTTCCACGCACTCCTTGAGGCTCATAGGAAGGAGCAGGAGGATCGACATGAAACAGGTGCTCGCTAGCGTCGGAATAGCGCTCCTTGTGGCCGGCCGTCCGGTGGCCGCACAGGAGCTGACGATCGATTGGTCGCGGACGCCCGTGACCGGAGGCATGACGTTGCCCGGCGAGGGTACGGGCGGGGCGGCGGTGCTGCAGCTCCGGTCTACGGGTCCGATGTCTTTTCATCTCGTCACGATCGAACGGCCGCCGGTCACGGGCCCGGCCTACGCCGTCACCGGTCAGGTCCGCTACCAAGGCGTGGAGGGGCAGGGCTACCTCGAGATGTGGACGGTGTTCCCGGACGGCGAGCGGTTTTTCAGCCGCACGCTTGGGGCACAGGGCCCCCTTGCCGCCCTCCACGGCGAGTCAAACTGGCGGCGGTTCGAGCTCCCCTTCGACTTGAGCGGTGCCTCCCAGGTGCCGAGCCGCCTGGAGATCAACCTGGTGCTGCCCGGGCGGGGAGCGGTTTGGCTCGAGCCGCTTCACGTCCAGCAGCTGGCTGGCCCGGCCGGAACCGTGCAGGGCGTCTGGTGGAGCGCGCGGTTTGGGACCCTGGTCGGCGCGATCCTCGGCAGCTTCGTGGGCGTCGTCGGTGCGATCATCGGCGTTCTGGGCGGCCGGGGACGAGCCCGGCGCCTCGTCGGCGCGCTGCTGGTCGGGATGATCGCGGTCGGCGGCTGCTTGGTGCTCGCTGGGGCGGCGGCCGCGTCGAGCTCCCAGCCGCGGTACGTCTGGTACCCGCTCCTCGTGATCGGCGGGGCGTCGGGCGTCATCGCGCTGGTGATTCTGCCTGCCATGCGGCGCCGCTACGCGGCGGACGAGCTTCGCAGGATCGAGGCCATGGATGCCGGGCCGAGTGCCTAGCCTTGCTCCCGGTCCCGCCACGGCCGCTGCGCCTGGGATTGCTTCCAGTAGGCGAGTGGCGGCGTCGGGAGCCCGAAGTGGTGTTCCGCCGTCTCGAGCATCCGCTCGGGATCCTCGCGACCGCCCTCCTGGAGCGCTTGCCGCCGCATCCGCTTCGCGAGCTTGAGCGCCTGGTCGCCCGCCGGATCGAGCCGCCGCGCCGCGGCGTCCTTCTCTGCCAACATCTCCATCACGTACTCGAACGCCACCGCCATGTGACGCTCCACGTCCGCGTCGGGCAGGTCCCAGCGCGTGTTCTCGAGGATCATCTGGAACGCCCAGCGCCAGCTATCGCTCTCGGTGAGATGCACCATGCCGCGGAACAGCCGCCGGCTCGTGCCCACGCTGAACAGCGTGGGTGAGATGATCGTGTCGAGGTGCGTGTCGCTCGGCGTGTGATCCTGGAGGATGAGCTCCTTCGCCGTGCTCGCGTAGGCGGGCCCGAGATGGGTCTCGAACCGGCTCTCCCAGTAGCTGTGGCCCAACGCCGCGGTGCTGGAGGTGAGGACGAGCTGGCGCGGCACGAAGAAGTTGTGGGCCACCGCATCCGCCGCCAGGTGGGACAGATAGCCGAGGCCGAAGGCGCGCAACGGATCGGTGTGAGCCAGGTCGAAGATTTCCTGGCCCACGTGCCAGGCGTGACAGTGCCGGCCCACGGGTGCGTACTTCTTGGCCATCGAGGTGTCGGCGGCGATGTTGCCGTACAGGAAGTCGTAGGGAAAGGCGCGGAGCAGGTCGGCCACGGCACCCGACAGCTGATGCAGGTTCGCGAGGACCGACTCGCCCAGGTAGACATGGGTGCCGGGCGTCCAGGCGTGAGCAGCGACGGGGAACAGGGCTACCCCGACCAGGCCGGCCGCCGCCGCGGCGAGGAGCTGCTTCCCCGTCAGTGCTTTTTCCCCCGCTTGAGCGCGCGGCGGCCCCACTCGAGGAGCGAGACGCCGCGCCGCACCGTGCGCATCGTCGCAGCCACGTCGAGCACCGTCGCCTCCACTTCTTCCTGCACCACCTCGAACACGGCGTCCAGCTCGGCGAGCCGCGCCTCCGCCGCATCCGCCGCGTTGACGATCCGCTGCCGCAGCTCGCGCGACGTCCCGGCCAGACCCTCGGCCTCGGCGCGGATCGTCCCCACGAGCGCCCGAACGTCCCCTACGGCGGGGCCCGCCAGCTCGTGCAGCATCCGCAGGAACACCCGCAGCCCGAGCGCCGCCACCACCGACGCAGCCGCGATGACGATCGCCGCCGCGGCCAGAATCGCGAGGGAAACCCCCGTCACCACCGCCACCCAGGTTGGGATCATCGCGGCCAGTCCACGGGAGCGTTGGCCCTAAGCTCGGCCGGCGCCGTCGCCGGTGTCAACGGCGCCGACGCGGCGGGGCTTGCGACCGTCCTCCGGAGGGCGACCGCGATGAGCGGAGGCGCGGCCAGCTGCGCCGCCGCCACGCCGAGCACGATGGTTGTGAGCAGCGCCCCGCCGGCACCGGTGCCCTCGCCGCCGTACGTGATGAAGAAGTTCAGACCCAGCGCGATGGCGGCGCCGCCCTGCGCGATGGTGCCAAGGCCAATGTTGGGCGGGAGCCCGGCCAGGTGGAGCGCGACGCTGCCGTAGCGCACCGCGGCCCACTTGGCCGCCGCGCGCGCGGCCGCGAGCAGCGGGACCGCGACCAGGATCCACAGCGTCGGGAGCGTGAGCAGCGCCCCGGTGACGACCAGGAAGATCGCGTAGATGGGATGCTCCCAGTCCGCGAGCACCCGGCGCACGGCGTGCCGCCGGGGTGATGCGTTCACGATCAGCGCCGTCGCGAGGGCGCAGACCAGGAGGGGTGACAGCTCCGCCGCGTAGCCGACGCCGGCGCCGAACAGCAGGGTGGCGAGGAGTGCGAAGCCCACGTCGGCCCGCGCCGGTCGCAGTCGGGTGAGCGAGAGGAACACCATCCCGACCAGCGCGCCGCTCCCCACTGCGAAGACGAGCCACGCGAGCGGGTGGGGGCCGTGCAGGGCGAGCGGCACGGTGAAGGCGAGCGCGCCGCATGCGGTCTCGAGCGCCGCGGCCAATGAAAACGCCCGCGTCACGCTCTGGCGGATCCCTACGGCCCGGGCGACCAGAGTCACGGCCCCCGGCCCCGACGCGGCGGCCACCGCCCCCAGGGTCAAGAGGGCCGGCAGGCGCGGCGTCCACGCGGCGGAGAGGGCGGGGACGACCCGGCCGAGCAGCCACGCGCCCAGCGTGACGACCGCGAAGGCCGCCGCTGCGGAGAGCCCGGTCAGGAGCCACGTGCCGCGCCCGATGCGCCGCACGAGGCGCCACTCGAACCGGGCGCCGATGGCGGCGCCGATCCAGCCGATGGCGAGCGCCGCGACCGGCGCGAGCGCGCCGAGCACCGGTCGATTGATGAGGTCGATCCCGGGGCCGAGGACGAGGCCCAACAACACGAGGGGACCGCCGGCCGCGAGGACCAGGTCGAGGCTGGTCAGGTGGCGCCACCGGACGGGCGGCAGCCGCGTTGCGAGCAAGCCGATCGCGGCCAGTCCCGCCAGCGCGAGAACCGGACTCACGTTCACGTCGCGAACGTTCGCGAACGCTTGACGCCGGCGCAAGCCGCCGCATAGCTTGGCTGACCCATGCCTCCCTCCTTTTCGGTCACGGGCGGCCGCGCCTTGAAAGGCACGATCCACCCGGCCGGCAACAAGAACGCGGTCCTTCCCATCCTCGCGGCGACGCTGCTCGCCGATGGGCCCTGCCGCATCGACAACGTGCCGCACATCCGCGACGTCGAGACGATGCTCGCGCTGCTGGCGCATCTCGGCGCGGAAGTGCGCTGGCTCGGTCCGAACACCGTGGAGGTGAATACCGCGCGCGCCGAGCCGCGCGAGCTCGATCCTGCCCTGTGCGCGCGCATCCGCGCGTCGATCTTGCTGGCCGGCCCGATGCTCGCGCGCTTCGGCCGGGTGAGCCTCCCGCCGCCGGGCGGCGACGTGATCGGCCGGCGGCGCGTCGACACGCATTTCCTCGCCCTCGAGCGGCTCGGCGCGGAGGTCACCGTCGGCGCCGCCTACCAGCTCGAGGCGAAGAGCCTCGCCGGGGCCGATATTTTCCTCGACGAAACCAGCGTCACGGCCACCGAAAACGCCCTGATGGCGGCGGTCGTCGCCCGCGGCACGACCACGCTGCGGAACGCCGCCTGCGAGCCGCACGTTCAGGATCTGGCGCGCTTCCTCTCGGACCTGGGCGCGAGCGTCCAGGGCGTAGGCACGAACACGCTCACCATCGAAGGCGGGTTGCCGCTCGCGGCCGCCGCCTGCACCGTGGGGCCGGACCACATCGAAATCGGCTCGTTCATCGGGCTCGCCGCCGTGACGAACGGTGCGATCACGATCGACGGCGTGCGAGGCGAGGATCTACGCAGCATCCTGTTGGGGTTCGAGCGCCTGGGCGTGCGACCGCGCCTCGACGGCACCCAGCTGATCGTGGATGCCGGTCAGGAGCGCCGCATCCGCCCCGACCTGGGCGGGCACGTGCCGAAGCTGGAGGACGGCCCGTGGCCCGCCTTCCCGGCCGATCTGATGTCGATTGCGATCGTGGTCGCGTCGCAGTGCGAGGGGATCCTGCTGGTGTTCGAGAAGCTGTTCGAGTCGCGACTATTCTTCGTGGACAAGCTGATCGGGATGGGCGCGCGCATCGTGCTGTGCGATCCACATCGGGCGGTGATCGCCGGGCCCTCGCCGCTCCACGGGGGCGTCGTGGAGAGTCCGGACATCCGGGCCGGAATGGCGATGCTGCTCGCGGCGCTGGCCGCCCAGGGCGGCTCCGTGATCCACAACATCGGCCAGATCGAGCGGGGCTACGAGCGGATCGACGAGCGGCTGCGGGCCCTGGGGGCGCAGATCGAGCGAGTCGACGGCAGCGGTCCGGCGGTCGGGCGGTCGGGCGGTCAGTGATGCCCGACGTGACGTCCCGTCCGCCTGACCGCCCGTCTGCCAGTCCGCCCCTTCTCCGAGAAGCACCCATCGGCGACTCCGCGGTCCCACGCATGGAGCTCGCCGAATGGGCCGCCCGCTACGGCCTCGTCGCCGGAATCACGACCCGCGGGCACGGCTTCTCCCTCGGCTTGTGGAGCGAAGAGAACGTCGGCCAGGTGATGTCGCGCTGGCGCGCCGTCGGCGCAGCGGTCCGTCCCCGCTTCCCCGGCGTGATTTTGGCGCACCAGGTCCACGGCACCACGGTGCAGTGGCATCCAGCGGCCAGCGACGGGTGGCTGATCGTCGATGGAGTGGACGGGCATGCGACCGGAGCACGAGGGCTCCTGCTCACGGTCACCGTCGCCGATTGCATTCCGGTCTACCTCGCCGTGCCCCAGAAGCAGGTGGTCGCGCTGCTCCACGCCGGATGGCGGGGGACCGCGGGAGGCATCCTGGAGCGCGGCGTGGAGGTGGTGAAGGGGATGGCGTGCGTGCGGTCAGGCGATATCGTAATGCATTGTGGAGTAGGCATTTGTGGGGAGTGCTATGAAGTAGGTTCTGAAGTGCTGAGCCAGTTCAGCGGGCGCGCCGAGAGCGGGCCGGGGCACGTGGATCTCCGGGCCGCGTTGGCGCAGCAGGGGCAGACGCTGGGGCTGGGAGGGATGACGCTCTCCCCGTGGTGCAGCGCGCACGACCGCGACCACTTTTTTTCGCACCGTGCCTCGGGCGGGCGCGACGGCCGGATGATCGCGTACGCGGGATTCCCGCTCGCTTGACAGCCGCCCCCGGGCGGCTAGATTCCGGCCGGTGAAGCGGGCGAAGTTGGGCCCGCGCTTTTTTTTATGCTCTCCGACAGCCTCGTCGAGTCCTTTCGGTCCCGACTGGAAGCGCTAGGTCTCGAGCTGGCGGACCTCCGCATTGGCGGCACGCAAACTCGGCCGCTCGTTCAAGTACGCATCGAGTGGCCCCCCGCGTCGCCCGCGGGGCCGGACGCCCAGCCGCGTCGGGTGACGGTGGCGGATTGCGCCACGGCGAGCCGGATGCTCGAGGCGTGGCTCGACGCCGACGGTCCGCTGGGCTGCCGCTACATGCTCGAAGTGTCGAGCCCGGGGGTCGAGCGGCCGCTGCGCTGGCACCGGCACTGGGTGCGATTCGTGGGCCGCGAGGTCCAGGCGACGGTAGCGGGGCTCGGCCGCGTGCGGGCGCGCATCGTGGCCGTTCCCGACGAGGCGACGGTCGTGCTCGAGCCCCAGGGGGGAGCGCCGCGGCCGGTGCCGCTGGCCGGAATTCGCGACGCGCGTTTGGCGGTGGATTGGTGACGAGGAACCCATGACGACGAATACAAGCGACGTAGTCTCCGCGATCCGTGAGCTGACGAACACCAAGCAGCTCGAGCGGACGGAGCTGCTCGACCTGCTCAAGGACGGGCTGCACGCCGCCCTCGTGAAGCGCTACGGTCCCAACGTGCGGGCCGAGATCGGAATCGACGAGCTCAAAGGTACGATCCGGATCGCGGTGCTCCGCACCGTGGTCGAGGCCGTGGAGGACCCGGGCTCTCAGGTGGCGCTCGAGGAAGCGCGCTTCGAGGATCCGGACTTCCAGGTGGGGGATGTGCTGGAAGAGGAGGTGCCGTTCGATGCCTTCGGTCGCACGGCGGTGCAGGCCGCGAAGCAGCGTATCATCCAGCGCGTGCGCGAGGGCGAGCGGGCGCGTATCCGGGAAGAGTTCTCCGACAAGGTCGGCGAGCTCTTGTCGGGTGAAGTGCAGCAGATCGAGCGCGGCAAGATCGTCGTCATGCTCGCGAAGTTCCGGGAAGCCGAAGCGATCATTCCGTATCGCGAGCAGAATCACCGCGAGCATTTCCACCAGGGGGACACGATCCGCGCCGTGCTGAAGCGGATCGAGGAGACGCCCAAGGGCCCGCGGCTCATTCTGTCGCGCGCCGACCCGCTGTTCGTCAAGGCCCTGTTCAGGCTCGAGGTGCCGGAGATCCAGCAGCAGATCGTCGAGATCCGGGCCACGGCGCGGGAGGCGGGGAGCCGCACCAAGATCGCCGTCTCGTCGCGCGACGATTCGATCGATCCGGTGGGCGCGTGTGTGGGCCTGAAGGGCTCACGCGTGCAGGCGGTGGTGAACGAGTTGAACGGCGAGCGCATCGACATCGTGCCGTGGTCCCCCGATCCCGAGCGGTTCGCGAAGCTCGCCCTCGCGCCGGCGCGGGTCGCCCGCGTGTTCTCGGACCCCGAGACCAAGACGATCCAGGCGATCGTGGACGAGGATCAACTGTCGCTCGCCATCGGGCGCAACGGGCAGAACGTCCGGCTCGCCTCCGAGCTCACCGGCTGGAAGATCGACCTCTATTCGAGCCGCGAGTGGCTGGAGCGCGGCGGGGAAGGGCCGCTGTTCGCTCCGCTCCCCCCGGCGGACGACGAGGCCGCGACCAAGGTCTCGCTGCGCGAGCTGAAGGGTCTGCCGGTCGAGCTGGTGGACGCGCTGGAGCGCGCCGGGCACAAGACGCTGCAGGATATTCTCGACCTCGAGCGCGAGGACGTCGACAAGATCGCCGGCATGACGCCCGAGATCGCCGACAAGCTCATGGCCTTTCTGAATGAGATGACCGAAGAGGGCGGCGACGACGAGGCGGCGCCCGGTGGGGCGGGTGACGCCGCTTCGGGCGGGGCGGGCGAAGCCGCTGGGGGGAGCGAAGGGGGCGGCGCGCCGGCGCCGGTGGCGTGAGCGAGCGGCTGGTCCGGCTGCTGGGGCTCGGCGCCCGGGGGGGTGGGGGGCGGGTGGTGATCGGAGTGACCGGGGTGCGGGCGCAGCTGCAGCGGGATGCGCTGTCGTGCGTCGTGCTCGCGGCGGATGCGAGCCTGCGCACCCGAGAGAAAGTCGAGCGCTTGGCGCGGGCACGGCGAGTGCCGGTGCTGATCGGTCCGGTGGCGGAGCGGTTGGGGGCGGGGCTGGGGCGGCCGCCGGTGCAGGCCGTGGGCGTGGCGGATGCCGCGCTGGCGCGTGGGTTGGTCGGGTCTTTGGAGGAGTGAGTGACGACGACGCGGATTCACGATCTAGCGGCTGAATTCGGGATCCCCTCCGAGCAGCTCATGGGCATGCTCAAGGAGCAGGACATCTTCGTGCGCAGCCACCTCTCGCCGCTCAAGCCCGAGCAGGTGGCGTTGATGCGTGCGCGCTGGGAGCGCGAGAAGCGGAAGCAGAAAGACGCGCCCGCGCCTCCCAAGCGGCGCCGCGCCGTCAAGGCGGCCGAGCCGGTGGCGGTGGCGGAGCCCGACGCGCGGCCCAAGCGTCGCCGCCGCACGGCGGCGGAGATGGCCGCCGTCGAGGCGGAAGCCCAAGCCGAAGCGGCGATCGAGGCGGAGCGCGAGCTGAAGGCGCGCGAGGCGCTCGAGGCGGCCAAAGCCGTGGACGAGGAGGAGAAGCCGTCGCTCGAGGAGCGCGCCGCGGCGCTGTTCAAGGAGCTCCCGGTGGCCGAGGAGGCCGGAGCGGAGTCGGCGACGGCCGCTCCCGCGGCGGCGCACGCCGCCACGCCCTTCGCCGCGTCCCCGTCCGCCCCGGCGCGTCCCGTGATCCCGACCCCCGTGCGGCCCAAGCCGGTGGCGAGTGCCACTCCCGGCGGCGCCGTGCCCGCGCCTCCCCGACCAGTCGCCTCGGCGGCGCCGGGCGCGATTCCGCTGGAGGAGCGGCGGCGCGAGAAGGGGAAGAAGCGCAAGAAGGGCAAGAAGTCGCTGGTGGATCAGGAAGCGGTCGCCCAGAACATCTCGCGCACCTTGGCGTCGATCAAAGGGCCGGTGGCGAAGAAGGGCGCGCACCGCCGCGAGGAAGGGCCGAGCTTCCGCGAGGTCGAGGAGCAGAAGCGGCGCGACGAGAAGGAGCGCGAGAAGACGCTGGTGCGCGTGACCGAGTTCATCACGGTCTCCGAGCTCGCGAACATCCTGAAGGTACCCGCCAAGGAGATCGTCGGCTTCGCCTTCAAGGAGCTCGGGCAAATGGTGACGATCAACCAGCGCCTCGATTTCGACATGATCGAGCTGATCGCATCGGCCTTCGGCTTCCAGGCGGTGCGCGAGGTGGAGTATGCCCTCGCCGCGTCCGAGGAGCCGCCCAAGGAAGAGGCAGGCGATCTCAAGCCGCGCGCGCCGGTGGTCACGGTCATGGGCCACGTCGACCACGGCAAGACCTCGCTGCTCGATTACGTCCGGAAGGCCAACGTCGTGGCGGGCGAGGCGGGCGGCATCACGCAGCACATCGGCGCCTATCAGGTCACGCTCAAGGACGGGCGCTCGATCACGTTCCTGGACACGCCGGGTCATGAAGCCTTCACGGCCATGCGGGCCCGCGGTGCGCAGGTGACGGACATCGTCGTCCTGGTCGTCGCCGCCGACGACGCGATCATGCCCCAGACGATCGAGGCGATCTCGCACGCCAAGAATGCGGGCGTCCCGCTGGTCGTGGCGATCAACAAGATCGACCTGCCCGCCGCCAACGTGCAGAAAGTGAAGCAGGACCTGCTGGCGCACGGCGTGGTGCTGGAGGAGTTCGGTGGCACGACGCTCGCCACCCCGATCTCCGCCAAGGCGGGGACGAACGTGCAGGAGCTGCTCGACCAGATCCTGCTGCAAGCCGAGCTGCTCGATCTGAAGGCGAACCCCGACCGCCGGGCCCAGGGCACGGTGCTCGAGGCGACGCTCGACCCCGGAAAGGGCCCGCTCGCCACGATCCTCGTCCAGAATGGCACGCTGCGCGGCGGAGACGACTTCATCTGTGGACAGTTCTACGGGCGCGTGCGCGCGATGTACGACGAGCGCGGTCAGACGGTCGACGGGGCGGGTCCGTCCACGCCGGTGCAGGTGCTGGGCTTCGAAGGCGTGCCCGAGGCCGGCGACACGTTCCAGGTCATGACGGACGCGGCGGCGGCGCGCGACATCGCGCAGAAGCGCCAACGCCTCGAGCGCGAGGCGCAGCACCGCCGCACCGGTCGCGTGAAGACGCTCGAGGACTTCATGGCCGAGCGGGCCGAAGGCGGCGCGGCGGCGCTCCGGATCATCATCAAGGCGGATCAGGGCGGCCCGGCCGAGGCCCTGGCGGACGCGTTGGCCCAGCTCTCGACGCCCGAGGTCAAGGTCGAGGTCGTGCACCGGGGCGTGGGCGCGATCACGGACTCGGACGTGCTGCTCGCCAAAGCCTCGAACGCGATCATCATCGGCTTCCACGTGCGGCCCGACTCCAACGCGCGCGCCTCGGCGGAGCGCGAGAAGGTCGAAATCCGCACCTACCGCATCATCTACGAGGCGGTGGAAGAGGTGAAGGCGGCGATGGCGGGCTTGCTCGCGCCCGAACGGAAGGAAGTGGTGTTGGGCGAGGCGGAAGTCCGCCAGCTGTTCAAGATCGCGAAGGTGGGCACGATTGCCGGGAGCTTCGTCCGCTCGGGCGTCATCCCGCGCACGGCGCGAGTGCGGGTGGTCCGCGACGGCGTCGAGGTGTACGATGGCACGCTGGCCTCCCTCAAGCGCTTCAAGGACGACGTGCGCGAGGTGCGCGAGGGGTTCGAGTGCGGGATCGGCGTCGAGAACTTCAACGACCTGAAGGTCGGCGACCTGATCGAGGCGTACCGGATCGAGGAAGTCGCGCGCTCGCTGACGCCCGCGTGATCGTGGGGGTCATGACGTGGGAGCTGCATCTCGCGGGGTGTCACTCCCTCAAGGACAAGCGCCATGTCCTGAAGAGCCTCAAGGACCGCCTCCACAACCGCTTCAATGTATCCGCGGCGGAGACGGCGCATCACGACCTGTGGCAGCGCGCCGAGCTGACGGTGTGCGTGGTCTCGACGGACCGGGGCCACGCGGAGAGCGTGTTGCGGGAGGCAGACCGCCTGATCGAAGCGGCCGACGGCGCCCGCATCGTGGACACGAGCGCGAGTTTCTTCTGATATGAAGCGACGGACGAGCCACCGCCCCGAGCGCGTCGCGGAGGCGATCCGCCAGACCGTGGCGGCCTTTCTGACCGGGAATGTGCGCGACCCGCGCGTCGGGTTCGTCACGGTCACCGCGGTGGAGGTGTCCGCCGATCTGGCGCATGCCCGGGTGCGCGTGAGCGTGATGGGCGGCGACGAGGACAAGGCGAAGTCGCTCGAGGGCCTGACGAGCGCCGCCCGCTTCCTGCGCGCCCAGCTCGCCAGGGAGCTGCCGTTACGCGTGACGCCGGAGCTCCGCTTCGAGCTCGACCGCGGGCTGGAGCACGCCCAGGAGATCGACCGGGTGCTGCGCGGGCTCAAGGAGGGCGCGGGCTGATCTCCGGCGTGGCGCTGGTCGCGAAGCCGGGGGGCCCCGATGGACCCACGTCGCACGACGTCGTCGACACCGTGCGTCGGGCCGTCGGGACCGATCGGGTGGGGCATTTGGGGACGCTCGATCCGTGCGCGGCGGGGCTGCTCGTGATCGTGGTGGGCCGTGCCACGCGGCTGGCGCCGTTCGCGGCGGGATGGGCCAAGGCGTACGACGGCGTCATCCGGCTGGGCACGACGACCGCCACCGACGATGCGACCGGCGCGACGGTGGCCACCTCGGAGGCGTGGCGCGGAGTGGATCGGGCGCGAGTGGAGGAGGCGCTGGCCGCGTTCCGCGGGGCGTACGACCAGCGGCCACCCGCGTACTCGGCGGTGAAGGTGGCCGGCGAGCGCGCCTACCGACGGGCTCGCCGCGGCGAGGGCGTGGTGTTGCGACCCCGACGGGTCGAAGTGACGGCGCTCGAGCTCGAGACCTTCGCGCCCCCCGACGTGGGCTTCCGCGCCACCGTGAGTGGCGGGACGTACCTGCGCAGCCTGGCCCGCGACGTGGGGGAGGCGCTGGGCTGTGGGGCGCACCTGGCGACGCTCACGCGGACCCGGGTCGGGCCATTCCGGCTCGCGGATGCCGTGGCGCCCGACGGCGTGACGGCGCACGCGCTGCGCGATCCCGCGGAGCTCGTCCGCGACCTGCCGGCTCGGGAGCTGGACGACGCAGGGCGTGCCGCGGTGGTTCACGGACGCCCGGTGCCGGTGGGCGACGGGGCGCGGGAAACGGGAAACGTCGCACTCTTCTGGAGCGGACAACTCGTCGCGGTGGCGGAGCGCGTGGGCGAGGTGCTCAAGCCCCGCGTCGTGGTGGTGGAGCAGTGACGGGGAGGAGGGGGGGCACCGTCGCGACCGTCGGGACGTTCGACGGGATCCACCGCGGGCACCAGGCCGTGCTGCGCGAGGTCGTGCGGCGGGCCGGGGAGACGGGGGAGCGCACGAGCCTGCTCGTGACGTTCGACCCGCACCCGCTCGAGGTGGTGAACCCGAGCGCCGCGCCGCGGCTGCTCACGCTGTCCGACGAGAAGCGCGCGCTGGCGGCGGGGCTCGGCGTCGAGCGCGTCGAGGTCGTGGCGTTCACGCCGGAGCTCGCGCGTCTCGGTCCCGAGGAGTTCGTGCGCGACGTGCTGCGGGCGCGCTTCGGGATGCAGGAGCTGGTTCTGGGGTACGACCACGGGTTCGGGCGCGGCCGCGCGGGCGACGTGGAGATGGTGCGGCGGCTGGCGCGCGACGACGGGTTCGCCATGGAGGTCGTCGCGGCCGTGAAGGACGAGGGGCAGGCCATCTCGTCGTCGCTGATTCGGACCGCCGTGGCGCACGGTGACTTGGCGTCGGCCGAGCGCGGCCTCGGGCGGCCGTACAGTGTGCGGGCCGTGGTGGAGCGTGGCGCGGGGCGCGGGCGGACCATCGGCGTACCGACGATCAACCTCACGTCGCCCGACCCGCGCAAGCTGCTGCCGCCGGACGGCGTGTATGCCGTGCGGGTCGAGGTCGAGGGACGGCGGTACGGTGGTATGATGAACCAGGGCGCGCGGCCCACGTTCGGCGTGCACGCACGCGGCCTCGAGGTTCATCTGTTCGCCTTCAGCGGCGATCTGTACGGGGTGACGGTGACGGTGGAGTGGGTGCGGCGGCTGCGGGATACCCAGACGTTCCCGTCGCGCCAGGCGCTGGTCGACCAGATCGAGCGCGACGCGGTCGCGGCGCGTGCGGTCCTCAAGGGGTAGAGACTCGAATGCGCACGATCCGCTCACGACTCATCGCCATCGGCGGGCTGCTGGCGCTCGCGGTGTGGCAGCTGATCCCTACCGACGTCACCCAGCGGGTGCGCGACGCGACGACCGGTCGCATGAAGGACACCACGATCCGGCGCGTGCCGATCAATCTCGGGCTCGATCTGCAGGGCGGTATTCACCTGGCGCTCGAAGTGGACCAGTCGAAGGGCCCCGTCCCCGACTGCGCCGACGCCATCCAGCGCGCTGAGAAGGTGGTGCGCACGCGGATCGACGAGTTCGGCACGAGCGAGCCCGTCGTCCAGATTCAGGGGCGCTGCCGCCTCATCGTCGAGCTGGCGGGCGAAAAAGATCCGGCCCGGGCCAAGGGCATCATCCAGCGCACCGCGTTCCTCGAGTTCCGCATCACCGACATGAAGAACCTGTTCCGAGACGCGCTGCCCGAGATCGACAAAGCGCTGCAGCGGGCCGGGGTGCGGGCGTCCGGGCAAGGGGCGGCAGCGGCGAGCGTGACCCAGCTGTTCGGCACGGACACCGGGAAAGCCAAGGGCAAGCCGGCGAAGGGCAAGGCGGCGGCGAAAGACACCACCGACCTGAACGCGCCCGGCGCCCTCTCGTCGCTCCTCTTCCAGGGTCAAGTGAACGGCGAGTATCTCGTGCCGGAAGAGCAGGTCCCGGTGGCCGAGAGCCTGCTGGCGCGGCCCGACGTGCAGCGGCTCATCCCACGAGGGCTAGAGCTCAGGTGGGGCACGGAGGTGTTGTCGCGCGCCGGCCGCAGCTACCGGACGCTGTACGCCGTGGAGGACCGGCCGATCATCACGGGCGAATATCTCCAGGACGCGAAGGCCACGCGCGACCCGCTCACCAACCAGTCGGTGGTGAACTTCGTGCTGTCGCGGCGCGGCGGGCGCATCTTCGAGCGTGAGACCGGCCGCCACGTGCAGGACTACATGGCGATCATCCTCGACGGCCGGGTGCAGGGACAGCCGCCGGTCATCAAAAGTCAGATCGGGCAGCGCGGGCAGATCGAGCTGGGCGCGAAGCCGCTGCAGGACGCCCAGGATCTGGCGCTGGTGCTCAAGGCGGGGGCGCTGCCCGCCCCCCTCACCATCATCGAGGAGCGTACCATCGGGCCGTCGCTCGGCCAGGACTCGATCAGGGACGGCATCCATGCCGGGATCGTCGGCGTGGTCCTCGTCGTGCTGATCATGGTGGTCTACTACCGGCTGTCGGGCGTGCTGGCCGTCGCGGCGCTGGCCCTGTACGTCGTGTTCACGCTCGCCGGACTCGCGGGCTTCGGGTTCACCCTCACGCTGCCGGGGCTCGCCGGCCTCGTGCTGTCGGTCGGTATCGCGGTGGACGCGAACGTGCTGATCTTCGAGCGCATCCGCGAGGAGCTGCAGCACGGGAAGCTGGTGCGCACCGCCGTGGACGAGGGCTTCAAGCACGCCATGAGCGCCATCATCGACTCGAACGTGAGCACCGCGCTCACCGCGTTCATTCTCTACCTGGTGGGGACCGGCCCGGTGCAGGGCTTTGCGATCACGCTGATCATCGGCATCGCCGCGTCCATGATCACGGCCATCTTCGTGGTTCGCACCTTCTACATGATCTGGCTCGACCGCCGGCCGGACATGGCCACCTTGAGCGTCTGAGATGATCCGACTCTTCGCCAACGCCAACTACGACTTCATCAAGTGGCGCCGCTGGGCCTACGGGCTCACCGCGGCGATCATCATTCCCGGATTCGCCCTGTTCCTGGTGCGCGGCCTCAACTACTCGATCGAGTTCACCGGCGGCACGCTGATTCAGGTCCAGACGGCGGAGCCCGTCGGACCGGACCGCATCCGCAGCGCGCTCGACGCCGCCGGCATCCGCGACGCGGAGATCCAGCAGTTCGGTGCGGCCAACGAATACGTGATCCGCGCTCGGATCGGGCGGGCGGACGCCGCCGTCGAGGGCTCGACCGAGACGACGGTAGCGGCGGTCGATTCGGCGCTGGCGCGCACGCTGGGCTCGGCGCCGGAGCACTACAAGATCCTCCGCACCGAGGCGGTCGGCCCGAAGGTGGGGCGCGAGCTTCAGGGCAAGGCGTTCCTGGCGATCTTCTTTTCGTTCATCGTCACGCTCGTCTATCTCGCCGTCCGCTTCGAGTGGCGCTTCGGCCTCGCCGCAGTGCTCGCGACGTTCCACGACATCCTCACGACGATCGCGTTCATCCGCTATCTCGACCTCGAGGTGAGTCTCGTGGTCGTGGGCGCGGTCCTGACCATGGTCGGCTACTCGCTGAACGACACGATCATCATCTTCGATCGCGTGCGGGAGAACCTGCGCAAATTCCGGCGCCAAAATTTGTACGAGATCCTGAACCTCTCGATCAACGAGACGCTGCCGCGCTCCGTGTTAACGCACGGAACCACCATGGCGACGACAGTCGCCCTCGTGCTGCTCGCGGGCGAGGTGCTGCGGCCCTTCGCGCTGGTCATGACCTTCGCGATCTTCACGGGGACCTTCTCGTCGATCTACATCGCGGCCCCGCTCCTGATGTACATCGAGAAGCGCTGGCCGGGCGAGGACGCGCGCGGGGCCAGAGCGCTGCGTCCCCCGGGGTCGGTGCCGCTGAACCCGCCGCCCCCAAGCGGCAGCCCCGAGGTCCGCTCCAAAGCGGCCGTGTGACGTGCTGGTCGACGCCCACTGCCATCTGGGCGATGCGGCGTTCGACCCCGACCGCGCGGCGGTCCTCGCCCGCGCGCGCGAGGCCGGCGTGGGACACGTCGTGGTCATCGGCGCCACCCTGCCCGAGAGCGAGCGGGCGGTAGCCCTCGCCCGGGCCCGCCCCGGCCTCTCCGCCACCGCCGGCATCCACCCCCATGAGGCGCGGCACTGGTCGGCCGCCGCCGCCGCCCGCCTGAGAGACCTGCTCGCCCTACCCGAAGTAGTGGCGCTCGGAGAAACGGGGCTCGACTACCATTACGACCATTCGCCGCGGGACGTGCAACGTCGCGCCTTCGAGGCCCAGCTCACACTCGCCAGCGAGGCTCGCAAGCCGGTCGTGGTGCACGCGCGTGAGGCCGACGACGACGTGGCCGCGATGCTCCGGGGCGCGGGTACGCCGGTCGTGCTCCACTCGTTCAGCTCGGGTCCGGGCGTGTTCGAGGCGGGGATGGCGGTCGCCGCGTACTTTTCCTTCAGCGGCATGATCACTTTCAAGAACTGGACGATGGCCGACCGCCTCACGGACTGCCCGCCCGACCGGCTGCTCGTCGAGACCGACGGCCCGTATCTTGCTCCCGTGCCTCATCGCGGGAAGCGCAACGAGCCGGCCTTCGTGCGTGCAGTGGCGGAGGCGCTCGCGCGGGCCCGCGGAGAGTCGGTCGAGAGCATCGGCCAGCGCACCACGGACAACGCGCGCCGACTCTTCGGAGCGCGGCTCGCCACGACCCTCTAGCCGAGAGCACCCGTGACCACGACGGCCAAGGTACCCACCGACATCGCCATCGCCCAGGCGGCCGCGCTGCGCCCGGTGGCCGACATCGCCGCCGAGCTGGGGCTCGACGACGAAGAGATCGAGTTGTACGGCAAGTACAAGGCGAAGGTGCGGCTCGCCGCCGTGGCGCGCCGCAAGCCCAAGGGACGGCTCGTGCTGGTCACCGGGATCAACCCGACGCCGGCGGGGGAGGGCAAGTCCACGGTGACCGTCGGGGTGACGCAGGCGCTGCGCAAGATCGGCAAGAACGCCGCGCTCTGTATCCGCGAGCCGTCGCTCGGGCCCGTCTTCGGCGTGAAGGGCGGAGCCGCGGGCGGCGGGTACGCCCAGGTCGTCCCGATGGAAGACATCAACCTGCATTTCACGGGCGACTTCCACGCCATCGCGAGCGCGCACAACCTGCTGTCCGCCATGTTGGACGCGCATCTGCATCATGGCAACGCGCTCGGTCTCGACACCCGCCGCATCACCTGGCCCCGCACCATCGACATGAACGACCGCGCCCTGCGCAACATCATCGTGGGACTCGGAGGGTTGAACGCCGGCCCCGCGCGCGAGGAGCGGTTCGTCATCATCCCGGGCTCGGAGATCATGGCCATCATGGCGCTGGCGACGGGCATCACGGACCTGGAGCAGCGCCTCGCGCGCATCATCGTGGGGCTCACGTCCGACAAGAAGCCCGTGCGCGCGAGCGACCTGAAGGCCCAGGGCGCCATGACCCTGCTGCTCAAGGACGCGATCAAGCCCAACCTCGTGCAGACCCTCGAAGGCGGACCGGCGTTCATCCACTGCGGGCCGTTCGGGAACATCGCCCACGGCTGCAACTCGGTGATGGCGACCAAGCTCGCCCTCACGCTGTGCGACGTGGTGCTCACCGAGGCGGGATTCGGGGCTGACCTCGGAGCCGAAAAGTTCTTCGACATCAAGTGCCGGATGGCGGGCTTGAACCCCGAGGCGGCGATCGTGGTCGCCACCGTGCGGGCGCTCAAGATGCACGGCGGCGTGAAGAAGGACGCGCTGGGCAACGCCGATGTCGACGCCGTGAAGCGTGGCGCGACGAACGTGCGCCGCCACATCAGGAACGTGAAGAAGTTCGGCGTCCCGGTGATCGTGGCGCTCAATCGCTTCATCACGGACACCGAGGCCGAGCTCGACCAAGTACGGGCCGAGTGCGCGGCCGAGGGTGTGGGCGTCGAGCTGTGCGAGGTGTGGGAAAAGGGCGGGGAGGGAGGCGTGGCGGTGGCCGAAGCAGTCCTCAAGCAGCTGGACGGCCGCGCGGCGAAGTTCACGCCCCTGTACGACGAGAAGCGGCCGATCCGGGAAAAGATCGAGACGATCGCGAAGGAGATCTACGGGGCCGGGGACGTGGCGTTCGCTCCTCCGGCGGCGCGGGCGCTCGAGCAGCTGCCCGCGATGGGGCTCGGCGAAACGCCGGTGTGCATGGCCAAGACGCAGTACTCCTTCTCGGACGACCCGACCAAGCTCGGCGCGCCAAGCGGGTTCACCCTCCAGGTCCGGGACATTCTGCCCGCGGCGGGCGCGGGATTCGTCGTGGCGCTCGCGGGTGACATCATGACCATGCCCGGGCTGTCGAAGACGCCCGCGGCCGAAAAGATCCGGGTGCACCCGGACGGCACGATCGAAGGACTGTTCTGATGGCACTCAAGGTACTGGGAATTGTGGTGGCCGAGGGCGCCCCCAAGGCGATCGGCCCCTACAGCCAGGCGGTGGTCGTAGACGGGATGGTGTATACGGCGGGGCAGATCCCGCTCGACCCCAAGACCGGCGGGATCGTGGGCAAGACCACCGCGGAGCAGGCCGAGCAGGTGTTCAAGAACCTCGGGGCGATCCTCAAGGCCGCGGGCTCGGGGCTCGACCAGGTCGTGAAGACGACGGTGTACCTCGTCGACATGGCCGATTTTCCGGCGATGAACGAGGTGTACGCGAAGTACTTCCCGACTCACAAACCGGCACGCTCCACCATACAGGCCGCGGCGCTGCCCAAGGCGGTGCGGGTGGAGATCGACGCGATCGCGAGGGTCGGATGAGGCCGGCGCGCGTCCTGCTGTGGGCGCTCGCTGTGGCGGCGCTCCCGGCTTCCCCCCCGGCGGCCGCGCAGACCACGCGCTCTCACGCCGATAGCCAGCTCGCGCGCGACGTCTTCCGCGAGCTGATCGAGATCAATACCACCGACTCCCTGGGGAACACGCCGCGCGCCGCCCGTGCCATGGCGCAACGGCTCCTCGCCGCCGGATTCCCGGCGGCAGACGTGCGCGTGCTGATCGGCCCCGATGCGAAGCACGGCAACCTCGTGGCTCGCTACCGCGGCACCGGCGCGGGCGGGCGTCCGATCGTCGTGTTCGCACACCTGGACGTGGTGCCCGCCCGGCGGGCGGACTGGTCCGTCGATCCCTTCACCCTTCTCGAGAGGGACGGCTACTTCTACGGCCGTGGCACGACCGACAACAAGGCGGGAGACGCGATCCTCGTCGCCGATTTCATCCGGCTCAAGCAGGCGGGGTTCAAGCCGCTGCGCGATCTGATTCTGATGCTCACCGGCGACGAAGAGACGGCGGGCAGCTGCATCGCGTGGTTGGTGGCGAAGCATCGGGACCTGATCGACGCGGAGTTCGCTCTGAACACCGACGCGGGCGGCGGAGTGTTGCGCGACGGGCACCGCGTGATGTTCGTGGTGCAGGCGAGCGAAAAGGTGTACGCGACGTACGTGCTCGAAGCCACCGACAAGGGCGGGCACAGCTCCCTCCCGCGGCCCGCGGACAATCCCGTCTACCGGCTCGCACCGGTGCTGGAGCGCCTCGCACAGTATCAGTTCCCGGTCAAGCTGAACGAGGTATCCCGGGCGTTCTTCGAGCGCTCGGCGGCGCTCGAGAGCGGGTCCCTCGCCGACGACATGCGGGGTGTCCTGAAGGACCCGCCGGACAGCGCGGCCGTCGCGCATCTCTCGGCAGTGCCGTTCTACAACTCCAAGCTCCGTACGACTTGCGTCGCCACGATGATGAGCGCGGGGCACGCCGAGAACGCGCTGCCCCAGTCCGCCCGGGTGACGGTCAACTGCCGTATCCTCCCGGGGGAGCCCGCGTCGGAAGTCGAGGCGACCCTGCGGCGCCTCGCCGCCGACGACCGCATGACGCTCCGCGAGACCAACACACCGATCCCGAGCCCACCATCCCCCCTTACCGCTGCGATCGTCGGCCCGATCGAGCACCTCGTCGCCGAGCAGTTCCCCGGCGTCCCGGTCGTGCCTGTCATGGAAGCGGGCGCGACTGACGGCTTGTTCCTCCGCAACGCCGGCATCCCGACCTACGGTGTCTCGGCTGTGTTTGAAGAGCAGAACGACGTGCGGGCGCACGGTCGCGATGAGCGGCTCGGCGTGCAGAGCTTTTACGAAGCGCTCGAGTTCTGGTTTCGGATGATGCAGGCGTTCGCGTCGGACCGGTTGACGCGGTGATCGAAGCGGGGTATTTCACCACCGGTGGACCTGGTCGTCGGGTAGCCGCATGTGGAAGCGAGTGAAGAACCGGGTGCAGGGCAGGGTAACGCGATTCCGCGTCCCCGGCGGGGCCGCGCCTGCCGAGGCCGATGCCCATCGCCAGGCGGACCCCGTCTACGACGACCGGTCGATGCCGATCGCGGCCTCCATCCTCTGGAAGCCGATCGACGGCGCGGCGGAGGAAGGCGCAGGGCTCCCCCCGATTTTCATCACGCAGCGGGCGCTGGCCGCCGTGCACGATCACTGCGCGGCGACGCGCGCCGCGTGCTTCGGCCTGTTGATCGGAGACGTGGTCAACTCCCCGGAAACCGGGGCGCCATATGTCGTCGTCGAGTCCACCATACGCCTCCCCGGGAGCCCGGACGAAGACGCCAAGACGGTGCTGGTGCAGGGATGGGTGGTGGCGCAGGACGTGCTACGGAAATCCGGCGATCTGCTGGTCGGCTGGTACCGAGGGGGCGGAGGGGAGGCCGCGCTGTCGCCTGCGGAGGCGGACGCGCACAGGGCGTTTTTCGTGCAACCGTGGCAGCTTGCCGTGGTCGTGGGATCGGGCGACACGACCGTGGGCGGAGTGTTGCGCCGCTCCGAGGGCAGCGGCTGGGCGCAAGAGTGCCTGCCGTTCTATGAGCTGGTCGATCCGGCATCCTTCCGACCGGACGGCAGCAAGCCCACGTGCCTGCGGTGGGACAACTACCGCACGGAAGAGACGGCGCTCGTTCCGCCCGCCGCGCTTTCCGTCCCCGCGGTATCCGCGGCGCTCGATTCCCTCCCAGCCGTCGGGCGCGCGGCATCGTCGGTGCAGCCGTGGGCTTTTCTACCCGACCAGTTCGGCGGCGGCGATGAGGGCGAGGGGCGCTGGGCGTCCCACGCCCGCGTCGGGCGCATTGCACGGTGGACCGCGTACGCCGCGGCGGGCGTCCTGGGCGTCGCCGGGCTGCTCCGGCTCTACTCGGCTGGGGCAGCGCCCGCGTCGCGTGGGTCGTCCCTGGGCTCGCCCGCGGCCGTGGCGCCGACCTCGCTCGAGCCGGTGGACCGGGCCGCAGACACCCTCGCCCTGGCGATCGCCGCATTCGACCTGCGTGCGCAATTGTTCGCCAGCCGTCAGATGCAATGTCCTGAGCTGGCGCGCGGGCTCATCCTGGTCGAAGAGCGTTGGACGACCTACAACAGCGTGCGGAAGGAAAACGGCGCACCGCTCGACTCCGCCCGT
>Ga0209056_10000683_pt1 | contig 37693 bp, 39 predicted proteins | sample GraSoiAngelo_114_FD_185876 | JGI IMG/M metagenome (GOLD analysis project Ga0209056, IMG submission 185876) | Grasslands soil microbial communities from the Angelo Coastal Reserve, California, USA - 14_0903_13_40cm (SPAdes) (version 2) | ecosystem: Environmental > Terrestrial > Soil > Grasslands... | reverse complement strand
GAGCTGGACCCCGAACAGGATCATGAGCATGAGCGCCAACCAGAAGTCGGGCGTCGCGAAGCCCACGAACACGAAGATCGTGGTCACCTTGTCGAACCGCGAGTACTGACGCGTGGCCGAGAACACACCGATCGGGATCGCGAGGGCGACGATGATCGTCATCTCGACGACGTTGAGGAGCAGCGTGATCGGCAGCCGCTCGCCGATCTTTTGCAGCACCGGGCGCGCGTCGGGCGAGAACGATCGACCGAAGTCGAGCCGGACGAGCCGCGTCAGCCAGTTCACGTACTGGACGTGGAGGGGCTTGTCGAGCCCGTACATCTGGCGCAGCCGCTCCCGCACCTCCCGGTCCGATTGGACCGGGGTGTCCCCGGTCCCGAGGTCGGTCGGCTCACCGGGGGCCAGGTGGATCACGAAGAACGAGATGAGCGTGATACCGATGAGGAGAGGAACGGCGAGGACGAGCCGCCGCAGCGCGTACCCGAGCATGGCGCGCTATTCTAGCGCGAGCGGCACGAGACTACATCTACCCCGCCGTGTAGCGCTGCAGCTGCTTTGGGACGTACCACTCGTTGAAATTGTGCCGGATGCCGTTCGGTGACGGGATGATCCCGCGGATCCGCGAGGAGACCACCGGCAACGCGTCCCGGAAGTAGAGGAAGACGATCGGCTGGTCCTCGGCCAGGATTTCCTGAAACCGGTCGTAGTACTTCTTCCGCTCCGCCTCGACGCACGAGGCCCGCCCCTGCTCCAACATCTCGTCGGCCTCGGGGTTCGCGTAACCGATACGGTTCAGATCGTCCGGTCCCCTCTTCGACGAGTGCCAGACCTCGTACTGGTCGGGGTCGAGACCGATGCCCCAGCCGAGGATGATCGCCTCGAACCTTTTCTTCCTGATGTACTCCTTGAGGAACGACGCCCACTCGATGACCTGGATGTCGACGCGGACCCCCAGGTCTTTGAGCGACGCCTGCACGATCTCGGCGACCTTTCGACGCTCGTCGTTGCCCTGGTTGGTCCGCAGCACGAATTCGAATGGCTGGCCGTCCTTGACGAGGATCCCGTCGGCGTCCCGCGGCCGCCACCCCGCGGCCGCGAGGAGCTCGCGCGCTCTCGCCAGGTCGTACGGGTAGGTGCGCACGTTCGGGTTGTACGCCCAGGTGCCGGGCTTGTACGGCCCCGTCGCCTCCCGCCCGAGCCCGAGGCGCACGCCGTCGATCAGCTCACGCTTGTTGATGGCGTGGGCGAACGCCTGGCGCACCCGCCGGTCGGCGAAGCGCGGATCGCTCAGGTTGAACCCGAGGTACGTGTACGCGTTGTCCTGATACTGGAATTTGTTGTAGGCCTTGCGGAATGCGGGGAAGTCGGCCTGGCGCTTGAACTGCAGCGCGGTGAGGCCGGCCGGGCCCGCCGAATCGACGCCCTTGGCCTTCAGCTCGAGAAAGATGGTCGCCTGGCTCGGGATGATCCGGTAGACGATGCGCGAGAGGTAGGGCCGCCCCTCGAAGTAGTCGGGGTTCGCGACCAGCACGACCTTTTCGCCGGGCTTCCACTCGCTGAAGCGGTACGGGCCCGTGCCGACCGGGTTCGAACGATTCTGCGGGGCCTCGCGCAATCGTCCCTCCCGCACGTAGCTCTCCAGCACGTGGCGCGGGAGGATCCACGTGGACCAGCTCTGGAGCGCCTTGGCGTAGGGCTGTGTGTAGCGCACGTGCAGCGTGAAGGGGTCCACCGCCTCGACCGTGCTGATCGCGCGGAAATCCTCGCGGTAGGCGGTCGGCGTCTTCGGGTTGATCATCGTCTCGTACGTGAAGACGACGTCATCGGCGGTGAACGGGCGCCCGTCGTGCCAGCGCGCGTTCCGGCGCAGCCGGAAGGTGAGGTCGAGACAGTCCCGGCTGAACTCCCAGGACTCCGCCAGCTCGCCGATGATGTTGAGATCCTTGTCCCGGGTGACGAGCCCGCTGTAGATCAGCGATCCGACCTCGAACGACGCGGAGTCGGTCAAGACGTTCGGTATCAGGCCCGAGATGTTGCCGGTCAGCGCGTCGATGAAGGTGTCGCCATACGCGGGCTTGGCCGCGGACTGGCCGGGCCCGCGATCGACGGCGCTGTCCGCCTCGCTCCCGCACCCGGCGAGCGTCAGCGCGAGGAGCAGTCCGAGCAGGCGCAGCGGCTCGCGCCGGCTCATGGGGTCAGCGCGGCTGGCTCGGCGGGGCGGGCGACGCGGGCGCCGCCGGGGTGGTGGGCGTGGTCTCCGCGGGAGCGGCGGGCCCGGGCCCCGCCGGTGCGGGCGCGCTGGCCGGCGGCGGGGCGGCCTCGCGCACGACAGAGCTCGCCCGCTCGCCGCCCAGAATGGCGAGCGTGAACGACGTGATCGTGAAAACGATGGCGATGCCGGTCGTGATCTTTCCAAGCAGGGTCGGCGTCCCCATGGAGCCGAACACCGCCTGGCTGCCGGCGCCGCCGAACGCCGAGCCGATGTCGGCGCCCTTGCCGGACTGCAGCAGAACGATGCCGATGATGCCGAAGCACGCCAGCACGTGGATGATGCTCAGGGCGATGTACATCCGGTCACTCCTTGGCGGCGATGCCGACGCGCGCCGCCTTCCTGACGATCCCGATGAATCCCGGCGCGTTGAGGCTCGCGCCGCCGACGAGCGCGCCGTCGACCTCGGGCTCCGCCAGGAGCGCATCGGCGTTCTCGGCCTTGACACTGCCGCCGTACAGGATGCGGACGGTCTGCGCGATCTCCTTCGACGCGAGCTCGGAGAGGAGGCCGCGGAGGTAGCCCTGGACCTCGGCGGCCTGGGCGGGCGACGCGTTGACGCCCGTCCCGATCGCCCACACCGGCTCGTACGCGAGCGCGGTCTTCGCGATCTGGTCTCCGACGAGGCCGGCGAGCCCGGCGCGCAGCTGACCCTCGACGGTGGTGAAGGTCAACCCCTGGCGCCGCTCGTCGGCGGTCTCGCCCACGCAGAGGACCGGCGTGCAGCCGTGGGACAGGACCGCGCGGACCTTCAGGTTGATCAGCTCGTCCGACTCGCCGATCTCCTTCCGCCGCTCGGAGTGACCCAGGAGCGTCCAGCGACAGCCGAGCTCGGCCAGCATGGGCGCCGAGATCTCGCCCGTGTGGGCTCCGGCTGGCTCGTGATGACACGTCTGCGCGCCGAGCTGGATCGGACTGCCGGCGAGAACCTCCGACACCGCGGCGAGCGCCGTGAACGGCGGGCACACGACGACCTGGACGCCGCGCGGACGCTTGAGCCCGTCACGGATGGCGGTGGCGAGCGCGCGGGCCTCGGCCACGGTGCCGTGCATCTTCCAGTTGCCGATGACGAGGGGTGCCCGCATCAGCCGGCGTCCGTCAGCGCCTCGACACCGGGCAGCTTGCGACCCTCGAGGAACTCGAGGAACGCGCCGCCCGCCGTGGAGATGTAACCGATCCGTTCGGCGACGCCCGCTTGCGCGACCGCGGCGACCGTGTCACCGCCGCCGATGACCGAGAACGCCGAGGCGTCGGCGACGGCGCGCGCGAGCGCGATCGTCCCCGCCGCGAAGGCCGGCCGCTCGAACACGCCCATCGGGCCGTTCCACACGATGGTCCGCGCGGTCCGGAGGACCCCCGCAAACCGCTCGACGGTCCGGGGCCCGATGTCGAGGCCCATCTGCTCCGCCGGGATCTCGCGGATCCCGACGGCGCGCCCGCGCGCGCTGTCCAGGCCGTCGGCCACGACCGCGTCGGCGGGCAGCACGAGCGCGACGCCTTGACGCCGCGCGGCCTCCAGCGCCCGGCGCGCGGTGGTGACCTGGCCGGGCTCGACGAGTGAGCGGCCGACGGCGTGGCCGAGCGCCGTGAGAAACGTGAAGGCCATGCCGCCACCGACGAGCAGGGCGTCGACCCGCGCGAGCAGATGCTCGACCAGCGTCAGCTTGTCGGAGACCTTGGCGCCGCCCAGGATCGCGAGGAGCGGCCGCTCCGGCGACTCGAGGATACGGCCCAGCGCCGCCAGCTCTTGCTGCATCAGGAGCCCGGCCGCCGCCGGCTGCAGGTATTTCGTGATCGCGGCGATCGAGGCGTGCGCCCGGTGCGCCGCCGCAAAGGCATCGTTCACGTAGCAGTCCGCGAGCGCGGCGAGCGAGCGGGCGAACCCGTCGTCGTTGCCTTCCTCCTCGGTGTGGAATCGGAGATTCTCGAGGAGGAGCACCTCACCCGGTCGCAGCGCGCGCGCCCGCTCGAGCGTCTCGGACCCCACGCAGTCCGGCGCGAGCTCCACGTGCTGGCCGAGGAGCGCTTCGAGCCGCGCGGCGACCGGGCGGAGCGAGTACTCGGGCGCGACTTTGCCCCGGGGCCGCCCGAGGTGCGACGCGAGGACGACGGCCGCGCCCGCCTTGAGGGTGTACTGGATCGTCGGGACGACCGCCCGGAGCCTCGTGTCGTCGGTGACCGCGCCGCGGTCGAGCGGCGCATTCAGGTCGGCGCGTACGAAGACGCGTCGTTGCGTCAGGTCCAGTTGCGCGATCGTCAGCTTCGACAATTAACGTGTCTTGTCACGCGTCTTGGCCACTACGTCTTGGCCACTACAGCGTCTTGGCCACGAACTGGATCAGATCGCGCACCCGTGAGGCGTAGCCCCACTCGTTGTCGTACCAGGCGAGCACCTTGACCAGGTTCCCCTCGATCACCGCCGTCGACGGCAGGTCGATGATGGACGAGTGCGGATTCCCGTTGAAGTCGGACGAGACGAGCTCCTCGTCGCACACGTCCAGAAGGCCGCGGAGCGGTCCCGACGCCGCCTCGCGGTACGCGTCGTTCACCGCGGCGACCGAGGCCGGCTTCTCGAGCTCGGCGACGAGGTCCACCACCGACACGTTGATCGTCGGCACGCGGATCGCGATCCCGTCGAGCTTGCCCTTGAGCTTCGGCAGCACCAGGCCGACCGCCGTGGCCGCGCCGGTCGTCGTCGGGATCATGCTGACCGCGGCGGCGCGCGCCCGGCGGAGGTCCTTGTCCGGGAAGTCGTGGACGTTCTGGTCGTTCGTGTAGGAGTGGACGGTCGAGGCGAAACCGCGCCTGATCCCGAACCGGTCGTCGAGCACCTTGGCGGTCGTCGCCAGACAGTTGGTGGTGCACGACGCGTTGGAGATGATCCGGTGACGGGTCGGCTCGTACGTACGCTCGTTCACGCCCAGCACGATCGTGGCATCGGGGTCCTTCGCGGGCGCGGTGATGATCACCTTCTTGGCGCCGGCCTGCAGGTGCTTGGAGGCGGTGGCGGTATCGCGGAAGACCCCGGTCGATTCGACCACGATGTCGACGCCGAGGTCGCGCCACGGCAGCGTCGCCGGGTCCTTGAGCGCGCAGACGCGGATCTCTCGGCCGTCGACGAAGATCGCCTCGCCCTTGGCCATGACCTCCGCGCGGAGCGTCCCGTGCACGGAGTCGTGCTTGAGCAGGTGGGCCAGGGTCTTCGCGTCCGCAAGGTCGTTGACGCCGACCACCTCGATATCCCGCGCTTCGAGGGCTGTACGGAAAAAGACCCGCCCGATCCGACCGAATCCGTTGACACCGACGCGAACACTCATGGGCGAGCTCCTTGTGGGGACTGTTGGACGTTCGACTTCGGCAAATTATACGGCCGCGTGGAGGACGCGAGCAACTGTTAGAACCCCCACGCGCCGGGCCCCGCCGTCGTGCAGCGCCCGAGCGCACTCGCGGAGCGTCGCGCCCGTCGTGAGGACGTCGTCCACGACGAGGACATGGCGGCCCGCGACCTGGGGCGACGCCTGGAAGGCGCCGCGCACGTTCGCGCGGCGTTCCGCCGCCGTCAGGTCGCTCTGCGGCCTGGTGGCCCGCACGCGCGCGAGCCAGCGTGGCCGGGTCGGCACGCCGAGCCGCCCCGCGATGCGCTGGGCCAGGAGCGCGGCCTGATTGAACCCGCGCTCCCGCTCCCGCTCTCGGGCCAGGGGCACCGCGATCGCGGCGTCAATGCCGTCCGGCAGCGACGCGACACACTGTTCCAGGGCGAGATCGCCGAGGGGCCGCGCCAACGCGCGCTTGCCGGAGAACTTGAACGCGTGCAGCGCTTCCCGAAGCGCTCCCTCGTAGACCGCCGCCGACCGCGCGTAGTCGTACTCCGGCCGGTCAATCGTGCAGGCCCCGCACAGGTGGGCAGGGGCGGCAGGCCCGCGCTCAGACAACCCCACTTCGCTCGGGCCCGCCGCCCCTGCCCACCTGTGCTCCGTCGCCCCTGACCAATCGAACGGCGCGCGCGTCGGCGACGCCAGGCCGCATGCATCGCATCCGGGAGGGCCGAGGCGGGTGATCGCACCCCAGCAGCGTCCACAGAGGGGATCGCGTCGGCCGGGGCCGAGAGACGCTTGGCAGACCGAGCAGAGGGCGGGAAAGACGAGGTCGAGCGCGGCCAGGCTGAAGCCCGAGGGCATGGACGCGGGGGCTAGGCGCGAACGGGGCGCAGCGTGTTCCAGCGCTGGCACTGGCCGCAGCGGTCCTGCCACATCGGTCCTCCGGCGCCGCATGCCTCGCACCGATGCGGCCAGTCGAACGCGTGCCCGAGTTGCAGGGCACGGCGATACTCGTCGCAGGCCTCGCGGATCTGTCCACGCCGCTCGAAGACGGCGCCGAGGAGCGCGTGGACCACGGGCGAGCCGGGTATGCGGACCTCGACCTTCTCGAGCTGGTCCGCGGCCTCGTCCAGCATCTCGAGCTCGAAGAAGACCCGGCCGAGCGCCACCGCGAGGGCGAGATCGTCCGGCGCCCGCTCGACCGCCGCCCGGTAGAGCGCGATCATGCGACTCGGGCGGCCCTCTTGCCGATACGCGCGCTCGAGCCGCGCGAGGAGCGGCAGCGCGGGAAACACCTCGGCGGCGCGCTCCCACGCGCGCACGGCTTCGCGGTGATCTCCGGTCAGCTCGTAGGCGTCGCCCAGCGCGAGCGCCGCCGGGAGGAAGAGACGATCGGCGCGGGCGGCACTCTTGAAGTGCCCGAGCCCGGCGCTGGCATTGGCGCGGGCCACCTCGGCGCGGCCGAGCTCGTAGTAGATGACGGCCAGCCATTCGGTCTCCGGCGACCGCTCGGTCGAGCCGATGGTGCCCAGGATCCGCTGCTGCGCGTCGAGCGCCTCGCGCCACCGGCCCGCCTCGACCGAGAGGTCGCGGAGGCCGCGGAGGGCTCCGAGGTGGCCGCGGTGCGATTGCAGGATGAGCCGGTACAGGGTCCCGGCTTCGTCGTTGTGCCTCAGACGGCGCGCATCCTGGGCTTGCTGCAGGAGCGCGCTCGTCGCCGCGTCGTCCGACGCCGCGCCCGGCGCCGTGCGGAAGTTGAGGAAGCTCTTGAGCGTCAGGCCGAGGGACAGGAGCGAGCGGACCGAGCCGGGCAACCTCACGGACGCGGCGACTCGTGCGGGGCGCAGAACGGGGGCGCGACGGGGTCGCGCACGGCTAGCCCGTGGCCATCCGCTCCTCTTCCTCGATCACCCGCTGGCAGCCGATGCAATGGCGCGCGAAGGGCAGCGCCTCGAGCCGTTTCTCGGAAATCGGCTCGCTGCACCGCTCGCACGAGCCGAACGCGCCGTCGTCCAGCTTCTGGAGCGCGGAGACGACGTCCCGCAGCAACCGGCGGTCGCCGTTGCCCAGCTCGAAGAAGAACTCTCTCGTGTATGCGGTGTTCGCCTGATCGCCGAGATCCTTGATCGAGTCGTCTTCCTGATCTTTTCCGTACAGAGCGGTTCGCCCGACCTCCTCGGTCAGCTGCCGCTGCTTCTCGACGAGGCGCTTTTTGAAGTACGCGAGCCGATCCTTTCGCATCTGGACCTCCTTCCCCATCACGATGGCGCGCACTCAAGGGATAGACGCTAGCACGCGCCCCGGGAGCGCGCAACACCTTCGCACCCGCGCGCAACGTTCAGGTCACGAGCCGTCGAGCGGCACCGTCGGCGCGTCGCCCCACAGGCGCTCGAGCGCGTAATAGGTGCGAGTATCCTCGAGAAAGACGTGCATGAGCACGTCGCCGTAGTCGAGGAGAACCCAGCCGCTCTCGGCGACGCCCTCGGCGTGCCGCAGCTGCACCCCTTCCTCCTTGAGCTCGACGCGGATCGCGTCGGTGATCGTCTGCAGATGAGTCGTCGACTTGCCGCTGCAGATGAGAAAGTAGTCCGTGACGCTCGACACGCGTTGCACGTCGAGCACGATCAGGTCGCCGGCCCGCTTGTCCAGGGCTGCGCGCGCCGCGCGGCGCGCCTTCCACTCCGCCGACGGCGCCGTCACGACCCTTCGGCGCGGTAGAGCCGCTTGGCCTGGATGTACGCCGCCACCGCCTCGGGGAGCCGGTACGCGATGGACCGTCCCTCGCGCACCCGGCGCCGGAGGTCCGACGCCGAGATCGGCAGCGAGATCGCGCGAACGATCAAGGGCTCGTCGCCGATCTCCTGCACGACTTTCCGGGCCGCCACGCTCTCCGGATCGAAAGCGCTGCCGGCGCGCGGGACGACGACGATCTGCGCGAGCCCGGCGACGCGCCGCGGCGTCCGCCACGTGAGCAGATCGAGGAACGTTTCCGACCCGACGATCAGAAACAGCTCCTCGCGCGGGATGCGGAGCGCGTCGAGCGTGTCCACGGTGTACGAGGGCCCGGCGCGGCGCAGCTCGAGGTCTGAGACGGCGAACTTCGGATGGCCCGCGACCGCCAGCTCCACCATCGCGTATCGGTCCCGGGCCGGCGCGAGTTGCGCGTTCGGCTTGTGCGGCGGCTGCGCGGCGGGCACGAAGAGCACCCGGTCGAGCTCGAGCGCATCCAGCACTTCGTCGGCGAGCAGCAGATGCCCGTAATGGATCGGATTGAAGGACCCGCCGAAGACGGCCGTGCGAGCCACGCCTAGCCCAGTGCCGCTGCCATCCGGAGCGGCACTTAGTCCCGCACCTGCCCGTCGCCCTGCACGATGAACTTCGTCGTCGTCAGCTCCCGCACCCCGACCGGCCCACGGGCGTGCAGCCGAGAGGTCGAGATGCCCATCTCGGCGCCCATCCCGAACTGGCTGCCGTCCACCAGCCGCGTCGACGCATTCACGAGAACGGCGGCCGCGTCGACCTCGCGCGCGAAGCGGCGGGCCCGGGCGAGGTCATTGGTCACGATCGCCTCCGCCAGACCCGTCCCGTGCCGCTGAATGTGGCGGATCGCCTCGTCGAGGTCGTCGACCACGCGGACCGCGAGGATCAAGTCGAGATACTCCGTGTCCCAGTCGGCCTCCGTCGCCGGGCTCGCCCCGGGGACCAGGGCGAGGGTGCGCGGACACCCGCGGAGGGCAACGCCGGCTTCGGCGAGGCGCGCGGCCAGCGGCGGCAGCAAGCTCGGCGCGATGTCCCGATGGACCAGGAGCGTCTCGAGCGCGTTGCACACGCTCGGCCGTTGCGCCTTCGCGTTGACCACGATCCCCATGGCCATCGCGGCGTCGGCGCCGGCGTCCACGAAGACGTGGACGAGGCCCTTGTCGTGCTTGAGCACGGGCACGCGCGAGCGCTCGCTCACCCACCGCACGAACTCTTCACCGCCGCGCGGGATGACCAGGTCCACGAGGCCGTCGAGCTCGAGCAGCGCGGCCACGGCGGCCCGGTCCGTGGTGTCGACGAACTGGATCGCGTCGGCGGGCGCTCCCACCTTCTCCAGGGCCTTGGAGAGCACCGCCGCGATGGCCGTATTGGACTCGATCGCCTCGCTCCCACCACGCAGCACGACCGCGTTCCCCGCTTTCACGCAGAGGCCCGCGGCGTCGGCCGTGACGTTCGGCCTGGATTCGTAAATGAATGCGATCACCCCCAGCGGTACGCGGACGCGCGAGATCTCGATGCCATTCGGCCGGCGCCACGACTCGACGACGGCCCCGACGGGATCCGGAAGCGCGGCGATCTCCCGGAGCCCCTGCGCCATCTCCTCGATCCGCGCCTCGGTGAGCGTCAGGCGATCGAGAAACGCCTTCGTCACCCGATCGCGCGCCCGGTCGAGATCGACCCGATTGGCCTCGAGCAGCGCCTCGCTCTTCTCGACGAGCCCCCGCGCCATCTGGGCGAGCGCGTCGTTCTTCGTCCGGGTCGGACAGAGCGCCAGGGCGCGCGCGGCGTCGCGCGCCGCCCGCGCGCGGGTGGCGATGAGGGTCCGGACGTCCATCGGCATCCTCTACAAGATCACCAGATTGTCCCGGTGGATCACTTCGTCAAAGCTCTTGTACCCGAGCCGCTGCTCGATCTCCTGCGACTTCGCCCCCCGGATCTTGCGCAGCTCCGCCGCGTCGAAGTTCACGAGGCCCCGCGCGAACTCCTTGCTCCCGGCGCCCCCCAGGAGGGCCACCACCTCACCCGAGGCGAAGTCCCCCTCGACCTCGACTATGCCTGAAGGCAGGAGGCTCTTGCCACGCTGAGTTAATGCCGCCAGCGCGCCCGCGTCGACCGTGAGCGATCCCTGCGGCGGGACGGCGAACGCGATCCACCGCTTCCGCGCGCCCAGGCGGTCCGCCTTCGGCGCGAAGTAGGTGCCGACCGCTTCGCCCTCGAGGATGCGACGCAGCACGCCGGGCTCACGACCGTCGGCGATGATCATCGGCACCCCGGCGGCCGCCGCCTTCCGCGCCGCCTGGAGCTTCGTCGCCATCCCGCCGACCGAGATGCGATCGGCGCGATCACGCGCGAGGCGCGCGATCTCGTCGGTGACGGCTTCCACGGTGTCCAGTTTTCGGGCGCGGGTGTTCACGGTCGGGTCGTCGGTATAGAGCCCGTCGACGTCGGTGAGAAGCACGAGGAGGTCGGCGTCGATCAGCGAGGCGACCAGCGCGCTCAGGTTGTCGTTGTCGCCGACCTTGATCTCCTCGACCGCGACGGTGTCGTTCTCGTTGACGATCGGAAGGACGTCGAACTTCAAGAGCGCCAGGAGCGTGTTCTTCGCGTTGAGGTAGCGTGCGCGGTCGCTGATGTCCTGAGCGGTCAGGAGCACCTGGCCCACCTGCACCTGGTGACGACTGAAGGCGGCCTCGTACTGCCACATCAGCGCGGACTGGCCCACCGCGGCGGCGGCCTGCTTCTCGGGAATGGAGCGTGGTCGCTCCGGGAGCTTGAGGCGCGCCGTGCCGCTCGCGATCGCGCCCGAGGTCACCAGCACGATCCGCCGTCCTTCGCGGATGGCGGCGATGTCGGCGGCGAGCGCCTCGATACGCTCGGGCGCGGCGCCGGCCCCGGGTGTCGTGACGAGACCGCTGCCGACCTTCACGACCAGCCGGCGCACTCGCCCGAGCCTGCGTGCGGGGTTCATGGCGTTCGCGCCGTCGGAGGAGTCGAGAGCGGGGGCGTCGACAAGGATCCCAGGTGCGAGGCGACGGCCCGCACCAGATCCACAAGACCGCTCCCGGTCACGGCCGAGATCACGAAGAGCGTCAGCCCGTGTGAGGCACAGAACTGCTCGACCCGCGCGCGGTTCGGCGCCGCGTCCGGCAGATCCGCCTTGTTGCCGACGATGATCTGCGGACGCGCCGCCAGGTCGGCGGAGTACGCGGCCAGCTCCCCCTCGATGACCTGGAGGTCGTCGATCGGATCGCGGCCCGCCTGCGGGTCCAGGTCGAGCATGTGCAGGAGAAGGCGCGTTCTGTCCGTGTGACGCAGGAACTGGTGTCCAAGGCCTCGACCCTCGGCGGCGCCCGGAATCAGCCCGGGCAGGTCGGCGATCACGAACGACCGGTCGCCGTCCACTCGCACGATGCCGAGCGTGGGCTCGAGCGTCGTAAACGGATAGTCGGCGATCTTCGGGCGCGCGGCCGAGAGGCGAGAAACGAGCGTGGACTTCCCCGCGTTGGGAAAGCCAATGACGCCGACGTCGGCGAGGAGCTTGAGCTCCAGGTGGAGCCAGCGTTCGGGCCCGGGTCGACCGAGGTCGGCACGGCGGGGCGCCTGGTTCGTGGAAGTCGCAAAGCGCGCGTTGCCCCGGCCGCCCCTCGCTCCCCGAATCGCGAGCACGCGCTGGCCGCGGGTCGTCAGATCGCCGAGGTGCTCGCCGGTGTCGCGGTCGGCGACGATGGTGCCGAGCGGCACCTTCAGAACGAGATCGTCGCCGCTGGCGCCGTGGCGGTTCGAGCCCTGGCCGTGGGTGCCCCGCTCGGCGTGGTAGTGCCGTCGGTAGTGGTAGTCGAGGAGCGTCGTCAGCGCGGGATCGGCCTCGAGCCAGATGCTCCCGCCATTACCGCCGTCGCCGCCGTCGGGACCCCCGTAGGGGACATACTTCTCGCGCCGGAAGCTGACACAGCCGGCGCCCCCGTCGCCGCCCTTGACGAAGACATCGATCTCGTCGACGAACATGCCAGGCACCGCGGGCCGGGGAGCCCGTCGGACATCACATCACATCGGGTCGGAGGCGACGCTCACGAAGCGCGAATCCCCGCGCCGCTCGAACCGCACGTAGCCGTCTACCTTCGCGAAGAGCGTGTCGTCGGAGCCGAGCCCGACGTTCGACCCGGGCTTGAACCGCGTGCCGCGCTGACGGACGAGGATGGAGCCGCCCGTCACGAACTGGCCGGCGAAGCGCTTCACACCGAGCATTTGTGGGTTGGAGTCCCGTCCGTTCCTCGAGCTGCCGACGCCCTTTTTGTGAGCCATCTCGCCCTAGACCTCGATTGTCGTGATGCGGACCGTCGTCGCCGCCTGGCGGTGACCGCGGTTCCGGCGATAGTTCTTCCGCCGCTTGAACTTCACGACCGACACCTTCCGACGACGCCCCTGGGCCACCACCTCGCCCGAGACCTTCGCCCGGCTGAGCGCCTTCTCGCCGGCAATGACCTCGCCATCGCGGGTCACGAGCAGAACGGACCGAAATTCGACGGCCGAGCCCTTGTCTCCCGGAAGCTTCTCGATCGAGATGACCTGTCCCGGCGACACGCGGTACTGCTTTCCTCCGGTCGCGATCACGGCTTCCATGGTCTCGGACCTCTCAATTCGGGCGGCTACGACGAAGACCCATCAGACCACACGCCAACGCCCTGCGTCAACTCGGGCGAGCCCTGAGCGCGGGGGGTCACGCGGTCTTCATGTAGTCGGCGAGCTGCTTACGCACGAAAAGGCGGGAGCGATGCACCCGGGATTTCACCGCCGGCAGGCTGATGCCGAGCGCCTCCGCAATGTCCGGGTTCGACAGGCCCTCCACGTCGTGGAGGACGAGCGCGGTCCGGTAGTCGGGCGGGAGCCCGTCGATGGCGGAGCCCAGCACACGTCGCAGCTCGCCCTGGAGGGCCTGCTCGTCCACTCGATCGGACCAGTCGGCCATCGGCTCGAAGTGCCGACCGTCGTCGTCAAACGCCGGCAGCACCTCGTCGATCGCGATCTCGTGCGTCTTCGAAGGACGACGAGCTCGCAGCTTCTGATACGCCGCGTTCGCGGCGATGCGATAGAGCCAGCTGCCGAAGGCGGACTCGCCCTTGAAGGTGGAGATCTTCCGGGCAGCCGTCCAGAGGGCGTCCTGGGCCGCCTCCTCCGCGTCCTCGTTCGACCCCGTGATGCGCAATGCGAGCCGATACACGCGGTCGCCGTAGGTCTCCACCAACTGCTCTGGAGCTTCCGGGTCCTCGCGCCGCAGCGCCTCGACCAGGGCCGCGTCGCCGTCGGATTTCGACCTGTCCATGACAGTCATACCCTGGGCTCGAACAGTGACAGATAGCGCTTCATCTCCACCACGCACTGTTCCATGACGGCGATGTTCTTCGTCAGCTTCGTGAGCAGAATCGCACCCTCGAGAGAGGCGACCAGAAAGTCGGCGACGGCCTCCGGCCGGCACTCGCTGCCCACCGCGCCCTGGCTCTGCGCCGTGCGCAGCGCCAGCGTGAGCCGCTCTCGCCATGCCGCGAACACCGAGGCAAGCCGTCCACGGAATCCCTCGTGGACGTCGGACAGCTCCAGCGCGAGATTGCCCAGGGGGCAGCCGCCGACACAGTTGCGCTCGCGTTGCATCTCGAGGACACGATCGAGGAAGCAGCGGATCTGCGTGAGCGCTCGCCCCTGAGGGTCCGAGAAGCAGGGCTCGAGCGTTCGTTCGAGGAACGAGCCGATGATCTGGTCCAGGATCGCGTAACCCAGCTCTTCCTTGCTCTTGAAGTGGTAGTAGAAGTTGCCCTTGCCGACGTTGCTCTCGCGGAGGACGTCATCGAGGGAGGTGTGGTTGTAGCCGTGCACGTGGATCAGGCGGCTCGCCGCCTCGAGGATCGCTTCGCGCGTCGATCGCCCTTCCCGAGTCTTCGTACCGCTCTCTGTCGTCTTGGTCGTCATGTGTACTGACCAGTCGGTACAGTAATTTACCTACGATGGCGCACAGCGTCAAGAAGTATACAGAAAGGCAATTTATTTCAGTTACTTGGAGAGCGGTTTCGTGAGCTCTCGACCTAGAAGAGCGGCGCGGCGACGCGGAGCGCGGCCATGACGATTGGCTTCGGGTACAGGCCGATCCCCACAACGCCGAGAGCGCAGAGGATCACGGCCAGGGCGAGGGTGCGGGACAGGTGGATCTGTCCGGCGGAGGCGTCGGGCGGCTCGATGTACATCCGCTTGGCGACGATCAGGTAATAGAAGAGCGCAACGACCGTCAGGACCGCGCCCACGAGCACGAGCCAGTAGAGTCCCGCCGCCGCCGCGGCCCAGAACACATAGAGCTTCGCCCAGAAGCCTGCCACGAAGGGGATTCCCCCGAGCGAGAGGAGGAAGAGCAGCATCGCGAGGGCTAGGAGGGGCGAGCGCTGCGCGAGGCCGCGAAGCGCCGCCGTCGCCTCCGAACGCTCGGAGCGGGCGACCGCCTCGACGACGAGAAACGCGCCCATGTTCGCGAAGACATAGGCAACGAGATAGAAGAGCACCATCGCCGTGCCTGACGCCGAGGCCGCCGCGAACCCCACGAGCATGTAGCCGATGTGGGCGATGCCGGAGTACGCCAAGAGCCGCTTGGTGTTCTGCTGCGGGAGGGCCATCAGGTTGCCTGCGACGATCGTGATCGCCGCGAGGCCCGCGGCGATCGGGACCCACGTGGCCACCCGGTCGCCCATGCCCTCGAAGTACACGCGGAACAGCGCGACGAAGCCAGCGGCCTTCGGGGTGACAGAGAGCCAGGCCACGAACGGTGTGGAGGCGGCCTCGTAGGTGTCCGGCACCCACATATGGAACGGGAACGCCGCGATCTTGAACGCGAAGCCGGCGAACACGGCGAGCAGGCCCAGGAGCAGGAGCGGCTGGCCCGGCGCGAACCCCTGCGCGACCCGCGCCAGGTCGGTCGTGCGCGCGGCCCCGTACACGAACGAGAGCCCGTAGGCCATCACGGCGGAGGAGACGCTGCCGACCAGGAAGAATTTGAGCGCTGCCTCGACCGCTTCATCCTCGCGCTTGAGAAAGCCCGCCAGCACGTAGAGCGGGATCGACATCAGCTCGAAGGCCACGAAGAGAAGAATCAGATCGCGGGCCGACGCCAGGACCAGCATGCCGAGCAGGGAGGACAGGATGAGCAGGTGATACTCGCCGGCGCGGCGGCCGCACGCGACACCGTCGACGGAAATTCCGGCGAGGAGCCCGATGAACGTCGCGGCCAGGAAGAGCCGCTTCGCGAAGATCGCGAGCCCGTCCTGGACGAACATGCCGCCGAGCGCCGGTGGCGTCGGCGTCACGAACGCGCTGAGAATGCCGAGGACCAGGACGCCCGCGGTCGCAAGCCAGGCGATCCAGCGGCGGTCGGGCCGGCGGGCGATGAGGCTCGCGCCGAACACGAGGAGCGCGAGGGCGCTCAGGCCGAGCTCGAGGGTAAACGCGGTCATGGGCTCACGATCCGGGCGAGCAGGGGCACCGTCGCGGTGTCCACCGGCGCGATCGCCAGGCCCGGGACCATGCCGAAGAGAACGAGCACGAAGACCAGGACCACCAGCGCGACCCACTCGGGCCCGCGGGCGTCTTCGAGATCGTGGAACTGGCTGGAGGGTGGGCCCCAGAAGATTTGCTTGGCGACGCGCAGCACGTACACCGCCGTCAGGAACGTGCCGGCCACGGCCGGAAAGAGCCACCAACGGTGGACCGAGCGCCACGCGCCGAGAAACGTCAGGAGCTCGGCGACGAAGCCGGCCGTGGCCGGCAGCCCGAGGGACGAGAGGCCGCCGACCGTGAAGGCGGTGGCGATCCCCGGCATCGTCTTGCCAAATCCGCCCATCTTTCCGATGTCGCGCGAGTGCGCCTTCTCGTAGACGAGTCCGACCAGCGCGAAGAAGAGGCCGGTCATCACACCGTGGGCGAACATCTGGAACACGGAGCCGTTGAGCCCGGGCCCGGTCAGGGTCGCCGCGCCGAGCATGACGATCCCCATGTGCGAGACGGACGAGTAGGCGATCACGTACTTGAGGTCCGTCTGCGCCATCGAGGAGAGCGCGCCGTAGACGATGTTGACACACGCGACCGTTCCCACGAGCCACGCGAGATCCGCCGCCCCCTCGGGCAAGAGCCCCATGCCCATCCGGACGACCCCGTAGGCCCCGAGCTTCATCAGCACGCCGGCGTGGAGCATCGAGACCGCCGTCGGCGCCGAGGCGTGCCCGTCGGGCGACCAGGTATGGAGCGGCCAGATGCCGGCGAGGATGCCGAACCCGACGTAAAACGCGAGGAAGACCCAGCGCTGGAGCGCCCGGGGAAACGCGGTGGCCTCGAAATCGAGGAACGAGAACGAAGCGGCGCCGGCGTTGACATACAGTGCCAGGATCCCGACCAGGATGAACGCCGACCCGAAGAGCAAATAGAGCGTCAGCTTCATCGCGGCGTACTCTTTCGTCCCCACGCCGGTCTCGCGGAATGCCCAGGCGAAGATGCCGCGGGGGCGCACCTCGCCGGAGGATCCCCAGATGCCGATCAGCAGGTACATCGGGAGCACCGCCAGCTCGTAGAAGAGAAACAGGACGAAGAGGTCGAGCGACACGAACACGCCGTAGACGCCGGTGACGAGCGCCAGCAGCAGCGCGTAGAATTCCTGGCTCCGGACCTGCACCGTCCATGACGCGAATACACCCGCCACGATGATGATGGACGTCAGCAGCACCATCAGGAGACTGATCCCGTCCGCGCCGACCTCGTACGAGATGCCCAGCGGCGGCACGAGCGGGATCTTCTCGTAGAACTGGAACCCGGCCACGTCCTGGTCATAGGTGGCATAGATCCTGATCGACAGCGCGGCCGAGATGCCGGTCGTCACCGCCGCGATCCACCGCACGGCGCGGGGGCGGTGGCGCGCCGTGAACATGATGAGCAGCGCCCCGACGAAGGGCGCCCACGTGATGATCGAGAGCTCCGGGACGAGCGAGAGGACCTGGCGGATCACGCGTCTACCGCCACAGCTGGGCCCAGACGATGAGGAGCAGCATGCCGAACGCGACGCCGTAGACGTAGTCCTGCGCCCGGCCGCTCTGAATGCCTCGCAGGGCCTGGCCCCCACGGAGCGTGAGGGCGCTCAGCACATTGAGGACGCCGTCCACGATGTACCGGTCGATCCAGCCGATCAGCCGCGAGAACCCGAGGATCAGCCCGCGGTAGAGGCCGGCGTAGAGCGCGTCGATCCCGTACCGCCGCCGCGCGAGATAGTCGAGCGGCCCGAGCACCGTCGCGACCCTGGCCGGGTCGATCGCGCCCCGCTGATACATCGCCCACGCCAGCGCGAACCCTGCGAACGCCAGGCCGATCGAGAGCGGCACGAGCCACGCCGGTGTCGCGTCGTGCCCCTCGGCTCCGCCCAGGCGGATGCCCACGAGGACCGTGAGCGCCGCGAGGAGCCAGAGCGGTCCGCGCATCAGCCACGGCGCCTCGTGGGGATGGCCGCCGGCGTGGGCCCTCCCGAAGAACGCGATGAAGACGACGCGAAACATGTAGAAGGCCGTGAGCAGCGCCGTCGCCGCCAGCATCAGGAACGGGCCCGTGAAGTGGGCCTCCCACACGCCGCCGAGCACCGCCTCCTTCGAGAAGAAGCCCGCCAGCGGCGGCACCCCGGCGAGCGCGAGGGTCCCGACGAGGAAGACGACGCCCGTCTGTGGCATCGCCCGGAACAGTCCGCCCATCCTGAAGATGTCGTTGGTTCCGACGGCGTGGATCACGGCGCCGGCCGCGAGGAAGAGGAGCGCCTTGAACAGGCCGTGTGTCAGCAAATGCAGGAAGCCCGCGTACGCGGCCCCGGCGCCCGCGGCCGCCATCATGTACCCGAGCTGCGAGATGGTCGAGTACGCGAGCACGCGCTTGATGTCGTCCTCGACGCACGCCATCGTCGCCGCCAGCAGCGCCGTGAACGCGCCGACCCAGGCGATCAGCGTCAGCACCTCGGGAACCATCGCGAACAGCGGCTCGGTCCGGGTCACCATGAAGACGCCGGCCGTGACCATCGTCGCGGCGTGAATGAGGGCGGAGACGGGCGTCGGCCCTTCCATCGCGTCGGGCAGCCACACGTGCAGCGGGAACTGGGCGGACTTGCCCACGGCGCCCAGGTAGATGAGGAACATGATCGTCGGCAGCCCCTTGATGGCGAGCGCGTGCTCCTGGGCCTTGTCGAAGAGCTCCGTGAATTCGAACGTGCCGGTGGCCGACCACAGCAACACGATGCCGATGATGAAGCCGATGTCGCCGAGCTTGGTGATCCAGAACGCCTTCACCGCGGCGCGCGCCGCCGCCGGCCGTTCGTACCAGTAGCCGATGAGGAGGTACGAGCAGAGCCCCACCAGCTCCCAGAAGACGAACATCTGCAGGAAGCCGGGGGCCAGCACGAGGCCGAGCATCGAGAAGGCGAAGAGCGACTGGTAGGTGTAGTAGCGACCGAGCGAGGCGGGCCGCTCGTCGCCGAGATAGGCGAGCGAATAGATCTGGACGAGGAGCGACACCAGGGTCACCAGGACCAGCATGGCGTTGCTCAGCGGGTCGACCAGGAGACCGACTGTGGCGATCGGCCCGCCGTCGGCCGGGATCCACGCCCACGTCGTCTCGGCCACGAAGGCCCCGCGCCAGACGGCCAGCGCGGCGGCGAACGCGAGCAGCATCGCGCCGATCGACACGAGCGCGGCGCGGGAACCGGCGCGGCGCAGCGGGGCCACCACCGCGAGCAGGACGAAGGCGACGAAGGGCATCCCGAGGACGAACAGCGGCAGCCAGACCGGCGAGAGCATCGCGCTAGCCCCGGAGCAGGTCGAGGCGGTCCGCCTCGACCGTCCGCCGGACCCGGAAGATCGCGATGACGATCGCCAGCCCGACGGCGACCTCGGCGACCGTGATGGCGATCGTGAAGAGCGTGAAGACCAACCCCGTCAGGTCGCCGTTGAATCGCGCGAACGCGACGAAATTGATGTTGACCGCGTTGAGCATCAGCTCGATCCCGAGCAGGATGCCAACCGCGTTGCGTCGGGTCAGGACACCGAAAAGGCCGATCGAGAACACGAACGCCCCCAGGACCAGGTACGCCGGCAGGCCGATCATTCTTCGCTCCGCGCGAAGTGGAGCGCGCCGAGGAGAGCCACCACCAGCAGCACGCCGAGCAGCTCGAAGGTGACGGCGAAGGGCCCCACCAGAAGGCGCCCGATCGCCGCCGTGGTGTCCGCGGTCTGCCCGGGGCGGGGCGAGACGGCCGGCGCCTGAATCAGGAAGCCGATGATGCCGACGAAGACCGCCGCCGCCACGATGGCGCCGTTCACGAGGTGGCGGCTCGTCTGGGTGATGCGCGTACCCACCAGGCGCTCGGTCAGCATGATCGCGAACACGACGATCGTCACCACGCCGCCCGCGTAGAGGAGAAGCTGGACCGCGAACAGAAACGGCGACTCCAGCAGGAGGAAGATCAGGCCCGTCGCGACGAGCGCCGCCGCCAGATACAGCACGGCGTGGAACAGATTCGGGGTGAGCACGACCGCGAGACTCGAGGCGAGTAGCACCGTGGCTACCACCGCGAACCCCACCGTTTCGAGCGTCACTCGGCCGGCTCCTTCGCTTCTCCCTTGGCCTCCCCCCGCGCCTCGGCCTTGGCCGGTTTGGGGGGCGCCTGCATGTCGCGCAGCCGGTTGCCCGTGGCCCACGACGGCTCGAACTGCAGCCCGAGGGCGTGGAGGCGGTCCTTGTCGAGCAGGAGGTCGCGGCGATCGGCCGCGGCGAGATCGAACGACTTCATCATGATGATCGCGTCGGTCGGGCACACCTGCACGCACAACTCGCAGAACTCACACGCGTAGAGCTCGAGCGTGAAGGTCTTCGCGTAATTCCGCTTCGCCGTCTTCAACATCTCGACCTTGATCACCTGCGGCGGACAGATGTACTCGCACAGGCGGCACCCGATGCACGCCTCCTCGCCGGTGTCCTTCTCGTAGGCGAGCGCGAGAATTCCGCGGAAGCGGTCGGGATACGGGCGCTGGACATCCGGATAGTGGACCGTCACCGGCTTGCGGAAGAGGTTCCGCAGCGTGACGCTCATCGCCCGGCCGACGGCGCCGACGAGCTGCACGGTCACCCGCCAGAAGCCGGTCGTGGGACGACCGCCGTTATCCGCCACCGGCGCCTCGCACCGCCACGACGAACCCGGTCGCCAGCAAGAGGACGAGCGTCGCCGGCAGCAGGAGCTTCCAGGAGATCGCCAGGATCTGATCCACGCGGATCCGTACGAAGGACCAGCGGACCCACGTGACGACGAGGAAGACCAGAATGGCCTTCAACAGGAGCCACGCGGGCCCGAGCGCCGCCGGTCCCGGCCCGAGCCAGCCCCCCAGGAAGAGGAGCGCCGCGAGAAAGCTCGTGCCGAGCATGTGGGCGTACTCGCCAAGCTGGATGAGCGCGAACTTCATGCCGCTGTACTCGACGCGGAACCCCGCGACCAGCTCCGACTCGGCCTCGAGGATGTCGAACGGCACGCGGTTCTCGGCGGCCAGGGTCGCGATCAGGAAGGCGACGAAGGCGAGCTGGCCGATGACCGGGTATGCCACGAACCACAGGCCCTGCTGGGCGGCGACGATCGCCGACATCTGCATCGAGCCGGCCAGAAGCACCGGGACGAGCGCGGCGAAGATGAAGGGTAGATCATAGGAGATGATCTGGTTGACCGCCCGCATCGCGGACAGCAGCGCGTACTTGTTGTTCGACCCCCAGCCGCCCATGAAGAGGCCGACGATCTCCAGCGACGAGACGGCCAGGAAGAACAGCACACCGATATTCAGGTCGGCGACCCCCAGGTTTGGCGCGAACGGGATCGTCGCGAAGATCAAGAGGCACGGGAGGAGAAACACGATCGGCGCCAGGTTGTACACCCAGCGGTCGCTGGCGGTCGGGACGATGTCCTCCTTCATCATCAGCTTGAGCGCGTCGGCGATCGGCTGCAGCCATCCGTGCGGACGGCCCACGTAGTAGGGTCCGATCCGCGACTGCATCCGCGCGGCGAACTTGCGCTCGAGGAGCGTGACGTACGCGACCAGCACCAGCAAGGCGTTCAGGACGATGAACGCCTCGACCGCGGACCACGCCGCGGGCGTCATCGGTCCACTTCGCCGAAGACGGGATCGACCGAGCCCATGATCGCGACGACGTCCGCGACCTTGTGGCCGGGGATGATGTGCGGCAAGACGGCCAGGTTCGAGAAGGAGGCGCCCCGCCACTTCATGCGGTACGCCTTCGGCCCGCCGTCGCTCACGATGTAGCAACCGACCTCGCCGCGCGCTCCCTCCACGCGCGCGTAGCCCTCGCCCTTGGGCACGCGCACCTGACCGACCGACTTCACCCCCGGCCGGGACGAGATCGGCCCCTCGGGGAGTCCGTCGAGCGCCTGGCGGATGATCCGGATCGACTGCCGGAATTCGACCATCCGCACGCGGTAGCGCGCGTAGCAGTCGCCGGCGGTCTCCACCGGGACGACGAAGTCGAAGTCCCCGTAGGACGAGTACGGCTCTGCCCGCCGGACGTCGTAGCCCACCCCCGAGCCGCGGAGGAGCGGGCCCGAGACGCCGACCTCTTGGGCGAGCTCTCGCGAGATCACACCGACACCCCGCGTGCGGACGGTGAAGAAGGTGTTGCCCTCCAGCATCGCCTCGTATTCGTCGAGCCGCGCCTCGATGAAGTCGATCGTCTCGCGCACCTTCGTGTCCCAGCCCGGCGGGACATCGTAGCGCGTTCCGCCGACCTGATGGAAGCCGTAGAGCAAGCGCGCGCCGGTCAACTCCTCGAAGCGATCGAGGACCATCTCACGTTCGCGGATGCAATAGAGGAACACCGTGGCGCCGCCGCCGAGCGCCCCGCCCATGTCCAGGCACCACGTGCCGAGCCAGAGGCAGTGCGACGCGATCCGCTGGAGCTCCGCCGCGACCACGCGCAGGTACTGTGCGCGCCGGGGGACCTCGATCTTCGCGATCTTCTCCACCGCGTACACGTACGCGAGCTCCGAGGTCATGGCGGCCACGTAGTCGGTCTTCGACGCGATCGAAGGGTACTGGACGTAGGTGAGGGTCTCGCCGAGCTTCTCGTGGCAGCGGTGGAGGTAGCCGATCACCGCGTCCACGGCGACGACCGTCTCGCCTTCGAGCGTGAGGATCATCCGGAAGACGCCGTGGGACGAAGGGTGCTGAGGCCCCATGTTCATCATGAGACGCTCGTTGCCGCCATAACCCAGCTCGACGACCTGCGTGATCTCCGTCTCGGGCATCGTCTCGTCCGCCGGCGGGGCCGGTGGTCAACCGCCCCGACAGGTACGGCGGTGGCGGGAACTCAGGCGCTCGATCTCGGGTCCTCCGTCGCCCGTGCTCATTTCATGGGCGAGGACGGCGCCGGGACAAGGGCGAACGAGCGCATCTCGACGAGCAACGGTGTCGCCTTGCCGAGGAAGGCCTGCCACTCCGGGTCCTGAACGACCTTGCCGCGCACCGCCGCCCGGTCGTTGAGATCGCGGTACGCCCAGAGGTGTACGACCTCGTTGAGCTGGGCGACCTCCGTCTGCCAGACGCCGACGTTCTTCGAATACTTCTCGCGCACCGGCATGATCGCTTTGAAGTGCCCGAGCCACTCCCCGGCCTTGCCCACCTGCGTGCGGTACGTCCGGAGCTCGTAGATGTGCCCGCCGTCCGCCGGCGGCTTCAGGGGCAGCTGCGCCGACAGGATCTTGTTCTCCTGGGCGAGGAGCAGCGGCCGAATCTTCTGCAGGTAGTCGCGGCTCCACGCGTCGTTCTTCGCGAGCTCTCCCCGCAGCCGCTCGCGCTCGACCAGGTCGGCATACGCCCAGAGGTGCACGTACTGGTTCAGCGTTCCGAATTCGGTCGTCCACGAGCCCTCGAGCTTCCCGTACTTGTCACCACGGATCGGGCGTCCGACCTCGGCGTTGAGCTTCAGATACTCGCCCTGCTTGCCGGGCGCCAGCGTGTAGGTGCGGAGCTCGTAGATCATCGGTGGCTTCTCCTCTCGTGGGACATCATCGGTACGGCGCGAACGGGGTGTCCACAGCGTAGTCCTTCCGGAGCGGGTACCCTTCCCAATCTTCCGACAGGAGGATGCGCCGAAGATCGGGATGGCCCTCGAAGACGATGCCAAACATGTCGTAGCACTCGCGCTCCATCCAGTCGGCGCCACGATAGAGCTGCGTCAGCGTCGGGCACCGTGTCTCCCCCGCCCCCAGGCGCGTGCGCATCGTGAGGGCCACGTTCGTGTCGAGGTTCTCGACGCGACAGAGCACTTCCAGCCCCTGGTCCTTCCAGTCCACGGCGGAGAGCCAGTTGAAGTAGGCGCAGCCGAGCGCCTGCTTGGCGAAGCGACCGAGCTCCTGCCAGCGCTCTCGCGGTACGGCGACGGTGAGCCCACCGTCGGCCACCGCGTCCATCCCGAATCGCTCCTGGATGCGCGCGCGCGCGTCGGCGGCCGTCATGCTCCGCCGGGCTCGGCCGCGGTGGGGCGCCGGCCGGTCTTCTGGAACTCGTCGACCTGCGCCTGGAGTTTGAGCAGCCCGTACATGAGCGAGTCGGGCGTGGGGGGGCACCCGGGGACGTACACGTCGACCGGCACGACGCGGTCGACGCCCTTGACGACGTGATAGCCGTGACGGAAAGGACCGCCGGAGTTCGCGCAGGAACCCATGGAGACGACCCACTTGGGATCGGGCATCTGGTCGTAGATGCGCTTGAGCATCGGCGCCATCTTGATGGTCACGGTCCCGGAGACGATCATCAGGTCGGAGTGGCGCGGCGAGGCCCAGGGCACCATGCCGAAGCGCTCGACGTCGAAGCGCGACGCGAACGTCGCCATCATCTCGATCGCGCAGCACGCGAGGCCGAACGTCACCGGCCAGATCGACGATTTGCGCGCCCAGTTGAAGATCTTCTCGGTGGACGTCGTGACGATCCAGCCGCCCGGCATGTGGTGGATCGCGTCCGCGATCGAGGCGAGCGCGTTCGAGGTCTTGTCGTCCTGCGGGCGCGCCTGGTGGTACTTCTCCCACTCCTGAAGATCCTTGAACTCGCGCCAGACGGGAGGCGGGATCTGGGGAATGGGGGGCTTCACTTCCATTCGAGCACGCCTTCCCGGTAGGCGTAGAGCCAGCCAAGCCCGAGGATGGCCACGAACGTGGCCATCACCCAGAACGCGCTCAGTCCGGCGTTCCGGAGGACCAGCGCCCACGGGAACAGGAACACCGCGAGCGCATCGAAGACGATGAACACGAGCGCGACGAGGTAGAACCCGATGGGAAACTGCACCCAGGCCGACCCGATCGGCTCGGCGCCGCACTCGTAGTTCATGAGCTTGACCGCGTCCGGACGGCTGGGACGCAGGAGCCGCGCCACCGCGAGCGAGACGACCCCGAAGCCGACGATCAGCGCGGCAAAGATGATCACGGGCAGATAGCCCGACAAGATACTCCTCCTTCGCGTTCGACCCGGGCGCTCAGTATAGCATGCAGGTCGCCGGCTCGTGCGTACCTGCCGCGTCGTCGGCTCCGCACCTATCGTGCTAGACTGCCGACGATGCGGGTGCTGGTTGTCGAGGACCAGGTCGACCTCGGCGATGTGTTTCGCGATTTCCTCTCCGAGCTCGGCCACCAGCCGGTCGTCGTCCACACGGCCGAAGCGGCGCTCGTCACGCTCCAGACCGAGCCACTCGACGCGATCTTGCTCGACGTTCAGCTTCCCGGAATGAGTGGGCTCGACTTCCTCCAGCTCCGTCCCGTCCGGGACCTCGGCGTCCCGATCGTCGCGGTCTCCGGCGTCGTCAACGAAACCCAGGCGCGAGAGTGTCTCCAGCTCGGCGCAGCCGACTTCATGGGCAAGCCGATCCAGCTGGACCGCCTGAACGAGGTCCTGACCTTCCTCGAGCCCCACGCGATGAGCCGCCGCGCCGAGCGCGGCGCGCCCTCCGAGCGTCGACACTCGTCACGCGCGCGGCTGGCGATTCCGGCCCGCCTCCTCGAGTACAACGGCCGTGAGCACCAGGGAACCTTGATCGATGTAGGCGTGTCGGGGATGAAGGCAGAGCTCGGCGCGGCGCTCGACCCGGACACCGTCGCGAAGGTTGTCTTCACACCTCCCGACGGCGGGCCGCCGATCGAGGTCATCTCGATCCTGCTCAGGGTGGACCCGGACGGCTACGCCTTCACGTTCGTCCGCCTCGATCCGCGAGACACGGAGCGTCTGCGCAAGCTCAAGCGATCGACGGTCGCGCCGGCGGCGCCGAGGCCTTAGAGGCGCCCGAGGGTCTCGGCGACGAGAGTGGCGGCCTTGGTCTCCGACTCGGGCCCCTGCAGCACGAGGGCGCGGTAGCGGGCGGCGAGCGATCGGGATGCCTCGAAGTCGCCGCCGGTCGCGGCCTCGCGCTCGGCCAGCCGCAGCACCGTCTCGAGGATGCGGTCGAAGTGGCCGACCATGCGCCGCCGGACGTCGCCGTAGCCTTTGACGAGCTGCGCCGCCCGCGCGACCTCGCAGGCGAGCGCGCCGTCCCACGCCACGCATCGCGTGATCGCGGCGAGCCACCGGTCGATGTGCGAGTGCTCCTCGCGCGCACGGTACGAGATCGGACGCAGGGGCCGCAGCAGCGTGAGTAGCCAGACGCGCAGGTACCCGCTCACGGTCGTCGTCCGCACGTGCTGGCCGAGCGCTGGACGACCGTGCGGCCATCGGCGCTCCGCCCAGCGCGCGAACGGCGCGACCAGCCGATACGGCAGAACTCCGTAGATCTCATCGAGGTCCGGCTTGAGGAAGTCGGTCACGACGATCTCTCGGGCCTCGGCGCCCACGTCTCGCCGGATGCGCTCGAAGCGGCCGGCCCGTGTCTTGAGCTGTGCGACACGGATCGCGTCCTCGTAGGTCATCCACACAGCGAGGTGGCGCGCGACGATTCGGCCGAGCTCGAGGCCGCCGGCGCGGATGAAAGGCCGCAGTCGTTCCAGGTAGCGCTCGGCATAGGCGCGGTCTTGGTAGTCGATGAGACGCGCGATCGCCTGATGCAGCACCGGCCGCAACTCCGCCGGGAAGTCACCGGTCATCCGCTCGACGTCCGGGCGGGTGGCCACCATGTTCGGGCTCGTTGCCGCCGACGCAGCGGGTGCGGCGGGAGCCGGGGAGTGGTCCGGGGCGAGTGGGGTTCCGAAGCCCCGTGAACCCTCGCCGGCGCCCTCCGCCACCCCCCGCGCGGCGACCGCGAGCCCGGCTTCGAAGCCGCGGAGGTTGGCCTCCACCTGAACGCCTTTGGCGCGAATCGCCTCGCGATACGCGTCACCGCTGAGCGGCAGGGCGCCGGAGCCCGCGAGGGCGCCGAGGAGCACGGCGTTGGCCTCGGTTCCGTGCTCGCGCGCGAGCGCGAGCGCGTCGAAGGCGATGAGCTTGTGCGAAAGGACGCGGGCCGCCTCGTGGAGGCGGTCGATCGGATAGATGCCGCGGCCGGTCGCGATCTTCTCGTGGATCGAGTAGAGGCGGTGGGTGCTGGCGATGATCGTCGTGCGCGCCGGCGACGGGAACCCGAGCTCGATCGAGCGACCGACCTCGAGGAACTCGGGCGCGAGGAGAACATCGAGCGCTCCCGGCACCGGATAAAGAGAGAAGATCGGCGCTCCGTCTTGCTCGTGGGCGCGCTCGGTCGAGAGCTCGACGTAGTAAGTCGTCGACCCGGTCCGCTGGGCGACGCCGGGGATCGACGTGCCATGAGCCGGGTAGCCGTCGGCGAGGGCGGCGTCCACGATCCATTCCAGGAGCACGCCGCCCCCCTGCCCGCCGACCGCCGGGATCAGGAGGCTCAGGAGATGCCGGTCGGTCACGCCGTGGCGGCTGCGAGGCGGCGGATGACGGCCGAGCGCATGCGGCTCACGAACCGCGTCCACCGGGTCGGGTTCGTGATCACCCGGACCTCGTAGAAGGACGGGCACAGGACCGCCGCGTGGGCGACCTCGCCGCAGACGCCGCAGCCCACACACGTGTCGTCCACGTGGGCGATGGGATCCTCGCGAAGGGGGTCGGGGTTCTCGCGGAGCGTGAGCGACGGGCAGCCGTTCAGGCGCATGCACGAGTGGTCACCGGTGCACACGTCGGGATCCACGCCGAAGCGCGGCTGGACGACCTGCTGCCCGGCGGCCGCGCGCTGCCGGACCCGCGGCCTCTCTCGACGCTGGCGCTCGAGCATGCACTCGTTCCTGGCGATGACGACCTTGAGCCCGGGGACGCGCGTCGTCAGCGCCTCCCGGAGCGTCGCGATCACCTCGGCGATCCGGTAGGAGTCCACCGTGCGGATCCACTTCACGCCGAGACCGCGCAGGGCCGCGGGGATCGTCATCAGCAGCGGCTCGTTCCGCGCGTTCTTGCCGGTCGACGGGACGTGGTGCTGGCCCGTCGCCGCGGCATAGAAATTGTCGAGGATCACCAGGACCGAGTCCTGACGGTTGTACATGGCGTTCGCGACACCGTTGGTGAGACCGTTGTGCCAGAAGCCGCCGTCGCCCATCACGGATATCGTCCGCTTGCCGAAGAGCGGGGCGACGGCGCTCGATGACGCGAGCCCCATCCCGTACCCGAGGACGGAGTTCCCGACGTTGAAGGGCGCCTGCGTCGAGAAGGTCGAGCACCCGATGTCCGCCGCGACGTGCGTGTCCCCGATCGCCGGCTCGCGCTGCCGGAGAATCTTCAGCGCGCTGAACACCGGCCGCTCCGGGCACCCCGTGCAGAAGGACGGCGGCCGCTTGGCCACCGGCTCCGGCAGCACGGCACCCACGTTCTCTCGATGCGCGGTGAGCGCCTGATACCGGTCCTCGATCGCGCCGGTCGACTGCGACTTCACCCCCGCCGAGGTGAAGAACCGGCGCAGGCCCGCGATGACGAGCTGCGGGACGTACTCCCCGTGCGGCGAGAGGAGGTCTTTGCCCTGGATCTCGACGCCCAGACGCGCCTCGTGAGCGAGCGCCTTCAGCTCGCGCTCGATGTAGTTCGGCATCCCTTCTTCCACGACGAGCACCCGGCGCTTGCCACGCAGGAAGTCGATCAGCTCTTCCGGAATCAGCGGGTGGATGGCGTTGAGCACCAGGAGCGGGACGGGCGTGCGGCCACGCGTGTCGGCGAGGCCGAGCACGTGCAGCCCGCGGAGCGTCGTGTTCCAGAGCCCACCCTGCATGACGATCCCCAGGTGGTCCTCGTCGCCGCGCAGATGCTCGTTGAGTCTCCGCTCGGCGATGTAGCGGCGGGCCGCCGGCAGGCGTTTCTCGAACTTCTGCGCCTCCATCTGATACGTGAAGGGCGGCAGGTTGATCCGGTCGAGGCTGAAGCTCGGCGCGGTGAGCGGCGAGAACATGCTGATCGCCGGACGCACGTTGTCCCGGCACCGAAGGGTGCCGCGCATGTGGCAGGCCCGGATGCGGATCGAGAAGAAGACCGGCTCGTTACAGGCCTCGGAGAGCCCGAAGCCTTCCTCGACGAAGCGGGCGAAGGCGTCGAGGCTGTTGCGGGGATCGAGGAGCGGGATCGACGACTTGAGCGCCGTCGAGTGGGTGCGCTCCTGGAGGATCGAAGCGCCCTCGCCGTAGTCCTCGCCGATCACGATGACCGAGCCGCCGATGACGCCCGCCGAGGCGACGTGCGAGAGCGCGTCGGACGCCACGTTCGTGCCGACGACCGACTTCCAGGTGACGGCGCCCCGCATCGGATAGTTGATAGAGGCGCCGAGGAGCGCGGCGGCCGCGGCCTCGCTCCCGGACTGCTCGAAGTAGATGCCGAGCGGCTTGAGGAGCGGCTCGTTCGCGTCGGCCAGGACGTCGATGAGGTACGAGACAGGCGCGCCCGGATAGCCGCCGACGTAGCTCACGCCGGACTGGAGCAGCGCCTTGGTGATGGCGAGGATGCCCTCACCGCGAAGGATCTCACCGGCGCCATACCCGAGCTGCTTGACGTCCTGCGCGAACGACCGCTCCCCCATGCCGAGACCCGATCCCCTGCGAGTTACTTCTGCTTCGCGATGATCTGGTCCTTGATCTTGTCGTAGGTGCCCTGCGGGACGATGTTCTTCTTCGCCAGCTCGTCCTTCCGCGCGTACGGACGGCCCTCGACGATCTTCTTCGCGTATGCGTCGCCGATACCAGGTAGGGTCTTGAGCTGATCCGGGGAGGCGCTGTTGATATCGAGCAGCTCCTTCTTCTTCGCCTCCGACTTGGTGTCGCTCTTGGCCGCTTCCTTCTTGGCGGGTGCGTCGGTTTTGGTCTGCGCCAGCGCCGGCGCGAACCCGAGCGACGCGGTGGCGAACAGGACGGCGATCAACACGGCGACGAGTCTGAACATCGGTGTCCTCCCCGTAACAGGTTGGTAACGCCGAAATAGCGTCGACCCAGTATACATCACATAATTTCAATGCTTTGCAAGGTGTCTCCGGAGTCAGACAGTATGAAAATATGGGCATGATGTGAGCGGCTCTACGTGAGCCTCGTCTCCGCCAGCCGGCCGTTCGTCGATTGGATTGAAGCGAACGTTCGGAGGCTCACCGGCCTCAACGGGGTCATCGAGGTGCAGCGCGGCAAGGGGCGCCGAATGATCTGGTTGCTCCCGTTACGCCAAGCGCGAGTCGCTCGATCTTCTCCGTTGGATGTACTCGCCCCGGACGTTACGCGCCTTGCGTGCAAGCGGGGCAAAGCCGCGCCATTCACCCTGGAGATGCGTTAAAATCTCGCGTGCCGTGCGCGCCGGCGTGGAGAAACTGGCATACTCGTGGCGCTCAAAACGCCATGCCCGCAAGGGCTTAGGGGTTCGACTCCCCTCGCCGGCACCATTCCTTGACAACCTTCCGCGCGCGCCTGTAGGGTGATTTCTCGCGTGGGGCTGTAGCTCAGTTGGGAGAGCACAAGGCTGGCAGTCTTGGGGTCAGGGGTTCGACTCCCCTCAGCTCCACCAACTTAACAAATTAACAAACGAAACTCGCGGCAGGCGGTGGCAACCGTAGCACCGCCTGCCGCGTTGCTTTCTCGATCATGACCCCCTGCTGGCGCAGAACACGAGGCGGGGGACCGAGGTCCCCCGCCTCGCAGCGCTCACGCGAGGAGCGCCGACCTCACTGCACCCGCTCAAGCCACGAGCGGACCTGTTTCAGGAACGCCGGCGCGGGGATCGCGTTGTTCGGGAGCTGCTGGTTCGTCGTGGACACGATGACCGACGACGCGGCGGCCGCGCCCGGCGTCCCCGGCGGGGTGATCACGATGATCGGCATCGAGGGGATTCCCTGGCCGATGACCGTGGACCGCGCGCTCGAGGCGCCGGTCGTGGTGAGCGTGTGGCCGGTGCTGAAGTCGACCGCCGCGTACCCCGTGAGCATCTGGACGTCGTAGAGCCTGGCCGTCCCGCTGCCGCTCGTGCACGAGACCGTCGTGGTCGGCGTGAAACTGGCGAAGATGACCTGACTGTTGAAGACGTTGGGCGCGGCGAGCACCTTCTCGCTGGCGTTGCCGAGCTTGACGAACCACCCGTTCGCCGCAGTGCCGTTCGTGGTCGTAACGTCCGCAAGGTTCGACTCCGTCAGGACGGAGCCGTTGCCCATCGTGGTGTCGTCTTTGATCCCGTAGAATCGGTTCAGCGCAGAGCTGTTGGGGTGGTACCGGTCGCCTGTGCCGATGAACACCCAGAGCGACCTGTCGGGGGCCAGGGCGAGCGACGGCGCGCCGAAGAAGGCCTGCGCCGGATAGAACTCGCCGGCGGCCGGGGGGTTCGCCTGCGTCGGGACCGCGACGAAGAGCCGTTTCCCGGTCCAGCTGGTGGTCGCGGTCGCCGCGACGTCGAACTTCCAGAGCTGCCCGCCCACGTCGCCGACGTAGACATGGTCGACGTACCCGTTGTTGTCCAGGTCCACGGCGGTTGCCTTCTCCGGGAGGCTGAAGTTCATGTACTGCCGGTCGTCCGCCGTGGCGTCGTTGTAGTACTGCCAGAGCAGCGAGCCGTTCGAGAGGTCCACCACGAACAACGCCTTGCCGTGGGCGTTGTTGACCGCGCTGTCGAACCCGCCGCCGACGAACATCACGTACTTGTCAGCGGTGCCGATCTTCACCTTGCCGATCGCCGGCTCGGACCAGGTCTCCGCGATCTTCGTGTCGGTGAAGCTCCACAGGTACGTGGGGTTGTTGATGTCCGTGATGTCCAGGGCGTGGTAGGAGTTTCCGCCCCGTCGGAGACCGAAGACGAGGATCGTCTTCCAGGTGCTCCCGACCTTGATGTCCGCGGCGACCGGGCTCGCGTCGACGTAGTAATCGTGCTCGCCGTTCGTGACGGTCAGGGTCTTTAGATTACCGAGCAGGTCGGGCGGGATGAAGGCCCAGAGCTCCGAGCCGTCGCTCTCCTTGAAGACGTGGAGCATCCGATATTCACCTGGAGCCGTTCCAGGGCGTCTTTCGCGTTCGATTCCGGATCGACGGCATCCTGCACCATGTGATGACACCGCCCCCGCGCTTCCGGGCCGCGATCGTCTCGCGTATCAAGATTATGGCGGACCTCGACATCGCGGAGCATCGACGCGCCCAGGACGGTCATATCAGGCTGCGGAGCGCAGATCACGAGGTGGACGTGCGGGTCGCCACCCTGCCGACCATCTTCGGCGAGAGCGTCGTTCTCCGGATCCTTGACAGAGACGCGTCGACCCTCGACCTCGCACGGCTCGGGCTCGACGCCGCGGCACTCGCGCACTTCCAGCCGGCGCTCCGCGCCCAGCACGGTCTGATTCTGGTCACGGGGCCGACCGGCTCGGGCAAGACCACGACGCTCTATGCGGCGCTCCAGACGCTCAACACGCTCGGCGTCAAAATCCTCACGATCGAGGATCCGGTCGAGTACCGTCTCGAAGGCGTCAGCCAGGTCCAGGTCCACGAAGAGGCGGGGCGGACCTTTGCGACCGCGCTCCGCTCGTTCCTGCGCGCCGATCCCGACGTCATCATGGTCGGCAAGATGCGGGATGCCGACACGATCCAGGCCGCGACGCGGGCGGCCCTCACCGGGAACTTGGTTCTGTCGACGCTGCACGCGAACGACGGCGCCTCCACCGTGATCCGCCTTCTCGACATGGGCGTTCCCGCGTTCCTCATCGCGGACGCGCTGCGTCTGGTGGTGGCGCAACGGCTGGTGCGGACGATCTGCGCCGCGTGTCGCGAGGGCTACGAGGTGAGCGCGGACAGCCTCGAACCCTACGGCCACACGCCGACGGGACACGGGACCTATACGCTCTTCCGGGGCAGGGGCTGTCCTCGCTGTGACTTCACCGGGATGAAGGGGCGCGTCGGGCTCTATGAGCTGATGCCGGTGACCCGGCCGATGCGCGAGCTCCTCGGGAAGGTGCCCACGGTGGACGAGGTCCGCGCCCTGGCGAGAGAGGAAGGGATGCTCCCGCTTCGCCAAGCCGCCCTCCGCAAGGTCATCGACGGCATCACCTCCGTCGACGAGGTCCTGCGCGTGACCTCCGACCTTACCTAGTCATCTGCGCGACGGGGAAGGGACAACACTTTGGCGGGATTAACGGTCTTTCGCACTATCCAGCCGTCTACGTCAACTAACGCCTCGCTGCCTGGCAGCCATCGCGACGCGCGTCGTCGACCGACGCGTAGCACCGCTCGGGCTTCGTCGCGCCATAGAGCTCGCTGTCGGGCACGTGGAAGATGCACCGCCCGCTCGAGTAGGTGCTGAGATTGCCCTTGATCGGCTGGGAAACCGGACACGTCCACGCGCTCTCCGGAGGCACCCCGGGCCGTTCCCCGGCATCGGGAGGACCAGCCTGGGCAACGGAGGTCGGCGTCGTCGGCTCCGAAGGATCGGCCCACAACCCGCGCCTGTCGTCCCTGGCCTCCTGCTCGAGCGTCACGAAGAGGTCTCGGTATCTCACGTTCGGCTGGACCGTCATGATCTCGGCAGAGCCGCGGCGGACAAGCTCCGCGTTGACCATCTTGTCCGCTACGTAGACATAAGCCAGGAGCCGTCCTTCACGGTCTCGCTCCTGCGCGTCCAGCTCGAGACGGATTTGCTGGCGCGCGACCAGTTGTCGATTCGTCTCCGCGGTTTCACCCCCGCTCGCTTCGGGACCCTTCGTGGGCTGGTTGATCTCTTTCGTATTGATCCCGATGTAACGGACGGTCTCCGCACGATCGCCGAGATTGACCCGGATGGTGTTTCCGTCGATGACCTCGATGACCTGGCCGACGAGCACGTGGGGCGCCCCTGATCCCTGGACCGGGCTCGCCCACGCTGCCCACAGCTGCTGACGGACCAGGGCGATCTCCTGGTCGGGAAGAAACATCCGGCACGCGATCGCCGCGAGCATTCCCTCGGCGATGGTCCGTGAGATCTCGTACACCGAACCATCGTCGGAGCGAGTCAGCGGCACGGTCCACCGCTTCCCGTCGCACATCACGTCGATCGTCGGGTAGGCCGGCGTGCTACGGCCCGCCAGCTGGATGTAGCGCTGGCCGGTCTTCAGGTCGCTGACGAGCACGACGCGCAAGCCGCCGGAGATTGTCTCCTGGCCGACGAGAGGCTGGGCGCTTGCCACGAGCGCAGGGGTGGGCAGGAATTGGACGACGACGAAGACGAGAGGGGCGGCCAGGGCCAGGGGGAGTCGTCGTATCCGGATCACTGAGTGTCAGCTGGTGGGAACCGGGGGGGCGATGGAGGCGCCGCCCCCCGGTTCCGTGCTTCCCATCACGCGCTCAGCGGCTCTTGATGCGAAAATCGGCACGCCGGTTCTGATTCATGCACGCGTCGGTGGCCTCGGTGCACGCCGGCCGCTCCTTACCGTAGGAGACGGTCGACAGGCGATCCTTCGCGATTCCGTTGGCCTCGAGATAGTCCAGCGCCGACTTCGCGCGCCGATCGCCGAGGGCCAGGTTGTACTCGGCCGTGCCGCGCTCGTCGCAGTTGCCCTCGATGAGCACGAGCGTGTCCGCGTTCTCCTTCAGCCACGTCGTGTTGCTCGCCAGCGCGTCGACCGCGTCGGGTCGGAGCACGGACTTGTCGTAGTCGAAGTAGACCGCCTTCAGCTCCGGCACCGCCACGAAATCTTCACTCCGAGGTTTCTTCGTTGGCTCCTCGGATTGTGGCTTGTCGGCTGACTCCTGCGGTTGGGGAGCGAGCGCTACCGTGGCGGGCTCCGGTTGCGCCGTCACCGGCTCGGCCGCTACCGGGACCGACGGCGGCATCTGGGGCACCGCCTGCGCGGCCTGCGGCGCGACATTCTGGGGTTGCTGTGGGCGACGCGCGAGGACGAGGCGGACACCGCGTCCCTGGACCTGGCCCACCATCTGATCGCCCATGACCGTGAGGTTGGCGGAGAACAGCCGATCGTCCAGCTCGTGCGCGAGCTTCACCTTCGACCCTGAGACCGTGGCAAAGACTCGAATGCCACCGAGGCCTTGCTGCCGGACCTCCCAGGGTACCGACTCGGCCGCAGTGGCCCCGTCGAGGACTAGGCGGCCATAGCCCGCATCACCCCGCTGCGTGACATCGAAGGTGACGTTCTCCTGGCGTACGGCGTTGAAGAGCCCCGCCCCGACCCACGAGCCCGTCCAGTGACCGGAGATGTCGGTTCCGGTGGGAGGGTTCTCGGCGAGGGATCCCCACGGCCTAGCGGTCGAGCACGCAACGAGAAGAGGAATCAAAGCCAACACTGCTAACGCGCGCATAGAGCCTCCCTTGAGCACAGCCTGCGTCTCACATTAGCCAGTGGCACGTCCCGTGCCAGAACCAGGAACGATGGTGTGATCCGTACTTAGGCGATCGTGACGTACCACTCCGTCAACGGACCGACGCGAGTTGTGCCAGGATTACACGACGTCTCTGTCACCTCTGGCAAACACTCGAGGAGGAGCCGGGGGTGCTATCGGATGGTCGCGGTCAACGTCATCGTCGTCTCGGTTCCGCTCTCGCTGACGCGATAGCCGAGAATCCGGCGGGTCAGCTCGTGGGTCTCGGTGGTGGCCCCGCCAAGCACGACGGGCCGGCCGCTCGGCACCACGAGCTCGGTGGAGGCCTCGTTCACCTCGATCACGCCCGCCGTGTCCACCGAGTACCAGCTGATGGTCGGCGTCAGCCGAACCCTCACCTGGTTGCTTCCCAGAATCGTGGCCCTCACCTTCAGCGAGGTGCCGACGTCCTTGAACTGCACGCCGGTGGCGACGTACCCGGCGCCCGTGAGGTAGTCCCGATAGAACGCGATCTGGGGATATGGGAGCTGGCTCGCGACGAGAAGCGTCGATTCGCCGCCGTCCTGGACCAGGGTGAAGATGCCGGTCGATGTCTGCGTCCGTCGCTGGGTGCTGTCCACGCCGACCCCGGAGGCGCGTGTGCCTCCGCGATCGGTGATCACGACCCGCCCACCGCCCTCGACAGCGCCGCGATTCTGCGAGGCCGATCGTCGAAACTCGAAGACGACCTTCACCTGTTTGCCGCTCTGGGCGCCGACCGGATCGGGGCATCCAGCGAACAGAGCGGCGAGCAGGACGAGAGTCAGGAGGGAGCTCATCGCTTCGTGGCGATATAGAGGACGTGCGGATACGGAAGGAAATCCCGCATCGCGTGGCGCCGCACTTCGAACCCCGCCGCTCGAAGAGCGCCGCCGAGCTCGTCGGCGCTCCAGTACCTCACCGGCGTCGCCGGCGCCATCAGCTTGTCGAGCGCCCAGGTGAACCAGCACTTCGGCGCCGGGCGCGTGTCCACGTCCTTGACGAGCAGAACGCCGCCGGGCGGCAGGCACGCGTGCAGGCGGCCCAGGAGCGGGGGCACCGTGTCCGGTGAAATGTGGTGCACGATGTCGAGCATATACGCGGCCGCAACCTCGCCATCGCCCTTGAAGTCACGGGCGTCCCCCTCTTCGTACGCGACGTTTTCGATCCTGAGCCGAGCCGCCGCTCGGCGCGCCATCGCGATGCGCCTTTCGTTCAGGTCGACGCCGCGGACGAAGCGGCCCGGCGCGGTCACTGCGTAGTAGAGCGAGAAGAGCCCGAAGCCGCAGCCCATGTCGAGGACTGGGCCCGCCTCGGGCAGATACTGACCGATCTCGTGGAGGAACCGCTGGCGCAGGATCCAGAATCGCGCCCAGCAGTATACGCGCACGATCGGATCGTCGTAGGCCTCGACGATGCGACGGATGATGTCAGCGCGCATACACGATGTAGCCCTCTCCTCGGCGGTCCACCCGATAGACCGAGAGCCGGAGCCGAAGGGCCGCGAACCCATCGATCCGCTCGTAGCCGCCGGCCGGCCACCCGCGCTCGAATAGCACGACGAACTTCGGCGGATGCGCGTCGAAGCCCGCGATGAACTCCTCGCGGAGCCTCTCGACGATGCGCGACTCGCGATCGTGGTAGAAGTGGAAGTCGTACAGGAAGCGGGTCGGCGGGATCGCGTGGAGCCGCAGGAGTGCATGGACGCCCCCTTCCGTCGTGTCCAGCACCTGGACGTAGTCTCCCGGTCCGCGGCGGCCGTCGAGGTCCGCCACGAGGGCGCTCACCCGACGCTCCTTCAGCGCGATCCACGCGGCATCCGCCGCCTCGACCCCCTTGAGTCCGAGCAGCACGCCGGAGACGGCTACGCACGCCAGGAACGCCACCACCACGACGCCACGCGACTCGAGGAGCCGGCCCGCCTCGGCGAAGAGCGCCACGGCGGCGAACGCGGCGAGCGGGTAGAGGTGGTATTCCCAGCCCTTGGCCTGACCGAAGAAATGAGCGATCCCGTAGCCGAGGCCGAGCGTCACCACCGCATGCCGCGCGGTGAAGCGCCGGCGCGCGAGCGCAGAGGCGACCGACAGCACCACGCCGGCGGCGAGGGGGATCCACACGTGCCAGCGGTGGAACGCCCACCGGTCGGGTCGGCCCAACCTCGAGTAGAGCGGTAGGAGGTAGTCGAAGACGAGCTCGCGCCACGCCGCGAGCGCGCCCTTGGCGGCAAGCCAGGCCGCGACCGCCAGCGGCGCCATCACGATCGACGTCGCGAGGATCCCCACGGCGAGCGCGAGCGAGCGCCCCTCACGTCGCGCGACAACGGCGACGAGCACGATCAACGCCGCGGCGAAGAAGCCCGCCTGGGGTTTGACGGTGATCCCGGCACCGAGCGCCAGACCGCCCCACGCGAGGCTCGCCCGTTCGCGAGGCCGCTCGGCCCACCGCGCGACGCCGAGGGCGCCCAGCAACAGAAACGGGCAGAGGAAGAAATCTCGCTGCCCGGCCTGCCAG
>Ga0209056_10000678_pt1 | contig 37866 bp, 36 predicted proteins | sample GraSoiAngelo_114_FD_185876 | JGI IMG/M metagenome (GOLD analysis project Ga0209056, IMG submission 185876) | Grasslands soil microbial communities from the Angelo Coastal Reserve, California, USA - 14_0903_13_40cm (SPAdes) (version 2) | ecosystem: Environmental > Terrestrial > Soil > Grasslands... | reverse complement strand
TCTCTTCGGAGCGGCTGCTGCTGGTGCTGTCGCTCAAGAGCGGCGTCGTCCGAACCATCTTCGTCGAGGTGACGTCGCGCATGGCGGCCGAGGCGATCGCGCAGGTCGCCGTTGTGCTGAACGAGCGGCTCGGCGGGCTCACACTGCGCCAGATTCGCACCACGCTCTCCGATCGGTTGCGCGACGCGGCCAGCGATTCCTCCTCGGGCGAGCTGCTCAACATCTTTATTCAGGAGGCGGACGAGTTGTTCGACGTGCCGGCCACGGGCGCCGCAGCGGCGGGCGTCGTGCTGGGCAGCGCGCAGCTGCTCGCCGGCCAGCCGGAGTTCGCCACCAAGGAGCGGCTGCAGGGGCTGCTCGCGGTCACGGAGCGGCGCGATCTGCTGCGTGAGGCGCTCGCCAAACAGCTGGGTCACGGCCTCACGATCACGATCGGCGGCGAGCACCAGGATTCCCGGCTCTCGCCCTTCACGCTCGTCACCGCTTCGTATCGCATGGGCGCCCTGTCGGGCGTCATCGGCGTACTGGGCCCCACGCGGATGCCGTACGACAAGATCGTGGCGCTGGTCGACCATACCAGCCGCCTCGTAGGCGAGCTGCTCGAGTGAGCCGGCCATACGACTACTACGCCCTGCTGGGCGTCGCGCGCGACGCGGGCGAGGCGGACATCAAGAAGGCGTACCGCCGCCTGGCGATGCAGTACCATCCCGATCGCGTCGCCGCCGCCGAGAAGACCGCCGCCGAAGAGAAATTCAAGGAGATCACCGAAGCCTACGAGGTGCTGCGCGATCCCGACAAGCGCGCGGCCTACGACCGCTACGGAGTGGCGGGCGTGCGCGGCGGAGCAGCGGGAGGGTTCGACTTCGCGCACTTCGACCTCTCCGAGGCGCTCAACATCTTCATGCGCGACTTCGGCGGGCTGGGAGGGTTCGATGCCTTCTTCGGCGGTGGCGAGCGCGCCCGGCGCGACCGCCAGCGCGGCCAGGATCTGAAGGTCACGCTGGAGCTGACGCTCGACGAGGTCGCGAAAGGTGCCGTTAAGACGGTGCGGCTGCGCACCTTGGACCGCTGCACTGCGTGCAGCGGGACCGGCGGGCAGGACGGGGCGCGCCCCACGACCTGCGCCGCCTGCAGCGGGACCGGCGAGGTGCGGCGCGCGGCGCGCTCGATATTCGGCCAGTTCGTGTCCGTCTCGCCGTGCCCGAGCTGCGCGGGCGAGGGCACGGTGATCCGCCAGCCCTGCCCCAAGTGCCAGGGTGACGGCCGGGTGCGCTCCGAAAAAACGATCCAGATCGACGTCCCAGCGGGCGTCCAGGAGCACCACTATCTCACGATGCGCGGCCAGGGCGTGCCGGGCCCCCGCAACGGGCCCCCGGGCGATCTGATCGCCGTGCTCGAGATCGCAGACGACCCTCGCTTCGAGCGGCACGGCGACGACCTGGTATACGACCTGCCCGTCACGTTCGCGCAGGCGGCGCTGGGCGCCGAAGTGGTGATTCCCACGCCGTACGGCGATGCCGCGCTCAAGGTGCAACCGGGGACGCAGACGGGCGCCGTGTATCGGGTGAAGGGAAAGGGGCTGCCGCGGCTGGGCGAAGGCGGCCGCGGCGACCTGCATGTGCGCGTCCACGTCTGGACGCCCACCAAGCTCACGCCGGAGCAGCGGGCGGTGCTCGAGCGGCTGGCGAAGGTCGAGACCGCACCACCGGCGGAAGACCGGGTGGGCCGGAAGCTCTGGGAGCAGCTGCGGCAGGCGTTCGGGCGATAGCCATAGCCCCGGGCGTAAGCCCGGGGGAACGTGAGCCCTAGCCCCGCGCGGGAGCCCGGGGAAACCAATGGGGGGATGATGGCCGGTTGCGTTTTCTGCAAGATCGCGGCGGGCGAGATCCCGGCGACCATCGTCAAGCGGGCCGACGGCATGATGGCCTTCCAAGATCTGAATCCGCAGGCGCCCACCCACCTGCTCGTGATTCCGACGGACCATCTCGCCTCGCTCAACGACGCCAGGGACCCCCAGCTGCTCGGACGGCTGCTCGGGTTCGCGCGCGACCTGGCGCGCGATGCCGGGATTGCGCAGCGCGGCTACCGCGTCGTGGTGAACACGAATCCCGACGGCGGCCAGACCGTGTTTCACCTACATCTGCATCTGCTGGGCGGCCGGCCGATGACGTGGCCGCCGGGCTAGCCCCGGGCGTGAGCCGGCGCATAGCCCCGGGCGTCAGCCCGGGGTTCACGGACGGCGTCAGCCCGGGGTTCACGGACGGCGTCAGCCCGGGGTTCACGGACGCCCGGGGTTCAGGGTTGCACGAGGGTCCGTCCCGGGCTAAGTTTTTGCGTCGATCACAGTTAGCGAATAGCCATGCCGGAAGTCATCATTCATGATGACGAGAGCTTCGAACGCGCCCTGAAGCGCTTCAAGAAGAAATGCGAGAAGGCGGGGATCCTCTCCGACCTGCGCAAACACCGTCATTACGAGAAGCCAAGTGAACGAAAGAAGCGCAAAATGAACGCCGCGCGCCGCAAGAACCGGCGCACGCGGCCGGTCTGACCGTGCCCGATTTGCCTGAGCGGCTGCGCGCCGCGATGAACGAAGCCCGCAAACGACGCGATCAGGCGCGCACCCTTCTCCTCTCCACGACCCTCGCAGACCTCAAGAACCGCGAACTCGAGCTTCAGCATCCCCCCTCCGACGACGAGGCGGCCGAGGTGCTGCGCCGCGGTATCAACCGGCGCCGCGAGGCGGCGGAGCAATACGCCGCCGCCGCCCGGCAGGAACTGGCCGACCGTGAGCTCGCCGAAGTAAAAATGCTCGAGGCATTCCTCCCCGCTGCCGTCGACCCGGAGGAAATCCGGCGCGCGGTGCGCGCAGCAATCGCCGCGGGAGCGAAAGACCTGGGCAAGCTGATGGGGCAGGTGATGCCGCAATTCAAGGGGCGGGCGGACGGCAAGCTGGTGAACCAGATCGCCCGCGAGGAGCTGGCGGCGACCGTATGAGCGTCGTGGGAGGGGTCGCCCCCTCCGTGCTGGACACACTCGAATTCCCAGCCGCGCTGGAGCGCGTCGCGGCGTACGCCGCCGGGCCGCTCGGGGCCGCTCGCGTGCGCGGTCGCGCCCCTGCGACCGATCCCGAGCCGATCCGGGCCGCGCTGGCGCAGGTCGCCGAGCTCGCCGCGCTGCTGCTCCACGATGATGCGATCTGCGCCGAGCCGGTGCCCGATATCGGGCCGGCACTCGAGCTGCTGGCCGTGCCGGGCAGCGCGCTCGAGGGCCTGCAGCTGGCTGCGCTCGGCCGGGCGCTCGGCGCCGCCCGCCTCACCGCGGCGACGCTAGGGCGTATCGCTCGCGACGCCCCGCGCACCGCGGCGCTGCGGGTCGAGCCACCGCCCAAGGAATTCGAGCAACGACTCACGCAGTCCGTCGACGCCGAGGGCACCGTGCTCGATGCGGCGTCGCGGGCGCTGGCCCGCGCGCGCCAGCACGTGCGGGAGGCACGCCAGCGCCTCGTCGCCAGGCTCGAGGCGCTGCTCGGCGCCCTCGACCCGACCGACCGCGCGCCCGACGCCGCGGTGACGCTGCGGGGCGGCCGCTACGTGATCCCCGTCCGCTCGACCGCCCGCGCCCGTGTGGGCGGCATCGTGCACGACGAGTCGGCGACCCGATCTACGGTGTTCGTCGAGCCGCCGGAGGTCATCGAGCTCGGCAATGCGCTGCGCGCCGCCGAGGCGGAGCAGCAGCGCGAAGTGCTCCGCGTGCTGCGCGAGCTCACCGATCTGCTGCGCCCACGGCGCGACAGCCTCGCCGCCGCATGGGAGATGTGCATCGCGTTCGATGACTTGTGCGCCCGGGCGCGCTACGCCGTCGAAGTGAACGGCTTCGCGCCCGAGATCGGCGGCGCACCGCTCGCGATCCGCAACGGCCGCCACCCGCTGCTCGTTCCGTCCTCACCCCCTTTCCCCCTCTCCGTTCCGGAGAGGGGGGACGTCACGAATTCCCCCTCTCCCGAAGGGAGAGGGGGCCAGGGGGTGAGGACCGATGGCGCGGAGAGAGGGTCAGTGGGGGATGTCGTGCCGTTCGACCTCATCCTCGCCCCCGACGAGGTCACGGTGCTCGTGTCCGGTCCGAACACCGGCGGCAAGACGGTGCTCATCAAAGCGGTGGGGCTGCTTTGTCTCATGGCGCAGAGCGGGATCATTCCGCCACTGGGTCCCCAGTCGGTGCTTCCGGTGTTCGGCGCCGTGTTCGCGGATATCGGGGACCGGCAGTCGATCGCTGCGAGCCTCTCGACGTTCTCGGCCCACGTCGCCGCGCTGCGCGACATCCTGGAGCATGCGGGGGCGGGCGGCCTCGTACTGCTCGACGAGATCGGCAGCGGCACCGACCCCGCGGAAGGCGCGGCGCTCGCCGCAGCGGTGCTGCGCACGCTGACGCGCCGCCGCGTCGTGACGCTCGCCACCACCCACCTCGGCGCCCTGAAGCAACTGGCGGGCGAGACGGTGGGCATCGTCAACGCCTCGCTCCAGTTCGCGGCCGAGACGCTGACGCCGACGTATCGCTTGCTGAAGGGCGTCCCCGGACGCTCATACGGGCTCGCCATCGCGCGCCGGCTCGGGATCGCGGCCGACGTCCTCGACATGGCGGAGCGAGCCGTGCCGGATGCCGAGCGCGCCCTCGACGCGCTGCTCGCGACGGTGGAAACGCGCGCCCGGGAGCTCGAGACGCGGGCCCAGGAGCTGGCCGCGCGCGACGCGGCGCTGCGCGAGGATGCGGCGAAGCTCGACGCGCGGGCTGACGAGGTCGCCGCCCGCGAGCGGGAGGTGCGGGCCCGTGCCCAGGCGCTCGAGCGCGAGGCGCGCGAGCAGGCGCGGGCCTACCTGCTCGAGGCACGTCGCAAGGTCGAAGCGGCACTGGGGCGGGCGCGCGCCGCCGTGGACGAAGCGACAGCGCGCGAGGCGCGGCGGCTGGTCGAGCAGGCGATCGAGGAAACCGGTGGGGAGACGGCCGGTGACAAGGCTGGGGAAGGGGGAAAGGGGAAGGGGTGGGTGTCGCTCGAGGACCTGAAGCGGACGCGCGGCAAACCAGCGCCGATCGCCCGACCGCCTGACCGTCTGACCGCCGCCGTTGCCACCGCCGAGGTCTCCCTGCGCGGGCTGCGCGTGGACGAAGCCGAGGCTCGGCTCGTCAAGGCGCTCGATGACGCCGTCCTCGCGGATCTGCCATACCTACGCGTCATCCATGGCAAAGGAACCGGAGCGGTGCGCGAGCGTGTGCACGAGGTCCTCGCCGCCGACCCGCGCGTGCAGCGCTTCGGCTTTGCGCCCGCCAACCAGGGCGGCCACGGGGTGACGATCGTGGAGTTTACCGCATGAGTCTGATCCCCGACGATCTGATCGAGCAGGTGCGTGAGGCCGCGGACCTGGTCGGGATCATCGGGGAGCAGGTCGAGCTCAAGCGCACCGGCGCCGACTACCGCGGCCCCTGCCCGTTCCACGGCGGGACCCATCGCAACTTCGCCGTCATCCCGAAGAAAGGGATGTTCTACTGCTTCGTGTGCCACGCAGCCGGCGACGTCTTCACCTTCTTCATGAAGCGCCTGGGGATGGACTATCCGACTGCCGTGCGCGAAGTCGCCCGCCGGGTCGGGATCACGATCCCCGAGCGCGGTCCGGCAGGCGGGGGAGGCCCCGACCCCCACGAGCCACTCTACACCGCCGTGGCCACGGCGGCGGACTGGTTCGGCCGCCAGCTGGGGGACAGCCCCGAAGCCGCGGTGGCACGAGACTACCTCGCCTCCCGGCACGTCGAGCTGGAAACGGCGCTTCCCCTCGGCCTGGGCTACGCGCCGCGGGGCAAGCCGTTCCTCGACGCGATGAAAGGATTGGGGCTGCGTGACGAGGTGTTGCTCGAGGCGGGGCTCATAGTTAAACGAGAGGACGGCACGCTGGCTCCGCGGTTCCGCGGCCGGCTGCTGTTCCCGATCCACGATCAGCGCGCCCGCATCGTGGGGTTCGGCGGTCGCATCCTGGGCGAAGGAGAGCCCAAGTATCTCAACTCCCCGGACACCCCGATTTTTCACAAGGGGAGGCTGCTCTACAACCTGCACGCAGCGAAGCACGCCATCCGCAAGGCGGAGCGCGCGATTCTGGTGGAGGGCTATTTCGACGTGCTGCGGCTCGCGCTCGCGGGCGTGGAGGAGGTGGTGGCCCCGCTCGGCACCGGCCTCACGTCCGACCAGGCCCAGCTCCTCCAGCGCCACGCTCCCCACGTGATCCTGTTGTACGACTCCGATGAGGCGGGGTTGCGCGCCACGTTCCGGGCCGGCGATGAACTGTTGCGCGAGCGCCTGCGCGTGAGCGTCGCGACCCTGCCGGCGGGCGAGGACCCCGACACGCTGGTGCAGCGCCGGGGCGTCGCCGGTCTCGAGGCGGTCCTCAAGGACGCCGTGGACGTATTCGAGCGGAAGATCCAGATCCTCGACCGCAAGGGCTTCTTCGGCACCCTGCCGGGCCGGCGACGGGCGCTCGATCGGCTGCTGCCTACCATTCGCGCGGCGGCGGATCCGATCATGCGGGAGCTCTATGTCTCCCGGGCGGCCGAAGCCGCCGGTGTGCGGAAGGATGTGCTGGAGCGTGAAGTCGTCGGGATGCGGGATGCGGGAAGCGGGATGCGAGAAGGCTCAGCCCCGCATCTCGCATCCCCCATCTCGCATCCCGATCTTCCGGCCTCCGCTGAGAAAGCCCTCCTGCTCCTGATGCTCGAGGGCGATCCATGGAAGAGCCGGGTGAGCGAGGCCGTCGACGCCGAGGAGTTCGAATTCGTCCCCTACCGCGAACTGTTCGAAGCGATCGCCGACGACGCGGTGCTCTCGCTCAGCGAGATCTCCGCGCGCACCTACGAGGAGCTCAAAGCCGAAGGGCTGGGCGATCGCGATGCGAACACCTTGTACGAGCGAGCGGTGAACTGGATCGAAGCGCGCCGGCTGGAGCGGCAGCTGGAGCAACTCGACCAGCGCCTCCCGTTCGAGAGCCCGGAGGTGCAGGCGTCGCTGATCGCGGAAAAGCGGCGCGTGTTCGACGAGCTGCGCAAGCGGTATCCGCGTTACAAGATCGCTATGAGGAGGCGAGGTGCATCCGGAACTTGAGGCGTTGCTGGCGCTGCAGCAGAAGGACCAGGCGGTCACGGCGACCGACGAGGCACTCGCGGCGCTCGACCCCGCGGCCCAGGCGCTCGACGAAGCGCAGGCCGCGGCGGAGCGGACGCTCGCCACGGCGCGGGCGGGGATTCAAGCCGCCCACGATCGGCGCGACGAGCTGGAGGGGAAGATCGCCAACTACCGCAACATGCAGGAGCAGCGCCGGCAACGGCTCGAGTGGGTGCGGGGGGCGAAGGAGGCGTCGACGCTCATGGCCGAGCTCGATCTCGCGCGCTCGGTGCTGGCCAAGGAGGAAGCCGAGTTCATGCGCTCGGGCGACGCGGTGGCGGAAGCCGAGCGGCGCGCCGCGGAGGCCGAAACGGCGCTGCACGAGCTGCGGGCGCGGCAGGCGGCCGAGCGCGAGGCGCTGGCCGGACGACGCAACCAGATCGCGGGCGAGCGGGAGCGTGCGGTCGCCGAGCGGGAGGCGGCGGCGGCCCGCGTGAGCGCCACGCTGCTGGCGCGGTACGAGCGCATCCGCCGCGGGAAGGCGCCGCTCGCGCTCTACCCGCTGCACGCCGATGCCTGCGGTCACTGCTTCACCGCGGTCCCGACGCAGCGCCGCGCGCTGATCCAGCGCGGTGTGTCGATCGAGGGCTGCGAGGCCTGCGGCGTGCTGCTCTACGCCAGGGAATGATCCCCGCCCGCTGGGCGGTCGCCGCGCCGCCTGATCCCGGGCTCACGACCGCGCTCGCCGACCAGCTCCATATCCCCGAGCCCCTGGCCGCCATCCTGGTGCAGCGCGGGCTCACGGCTCCCGAGCGCGCCAAAGCGTTCCTCCGGCCCGGCCTCGAGCGCCTCTCCGACCCCCTCGCCTGGCTCGACATGCAGCGCGCGGTCGAGCTCGTGGCGCGCGCCGTGCGCGCCGCCGTGCCGATCCTGGTGCACGGCGACTACGACGTGGACGGCCAATGCGCGGCGGCGCTGCTCACCCGCGTGCTGCGCAGCGTAGGCGCGCAGGTCCAGGCGTTCGTGCCGCATCGCCTGCGGGACGGTTACGATTTCGGCGAGGCCGGCCTGCGGGAGGCCCGACGCGTAGGCGCCGGCCTGGTCATCACGTGCGACTGCGGAATTACCGCCGTGGAGGCGGTGCGCGCGGCGCGGGAAGCCGGGATCGACGTCATCGTCACCGATCACCACCTCCCGGGCGACGAGCTGCCGCCGGCCTCCGCCGTGCTCGACCCGCGCCGCCCTGCCTGTCCTTCCGAAGACAAGGACTTGTGTGGCGCTGGGGTCGCCTTCAAGCTCGCCCAAGCGCTGATGCCGGCGCTCGGCCAGTCGTCCAACCTGCCGTTCCACTTCCTCGATTACGTGGCGCTCGCGACCGTGGCGGACGTGGTCCCGCTCACCGGCGAGAACCGCATCCTCGTGCGCCACGGCCTGAAGATGCTCGCCGATTCGCGGTGGACGGGGCTGCGCGCGCTGGTCGACGCAGCGGGGCTCGCCGGGCGGCCGATCAAGGCGGGGCACGTGGGGTTCATCCTCGCCCCCCGCTTGAACGCCGCCGGCCGCATCGGCGAGCCGGCCGAAGGGCTGCGGCTGCTGCTCGCCGATGACTCCACCGAAGCGGCCGCGATCGCCCGCGAGCTCGAGACCCTGAACGCGCGCCGCCAGGAGCTGGACCAGCGGATCCTCGACGATGCAGTGGAGCTCGCCGAGGCGACGCTCCGGCCCGAGGACCGGGCGCTCGTGCTCGCGGCCGATGGCTGGCATCCCGGGGTCATCGGGATCGTGGCCTCGCGGCTGGTGGAGCGCTACGGGCGCCCGACCTTCCTGATCGGCTGGGAGGAGGGGAGCGACACTGGCCGGGGCTCCGGTCGCAGCATCGTGGGCTTCGACTTGCACGCAGCGCTACGCAGCGTAGCGGCTCACCTCGAGAAGTACGGCGGCCACACGATGGCGGCTGGGCTGACGATCCGGCGGCAGCGCTACGAGGCGTTCCGTGTTGCGTTTCTGGACGTAGCGGGCGAGCTTCTTGGCCCCGACGACCTCGTGCCCGCCCAGCGCGTGGACCTGGAGCTGCCGTTGGGGTTGGTGAGCGCCGAGCTGGAGCGGCTGATGCGCTACCTGGAGCCCTGTGGTCCGGGCAATCCCGCGCCCGTCTTCGGGGTGCGCGGCGCGCGCGCCGTCGGCGCCCGGCGGGTGGGCACGAACCACCTGCGCTTCACGCTCGACGACGGCTCCGGGGTGCTGCCGGCTATCGGATTCCGGTGGGCCGATGTCGTACCGGATGCCTGGCTGGCGCACCCGCTCGACGTGGCGTTCCGGCTGGAGCGGGACGAGTGGGAGGGGAGAACGACATTACAGGCCAGAGTCGCGTCTCTGGCGCCGAGTCAATAAACGCGGAAGTCGGAACGCGGAACAGGCGTTCGCTTTTCTGTTCCGCGTTCCGCCTTCCGCGTTCCGCGTTGGGAAGGGGGTGGGGTTGGGCTTGATCCGCATCATCGCCGGCGAATTCAAAGGCCGCCGCCTCAAGACGCCCGCCGGGGACCAGGTGCGGCCCACCGCCGACCGGGTGCGCGAGGCGTGGTTCAGCATCCTGCAACGCGCCGTGCGCGACGCCCGTGTGCTCGATCTGTTCGCCGGCTCGGGGGCGCTCGGCCTGGAGTCGCTGTCGCGTGGCGCAGCGACGGCCGAGTTCGTCGAGCGGAACCGCTTCGCGCTGTCGGCCCTCAGGGCGAACATCAAAACGCTGCACCTGGACGACCGCGCCGTGGTCCGCCGTCTGGATGCGCTCAAGTTCGCCGAGCGGCTCCACCCCGGCCAGTATGACGTCGCCTTCGCCGACCCGCCGTACGCAGGCGACCAGGCGGCGCGCCTCGTGGCCATGTTTCGGGTGAACGCGTTCGCGCGCATCTTCTCGATCGAGCACCCCGCGGACCGGCCCATCCCGGGCGACGACACGCGCTGCTACGGCGACACCGCCGTCACCTTCATCTACGCCCCATGAGCGGTCCGCGCATCGCCGTCTATCCCGGGTCGTTCGACCCGATCACCCGGGGTCACGAAGACCTGATCCGGCGCGCGTTCACATTCGCCGACCGCGTCGTCGTCGCCGTGGCCGTGAACGCGGCGAAGCAGCCCCTCTTCACGCTCGCCGAGCGCGTGGCGCTCATCCAGCAGGCGGTCGCGACTCCCCACGTCGACGTCCGCTCGTTCGAGGGGCTCCTCGCCGAGTTCGCCCGCTCGGTCGGCGCATCGGTGATCGTGCGTGGCCTGCGCGCGGTGAGCGACTTCGAGTACGAGTTCCAGATGGCGCTGATGAACCGCAACCTCGCCCCCGGCATCGAGACGGTCTTCCTCGTTCCCGCGTTCGATCTCACGTACCTCTCGTCGAGTCTGGTGCGCGAAGTGGCGCGCTTCGGCGGCGACGTGTCGCAGCTCGTCCACCCGGCCGTCCAGCAGGCGCTGCACCAGAAGTTCGGCCGGTGAGCTTCCGCGAGCGCGTGTATGAGCGGGCGCGCCGCGCGCGGAAGCACATCGTGCTCCCCGAGGGGGACGATCCGCGGGTCCGGGAAGCGGCCCAGCGGCTGGAGCAAGAAGGCCTCGGAGTGGTGGAAGTCCTGGAGCGCCCGTATCCCGCATCTCGCATCCCGCATCTCGTCCGTCTTCTCCGTGAGAATCGGCCGGCTCGGTTCCCGACGGAGGCAGCCGCGCGCGCCGCGCTCGAGCACCCGCTCACCTTCGGAGCGTGCCTCGTGGGCGCGGGGCTCGCGGACGTGATGGTCGGGGGGGCCACCTTTCCCAGCGGCGACACGATCCGGGCCGCGCTCTGGACGGTCGGCACGGCGCCGGGAATCGCGACCGTCAGCGGCGCCTTTTACATGGTGCGGGACGAGACGGTGCTGACCTTCACCGACTGCGCCGTCGTGCCGGAGCCGACGCCGGCGCAGCTCGCGGACGCGGGCGCCGCCGCGGCGCGGGACCGCCGGCGGATCGTGGGCGACGAGCCCGTCGTCGCGTTCCTGTCGTACAGCACGCGGGGCAGCGCCGCAGGGGAGCGGGTCGAGCGCGTGCGGCAGGCAGTGTCCATCCTGCAGGCGCGCGGTCCCGGCTTCGTGTGCGACGGCGAGCTGCAGGGCGACGCGGCGCTGGTGGCCGACGTGGCCGCCCGCAAGGCGCCAGCCTCGCCCGTGGCGGGGCGCGCCAACGTGCTGGTGTTCCCCGATCTTGACAGCGGCAACATCGCATACAAACTGGTGCAGCGGCTCGGCGGGTGGGAGGCGATCGGGCCCATCCTCCAGGGGCTGGCGCGGCCGGTCGCCGACCTGTCGCGCGGCGCGACGGCCGATGATATTGTGGACACGGCGGTGGTCGCCGTCCTTCAAGCCGGGGAGCGGACATGAGCTTCAGCCTGACGAAGGACAAGCGGGGCGTGGTGGTGGTCGGCGTGGATGGACAATTGATCGTCGGGAACCGCCAGGACCTGAAGCAGAAGGTGCTCGACGCCCTCGAGGCCGGGGCGCGCAAGTTCGTCATCGACTTCACCAAGACCGGCTACATCGACTCCTCGGGGCTGGGCGTGCTGGTCTCGCTCTCGAAGAAGATCCGCGAGCAAGGCGGGGACCTGCGCCTCGCGGGCCTGAACGAGGATCTGCAAACGCTGTTCGAGCTCACCAAGCTGGACACGCTGTTCTCCATCACCAAGACGCCCGCGGAGGCGCTCGCCGCCTTCTAGCCGTGACGACGCCGCTGCGCCTCGACGTCCGCCGCTCGGCGAGGGGAGGTGAGTCCGACTTCGAGCTGTCGCTCGACGTCCCGAGCGACTTGGACTACGTCGGGCCCGCAGTGGAGCTCATCGCCGCGCGGTTCACGCGGGGTGTGCTGTCGCCCCGTCAGGTCCGCTTCAACCTCCGCACCGCGCTCGCGGAAGCGCTCGCCAACGCCATCGCCTACGGCAATCACCACGATCCCCGCCAGGTGGTGCATGTGCGCGTGGAAGCCGGCCGACAGGCCGTGCACATTCACGTGACTGACGCCGGCGAGGGGTTTGATCCCTCCGCCGTCCCCGATCCGACCCTGCCCGATCACGTCGCCCGCGAGAACGGCCGCGGCCTGTTCGTGCTCCGGAGCCTGGTGGACCACGTCGCCTTCAACGCCGCCGGGAACTCCATCTGCCTGACGTTGCGAGCGGGTTGATCCGCTTGGAGCGGATGCTGGCAGCGCTCGAGCAGCTGTCGGGCGCCCGGCTCGCCGTGTGGCACGTCGACGGACGGCGCGTCCCGGCGGGCGCCGGGGCACCGGACGAAGACGACTGGGCCCCGCCGATCGCGGGCCGGTCCGCCGGCCACGCGATCGACACGCCGCGCGGGCCGGCCTGGTTCGAGCCCGTGCCGGACGTGGACGGCGTGTGGCTGGAAATCCGGGGCCCGGGCGACGGGCCCCCCCCCCGGGCTCCCGGAACGCTGGCGGCGATCGTCGGGGCCGCGCTCGGCGCCGAACGCGACGCCGCGCAAGTGGCGGCGGAGCTGTCGGAGCGGTACGAAGAGATCGACTTGATCTATACCATCAGCGAGATCCTCGGCCAGACCATCCGCCTCGACGAGGCCGCGGACCGCATCCTGCGGGAGGTCTCCGGCGTCGTGCGGGCCCGGCGCGCCACCCTGCTGGTGCACGATCGCGAGCGCGGCCTGCTGCGCATCGTCGCCGCGCAGGGGATGGACGTGACGGACCTCGAGCCGATCGAGGTCGACGACCCCTGCTCGGTCTCCGCGCGGGTGTTCCGTGACATGCGCATCGTGAGCTACGACCCCACCGATGCCCAGGCGGTGAACCCCGGCTGCCCCGAGGGCCGCACCTACAAGGGAAAGGCGTTCCTCTCCGTGCCCGTGTTGTACGCGACGCCGGGCGAGCGCGCCAAGCCGATCGGCGTCATCAACTTGACGGACCGGCTCGGCGCCGATGCGTTCACCGCGGGCGACCGCAAGCTCGTCGCCGCCATCGCGAATCAGATCGGCGCCGCGATCGAGAACGCGACCCTGGTCGCCAAGGACCTGAGCCAGCAGCGCGTACGGCGCGAGCTGGAGCTGGCGCACGACCTGCAGCTAAAGCTGCTCCCCTCGCCCCTCGTCATCGCGGCCCGCGTGGACGTCGCTGCCCGCTGCCGCCAGGCCGAGTCGGTGGGCGGGGACTTTTACAACCTGCTCAACCTCCCGGAGGACCGCGTCGGCGTGATCATCGGCGACGTCACGAGCCACGGCTTCGGCGCGGCGCTGATCATGGCGCTCGTGATGGCCGTCTCGGGCATCCATGCCCAATCGGCCGCGACCCCGACGGAGGTGCTCCAGCGGATCGAGCAGTCGCTCGTCGAGGAGCTGGGGCGGACGGAGATGTTCCTCAGCCTGTGCTACGCGGTGGTCGACGCGCGCGCGGGGCGGCTCACCTACGCCAACGCCGGGCACCCGCACGCGTTTCTCGTGGATCGCCCGACCGGCCAGGCGACCCGGCTTGAGGCGACACGGCCACCGCTCGGCGCCCCGACGACTCCCGGCCAGGACGGGGTGCTGCGCTGGCGGCCGCGTGAGGGCGTGGTCTGCCTCTTCACCGATGGCGTGGCCGAAGCGGAAGCCGACCGCGAGCGCGGGGACCGCTTCGGCGAAGCCCGGGTGCTGGGGCACGTCGCTCGGCTCATCAACCGCCCGGCCCGCGACATCCTCGAGGCCGTCTACGCCGACCTCGCCGGCTTCACCGGTGGTGCTCCGGCCGCCGACGATCGCACCCTCGTCATCCTCAAGGTGTGAGTCGACAGCAGCGACTCGGGCAGCACTTCTTGAGCGACCCGAGGCTGCTCAGCAAGATCGTCGACGCCCTCGATCCCACGCCGGAGGACGTCGTCGTCGAGATCGGCGCGGGGAAGGGGAGCCTCACCGAGCAGCTGCTCGCCCGCGGGCTGCGGGTCATCGCGATAGAGAAGGATCGGCGGCTGGCAGGCGAACTCGGAACGCGGAAGGCGGAACGCGGAACACAGCGATTGACCATCGTGCACGGAGACGCGCTGCAGCTAGACTGGCATGCACTCGTAGATACCGGCTCTGCCGTTCCGCGTTCCGACTTCCGCGTTCCGCGCTTCAAGATCGTCGGCAACATCCCCTACGCCATCACCTCGCCGCTGATCGACAAGGCCCTCACCCCGCCCCTGCCGGAGCGCATCGTGTTTCTGGTGCAGCGGGAGGTCGCCGAGCGACTGGCGGCCCGGCCCGGCTCGAGGGACTACGGAGCGCTCAGCGTCGGCGTGCAGGCGACGTGTCAGGTGGAGCAGCTGTTCCGCGTGAAGCCCGGCGCGTTTCATCCTGCGCCCAAGGTCGCGAGCGCGCTGGTGCGGCTGACGCCCCGGCAGGAGCCGCTCGTCTCCGCCGAGCAGCTCGGCGCGTTCCGCGCGTTCGTCACCGCCTGCTTTACGCGCCGCCGCAAGCAGCTCCGCAACGTCGTCATGGCTGCGACCGGGCGGCCGGCCGCCGCCGTGCTCGCGGGACTGGAGCGACTCGGCCTCGATCCGGCGGCGCGGCCGGAGACGCTGCGCCCCGAGGCGTTCGCACGGCTCTTGCGCTGGAGGGGGTGATTGTGAAACTATTCACAATATGCGGAAGATTTCCGGGAGCACAGTGCGACGGCTCTCGCTGTACCTGCGGTTCCTCGAGCAGTTCGACGCGCTGGGCAAGACCACCATCTCCTCCGCCGAGCTCGCCCGCCGCGGCGCGACCACGTCGGCGCAGGTGCGCAAGGACCTCTCGTTCTTCGGCTCGTTCGGCAAGCGTGGGCTCGGCTACTCCGTCCCTGAGCTCACCGCGCGCCTGCGCGACATCCTGGGCCTGAAGCGGACGTACCGCGTCGTGCTCGTCGGGGCGGGGCGCATCGGCGGAGCGCTGGTGCAGTACCCAGGGTTCCGGCAGCGCGGCTTCCACGTCGCGGCGATTTACGACCGAGACCCGCGCAAGGTCGGCTCGCGCTGGAACGGTCTCGTGGTCCGTGATGTGCGCCACATCGTGGGCGACCTGAAGAAGGAGCCGACCGACATCGCGATCGTCGTAACCCCCGCCGACGCGGCTCAGGACGTGACCGACCAGCTGGTCCAGGGGGGAGTGAAGGCGATCCTCAACTTCGCGCCGATTCGGCTCGCCGTCCCGGCCGACGTGGTCGTGAAGTCCGTGAACATGGCGCTCGAGCTCGAGACGCTGAGCTTCGCGCTGGCGAACCGCTGAAACGCGGAAGTCGGAACGCGGAACTCAGAAACACGGAACGCGGAACTCGGAACGCGGAACATCAGGACCGGGGTACGCGCTGCGAGCGATCTCTCGTTGCTGTTCCGCGTTCCGCCTTCCGCGTTCCGACTTGTTAGATTGCGCCCATGGCCCGCGTCCGCGTCACCTCCGAAATCGGCCCGCTGCGGGCCGTGCTCGTGCATACCCCCGGTCCCGAGCTGCTCGCCGTCACGCCCGGCAATCGTGAGGACTACCTCTACGACGACATCATCGACCTCGAGCTGGCCCAACGCGAGCACCGGCGCTTCGTGGCAGTGCTGGAGCGCTTCGCCCAGGTGTACGAGGTGCGCGCCCTCCTGACCGAACTGGTCACGCGCCCGGATGTGCGGGAATTCCTCGTCACCCGGGCGCTCGAAGTAGTGCCCTCCGATGCGCTCGCGAAAAAGTTGGGCGAGCTCCCGGCCGAGCAGCTCGTCGGCCTGATGATCGAGGGCGCGCTGGAAGACGCCGGGCCGATCGCCCGCGCGCTCAACGAGACGGGGTATGCGCTCCCGCCCCTGCCCAACCTGTTCTTCACGCGCGACGTCGGCATCGTGATCGGCGAGCACTCGATCATCGGCTCGATGCGCTACGGCGTGCGCTGGACGGAAGAGCTGCTCATCAAGGCCCTGTTTCGCTACCACCCGTGCCTCGACAACGCCGGGATTCTGTACGACGGCTCCGAGGAGAAGCGCACCAACTACACCCTGGAGGGCGGCGACGTCCACCCGATCCGGCCCGACCTCCTCGTGCTCGGCTTCAGCGAGCGCTCGAGCCCGGCGGCGCTCGACCACCTGTGCGACGTCGCTTTCGCGCACTGCGGCGTGAAGGACGTGATCGTCGTCGTCCTGCCCGCCGAACGGACCGCGATCCACCTCGACATGATCTTCACGCAGCTCGACCGGGAGCTGTGCTGCATCTACCCGCCGCATTTCGTGGGCCCAGAGCGCCTCGCGGTGCTGCACCGGCGCAAGCAGTCGCAGGGCGTGAAGGAGATGCCCAACTTCTTCGCGGCGCTGCAGGCGGTGGACCAGCCGCTCGAGCCGGTGTTCTGTGGCGGCAGCGTTCGCTCGCTGCAGGAGCGCGAGCAGTGGTCGTCGGCGTGCAACTTCTTCGCCGTGCGGCCCGGCGTGGTCGTCACCTACGCCCGCAACGAGGCGACGTTGCTCGAGCTCGAGCGCGCGGGATTCACGATCGTGCCGGCGGCGAGCCTGCTCGCGGGGCAGGAGACGCTCGGGGACGACGCACGCGGCGTGGTCACGATCGAGGGGAGCGAGCTGGTGCGGGGAGGCGGGGGGCCGAGGTGTATGACGCTGCCGCTGCGGCGGGACGATCTGTAAGAAAAATGCGGAATGTGGAATGCGGAGTGCGGAATGTCAGTGTAGGCGTCGCGACGTGCCCGACCTTCCACTTCAATTCCGCATTCCGCATTCCGCACTCCACACTCACTGAATGACGCACACTACCTTCCAGGTGGGCCGTCTCCGGTGTCACGCGTTGGAGGCCGGCCGGCAGGCGCTCGACGGCGGCGCCATGTTCGGGGTCGTGCCCAAGCCGTTGTGGGAGCGGCGCATTCCCGCCGACGCGCGCAACCGCATTCCGTTGGCGCTCCGCTGCCTGCTCGTCGAGCACGACGACGGCTTGGTGCTGATCGACACCGGCCTCGGCAACAAGGAAGACGCCAAGTTCCGCGAGATCTACGGTGTGCAGAACGAGGGCGCCACTGGGTGCACCTGGTTGGAAGACGCGCTGGCAGAGCTTCGATACGGGACGGATGACATTCGCTGGGTCATTAATACCCATCTTCATTTCGATCACGCCGGCGGCAACACCTATCGGGAGCCTGTCGAGCGCGCACCTGACGATCCGACGGTCCGACCGTCCGACCGTCCGACGTTGGTGAGCTTTCCCCGGGCGACGTACGTGGTGCAGAAGGGCGAGCTCGAGTTTGCCCGCCACACCAACGAGCGCACCGCCGCGAGCTATCTGCCGCACAACTTCGAGCCGGTGACGTTCCAGCTGATCGACGGCGAAGCGGAGCTGCTGCCGGGCGTCCGCTGCCTGCCCACACCGGGCCACGTCCCCTACCACCAGTCGGTGCTGGTGGAGAGCGGCGGCGAGCGGGTGTGTTTCCTGGCCGATCTCGTGCCCACCAGTGCCCATCTGCCACTCCCCTGGATCATGGGATACGACCTCCAGCCGCTCGTGACGCTCGAGTCCCGGCGTCAGCTGTACCGGCGCGCCGAGACGGAGGGCTGGCTGTTGCTCTTCGAGCACGACCCGGCGGTGGTGGCGGGACGGCTGGGACGGGAAGGGAAGGGATTTGGTCTTGTGGAAGTTTTGCGGGCGGGCTAATTTAGGCGCGACAATAAGCCAAGCGGGCGCCGCGTGCGCCTCACCCGCCGCGTCTCCGGTTGCGGAGAGTGCTTCAGGGTTCCCATGACGTGAGCCATCAGCCGTCAGCCATCAGCTGCTGACGGCTGACGGCTGATAGCCGATGGCTCACGCTGCGGATTCCGGGGCGGCTGGAATCCGCTTTTTTGCTTGTGTCTCTCGAGGAGGAGGACAGCACCTGGCAATCGAAAGCACGAACAACAAGGCGCCGCGCATTCGGGTGAACCGGCAGATCCGGATCAGTCCCCTCCGGGTGATCGCCCCCGATGGTGCGCAGCTCGGTGTGATGACCGTGGACGAAGCGCTGGCGGCGGCGCAGGAACGGGGACTCGACCTGGTGGAGGTGGCGCCGCTCGCGCGCCCGCCGGTCGTGAAGATCATGGATTATGGGAAGTTCAAGTTCGAGCAGGCGAAGGCGGCGCGCGCGGCGAAGAAGAAGCAGCACGTCATTCACTTGAAGGAAGTGAAGTACCGTCCCGGGATCGATGACCACGACTTTGCCTTCAAGACGCGGCACGCGCGCGAGTTCCTGCAGGACGGCAACAAGGTGAAGGTGACGATGATGTACCGGGGCCGGCAGATGGCCCATATCGACCTGGGTCGGGAAGTCCTCGACCGCGTCGCGAGCGAGCTCAAAGACGTGGCCAAGATCGAGCAGGATCCGAAGCTCGAAGGCCGCAACATGTCGATGGTGTTGGCGCCGAAATGAACTTATAGCCCCGCGCGTCAGCGCGGGGAGCCCGCGCGTCAGCGCGGGGAGGATGCGCGTCAGCGCGGGGAGGATGCAATGCCCAAGCAGAAATCCAAACGCGCGCTCCGCAAGCGCGTCAAGCTGACGGGGAGTGGCCAGCTGCGGCGCTATCACGCCTACCGGCGTCACATCCTGACCAAGAAGCATCCCAAACGAAAGCGCCGCCTGCGCAAGCCAACGCTGGTCTCGCACGCAGATCGACGCCTCAAGCGCCTGCTGATGGCGTAAGGAGCCAGTATGCCCCGCGTCAAAAGCAACGTGGCGCGTCTGAAGCGCAAGCACAAAGTCATGAAGCTCGCCAAGGGCTACTTTGGCGGGCGCTCCAAGCTTTGGAAGGCCGCGAAGGAGTCGGTGGAGCGCGCGCAGAAGTACGCCTACCGCGACCGGCGCCGCAAGAAGGGCGATTTCCGCCGGCTCTGGATCATCCGCATCAACGCCGCCGCGCGGCTGCACCAGCTGTCCTACAGCCGTCTCATGAACGGGCTCCGCCGCGCCGGGGTCGAGATCAACCGCAAAGTGCTGGCTGATCTCGCCGTGCGCGATCCGGCGGCGTTCCAGCAGCTGGCGGAGGTCGCGAAGCAGGCGCTCTGACCATGCGCGACCTCCTGGCAGCCCTCACCGAGCTGCGGGAGCGTCTACCGGAGATCCCGCAAGCGGACGAGCGCCGGCTCCCGGAGCTCAAGACCGAGATCCTCGGCCGTAAGGCCGGTGCGCTCACCAAAATCCTCGCCGCGCTGCCGCGGCTCGAGCCGGCCGCCAGGAAGCGGATCGGCGCCGCCGCCAACGCCTTGAAGCACGACTTCGAGGCGGCGTTCGCGTCCCGCGAGCGCGACCTCAAACGCGCCGCCGGAGCCGCGGCGGGCGTCGATCTCACCATGCCAGGCCGTGCCCGCTGGCCCGGCGGGCTGCACCTCGTCACGCAGGTCGTGGATGAGATCTGCGAGATCTTCCACGAGCTCGGCTTCACCCGCGCGGTGGGGCCGCTGATCGAGACCGAGCGCTACAACTTCTATGCGCTGAACTTCCCCAAGGACCACCCCGCCCTCGACTCCCAGGACTCGTTTTATCTCGGCGGGGATCTGCTGCTGCGCACCCACACCTCACCCGTGCAGATCCGCACGCTCGAGCGCTATCCGCCCCCGATCCGCGTCGTCATCCCGGGCCAGGTGTACCGCCGCGACCCCTTCGACGCCTCGCACTCGCCGGTGTTCGAGCAGATCGAGGGCCTGGCGGTGGACGCCGGCATCACCTTCATCGACTTCAAGGCCACGCTCGCCACGTTCGCGCGCAAGTTCTTCAGCGCCGACACGCGGGTGCGGTTCCGGCCGTCGTTCTTCCCCTTCACCGAGCCGTCGGCCGAGATGGACGCGCAGTGCCAGATCTGCAAGGGCGCGGGCTGTCCGACGTGTAAGCAAACCGGCTGGATGGAGATCCTCGGCTCTGGCATGGTCCACCCCGCCGTGCTCGAGAACTGCGGCGTGGACAGCGAGCAGTACACCGGCTTCGCCTGGGGCATGGGGCCGGAGCGGATCGCCATGACCCGCCATGGAATTCCGGACATCCGGCTGCTGTTCGAGAGCGACGTGCGTTTCCTCGAGCAATTCGCGGCAGGGGGAGGGGAAGGGGGGGCCGCGCGGTGATCGTCTCGCGCCGTTGGCTCGAGGCGCTGCTCGGCCGGACGCTGGACGTACGCGCGACGGCCGAGCAGCTGACGATGCACGTCGCGGCGGTCGACGCCGTCCTGCCGTTGCACCAGGACCTGGGGGACATCGTGATCGCGCGCGTGCTGGAGGTGAAGCGCCACCCCAACGCCGACCGCCTCACGCTCTGCCTCGTGGACGCTGGGGGCGCCGGGGGAACCGGCGGCCCGGTGGAGGTCGTGTGCGGCGCGCCCAACGTGCAGGCCGGCAAGCTGTACCCCTACGCCCCGGTGGGCGCGGTGCTGCCGGGAGGCGTGAAGCTCGAGCGCAAGACCATCCGCGGCGTCGAGTCGAACGGCATGCTCTGCTCGGCGAAAGAGCTCGGGCTGGGCCAGGATCACGCGGGGATCCTCGAGCTCGACACCGCCGCCGCCCCGGGCACCCGCTTCGTCGACGCCGTTCCCGTGGCCGATCACCAGATCGTCATCGACGTCCCCGCGAGCCGGCCGGACCTGCTGTGCCACAAGGGTGTGGCTCGGGAGCTGGCGGCAGTGCTGGGCGGCGTCGTGAAATTGCCGGAGATCCCGATCGGACCGTCGGACCGTCGGACCGTCGGACCGACTCACCGTCCGACCGTGCGACAGCCCGACCGCAGTGTGGTGGACGGCGTGGAAGTTCGCCTCGAGGATCCCGAGGGGTGCCCCCGCTATATGGCGGCGGTGATCCGCGGGGTCCGGGTGGGGGAGAGCCCCCCCTGGCTCGCTGGCCGGCTGAGCGCGGTCGGCCAGCGGCCGATCAATAACATCGTGGACGCGACGAACTACGTCCTGTTCGAGCTGAACCAGCCGCTGCATGCGTTCGATCTGGCGAAGCTGCGCGGTCCTGCCGTCGTGATCCGCCGCGCGCGGCCGCAGGAGAAGATCGTGACGCTCGACGGCGTCGAACGCACGCTCACCCCCGACATGACGGCGATCTGCGACGCCGCGCGCCCCACCATCGTCGCCGGCGTGATGGGAAGCGCCGAATCCGAGGTGACGCCCGCCACGACCGACCTGGTGCTCGAGTGCGCCTACTTCCAGCCGACCCGCATCCGTCGCACCCGGCGCGCGCTCGAGCTGTCGAGCGAGTCGAGCTACCGCTTCGAGCGGGGCATCGACCTGCTTGGCATGCCGGACGCCCTGCGCCGCGCGATCGAACTCATCGGCGCGGTCGCGGGCGGTGAGTTGCGCGCGCCGCCGCTCGACCTGTGGCCGCAGCCGGTGCAGGAGAAGACGATCTTCCTCCGCCCCGAGCGTGTCTCCCAGCTGCTCGGCGTCCCGACCGAGCGAGCCGAGCTCGAGCGACTGCTCACCTCGGTGGGGTTCTTCGTGGCACCCAAGGATGGGCGGCTTGCGGTACAGGTGCCCGGCTGGCGCCCCGACGTGCTGCGCGAGGTGGACCTGATCGAAGAAGTCGCCCGCCTGAAGGGGTACGACGCCTTCCCGGATGAGTTGGGCCCCTATCGCATCGGAACCGTGCCGGACGCGCCGGTGGAGCAGGCCAAGGCGCGCGTGCGCCAGCAACTCGTCCGGGCCGGGTTCTACGAGGCCCGCACAATCCCCCTCGGGCCGCCCGATGGGCCGGACGCCGTCGCGATCCGGAACCCCATGTCGGCCGAAGAGGCACATCTTCGTCGCCGGCTCATCCCGGGCCTGGTGCGCCGGGTCGAGCACAACTGGGCCAACCGCAGTCGCGATATCCGGCTGTTCGAAGTGGGGACGGTGTTCCGCACCACGCCGCAGGCGCCCGAGGAATGGGATGCCGTGGCCGGAGTGCTCACCGGAGCCCGCCGTCCGCCCCACTGGTCCGAGGGTGCGAAAGTACCTGATATGGACATATGGGACTTGAAGCACCACTTTGAGTTAGCTGTGAACGTCGCGGCCCCCGGCTGCGTCCTGCAACCGGCAACTGGAGCGGCAGAGGGATGGGTGGCGGTGCAGCACGGTGGGGAGGTAGTGGGGGAGGCACGCGCCCTCGAGGCCGACGCGCCCGTCTGGGCGGCGCCGCTGTTCGGGTTCGAGGTCCGGTTGCTGGTGACCGTGCCCGAGCCGGCGCGGTATCGGCCGCTGCCCACGCAGCCGCCGGTGGAGCGCGACGTCGCGCTGCTGCTGCCGGCGGGCGTCAACGCCGCGGCGGTGTCGGCGGTGCTGGCCCGCACGGCGGGACCGCTGCTCGCCCGGCTCGACGTGTTCGACGAATACCGGGGTGCCGGCGTGCCGGCCGGGCACCGCAGCGTCGCGTGGCACTGCACCTTCCGGGACCCGAGCCGCACGCTGCGCGAACGTGAGGTGGACGAGCTACTCGCGCGAGCGCTGCAGGCGCTGGAGGACGAGCTTGGCGTACGACGGCGAGAGGGTTGATGGGCGGATGCTGGGGGGGGGGGGGGGGGGGGGGGGGGGGGGGGGGGGGGGGGGGGGGGGGGGGGGGGGGGGGGGGGGGGGGGGGGCAGCGAAACCCGACCCCGAGCTGCGCAACCGTGTCGCCGATCTGGAGCAGGAGAACAAGACGTTGCGCCAGCGCGTGGAGGCCGCGCGCGGGCGCGTGCACGACCTGCTGTCGCGCCTGACATTCCTCGAGGAGCAGGCCCGCCAGCCCGGAGGCAACGGTGGAGGAAGCGGCAGCGCGCCGAGCTCCGGCAGCGCGGGAGGTCCGTGAGTGAGCACCAAGAAGCACGCGGTCAAGGTGATGATCGGCGGCGAGGAGTACACGGTGCGGTCCGACTTGCCGCCTGAGTACACCCGCGAAGTCGCGGCGTACGTCGATCAGGCCCTGAAGAAGGTCCTGTCCCAGGGGCCGATCGTCGAGACGCACAAGGCGGCTATCCTCGCCGCGCTCGACATCACCAACGAGCTGTTCCAGACGAAGAAGGGCGAGCGGGAAGTCGCCGCTCGGTTGGCGGCGCTCGCCGACGACATGACGAAGCTGCTGCCGCCGGGGAAGCGAAAAGCGCTCAGCCATCAGCCGTCGGCCATTGGCTGAATAGCTGACGGCTGAAAGCCGACGGCGCCGTTTGCGGTTCTACACGCTCCGCCTCCCAAGCGAAGCGTTGCCGGAGATAGATCTTATGCCGGACTGGCTGGCAATGGTCGCAGCCCTCACGGGCGGTGGGCTCGCCGCGGGAGTGGCTTTCTATATCGTGGGGCGGCGTGTGGAGCGGCGGGTCGTCGCCGCCGCGGCGCGGGCCGCCGCCGGGGATAACGAGCGCCTCCTGGCCGAAGCGCGCCAGCGGATGGTCCTCGCCGCGAAAGAGGAGCTGTTGCGGGCGCGCGAAGTGTGGGACGAGGAGGTGGGACGGCGGCGGCGCGAGATCGAGCGACGCGAGGACCAGACCGCGCAGCAGCTGACGGGCCTCGAGACCCAGGCCCGCGAGCTGGGGCGCCGGGAGCAGGCGTTTCACGACCGCGAGCGGGCGCTGGGGGCGAAGGAGGCCGAGGCGCGGGCCCGCCTCGAGCAGATCGCCGGCCTCACCGCGCAGCAGGCGAAGGAGGAACTGTTGCGCGGGCTCGAGGATGAGGCCCGCGGCGAAGCCGCGGCCCTCGCGCGGGACCTCAAGGAACAGGCGAGGAAGAACGCCGACCGCGAAGCGAAGAAGATTCTCGCCGTCGCGATCCAGCGCATCGCCGCCGAGCACACCGCCGAGAGCACGGTGTCGGCCGTCGCCCTCCCGTCCGACGAGATGAAAGGACGGATCATCGGGCGCGAAGGTCGCAACATCCGCGCCTTCGAGGCCGCCACCGGCGTGGACGTGATCATCGACGACACGCCGGACACGGTCGTGGTCTCCTGCTTCGACCCGGTGCGGCGCGAGGTGGGCCGGCTCGCGCTCGAGCGCCTGATCGCCGACGGGCGCATCCACCCCGGGCGGATCGAGGAAGTCATCGGCAAGTGCCGGGCCGAGATCGAAGCCGGGATCGTGGAAGCCGGGGAACAGGCGGTATACGAGACGGGCATCAAGGGGATGCATCCCGAGCTCGCGAAGCTCGTGGGTCGCATGCGGTACCGCACCTCGTACGGCCAGAATATCCTGGAGCACTCGAAGGAAGTCGCGTGGCTCGCGGGGATCATGGCCGCGGAGCTCAAGCTCGACGTCCAGCTCGCCAAGCGCGGCGCGTTGCTGCACGACATCGGCAAGGTGCTCACGCACGAGCACGACGGCACGCACGTGCAGCTGGGCGTCGAAGTGGCGACCAAATACGGGGAGCATCCCGTCGTGATCAACTGCATCGCGGCGCACCACGACGACGTCGAGCACGAGTCGCCGGTCAGCGTGATCGTCCAGGCCGCCGATGCCGTCTCGGGGGCGCGCCCCGGTGCGCGGCGCGAGGCGTTCGAGACCTACGTCAAGCGGCTGACCCAGCTGGAGCAGCTCGCGAGCGACTTCGCCGGGGTGGAGAAGGTCTACGCCATCCAGGCCGGGCGCGAGGTGCGCGTCGTGGTGACCCCTACGGCGATCGACGACGGCAAAGCCGGCGAGCTGTCCGACCAGATCGCCCGCCGCATCGAGCGCGAGTTGCAGTATCCCGGCCAGATCAAAGTCGTCGTGATCCGCGAAACGCGCGCGGTGGATTTTGCCCGCTAAGCTGATCGACGGCACGGCTATTGGCGACAAGCTGCGGGCCGAGCTTCAGGTCGAAATCCGGGCGCTCCGCGCCCGCGGGGTCACCCCCGGCTTGGCCGCGGTCCTGGTGGGCGACAACGCGGCCTCCGCCACCTATGTCCGCATGAAGGGGAAGGCGTGCGACGAGGCGGGGCTGTATCACGAGACCATTCGCCTCGCCAAGGAAACGACGGAAGCCGAGCTGCTGGCCTTGGTGGAGCGGCTCAACGCGGATCACAAGATTCACGGCATCCTGGTGCAGCTCCCGCTGCCCACGCAGATCAGCACCCAGCGGATCCTGCACCGGGTCGCCCCCGAGAAAGACGTGGACGGGTTCCATCCCGAGAACGTGGGCCGGGTATCCATCGGCGATCCCGCCGCCTTCCGCCCCGCGACGCCGTTCGGGGTACAGCAGCTGCTGCTGCGCAGCGACGTCGACATCAGCGGCAAGCACGCGGTGATCGTGGGCCGCTCGACCATCGTGGGCCGCCCCATGGCCGCGCTGCTGTTGCAGGACGGGCCCGGCGGCAACGCCACGGTCACGATCTGCCACTCGCGCACCCGGGACATCAAATCGGTCACGCGGCTCGCCGACATCCTCATCGTCGCGATCGGCAAGCCGGAATTCGTCACCGGCGACATGATCAAGCCCGGGGCCGTGGTGATCGACGTGGGCGTTAACCGTGTCGAAGATCCGTCCCTGAAAAAAGGGTACCGGCTCGTGGGCGACGTGAACTTCGAGGAGGCGAAGAAGGTGGCGGGCGCGCTCACGCCGGTGCCGGGCGGGGTGGGTCCGATGACCATCACGATGCTCCTCTACAACACCGTGCAGGCGGCGCGCCAGTGGACGCAACCCTAGACCTCTTCGGCGCGGCCTCGCCCGACGGCGCCTGGACCGTCGGCGAGGTGACCCGCCAGGCCCGTGCCGTGCTCGAGGCCGGTCTCGGGCCGCTCTGGGTGCGCGGCGAGGTGAGCGGCTTCCGCGCGTGGCACAGTGGCCACTGGTACTTCGCGCTGCGCGATCAGACCGCGCAGATCCGCTGCGTCATGTTCCAGAAGGACAACCGCCGGCTGCCCGCGTCGCCCGCCGACGGGATGCAGGTGTTCGTGTTCGGTCGGCCGACGCTGTGGGAAGAGAAGGGAGAGTTTCGCCTCACCGTGTTGGAGCTGCTGTCGACCGAGCGGGGCGGTCTGTGGCAGCTCGCCTTCGAGAAGGCAAAGGCGGCCCTCCAGAAAGACGGGCTGCTCGATCCGGCGCGCAAGCGCCCCCTGCCGCTCTACCCGGGCCGCATCGCGGTCGTCACCAGCAAGGACGGCGCAGCGTTGCGCGATATCATCGCCGTGACGCGCCGCCGTTGGCCGGTGGCCGAGCTGTTCGTCATTCCCACCAAGGTGCAGGGGGACGGCGCCGAGGACGCGATTTGCGGAGCGCTCGCGCTGCTCAGCCGCATCGACCGGCTCGACGTGGCGATCGTCGGCCGCGGCGGCGGCTCGCGTGAGGACCTGTGGACCTTCAACTCCGAGCGCGTGGCGCGCGGAGTCGCGGCCGTCCCCGTGCCCGTGATCTCCGCCGTAGGGCACGAGACCGACGTCACGCTGTGCGACCTCGTCGCCGACCACCGCGCGCCCACGCCGTCGGCCGCGGCCGAGGCAGCAACCCCGGACCAAGGCGACGTCACGGCCGAGCTCAACCATCTGGGCGCGCGCCTCGCCCGCGGGCTCGGCCTCAGGTCGGAGCGAGTGACCCAGCGGCTCGACCGCACGCTCGATCGTCTCGGGGGTGCGGCCACGCTGCGGTTAGAACGACAACGCCATCGGTTGTCAGCGGTCAGCGGTCGGCTCGATGCGCTCTCACCGCTCAGGATCCTCGAACGGGGCTATGCGCTGGTGCGCGACGCCGAAGGGCGGGTCTTGAAGCGTGTCGCCCAGCTCGCCCCCGGGCTCGCGTTCCGGCTGCGCGTGACCGATGGTGAGGTCGCGGCGCGCGTGACGGACTCCTGATGGCCGAGGAGGCGAGCTTCACGCGGCAGCTCGAGCGGCTCGAAGAGATCGTGCGACGGCTCGAGGCAGAGGACCTGGACTTGGACCAGGCGCTCAAGCTGTTCGAAGAGGGCGTCGAGCGGTTGCGTCTGGCGCGCGAGCGCCTCGCCGCGGCCGAAGCGAAGGTCAAGCAGGTGTTGAGCGAGCACGCCGGCAAGCTCCGGGTTGAGGACTTCGACGGCTAGCCGCGTGCTCGAGATGTACCTGTCCGACGCGCGCGCCCGCGTGGACGCCGTGCTCGAGCGCTGGGGGAACCGCTCGGAGCAGCTCTGGCCCCCCCCCGTGCCGGCCGCCGTCCGCTACAGCCTGCTTTCCGCGGGGAAGCGGTTGCGGCCGACTCTGGTCTTCGCCGCGTACGAGGCGGTGGGGGGCGGTGCCCCTGGCGTGGCGGAGCTCGCCGCGTCGATCGAGGTCGTGCACGCCTATTCCCTCGTGCACGACGACCTCCCTTGCATGGACAACGACGACCTGCGCCGCGGGCGGCCCACCACGCATCGGGCGTTCGACGTCCGGACGGCGACCGAAGCCGGCTACCACATGGTAGCGCTCGCGGCCCGAGTACTCGCCGCGGGGCTCGACGCGCTCGGGCTCGCGCTGGACCGCCGCCGGGCCATCGCCCTCGAGCTGTACCGGGCCGCCGGGGCGGGCGGCATGATCGGCGGCCAGGCCCTCGATCTCGAGGCCGAGGGACGTCACCTCCCCATGACCGCGCTGGCGGAGGTGCATGGGCGCAAGACCGGCGCCCTGATCGCCGCCGCCTGCGTGATCGGCGGGCTCGCCGCCGGCGCGGCACCGGGGTGCTGCGAGGCGCTGCGCGGCTACGGGGCCGACGTGGGCCTCGCGTTCCAGATCTACGACGACGTGCTCGATGCCACGGCGACGTCCGACCAGCTCGGCAAGACGGCGGGCAGGGACGCGGCGCTCGCCAAGTCCACGTTCGTGACGCTGCTCGGCGTGGGCGCCGCCCGGGCGGAGGCGGAGCGGCTCGCGGCCCGAGCGCTAGACCGGCTGCGGCACGCGGGGTTAGTTTCTCCTACCCTGGTGGAGCTGGCGCACTACATTGTCACCAGGCCGAATTGAATGAACCCAAACGAACGCGGAACGCGGAAGTCGGAACGCGGAACATCGGGGAGAGTTCGACGTGGCGAACGACCTCTCACGTCTGTTCCGCGTTCCGCGTTCCGACTTCCGCGTTAGGACGAGGGTCGATGGCGCTGCTTGAGTCCATTCGGGGTCCGGACGACGTCAGGCGCTTGGAGCGCGCCCAGCTCCAGCCGCTCGCCGACGAGGTGCGCCGCCGGCTGATCGACGTGGTCTCACAGACCGGCGGGCACATCGGCGCCGGGCTCGGCGTCGTCGAGCTCACCGTGGCGCTGTGTCACTGCTTCGACTCCCCGCGCGACAAGATCGTGTGGGACGTGGGACACCAGGCTTACCCGTGGAAGATCCTCACCGGCCGCAACGACCGCCTGCCCACGCTGCGCCAGCCGGGAGGCCTGTCGGGATTCCTGCGACGCAGCGAGAGCGAGCACGACCAGTTCGGTGCGGGACACGCCGGCACCGGGCTCTCGGCCGCGTTCGGCATCGCCGCGGCGCGGGACTTGAAGGGCGAGCATTTCAAGGTGGTCGCCGTCGTCGGCGACGGCGCCCTCACCTGTGGTCTGCCCTACGAGGCGATGAACAACGCGGGCCACTCCGGCCGCGATATCATCATGGTCCTGAACGACAATGGCATGTCGATCGCCCCCAATGTCGGCGCCATCAACAAGTACCTGGGCTCCATCATCGCGAGCCCGATGACCGTGCGGGTCCGGGAGCGCGTCAAGGGACTGATCGAGTCCGTCTCCCACATCGTCGGCGGGCAGAAGCTCGTGGACTTCGCGAAGACGATGGAGGAGAGCGTCAAGAACCTCTGGTCCCCCGGGATGCTGTTCGAGGAGCTCGGGTTCCGCTACTTCGGGCCGATCGACGGGCACAATATCGCGCAGCTGGTCCAGACCTTCGAGATCGTCAAAACGCTCAAAGGGCCGCGGGTGGTGCACGTCATCACGGAGAAAGGGAAGGGCTTCCCGCTTCCCGAGCCGGACCTCGAGAAGTACCATGCGCGCGCCCCCTACGACCCGGTGACTGGCGAGCTCAAGCCGGTGAACCCGGGCCTGCCGCAGTGGACCAAGGTGTTCGGGGAGGCGATCACCCAGCTCGCCGCCGAATACCCGAGCCTCGTCGCGATCACTGCGGCGATGCCTTCCGGCACCGGCACCAACATCTTCCAGAAAAAGTGGCCCGCGCGCTTCTTCGACGTCGGCATCGCGGAGGCGCACGCCACCACATTCGCCGCCGGGCTCGCCACTCAAGGGGTGCGGCCGGTCGTGGCGATCTATTCGACGTTCCTGCAGCGCGCCTATGACAGCATCATCCACGACGTCGCGATCCAGCAGCTCCCGGTGATCTTCTGTCTCGACCGCGCGGGGATGGTCGGCGAGGACGGCCAGACGCACATGGGCCTGTACGACATCGCCTATCTGCTCGCCGTGCCGCACCTGACCGTCACTGCGCCGAAGGACGGTGCCGAGCTGATCGGGTTGCTGCGCTGCGCGCTGGAGCGCGGCGGCGGGCCGTTCTCGCTCCGCTACCCACGCGACAAGGCGCCGGGCGAGGCGCCCCCCGCGGCCGAAGTCGCGGCGGTCCCCTACGGCAGCTGGGAGATGCTCCGCCGGGGGAGGGACTGCGCCCTGCTCGCGGTCGGCGTGATGTGTCGGCCGGCGCTGGACGCGGCCAGCGCGCTGGCGGGCGAGGGCTGGGACGTCACCGTCGTGAACTGCCGGTTCCTGAAGCCGATCGACCGGGAAACCCTGGACGCCCTGACGCGCGAGCACCGGCTGCTGGTCACGATCGAAGACGGCACGGTGGTCAACGGGTTCGGCGCTTCCCTGACCGGTATCGTCCAGGCGACCGCACCGGAAGTTCGCGTCGTGGCGCTCGGGGTGCCCGACCGCACCTACGAGCACGCCCCCCGCGCGCAGCAACTCGAAGCAGTGGGCCTCACCGGTCCCGGGATCGCCGCCCGCGTCCGCGCCCTCGCTACCGAGGAGTCGCTCACGCCCTCATGAACGTCGGGGTCGTCGGCAACCCGAGCTACCGCGACCTCAAGGATCTGCTCGCGCATCTCGCGCAGGTCGCGCCGCGCCTGGGATTCAGCCTCTTCACCGAAGACGGGATCGCATCGCTGTGGCCGGAGCCCCCGCCGCCGTCGCTGGCGGGCTCCCCCGGTCTCGACTGCCTTATCACCCTCGGCGGCGATGGCACGCTGCTGCGCGGGGCGCGCACCCTCAACGGCGGCACCACCCCCATCCTCGGCGTGAACCTCGGCCGCGTCGGCTTCCTCACGACGGCGACCTCCCAGACGCTCGACTGGGCGCTCGACGCGCTGGTGCGCGGCGCGTTCGCCACCGAGCGCCGCCTCGCGCTTGAGCCGACCATCGTGGCGCGCGGCGGAAAGAGCCGCACCGAGCCCGTGGTGCTCAACGACGTCGTGGTGCACAAGGGCGGCGTGGCACGTGTCATTCGGCTGCGCGTTTCCGTGGACGGCGAGGAGGTCGGCCAGTATTCAGCGGACGGCATTGTGGTCGCGACGCCCACCGGCTCCACCGCCTACTCGCTCTCGGCCGGTGGGCCGATCGTAGTGCCCGGCGTGGATGCCATCGTGGTGGCCGCCATCTGCCCCCACACCCTCGCCGTGCGCCCGCTCGTGGTCCCGTCCCAGGCGGAGGTCGCGGTCGAGCCGATTCCGCCGTCGACCGAGGACGTGCTCGTGTCGTTCGACGGTCAGGTCGGCACCACCATGGAGGCCGGGGCCCGCCTCGTCGTGAAACGCGCCGACCGCCCCGTGCTGCTCGTGCGGCTCGGCGCGGAAAGCTTCTTCGCCCGCATGCGCAAGAAGCTGCAGTGGGGCGACCTCTCCGATCGCGAGCGCAAATAGTGCTGACGGAGCTCCGCGTCCGCGACCTCGCCGTCATCGCCGACGTCACGCTCCCCCTCGCCCCCGGCTTGAACGTGCTCACCGGCGAGACCGGCGCCGGCAAGTCCATGCTGGTCGACGCCCTGTCGCTGCTGCTCGGCGAGCGGGCCTCGAGCGACGTCGTTCGGCCCGGCGCCCAGAAGACCACGATCGAGGGCGCCTTTGAGTTTACCACGACCGCCCTCGACCGCCTGCGACCGCCCTTGACCGCCCTCGGCGTGGAAGTCGAAGACGGGCGCCTGGTGCTGAAGCGTGAGGTCACGGGGGAGGGGCGCTCCCGCGCCTGGATCAACGGCAGCCCCACCACCGTGAGCGTACTCGCGCAGCTCGGCGCGCTGCTTGTCGACCTGCACGGACAGCACGAGACACAATCGCTGCTCAAGCCGGACGCGCAACGCGACATCCTTGACGCCTACGGCGATGCGGACGTCGCGCGCGTCGCCGTACGGGATACGCACGAGCGGCTGCGCGAGCTCGAGCGGCGCGCTGCAGAGCTGCAGGCCCGTCGGGAAGACGTCCAGCGCAAAGCCGACTATCTGCGTCACGTGGTGCAGGAGATCGAGCGGGCCGCGCCCCAGGCCGGCGAAGACGAGACGCTCGCAACCGAGGCGAAGCGACTGGCCCACGCGGATGAGCTGGGACGACTGGCGCGGGAGCTTTGGGAAGCGCTCGACACCGCGGCGCTCGCCCGCGCCGCGAAGCTCCTGGTGGGACTCGAGCGGCTCGACCCCTCAGCCGGAAAGTGGCGGGAGCTGCTCGATGCCGCGTTCGCCAACGTGGGCGAGCTGGCGCAAGCGGCGCGGGCGTATGCCGCGGGGATCGAGGCCGATCCGGGCCGCCTCGCAGCCGTCGAGCAGCGCCGGGACGTGCTGTTTCGCCTGACGCAGAAATACGGTCCTACGCTGCCGGACGTCCTCGCGACTCGCGACCGCTCGGCGCGCGAGCTCGACCTGCTCGATACCGCCGACCTGGACCTCCGCCACATCGCCCAGCAGCGCGACGCGGCGGCGGCCGAGTTCGCCCGCGCCTGCGCGGCGCTCAGCGCGCAACGGCAGCGCGCGGCGGCGCGACTCGAGCAAGCGGTGAACGCGCTCCTGCCAGCGCTCGGCATGCCCGGCGGACGCTTCGAGTCAAGCCTCTCCCTTCTCCCTTCTCCCAAGGGGGACGGAGCGGAGGCGGTGGTGTTCGCGGTGACGCTGAACGTCGGCCTGGAGGGCCGCCCGCTCGCCAAGGTCGCGTCCGGGGGTGAGCTGTCGCGCCTGATGCTGGCGCTCAAGGTGGTCCTCGCGGAGCACGATGCCGTGTCCACGTTGGTCTTCGACGAGGTCGACCAGGGGATCGGCGGCGAGGTCGGCGGGCGAGTGGGCGAAGCGCTGGCTGGCGTAGCCGGCGGGCGGAGCAGTACCCGCCAGGCGCTCGTGATCACGCACCTGCCCCAGATCGCCGTCTTCGCCGATCACCACCTCGTTGTAGCGAAGGGAGCGAAGGGCGGGATCGCCACCAGCGACGTGCAGGTCGTGACGGGCGACGCACGCACCCGCGAGCTCGCCCGCATGTTGGGCGATCCCGACATGGGCACCGCCCTGCGCCACGCCGAGCAGCTGCTCAGAACAGCTTCCGCGAAGTCCGCAGCACGATCCGGTACACCGCCGCGGCCGGCGTCACGCCTCCCCGGCCGCTGACCGTCTGCTCGATCGAAAAACCGCCCTCCACAGTCGGCCCGACGTAGGTCAACGCCACCCCGAAGCGCAGGCGCTGCTCCGACGTGCCCTCGTCGAGCCACGCCGCCGATGTGGGCGCGCCGAGCCGCGCGGCCAGGTCGAGGGAATCCTGGGTGGAGCGGAACGTGTACCGGTCCCGCTGCTTGGTCCAATAGGCCGCGGTCACGCCCGCCGCGAACTGGGGCGCGAACCGGAACAACGGGGCGACGTCGACGCCGGCGTAGTCCCCCGGGTCCCACTGGAGCTCGGTCGTCGCCGCGAAGGGCACGAGGATCGCGCCGAACGGGGCGACCCGGCGCACCTGCGTCCCGGCCCGCTGGATGCCGGCGCGGACGGCGACGTTCAGCCAGAGGCGGCCTCCCACGATCAGCTCCTGGACGAGCCGCCCCTCGAAGTCCGTCTGGTGGTCCCCCAGCGATTGGCGTAGCCAATCGTCCGCCGAGTCACGCTGCGCTGTCGGCAGGCGGACCAGGCCGACCAGGGCCGCCGCATAGTGGGCGCCCGCCGCCAGCCGATATTTCGCCGCGACTTCCACGTCGCCGAGGCCGTAGCGGAAGCCGTTGCGGAACGGGATGCCCCGGTAGCCGAACCCGTGCGCGCTGTCGACGATCGCTTGCGCCATCCACGTGACGCTGATCGAGTCAGTCGCGAGCAGGAAGCCGTGCCCGAAGCCCCCGACCCCCCCGAACCCGACGAGGTGCTGTTGAATCTGATTGACCGCCGACGCAATGCCCTTTCCGGCGGCCGACGTGTCGAGCGGCATGAACGGGGGGCCCACATGGATCGTGTCGGTCACCGCGCCGTACACGGTCCGGTGCAGCGCGTCCCGCACGGCGTGCCAGGACGCGGAGCTGTCCCGCGCGGGACAGGATGGATTCGCTCCGCAACCGTATTGGCCGTTCGTGATGTTCTGATCGAAATGCGCGAGCGACGAATCGAATTGGGCGAAGAACGCGCCGTACGCGGTGTCGGCGGTGGCGGCGTTCGCGAGCCGCGGGCTGGGCCCCAGGTTCGCTCCGGCGGCCGAGAGCGCCAGGTGGGCGCGTGTCGCGACGCGGACGATCGGGACCGTCACGCTGACCGAGAATCGGTCGGTGAGGCCCAGCTCTGCCGTGATCGGGGTGGTGCGGCGCTCCTGGCGCACGCTCAGCAGGCTCCTGCCCAGGTTCGCTACGAACCCGGCGATACCGGACGCGGTGCGAACATCCTGCTCGAGCCGCGCGACGACCGGGATGGACGCGCCGCCCACCGTGTCGCCAGTGAGCGGCAGCCCGAGGCTCAGCCGGGCCCCGCCCACGAACTGCGCGTCCCACGCGACAATGCGCGGATCGAACGTCACACGGAGCACGCCATGCCTGGGGACATCGGTCCGCTCGACGGCCTGCCCGGCGAGCATGGCCCCGCCCGTCAGGGCCATGGCCCCGCCCGTCAGGGCGGGGCGTACGAGCGCCACAGCGATCCTGAGTGTTCTCATTAGCGAAACGGCACCCGCCGTGAGGCGGATGCCGTTGTCGCTACCCCGCCGCACCGGTCGGGTTCGCGTCAGGGCGTGATCGCTGGGATCGCCGAACCGTACTTCGCGTTGATCGCCTGCACGATCTTCTTGGCGATCAGCCGCTGCGTCGCCGTGCTGGGGTGGACGCCATCGCACGACAGGGCGAGTCCGAACGGGGAGCCGCTGCATGCCACGGCGGTATTCGGGAACGGGGCCACCTGCCCGGCGACGGCTCGCAAGGAGTCCAGCGTCGGGTTGGGATTGATCCACGCCCAGCCGCGCGCCGCTGCCTGCGTCGAGTCAAACGCGTTGAAATCCAACGCCGCCTTGGCGAAGACCGCGAGCTCGCGCGGTACCATCACCTGCGGGACGGAGCAGTCCAGCGTGTAGGTGTTGGCGGGATTGGCTTGCGCTAGCCCGATCAGGCCGAGCCCGTACGGAAACGGCACGAGCACCGAGTCCCCCACGCCGCCCAGGCCGCGCGGAGCGCAATTGGCCGCCACGGTGAAGTTAGCGGGGAACGGGGACGGTGGGGTGTTCTTAATGGCGAAGTAGGTCTGGCCCTGTGAGAAGAAGGGGATCCCCGTAACGTTCACGACACCGATCAGAATCGCCTTCGCACCAGCTGCCGCGATCGAATCGAGGATCGCGCGATAGTCTCCCTGGAACACCGCCAACGGCGTCAACTTCGTGGTGTCCCCAGCGTTGGCGGCGTCCCCTGCGGGAATGAGCAGGTCGTTGTTGCCGATCCACACCGACACGAATGTGGGCCGGGCAGTCATCATCGCCTGGACCTGCGTGCGCCCTCCGAGAATCAATTGGGCGAGAGGGTTGATCGGCGTGATCGGGCCGCCGTTGCGAGGCGGGTCCGCGGTGAAGGCGTATGGCACGCCGAGATTACTGATGTAGGGCGGGATGTTGGGGCTGCGGAGCCAACAAGTCGTCCCGGTCGACCCGGCGCCGAGCCGTGCGCCCATGAAGATGTTGGTATACGGCGGAGGGCACCCGGGCGCCGTCAGACTCGGATAATAGAACCGATCGCCGCCCATCGCCGCAGCGACCAGCACGGGATAGGCGAGCCTCTGTAACGAATCGTTGATCCCGCCTGACTGCCACCCAGCCGTGATGCTGTTTCCGATCGCGACATAGCGCTGGAACATGGCCCCGCCCGCGTACGCCGGCACCGGCGACGTGAACAGGTCATCCTGATGACAGGCCGCCGCGAGCACAAGGCTCAGGCCGGCGGCAAGTAGGACACGGCGATGCATCATCGTCGGCTCCCTTAGAACGCGTAGCTGAGCGACAGCCCGAAGAGCTCTGCGTGAAAGTTGTAGACTCCGGTATTCAGCCCGGTGGTCGGCACCTGATTGAAGATCGGCTCGCGCGTGCGGCCACGCCGATCGTTCTGCTTGATGTACTGGGCGGCGAGGTACGCCGTTAGGTTCGACGCCAGCTTCACCGTGAACCCACCCGTGAACTCGTTGCGGTTGCCCTCGGGCAGGAGCGGCGTCACCGTCTCGGGAGGCGCGGCGCCCTGATGATACAAGTACCCGCCGCGCAACGTCCACTTCGCGTTCTTCGCCCATTCGGCGGCCACACGGAAGCCGTTGGTGTTGCGGTAGCGCTCGTACAGCACGCGGTCGGGCACAAGCGCATTCTGAAAGTCGATATTGATCGCGTAGAACCGCTTGCCCCAGCGTGTGAACTGGTAGTCGCCGAATACAGTCCAGGCCGGGTTGACCTTGTAAGCCAATCCAAACACTACCTGCTCCGGGTTGGTGATCGACGTGGTCACCGTTTGAGAGGTGAGCACCGTGTTGAAGAGATCGAGCGGGGGCGACGCCAGCAGCACATCGATCGGCGTCCCGGCCGGGATCGTCAGCGGCCCGACCGCGATCGTCGCCGGAACGATCAAGTTGGTCGCGACCGCCGCAAACGTCGCCGTGCCCGAATAATCGAACTTGGCGTGCATCAGATAACGACCGCCGATCGACAGCTTGTCGTTGATCTTGATGATGCCGCCCCAGTGCGCCGTGACGGTCGTCTTGCTGGCCTCGAGGTGTGTGTTCGCGAAGTCGGTGCCGGGGGCGATTCCGAACTGCCCGAAGACATACGGAGGGGCACCCGGAGGCGGGGGCAGGATCGCGGTCGGCACGGGGGCCTCGGCGAGGTCGAGGTGCTGGTTCAACTCGACACTGCCCCTCACGATGTCGAGCCCAGCACCCAGTGAAAGCCAGGGCGTGACCTGATAAGCCACGGTGGGCTGGATGTACACCGAGCGGATGACGTTCTTGTAGCCGGCGAAACGCCCGTCGAACGACAGGGGCCACTCCGTCCGGAGCCCGTACGGAGCGAACAAACCGACCCCGACGCCCAGCTTGGGCGTGGCAGCATAGCTGATGTAGACCTGGGGGAGGGGGATCAGCGGGTCGTCCAAGTCGTTGGTGCGCTGGAAGATGTCGTCCGTGAAGCCGCCGTCCACGTTGATCAGTGTCACGCCGATCGTGGCATGGCCGCCTTTCAGTCCCGCGAGCCCGGCGGGGTTGAAGAAAATAGCCGAGCCATCGCCGCACGGCGCCGCGACGCCCGTGCCGGCACGTCCCATCGAGCAGGTCCCCTGCTCGTAGATGCCGAACCCCTGTGCGGCCAGCAGGGCCGGAACCGCGGCAAACGACAGGCACAGTGCCGACAAGGCGTACCGCCGCATACAGTTGTCTCCGGAAGCCGAATGAGGACGTGGTGGACGAAGCCCGTACAGGGTAGCATTGGCCCCAACCCTTGTCAAACCCAGGCGCATGAAAGCGGCGGCATTGTTCCGAGCGACGTTCGGGGTCGCCCCCCGTGCCGCAGCGTCCGCCCCGGGGCGGGTGAACCTGATCGGCGAGCATACCGATTACAACGGGGGACCGGTGCTCCCAGTGGCGCTCGGGGTGCGCACGACGGTCGTTGCGGGAGCTGCTGACTCAGGATTGCTGGAGATCGTTTCAACACGGGATGGCCGATTCGAGCGGATCGATTATCGGGAGAACCGGGCCGGGGGCTGGGGCTGGGGCGGCTACGTGGCGGGCGTGATGCGCGAGCTCGTCGCCGCAGGCGCGGCGCCAGCGGATGGGGTGCGCATCGCCGTCGCCAGCGACGTCCCCATCGGGGCAGGGCTCTCGTCATCGGCGGCCCTCACCGTCGCGACCGCGAAAGCGCTGGCCACGCTGGCGCGGGTTCCGTTAAGCGCACGCCAGATCGCCGGAATCGCGTTCCGCGCCGAGCACGATCACGTCGGCGTGCGGTGCGGCATCATGGATCAGACGATCGCGGCGCTGGCGACGCCGGGCCACGCGCTGCTGATCGAGTGCGCCTCGGCCGAAACGCGTCAGATCCCGTTCCGCGGGCGCCTGTTGCTGGTCGACACGGGGGTGCGGCACGACCTCGCCACCGGCGCCTTGAACCGGCGGCGCACCGAGTGCGAGGCGGCTGTCGCGCGCTTGAAGCTCGAGCTGCCCGAGCTCATGTGGCTCGCGGCTTGGCCGGCCGCCTGGCTGGCGCGGCTCAAGCGGGCACTCCCCGAGCCGCTGCGCTCGCGCGCCGTGCACGTCGTGGGCGAGACCGCGCGCACGCGCTTCGGCGCGCAGCTGCTGGCGCGCGGACGCCTGAAACAGTTCGGCCAGCTGCTGTATGAGTCGCACGAGTCCTGCCGTCGCCTGTACGAGTGCAGCGCGCCGGAGCTCGACCTCGTCGTGGCCGCGGCCAA